>Ga0306920_100002472_pt1 | contig 23373 bp, 20 predicted proteins | sample flu12Cox44000170_FD_204666 | JGI IMG/M metagenome (GOLD analysis project Ga0306920, IMG submission 204666) | Lab enrichment of tropical soil microbial communities from Luquillo Experimental Forest, Puerto Rico - flux4day.12C.oxic.44.000.170 (v2)... | ecosystem: Environmental > Terrestrial >...
GGAATTGGAGAAAGCGGGAGGGTAACAATACGGCGACATAGAATGTGACGAAATTGAAAATGGCAGGAACAAAACACCGTTCGCGATGTCTGAAATATTGTTGCGAAACCCGTCGTATCCTTCAAAGACACTGGCACGCTGCACGGGCTCGACCTTTGCGCGCCATTCGCACAACTGAGGAGCGTCGGGTCCATGACGATGGGGGACATGGTGACGCGCCGTCTGGAGCGGCGCCGCTCGCCACGGTATCAGTACAAAGCCTTCCTCGAAATCGAGTGGGGATCCGCTCGATTAAGAGCACGCACCCGCGACATAAGCGAGAGCGGCATGTTCATCGAATCCGAAGATGTGCTTTGGGTAGGGGCAGGCTTTCGGGCAAGAATGGCGACGGAGCGGCCGATGTGGCTTGAATGCTACGTGAAGCGAGTGGAACCCGGCAAAGGAATGGGCGTGACAGTGTTATTGCCTGAAGGCCAAAGCCAGCAGCGTTATCAGAATTTATTGTCGCAACTCGCAGCATCCCCGTAACCCGCCGTATACTACAGTTCATGACCCGTTGCCTTGATTGTGGCTCGGAGCGCACAAGCGACCAGTGTCCCAATTGCGGATTGACATCGGCAGCGGCGGAACTGGTCTTTCGGCGGCGTTTGTTGCGGCAGATGGCGGTCTTCCTGGCGGGCTCGCTGCTTTTTCCCTACATAAGCCAAGTGTATCCCCCGCTCGACCTCGACGGGATGCTAGTGTTTTTTGGCCTGGTATTTTTTGTGGCGCTGGTGCTGGCAATTTTTCTGGAGCAGCGCGCCCGTGCGCGGAAGGAGATCCAGATACTGAAACACCTATTTACGGGATTGATACCCGTCCCATTCATTCTGTCTGTAGCGCTTTTTTTGAATGGCAAGCTCGATTCGCCAAGCAAGGTGGAGTATCACGAGGCCACCGTCGATGGGAGATACCTGATGAGGGGAGTGGTACGAGGAACGAGGCGTTTGTTCGTCTATTCGTGGAGGCGGGACAGGCGCTATGAACGCCTGGCGGTGGATTCCGACGACTACGACCGGTTTCACGTGGGGGACAAAGTGAATGTTGGAGTGGCGCCGGGCGCGCTAGGTGTTCCGTGGTTCTACGGGGTGTATCGCGCTGAACAAACCGCGCGGCCCACGCTGCCGCCCGATCAAAAATGGGATACGACAGGCGATAAACCAAAGGCTCCTCAATAAATCGGGCGGCCGTTGGGTCCGAGCGGAAGCTGTAACTCGAGAAAGTGGCCGTTTGTGCCGAGGCGGAAGCGCACACGATCCATTGAGCCGACATTTCTTTCCCGCCAATCTGGAGTTTCTATTGGCTTAGCCGGCCGATCGGCGTAGGACCATTCGACCGAATCGCCGGAAGCTTTGATGGTTTGCGGATCGATGTCGTAGACCTCCTCGTCTTGAACGCTGACCAGCAGATAGCGCTTCCAGAGTCGCACGAGAAGAACGCCTTTTTTGTCGGAGTGATAGATGTTCCAGGACTTCGGAGCGTCGTCGTTGTACCGGAGGATAGCGAATTCCAGCGGATGCCAGGTAAGTCTCCGGAGCGGTTCGGTTTGAGCGCGGGCCGCGACACCTAGGGCGAAAAGCAGCAGCGCCGCGAGAGCAACGATTCGGGCGATATTGGTCGCTTTGACTCCGGGCGCGGCCGCGGGCGTCATACCGGCATCCTCACGATGCAGAATAGGAAAGTTTACGACAGGTGCGAAGAACTGCCCAGCCCGCTGGCGGTGGAGATTGCAGACGGGTTGGTCAGCAGTTCCATTGCGCTTTGGCGGCATGGCGGTAGGCTAGGAACACACTGCATACGATCGACGGCTCCAACCTGAAGGTTGGCCACTACAAAAGCTAAGGCGTTGGCAAGAAGGCCAGCGCTACAGGCTGAGGGGCCAGGGCGTGATGAGGGGGCCGCAGAGTTAGAAGGGGACCAAGGGGCGGTCGAGAGTGAAGCACAAGCTAGCTACAATCAGCCTCGCGTTCGGAGGTACGTTGTGGTGCATCTGGTCGCAGGGTGCAGCAATGACTGGAGGGGGCGGCGGCGAGGCAGTGTCGCGAGCGATCTGCCCCGTGGTGTATGCGTTGGACGAGTCGTCTTCCGAAAGAGGCTACCACTACGTTTTCTATGGCAACGCGTTTTTCATCGACAGGGACGGCTATCTGGTCACGGCCGCCCATGTACTGAGCGATTTTCATGATGGAGGACAGCCGCACATTCTGTTGCGACTGGCGGAGGCGCCGCCGCGTTTGTTGAAGGTGGAAGTCGTGGCAACAGACCAGCGGCACGACATTGCGGTGTTGCGTGCCGTGCCCAACCCGTTCGAAGGAAGATACCAGGTCGCATTCCTGCCGCTTGCGCCGAACAAGCCGGAACCTGGCCGAGCTGTGTTTGCGGCCTCGTTGCGACCTTCAAGGTTGAGAGATCCGCACACGTTTGACGCGGCGCAAGAAGAGCGCTCACCCGGAGAAGTGCTGCGGTACATCTCGACGAAACTAGAGAAAGGGCAGGACGAGGCAGAATTGTTTCTGTTCAGTCATGAGGTGAGGCGCGGACAGAGCGGAGCCCCAGTGGTGTCGCGCGATTCCCAGGAAGTGGTGGGGATTGTGGAAGGGCAATGGTTGCACGCCGCGACGAGCTCATCGTCAGAGAAGAGTGCGAAGCAACCGTCGATGCCGGGGGCGGCGGTTCCCATTGTCTACGCGATTCCTTTGTTAGAAGGGAAGCATATCGTGTGGCGGACCGCCGGGAATTGAGCGATACCAACGGGATTTCGTGCGGCGTTGACCGCGGATAGAAATACTTACCGGAAGTTGTTAGACCGCTCCCCAAAAGAGAAATCCAATTGCGAAGAGCAAGGCACGGCAAAGCGTGGTCCTGTCGCCAGGAGTGCGTTTGCGGCGCGGCGGGCTGGCCAAATTCTTTTAGCGACGCTGGAAAACCCGGGGTGGTGGAGGCTACATCTGAGAGTCCATAGCGGTGAGACGAAGGGAACCGAAACGGCCAATTTGCGGAAGTGCAAAGAAGGAAACGAGCGAGGTGCACGGTGAATCAAAGCTTTTGATTTTGCGGATTGCCATCTTCCGCTATAATCTCAGGCACTGACGGACCGCCCCCGGCTCGATCCTAGCCAGCGCTCCCTGGCTAGAAGCAGGCTCCACACCACCTCGCAAAACATTGCCGTGGAGCCAAGAGTACAAAAACTGGATTGAGTGTAAACCGCGGGGCCCGGCAGACCGTGCGCCGCTCGAGTCCAGGGAAGGGCGTTATCGTTACGATGAGAATGAGGAAGAGTGCAGTCGCGCTGCTCGGGTTCGCAGCCCTGTGGACGTCTGCTAACGCGGCAAGGGCGCAATCGGTTCTGGATTTGTCAAACAGCGCTCCGGACGTGCTCTATGCGCGTTCGAGTGTTCTCGATGCCGTCGATCATACCTGGAGCCCGTTGAGCGCGCCGGCGAACAAGCCAAGGTCCACGCCGTTCGAACTTCCGAAAAACCTTAGCCTCAACGAAAACGCGAGAGAGACGGCCAATCCGCTGGGAAGCAGTTCGATCCAACCGGTCGAACAACCGCCCTCGGATCGAAATGTGCATTGGAAACCGATGCTGATGGAGTCCCTGTTATACACGGGGATCATGCATTCGTTTGACATCATCACGGAAGCGGGAACGCGCGATACGCTGAACGGCCACTCGTTCCAGCACTACATCCACTCGGTAAGCGAGTTACGTGGATGGAGCGATAACGACCATTTCATGGCGCCGTATGTGGGCCACCCAATCGAGGGTTCGATATTCGGATACATTTTCCGGCAGAACGACCCGCGCTACTCTAACGTGCAGTGGGGGGACGGACGGGACTACTTCATCAGTATACTGCGCTCGATGGCGTACAGCGCGGTCTGGCATACACAATGGAAAATTGGACCGCTCAGCGAGGCGTCCGTCGGCAACGTGATGTTACATGCTTCTCCGGGGTTTATCACGCTGACAGATACGCCGACGCTCGGTGTGCTGACGATGATGGCGGAAGACGCGGCCGACCGGTACGTGATTATGGGACTCGAGAACCGGACCGACAACCGGATAGTGCTAATCCTGACGAGGTGCTTTCTAAACCCCGGGCGTTCCTTTGCAAATTTGATGGCGTTTCGCGTGCCGTGGACACGCGATACGCGCCTGGGCTTGTTTGGGGAAAGCGGGGAGATCCGGCAGGCGTTGTTGAAGGATTACAAAGAGGGAATCGGCCCGAAGCCTTTTGAGTTTGTGAAACGGTCGTCGTTGGACTACGGAATGGAGTTTAAACACACTTACCCGAAGGAAGCGCCGATTGAGTTGGCGGCTTTTCCTGTGTATGAGAGTTTTCTGGGCGGCGGGAGTTGTATAGGTGGTGGAGGGTCTGGAGCAACGAGGCTGAGCCCGACATGGCAGCTTGTGGCGGAGTTGGATGGCTGCCTGGTGATGCATATGCCGGACTACGAGCAGAGCGGCGATTCGCTGTTCTATGGTGGGGGGCCGAGGTGGACTCCGCGGGCGTCGAAGCACTTCTCGCCGTATGCCGAAGTGCTGTTTGGGGGCCGGAGGGTCACGCACGAAATTGACAATCTGGCGCTGCGCCAGCAACTGATGAAGGAATGGAATGATGGGAGCGGGACTCTGGCGCACTATCCGAAACGGAGGGACTGGTCGTTCGAAACGTCGAACAACGGGCCGTGCCTGCAGGCGGGCGGCGGAGTAGACGTGGTGGTGACGAGGCCGTTTGCATGGCGGCTCATCAATGTAAAATACACGCACACGTGGATGGGCGACGTGGACATGATCCATCCGCAAGACAGCATCAAGATAACGACGGAAGCCGTACTGCGTATCGGCACCTGGTAGGATTCAACTTCACGTGACGAACCGTTTGCCTTGATTTCAGTCTGAAAAACAATCTGGTGGCGACAAAGAAACAGACACGCGAAATCCCTCGCTTTGCTCCGCATAACAACAAGACTTCGAAAGCTGGTCGAGAAACCCAATTCTTCGAAATGCCGTAGGCACCCGCACGCTCTTGTGGCCGTTAGGAAGTCGTCGACCGAATTCGGGGCAGTTGTGCAACTATATGGCAGGTGTTCGAGCGAGGGGGACAATTGGCCAAGCGAGTGTGGCGAATATTGCAGCGAGTGTTCCCACGATGCAGCATGGTCGCGCAAGCGATAGCCTTCAACTTGTTCCTGGCGTTTTTTCCGACCCTTTTGCTGGCAGTGGGGGTGGCTTCAACCTGGATCGGCAGCAGAACCGCGCTACTCGAAACGATCCGGAATTTCACGCAGTTCCTGCCCCCGGGGAGCCATGGAATCGTGGCGGACTTCCTGGGGCGGGGAGGGCCTGATGCGTGGAAATATGCTCTGGTTGGCTGGGCGGGGACGTTGCTAGGCGGATCGCAAGTGATGAAGCTGCTGATGGAAGGGATTCACCTAATTTACGGAGATGCGGAGCGAATCGGCTTCTGGCACCGGCAGTTCCGCGGTTTGTTGTTGCTGCTGATCACCATGGCGCCGATTCTGGTGGCGGGAATCCTAGGAGTGTTTGGAAGACCGTTGCGGCATTGGCTGACCGGAGAGTTGTGGAAGAATGCGCCGGTACACGTGATGTGGCTGGTATTTTTCCCGGTAGCTGCGATGGTGTTGGCGATGCTGGCACTGACGGTGATTTACTGGGTTGCACGGCCGCGCGAAAAACATTTGCGGCACGTACTGCCGGGAGCGGCGGTGGCGACGCTGCTGTGGTGGCTGACGAATGCGCTGTTCGGGCTCTACGTACGGCGGGTGCCTTACAGCCTCGTGTACGGCGGGTTAGCGGCAGTGATTGGCTTGTTGATCTGGATGCAGATTTCTGCGGTGGTCGTGTTTATTGGAGCGGCTTGGAATGCGGAAGAGGCGGTGAGTCAGGGAAGGTGAGAGCCGAGGCTCGGGATGAAGACTGTACACGTGGAGTGCTATTCGGGGTACCAGGCGAACGAGAGGCCGGTGCGTCTGAAACTTGGGAAGGAGACATTGAACGTTGAAGAAGTGGAAGACCGATGGTACTCGCCCGGCGAGACGTATTTCCGGGTACGAGTGACGAACGGCGATCGCTATGTGCTGAAGCATATAGAGGCCCAGGATGTCTGGAGCCTCGAAGGATTTCGAAGCGGAGCCAATTGAGTTGCAACACAGCCGCGATCGGGAAGAACGCCCGCTCGTTGACACACAAAAACCCCGGAGGTATGGTCGAGGGGTCCCACCCGCGCTTGCGACAACCTTGGAAGCGCAGCGGTGCGCCCGGGGGAATGGGTCCAAAAAATGGGGGCAAGGGAAGGGATGAGGCGGGCTCAGGTTTACCGGGAAACGAAGGGCCGCTCCCGTGAGTGGTTGATTGTTCTTGTGGTTTTGCTCGTATGGTTACCGCGCGCGAAGGGCCAAGAGGCAGGAAGCGCAACGACGGCAAGCAGCGGCACGTTCCAAGCTGGCCAGAAAAACGATCAGACGGACACACAGCAGCAGGCAGCAAAAACAAGTCCTGACACAAAGACGGAAGTCGCGACGAAAGACACGGGCACAACATTCAAATTACGCGTTAACCTGGTGCAGGTGCGGGTGGTGGTGCGCGATGAGAGCGGCAAGGCGGTCGAGAACCTGAAGCGCGAGGACTTCCAAATCTACGACCAGGGAAAGCCGCAGGTGATCAGCACGTTCGGCGTGGAAACGCCGGAATCGCGGAGAGAGAAAGCGGAAGCGGCGGCTAAGACGCAGGCCGGCGAGGTGGAAGAGGGCGGCACAGGAAAAGCACTGGTGGCGATGCCGCAGCGGTTTGTGTCGCTGGTCTTTGACGACACCCACTTGAGCAACTCGCACGCTACGTTTGTGCGTGTGAACGCGAAAGCGCTGATCGAGAGCATGACCCCGACAGACCGGATGGGAATCTACTCCACTTCGGGGGAGGTCACGAAGGAATTCACCAGCGATAAGGCCGCGCTCGAGCGGACCATGTTGGGCGTTACTGAGCGGGCCATGATGGGTAAGACCAACTCTGTGACCAATTGTCCGGACGTAACGCACTACATGGCAGACCTGGCGCTAAACAAACATGATGCTGGAGTCCTCGGCGTGGTGACGGATGAGGTACTGCACTGCCAGTTTCAGGGTGACGCGAGGATGCTTCCAGCGGCACGAACCGTGGCTCAATCCGCACTGACGCAAGCGCTGACCGCCGGAGACACAGACAACGAATATATGTACCGGCACATCGAGGATGCCATCCGGCGGCTCGGGGGAATGCCCGGGGAACGCATCATGGTGTTCGTCTCGCCGGGCTTTTTGCTGACGACGCAGCACCTCGATGAGATTGGAATCATCGACCGCGCCAACCGAGCCGGCATCGTAATCAATACGATTGATGCGCGTGGGCTCTACACTCCGGAAATTGGCGGCGACATTTCAAAGCCACGGTCCGACACGGTGATGACAGCGGGTTACAAGAATACCTACCGCTCAGCGGAGCAATTTGAATCGCAGTTTGCGCTGGACGATTTCGCGGCGGGGACCGGAGGCACATTCTTTCACAATTCGAACGATTTGAAGGGCGGCTTGCTCAGGGCGGGAGCAGCGCCGGAGGTTTCCTATGTGCTGGGGTTTTCGCCGCAGAACCAAAAGATGGACGGAACATATCACGTTTTGAAGGTGAAGCTGACGGGGAAGCAGAAATACAGCATCCAGGCGAGAAAGGGCTACTACGCGCCGAGAAAGCTGGATGACCCAAAGGAGCAGGCAAAGACAGAAATCCAGGAAGCGGTGTTTTCGCAGGACGAAATGATGGACGTGCCGTTCGATTTGCAGACGCAATACTTCAAGACTGAAGAGCCCGGCGCGCACTTGAGCGTGGTCTCGCATATCGACGTGAAGGGGCTGCACTTTCGAAAAGCAGAGGGACGCAACTGGGACGACCTGACGGTGGCGACCGTGATTTTCGATGAGGACGGAAATTACGTGACCGGTGGAGAGAAAATCCTGGAGATGAGGCTGCTGGACAAGACCTACGAGAGGCTGAGCCACACCGGATTGACGATGAAATCGAGCTTCGAGGTGAAGCCGGGAAAATACGTGGTGAGGCAAGTGATACGGGATTCGGAAGGCGCGCAGATGGCGGCGAAGAATGGATCGGTGGTGATTCCTTATTAGGAAGCTGGTGGAGGGCGTCATGAGGACCGAAAAAAGAGGGAATCCGGCAACGAAGAGGATCGTGGCGCTCACGGTGGCGGGCATGCTGGCGTTGGCAGCGGGGGCGCGTGCACAGGAAGCGGCAAAACCTGCGGTGCAAGGCGAGCAGGCTCCTCCCGTGGCGCCTGTCATAAAGACGGAGTCACGCGTCGTACTGGTCGATACGGTCGTGACCGACAAGAAAGGCAATTATGTCCGGGACCTGACGCAAGAGAACTTCAAGGTGTTCGAAGACAACAAAGAGCAGACGACTACGAGTTTCTCGTTTGGATCCGACCCGAAGATACAGCCGGCTGGGCAGAAGCACTACATCATTTTGTTTTTCGACAATTCGTCGATGGAAATGCCCGATCAGATGCAGGCCCGGGCAGCGGCGGCGAAATTTATCGAGACGAGCGGGGGAGCAGACCGGCTGATGGCGGTTGTGAATTTCGGGGGAAGCCTGGTGATTCAGCAAAACTTCACCACAAACTCCGAGCTACTGAAGGCGGCGGTAAATGGGATCAATTTCCCACATATTGAAACGAACGGGCAGACCAGTCAGCCTGTCACCGTGGCGACGACGGGGCTCGGGTCCATCAGCAACGCGGAAGCGGACTATGGCGCTCGAACGATGCTGCTGTCGATCCGCAGTCTGGCGAAAAACCTGCGCGGGGTGCCGGGACGGAAGATGCTGATCCTGTTTTCGGCAGGGTTTCCGCTGAACACGGAGCGCATCTCAGAACTTACAGCGACAATCGACGCGTGCAACAAGGCTAACGTCGCGGTGTACACGTTGGACGTGCGGGGATTGACGACAGGAAGTCCGAAGGCCGGGCCAAACACGAGACTGAGGCATGAGGAGAGTGGCAAGAGTTGGAGCGTGGCGTCGGTGCGTGACGGGTCTCGTGAGATCCGGCCGAGACTGTTGGCTGCAAGTTATTCCGGCTCGAGTTTCGGTGGTGGGCAAAAGCCCGGGGGCGGCGGTGGGGCAGGTGGAGGCGGCGGTGGACATGGCGGGGCACCGGGCGGGGGCGGAGTCGGAGGAACTGGAGGGACTGGGGGAGGGAAAGGCGGCACGGGTGGCACCGGAGCAACTGGGGGAACCGGAGGAGGCAAAGGTGGTTCGGGAGGCAGAGGAAGCGCGGGTGGCGGTGGAGGCAGCAGGCCAGTCAGTACAAATTACCCGAGCTACTACACGAATCCGATGAATCAGCCAGGGGTTCTTTTGCCCCAGCTCCCACCGTCGGCTTCGATCAATCAGCAAATGCTCCAGATGCTTGCGGAAGGCACGGGCGGGTTCGCGGTTTTCAATACCAACGACCTGCTGGGTGGACTCGTAAAGATGGTGAGGGAGTTGGACGAATTCTATGTGTTGGGCTACGTGCCTGCGGCTTCCCAGGAAGGCAGCTGTCATGCATTGAAAGTCAAGTTGAACAAGGGCGGGATGGAAGTGCGCTCGCGCACGGGGTATTGCAACACGCGGGCGGCGGACCCGCTCGAAGGAAAGCCGCTCGAGAAACAGATGGAAGCGCAAGCGTCCGGGTCGCAGGCAGGAACGATCCACGGGTCAATGCAGGCGCCGTATTTTTATACCGGGCCGAATGTGGCGCGCATAAACCTGGCGATGGAAATTCCGGGAGAATCGCTTGTCTTCAACAAGGACAAAGGGAAGTACCATGCGAATGTAAACGTGCTCGGTGTCGCTTACAAGCCCGACGGATCGGTTGGGGCGCGATTCAGCGACACGCTGAATTTTGAAATGGACAAGGACGAATGGAAGGCATTCACGAAGCAGCCGTACCGCTACCAGAACCAATTTGACGCCGCGCCGGGAAACTACAAACTGGCGGTGGTACTGAGCAGCGGCGGAGAAGGGTTTGCGAAATTCGAGTCGCCGCTGCAGATCGACAGCTATGATGGCAAGAAATTCACGCTAGGAGGTGTGGTGCTCTCGACCAATCTCCAGAGGGTTGATGAGATTCCGACCGAAGTGGACGCGACGCTGCTGGAAGACCGCACGCCGCTGATCATCAAGGGCATGCAGATCAATCCTGCGGCCAATTACCAGTTCAAGAAAACTGACAACGTCACACTGTATTCGGAATTGTATGAACCCCTGCTAAAGACAGATGCGGCGACGAAGGTTGTCTCGGGATACCGGATCTTCGATAAAGCGACGAACAAGGAAGTGTTTTTCACGGGAGGCGTGCCGCTGGATGGCTTCGTGCAAAAGGGCAGTCCGGTTGTGCCGTTTGCGCTGAGAGTAGAGATCAAGGACCTGGCGCCGGGGAATTACCGGCTGGTGCTGCTGGCGGTGGACGGGCAAAACAATCAAGCGCCGATGCGGCCTGTAGAGTTCTCGATGGGCAACTAAGGAAGAAACTCAAATTGTGAAAAGCAGATGTTCCGCGCTCGTTTGGCTGCGCTCGGGGCGAGCGGAAAACCGGAGCCCCGGGGCCGGGAAGACCGAGGGCGCCAGGTAAGGTCGGCAGCGGCTATCCTTAGGGAACATCGTCAGTTGCGGGCAGCAACTTTCCGCGGCCTGTCGGGTTAATCTGAATCATATGCGGCAAGAAGTTGTGTCTTTCAAGCTGGGCCACGGGTACAGGCAGCCGAAGCCACGTACAGCCTCTCTTTCCTTCACGCCTCGCGCTGCGGTGGCGCTCCTGCTGACTCTTTCGTGTGTTGCGACGCTGGTATTCGATCCGCCAACAATCGCTGCGGCGAACTACAAGGAAAAGAAAAACAAGCAAGATTCGGTGCTTAAGGGGTTGCCGATCATCGCGCTGACTGAAGACGAAGCCATCCAACACGCGCTCAATCGGTTGGCCTACGGACCACGGCCGGGGGATATCGAGCGCATCCGGCAGATGGGTCTGGCGAAATGGATCGATCAGCAATTGAATCCAAAATCGATTGACGACAGCTTGGTCGAAGCGCGCTTGAGTGGCTACCCGACACTACGAATGTCGACTGCTCAACTGCTTGCGGCGTACCCCCAGCCAAAACCCCCTGCGAAACCCGAAACTCCAGCGAAACAGGATCCAACACCTGTACAAGCCGCGCAGAAACAGGCGGACGACGCCATTGCAGCGATGGCGCGCGAGATGGGCGCGAACGAGGGAGTAAGCAATGCGGCGAACGAAAACAATATGACCGCCTCGGCGGCCACCCCGTCGCCGGACACGCCCTCGCCGATGAAGCTGAATCCGGCCACCCGTGGGTCGGGGAAAAACGACCCGCTGGGCATTGACCCCACCGCGGTTCCGAAAGCCATTTCCGACGACAGCAAGAGGCCCGCGCGGGTCGTCGAAGAACTGGGAATGGCGAAGATGACGCGAGCTATTTACAGCGAGCGTCAATTACAGCAGGTGATGGACGATTTCTGGTTCAACCATTTCAACGTGTTTGCGGGGAAGGGCGAGGTGAAGTGGTACCTCACGTCGTACGAGCGCGATGTGATTGAGCCGCACACCCTAGGCAAGTTCAAGGACCTGTTGACTGCGACGGCGAAAAGCCCCGCGATGCTTTTCTACCTGGATAACTACCTGAGCGTGGACCCGAACGCGCAGGAACGTCTGGCGGCGCAACGGGCCATGAGGCAGCAAATGCGGCGCCGGCCGTACGGTTATCCTCCGAGGCCGGTGCCAGCCCAGAACAAGAAGAAGCAGGAAAGAGGGTTGAACGAGAATTACGGGCGCGAGCTAATGGAATTGCACACGCTCGGAGTCGACGGCGGGTACACGCAAAAAGATGTGACGGAAGTGGCGCGTTGCTTCACAGGGTGGACGATCGAGAAGCCGCGAGAGATTGCACAATTCAAGTTTGACGACAAGATGCACGACCCGACGTCGAAGACGGTGTTGGGAAAGAAGATTCACACCGGCGGGATGAAGGATGGCGAGCAGGTGATTGAGATGCTCGCGAAACATCCGAGCACCGCGAAATTCGTTTCGACTAAGCTGGCGCGGCGATTTGTCTCCGACGACCCACCGCCCGCGCTCGTAGAACGCATGGCTAAGACATTCCAGAAATCCGATGGAGACATCCGGGAAGTGATGCGCACTATGATTTATTCGCCGGAATTCTGGACCAAGGAAGCTTACCGGGCAAAGATCAAGACGCCGTACGAATTGGTGGTTTCTTCGGTGCGGGCGCTGGGTACGGACGTGGACACGCCGATGCCGCTGGTGCAATGGGTGGCGAGAATTGGCCAGCCGCTTTATCAGTGCCAGCCACCGACCGGATATTCGGACAAGGGAGAAACATGGGTGAACACGGGCGCGTTGCTGAACCGGTTGAATTTTTCGCTCGCGCTGGCCGGGAATAAGGTGCGCGGTTCGCGCAGTGATGTGATCGCACTGCTAGGAACCGACATCGACAAGGATCCGAAGTCCGCGCTGGACCGTGCCGTGCTCGTGTTTCTAGGAGGCGAGGCTGCCCCGGGAACCGTGGGCACGCTCGAAAAGCAATTGGAAAACCCGCAGGTGGTGCAAGCCAAGCTGGATGATCCGGTGAAGCAGGTGGATTTGGGTGTGGTGACCGGATTGGTGCTGGGCGCACCGGAATTTCAGAGAAGGTAGTTTGGAGTGCGAATGACAAACGGGTGCTGCGAAGGTGTCAGGCCGGCGAGATTCTCGCGGCGTTATTTCATGAAGCAGGGCGGCATAGCGCTTGCCGGGTTAAGCACGATGCCGGCGTTCCTGCAGCGGGCGGTCGCTTCGATTCCGGGAGCAGGAAAAAAGCAACTGGTTGTGCTTTTTCAGCGCGGCGCCGCGGATGGGTTGAACATCGTTGTGCCGTTTGCCGAGCCGAACTATTACCGGATGCGGCCCTCGATCGCGCTTCCACAGCCAAAACGCGGCGGTGGTGACGCGGCCATCGACCTCGACGGATTTTTCGGATTGCACCCGAGCCTGGCGTCGCTCGAGCCGCTCTTCCACAAGAATCAATTGGCGATTGTGCACGCGGCTGGGTCACCCGATCCTACGCGGTCGCACTTCGATGCGCAGGATTACATGGAGTCGGGTACGCCAGGGATCAAGTCAACCGAAGACGGCTGGCTCGATCGCGCCGTGAGCACAATCCCTGAAGAGAACGCATCGCCATTTCGCGCCGTGGCCATGGGGCCTAATCTGCCGCGGATGTTGCAGGGGAAGGCGGGGGCAATTGCCGTGCCGGACTTGCGCCAGTTCAAGGTGCAGCCGCAGTCTCCGGCAATGGCCAACGTGGTCGAAGGCGGGTTCGAAGCGATGTACGCGCAAACTGTGGACCACGCGCTGCACGGAACGGGCACGGAGACGTTTGAGGCTATCGACCTGCTGCGGAAGATCGACACTTCGAAGCTTCCGCCGGAAAATGGAGCCGACTATCCGAAGAATCCCATCGGGCAGCGGTTGCAGCAGATCGGCGTGATGATCAAGGCCAACATCGGCGTGGAAGTGATGTTTCTGGACTGCGGCGGCTGGGACAACCATGTGAACGAAGGCGGCGCGCAGGGTCAGCTAGCGAATTTGCTGAGGGACCTGGGCCAGTCGCTCGCGGCATTTCATCAGGATATGGGCGATCGTATGGCCGACATCGTCGTTGTGACGATGAGCGAATTTGGACGGACGGCGAAGGAAAACGGTAACCGGGGAACGGACCACGGCCACGCCAATTGCATGTTTGTAATGGGCGGCGACGTAAAAGGCGGGCGCGTGTATGGGAAATGGCCAGGACTGAACGACCATCAATTAAATGAAGGACGAGACCTGGCGCTGACGACGGATTTCCGTAGCGTGCTGGGCGAAATTCTTGTACGGCACCTGGGCGTGAAAGACCTCGCGCCGGTGTTTCCCGGGTTCGACAATACTCCAAGAAAATTTACTGGTTTGATTCGGGCGTAGGCATGGGCATGCCGTAGCACCCACATTATAGTTCGCGGATCCAGATGTTGCGGAAGCGCACGGGATTACCGTGATCCTGCAGTGCTAGCGGAGCTTTGTCCGGGCCAAGCTTATAGGGTGGGCGGGCCTTGTGGGCTGTGGGACCCGTGAGTTCGACGTTGTCCTGCACCAGAACGCCGTTGTAAAGCACCGTGACTCGCGCGGGCCGAAGCAGCTTTCCTTGTGGATCGAAACGCGGGCCGTGAAAGACGATGTCGTAAGTTTGCCACTGGCCCGGTGGCCGAGCAGGATTGACCAGAGGTGGATACTGGCCGTAGACAGACGAGGCTTGGCCATCCGCGTAGGTCTTGTTGTCGTAGGAATCAAGCACCTGAATCTCGTAGTCTCCCATCAAAAAGACGCCGCTGTTGCCGCGGTCCTGGCTCTCGCCTTTCGGCGGAACTGGCTCGGAAAACTCAACGTGAAGCTGGCAATCGCCGAAGGGTTTTTTCGTGTGGATGTACCCGGTCTTGGGAACGACCTCCAAGTAGCCGTTTTCGACTTTCCATGGTGCCGCACTTTCATCTTTCGAGGCCCACTGGTCGAGATTCGTGCCATCAAAAAGCAAAACAGCGTCAGAGGGAGGCTTGCCCGGCGATTCCTGTGTGCTTGATGTGCCGGGAGTGATCACTGGAGGCACCGGGCGGTCGGGATCGTGGATCTTCCATCGGGTGTCGACCTGGGCGAACACGGGTGTGGCGAAGCTAAGCAGAACGACGGCACTTAAGATTAGCGTTATTCGCGTTCGCATAGGTGACACCTCTCGAGATTGCGAACGAATTCTAACATTTTGGTTGGACGTGTAGCGCTCGAGCCAACCCCTCACGGTTGTGTCGGTAGCGTTCGGTAGTTCGAAGACTGCCGCACTCCAAAGCTATTCGGCCGCGCCTTTGATGCGCATACCGAAGAAGGAACGATAGACGAAAAAGAACGAAACGATGAAGAAGGCGGCGGCGAGGACGTGCGACAGCGTGCCGCCGGTATCGGAAGTGAGCTTGACGGCTAGTTCAACGGCGAGGAGGCCGAAAAGGGTAGTGAACTTGATGACCGGGTTGAGCGCGACCGAAGAAGTGTCCTTGAAGGGATCGCCCACGGTATCGCCGACGACCGTGGCGTCGTGCAAGGGAGTACCCTTCTGCTTCAGTTCCACCTCAACGATTTTCTTGGCGTTGTCCCACGCGCCTCCGGCGTTGGCCATAAAGATGGCTTGATACAGCCCGAAAGTGGCGATGGAGACGAGGTAGCCGATGAAGAAGAAGGGCTCGACGAAGGCGAAGGCGAGCGTGGCGAAGAACACCGCGATAAAAATGTTGAGCATGCCTTTTTGGGCGTACTGCGTGCAGATTTCAACGACTTTCTTGGAGTCGGTGACGCTGGCCTTCTCAGCGCCTTCGAGCTTGATGTGCCGCTTGATGTATTCGACCGCGCGATAAGCGCCGGTAGTGACGGCCTGCGTGGAAGCGCCAGTGAACCAGTAGATCATGGCGCCGCCCGTGATGAGGCCGAGGACAAAGGGGGCGTGCAGTAGCGAGAGATTGTTGACATTTGCGGTGAGGCCGGCCGTGAGTGCCATGATAATCGAGAAGATCATGGTGGTGGCGCCGACGACAGCGGTGCCGATGAGCACTGGTTTCGCAGTAGCTTTAAAAGTGTTGCCGGCGCCGTCGTTGGCTTCGAGCAGATGCTTGGCGCGCTCGAAGTCCACATCGATGTTGAAGTCTTTCTTCAGCTCCTGCTTTATGTTCGGCAGCTGCTCAATGAGTGAAAGCTCGTAAACGGACTGCGCATTGTCGGTGACGGGGCCATAAGAGTCCACGGCGATAGTGACAGGGCCCATGCCTAGGAAACCAAAGGCAACGAGGCCGAAGGCAAAGACTGGTGCCGCGACCATCAGACTATCGAGTCCAAGATTGCTGATCAGGTAGCCGACGGACATGAGGATGACCATCGCACCGCCCAGGTAATAGGCGGAAAAATTGCCGGCAACAAATCCGGACAGAATGCCGAGTGATGCGCCGCCCTCTTGCGCGGAAGTGACCACCTCCTTGACGTGGCGCGATTCCACGGACGTGAAGACCTTTACAAGTTCGGGGATGAGGGCTCCGGCTAGTGTGCCGCAGGAAATAATCGTCGCGAGTTTCCACCATAAGGTGGGGTCGCCGCCAAGCGAGGGAATAATCAGTGCGGAAACCAGGTAGGTCAACGCAATCGAAACAAAGGAGGTGATCCACACGAGCCAAGTGAGAGGAGTTTCAAAATTCATTTCGGAAGCGTTGCCGTAGCGAGCTTTCTGGATGGCGCCGTTCAGGAAGTAAGCAATGGCGCTCGCGATCAACATGATCACGCGCATCACGAAAATCCAGACGAGTAGTTGAACCTGAACCGTTGGGTTCTTCACGGCGAGCAGAATAAAGGTGATGAGGGCGACGCCGGTCACGCCGTAAGTTTCGAAGCCGTCGGCGGTGGGACCCACGGAATCGCCAGCATTGTCGCCCGTGCAATCGGCAATGACGCCGGGGTTGCGCGCGTCGTCTTCCTTAATCTTGAAAACGATTTTCATGAGATCGGAACCAATGTCGGCGATCTTGGTGAAGATGCCGCCGGCGATACGCAGCGCCGCCGCGCCGAGAGACTCCCCAATGGCGAACCCGATGAAGCACGGTCCGGCATAATCACCCGGGATGAACAGAAGAATGATCAGCATCATCAGCAGTTCGACGCTAATGAGCATCATGCCGACACTCATGCCCGCTTCCAACGGAATGTGGTTGATGGGAAATGGTTTTCCGCCCAGACCGGCGAACGCGGTGCGGGAGTTCGCGAAGGTGTTCACTCGAATGCCGAACCAAGCCACGCCGTAGCTCCCGGCCATCCCAACCAGGCTGAAGAAAAGAATGATGGGCAGCGTGGTGAAAACCGACTTGCCCGGCACGGGTGCGAGCACGCCGAAATACAGAACAATAATGATGGCGATGAAGACCCAAAGAAGAAGAAGGAATTTGCCCTGAGTGATGAGGTAGGTCTTGCAGGTCTCGTAGATCAGCTCGGAAATTTCGCGCATGGCACGGTGCACAGGCATGTTCTTAAGGCGGGTGAATATCCACATGCCAAAGAGCAGACCCAAGATGCAAATCAGAATGCCGAACAACAGCAGCTTGTGGCCGTCAATGCCAAGGAAGCTGACTTGGCTGAGATCGGGAAGCCGTAGATTGGCTTCGCCGCCGCCTGCGTCTGCCGGGGCTGCGGAAAGGGCGGGAGCGAGGAGCAAAAGCAAAGCCGCAGCGGGAGAAAGGCGTTTCATGATTCGGCTGCACATGGTACAGGCAGCGTCGACCAAGGTGAGCATGGAAAATCCTCCAAGACCAATTCAGTAAGTTAAATTAAGGCAGAGCGCCGACCGGGAAGCCGATGAGGCCCCTAAAACCGCAGAACTGCACACACTTCCGGCCCAACGAAGTGAACTGACACTGCATCCACAGACGTTGGGGGAGCGCCTAACCGGAAACCGGCGAGACTCCCGCATGTGATGACAGGACAGGACTCATCACTCACCTGCGGAACCCCCACACCCACAAAGGGTCTGCACCACTACAGCATCACCACCCTGTGCCCGCAGGCGAGCGAATGTGAAAATTGATTTATATCATTCCGCTAATGACGGGTCAAACCGTTTGGCATCAATTGAGGACGCTGAGGGGCAAAGGAAAACCAGTGAGGAGCGCCGATCTGCGCGCAAGCGTGAAAATAGCTCGAAAGGGATACCAATGATAGTATGTGAGGCTACTAGTTCCAGGTGTGATCTAACAGGCACGCGAACAACGAACATGACAAGCGAAACCGGAGTTGTGGCTACGCCCAACAAGGCAGGGAACGTGGTGCGTTACGACTGGAAAAGGAGCGAGGTGCGGGAGATTTACCGGGCGCCGCTGCCGGAACTGGTTTATCGAGCGCAGAGCTTACACCGCGAATTCCATTCACCGGACAGAGTCCAAACCTGTCAATTGATTTCGATTAAGACAGGGGGCTGCCCCGAAGACTGCGCATACTGCCCGCAAAGTGCCCATTATGAGACAGATGTGGAGCGTCAGGGACTGCTCGGTCTGCAGCACGTGGTTCGCGTGGCACAGGAAGCCGCTTCTCGTAGGGTCACCCGGTTCTGCATGGGAGCGGCCTGGCGGGAAGCTCCGCGAGGTAAGGAATTCGAGAGAGTGCTCGAGATGGTGCGGGGCGTGTCGGCGCTCGGAATGGAAGTGTGCTGCACGCTGGGGATGCTTACAGAGGAGCAGGCCGTGCAGTTGAAGGAAGCGGGACTCACCGCTTACAACCACAATCTGGATACTTCGCCGGAGTTCTACGGGTCGATCATAACGACGCGGGTTTACGACGACAGGTTGAAGACGCTGGCCGCAGTGCGGAAAGCGGGCATCACGGTGTGCTGCGGCGGGATTCTGGGAATGGGAGAGAAGGAGAGCGACCGGGTGGGTTTGTTGCACCAACTGGCGACGCTCCGGCCGCATCCAGAAAGCGTGCCGATCAATATGCTGGTGCGGGTGGAAGGCACGCCGCTCGCCTCTTTGTCTCCCCTCGATCCGCTGGAAATGGTGCGGGCGATCGCCACGGCTCGAATTCTGATGCCGGCTTCGAAGGTCCGGCTTGCTGCGGGGCGAAAACAGCTGTCACGCGAGGCGGTGACGCTGTGCTTTCTGGCGGGGGCGAATTCTATCTTTGTTGGCGAAAAACTTTTGACCACTCCGAATCCGGGTATGGATGAAGATGAACGTCTTCTGCAAACGCTCGGCATGAAGCCACTTGAATCGCATGCGGGGTGACGTTCTATCGACGTGGAAGGCCAGGCTGAGAGAGGGCCTGCGGACCCTGCAAGAGCAGCACCTGACACGAACACTTGCGGAAATCCAAGGCGTCAATCTGTGCTCGAATGACTATCTGGGCCTGGCCGAGCATCGCGGGTTGCGCGAGGCGGTCGCTCACGCAGTTCTGAATGGAGCGCGCGTAGGAGGGACGGGTTCGCGGCTGCTTTCAGGGCAGACAGAAGAATGGCGCAAGCTGGAAGAAGAGTTTGCCAGGTTTGCCGGAACTGAGTCATCGTTGTTTTTCTCAAGCGGATATACGGCGAACATAGGTTTGCTGGCGGCGCTGGTCGGAAAAGACGATGTGGTGTATTCCGATGTGCTGAATCATGCAAGCCTTATCGATGGAATGCGCTTGTCGGGGGCCCGCAAAGTCATCTACCCTCACCTCGACCTCAATGCCTTGGAGGATGCGCTTCAGCAGGATGCGGGCGCACCGTGGCGGAGATTGATCGTCACGGAAAGCGTGTTCAGCATGGACGGGGATATCGCACCGCTGAAAGAGATGGCGGCGCTGGCGAGCAAGTACGGCGCGGCCATGATCGTGGATGAGGCGCATGCCACGGCGGTTCACGGCCCGTTGGGGCGCGGCCTGGTAGCACAGGCGAAGATTCTGCCCCAGGTGCTTGCAGTCGTTCACACCTGCGGGAAAGCGCTAGGCAGCGCCGGGGCATTCGTCTGTGGTCCGGCGGTGCTGAAGGAGCATCTGATCAACCACGCGCGGACATTTGTGTACAGCACGGCGTTGCCGCCCTATTTTGCCGAGCAGATCACCGTGGCGATGAGGCTTGCGCAGGGGATGGAACAGGAGCGCGAGGAATTACGCCGGCGGTCGGAGCAGTTGCTCGGCGCGTTGCGGGCGGAAGGATTTGACACCGCGGGGAGTGCGAGCCAGATTGTGCCTGTGGTTCTTGGCGAGAATGAAGAGACACTCAACGCAGCGGCTTATTTGCAGCGCGCCGGGTTTGCTGTTCGGGCAATCCGACGGCCGACGGTGCCTGCCGGGCGGGCACGGTTACGCTTTTCGATTACGATCCAGGTTTCGGAAGAGCAATTGAAGCGCCTTGCGGGATCTTTGACGGGATGGCGTGAACGGAGCCGTCAGGTCATCCCGATAACGGCCAAACGCGCATGAGAAGACATTTTTTCATTACTGGCACGGACACCGGTGTGGGCAAGACCGTGTTATCGGCGCTGCTGTGCGCGGCGCTCGATGCGGTGTATTGGAAGCCCATTCAGACGGGAACGCTCGAGGGTACCGACCGCGTGACGGTAATGAGGCTGGCGGGAATCGGCACAGACCGGACGCTCGAAGAGGTTTACAAGTTTGTACCGCCGGTTTCACCGGATCTGGCGGCGCGGTGGGCGGGCGTGGAAATCGATCTCGGCCGCATCGCGGCGCCGGCAAGCTTGCTGAACGACTGGCTGATCGTCGAGGGCGCCGGGGGCGTGCTGGTGCCCATCAACGGAAAACAGTTCATGCTGGACATGATGGTTAAGTTCAAGCTGCCGGTGATCCTGGCGGCGAGGAGCAACCTGGGAACCATCAATCACACGCTGCTGACGCTCGCGGCGCTGCATGCAGCGGAACTGCCGGTTCATGGCGTGGTCATGATCGGCGACCAGAACCGCGAGAACCGCGACACGATCGAAAAGTTCGGCCATGTGCGGGTTATCGGCGAGATTCCAAAACTGCCAAACCTCCACCGTACCGCGCTCATGCAGGTCTTTCTGAATCACTTTGACCGATCCGCATTTGCGCAATGAATTCTCCGCTGCACCTCTGGCATCCCTTCACGAATGCTGTGCTTGATCCGGAGCCGCTGCGAGTGGTGAGGGCCGAAGGGGTCTACCTGCATACGGCAAACGGACGGAAAATCGTGGACGCGATTTCCTCGTGGTGGGTGAATCTGCATGGTCACGCAAATCCACGCATCGCCGCCGCGATTGCCGCGCAAGCCCGCAAGCTGGAACACGTCATCCTGGCGGGTTTCACTCATGATGCCGCGGAAGAGTTGGCGACGCGAGTGAGCAAATGGGTGTCGCGCGAACTTACACATTTGTTTTTCTCGGATGACGGATCGACGGCGGTAGAGGTGGCATTGAAGCTCGCGGTGCAGCATTTCGGGAACTTGGGACGGCGGGAGAAATGTGAAATTGTGGCGCTCGAACACGGCTATCACGGCGACACTGCGGGGGCCATGTCCGTAAGCGATGAATCGCCTTTCACGGAGCCGTTTCGACTGATGCGGTATCCGGTGCATCGCGTGCACTCGGCATATTGCTATCGCTGCCCGGTCGGATTGAAGCGGGAAAGTTGTCGGATCGAGTGCGTTCAACGGTTAGAGGCCCTATTGGTGGACCGCGGAGCGCAGATCGCCGCCGTGATTGTAGAGCCGTTGCTGCAAGGCGCCGGCGGGATGATCGTGCATCCTGTGGAATTCTTGCAGAGAGTGCGGGCGCTGTGCAGCCGGCACGAAGTCCTGCTGATTGCCGACGAAGTGCTGACAGGGTTCGGGCGAACGGGAAAAATGTTCGCCTGCGACCTGGCGAATGTGGTTCCCGATCTGATGTGTATTTCAAAGGGGATTACGGGCGGGTTTCTGCCGATGGGTGTGACGCTTTGCTCCGACCGAGTGGAATCCGCGTTTCGGAGCGAGAACCGGGCGCACACCTTCTATCACGGGCACTCTTATACGGGAAATGCGCTCGCCTGTGCCGCCGCAAACGAGAATCTAAGGATTTTCGACGACGAGCCCGTTTTTGACCGTATTTCCGCGATTGCGAGAATTCATGGTGAGCGATTGGAGCAATTGCGCGAGATGCCTCAGGTCGGGGACACGCGGCAAATTGGCACGATCGGCGCGCTGGAATTGTGCGCGGAGGATGCAGGGTATCTTTCGGCGATGCGCCCCAAGCTGTACGAATTTTTCCTTGAGCGCGGAGTGCTGCTGCGGCCGCTCGGCAATGTGGTTTACGTTTTACCGCCGTACGTGATCGAGCCTGAAGAGTTGCACCGGGTGTATGACGTGATCGTTGAGGCGATCGAGACGCTGTTATGAAGCATGTGGAACGCGGCAGCCGGGGTCGCACTTTTGCGATTGTCGGGACATTTGAGGTTGAAAAAGCGACGGCCCTCGCAAAATTGCCCAGTGCAAACAAGGCTGCCGCACTCCCCAAAAGGCGTCTGTTACACTTTAGGTTCAAATCGACGGAGGATTTTGATTGGCGGCGCCCATAAGCGGCTGGAAACAAAAAATCGTGGCATTCGCAGGGACGCTCGGTGCACCCGGGCTGTTTCTTATTTCCTTTCTCGATTCCTCGATCCTGACATTTCCTGTGATTAATGACTTGCTGCTGATCGAGTTGAGCATCCAGCGCCCCGTGCGTATGCCGCTGTATGCGGGCATGGCGATGATTGGCTCGGTGCTCGGTTGCGTGCTGCTGTATTACATCGCAAAGAAAGGCGGAGAAGCGTTTTTTCAAAGGAGGGCGGGCGCGCGCGCGGACGCCATCAGGCACTGGGTGGAGAAGAACGGATTTGGCGGAATGCTGCTTGCGGCGCTGCTTCCGCCGCCTGTCCCGTTCAAGCCTTTCGTGCTGGCCTCAGCCGTGTTTGAAGTCCCGGTGGCGAGTTTCATTTCCGCGATCGCGCTCGCTCGGGCAATCCGGTATTTCGGATTTGGGTACCTGGCGATCCGTTACGGAAATGACGCGATGCCGTTTCTGGCGCAACACAAGCTGCAGGTGGCGCTGGGCGTAATTGTTTTTGCATCGGTGAGCTACGGGCTGTCGCGGTTGATTCTGAGAGATAAAAGCGCAGGCGCCCCACAGTGAATTCATCGATGAGCTCATTTGCAGCAAACGCTTATCGCAAATGGACATCGTTCAGCCAAACAAACGTCTGGCCGGTTAACGCGTATTGTGCCGTCAAAGAAATCGCCGCGGCGACGCGGTGGCGTGTTTCGCCCTGCGCCTGATCGACCATGGAGCGGAGGATTACCTCGAACCCGTCCTGTGTTTTTGCGACCGAGGCACGGGGAAACCGCGCGATCTTCAAATATTCCTGAGCGATGGTTGTTTTCTGAGCAGCATCCAGCTCTCGAGATGATTCGGGCTTGTGCATGCAATCCGCCGCTTCGGGATCGAAATTTTTCGCGGACCCGGTGGGCACCTCCAACAAGCAGGTAAGCGATTCGGTTTCAACGATGCCGTGCCAGGTGATAGGCGAAAGCGCGCTCGGGAAAGCGCCGACCTTGCGGGCGGATTCACCATGGTAGGTGCGGGGTTCAAGCAATGCCGTGGCGCTGGAATGTAGAATCGCGCGCGCGCTG
>Ga0306920_100002473_pt1 | contig 23371 bp, 19 predicted proteins | sample flu12Cox44000170_FD_204666 | JGI IMG/M metagenome (GOLD analysis project Ga0306920, IMG submission 204666) | Lab enrichment of tropical soil microbial communities from Luquillo Experimental Forest, Puerto Rico - flux4day.12C.oxic.44.000.170 (v2)... | ecosystem: Environmental > Terrestrial >...
TTGCCAAAGTGGCCGATGCCGAATGTTGTTGCGCAGATGAAGGCGAGGGATGTTACGAATGCGCCGGCGATGCCGAACGTCGGTTGGCAGCGGGCCGTCAGCCACAGTAGCGGCGGCAACGCAAGGACGTCCGGGTCAAATGAGAGCCACGATCCGGTTGGGTGGCTCACGACATACAAACCGACCAAGGCCAAAAGGGTGACCCCGCCTACACCCTCGATCCACTCGCCTCGGGGTGGTGGCTCGCGCCACGCCTGACTGAGACTGATAATTAGCGGTGCTACCGCCACAATTCCGACCCCGTCCGAGAGAAACCACGCGCGCCAAACCTCCCAAAATGGCGCTGCGGTATGAAGCAACGTCATTGTCGCGGCGCCGCCAAGCGCGGAGGCTGCGGCTCCGAGAGCGGCGGCGGTCACAAAACCCAGAACGCGACGCAGGTCATCAAACGCAAATGCGCGCCCAAACCATTGCTCGATCAACCAGGCTGTGAAAACTGCTTCGCCTGCATTGCAAAGGCCCTTGAATACCGAAGTCCAAAGACTTCTGTCGCTCATGAGGTTGGCCGCGATGGTGGCGGCGACGACACCAATTACAACGGCCACACGCCCCCGCGGGCCCAATACGATAAGAATGCCGACGGCAAAGCCTGAGGCGGGCCAGAACACGGCCACGTCCGTGGACTTGGAAAGCAGGGCAAGCCCAAGCTGGGCTGCCAGAAAATAGGCAATAGCGACAGCACCCGCCGTCAGCCAAGCTCTGCTGGCAACGGGCAGGAAGAAGCGTTCAACTCCGTAGAGTGCGCCTGCTGCCTTCACGACTCCCCCGATACACGGTGGCAATTGCTCAAGGTGCGATCGGGACAGCTACGCTTGTCGACTAAGAGCTGTCCGTAGTCGTCACGGAACTCTATAAAGCTTTAGTAGAACCGGCCAGACGAGATTGTAGTTGCCGTGAGTTGCGATTCCGTGATGCTCAAGCTTCGGCTGGCAAGCTGAAGCCGCTCGCTCAATTCCGCAACCGCGGTTTCTTCGCGAAATACACGTGACAGTGCAAATAGGCAACAGAGTCAAAAAAGAGTCAATGAACGAATCCGCTCTCGTGTGAGAGGGCCTGCGCGCAGGGTCATCGCTGCCCAAATCTTAGCCATACGGCCACGTATCGCAGAATCCACGGAGACGGGGCTCCGGCTGAAGAAAATCGCGCCATCTGTGCAACAGCACTCGTAATCGCCACGATCGGTTCACACCTAGCCCAAGCGGGTGGCAGGGGCGCAGCTAATCTTGGCGTATCAGGCGTATCGACCAGCTCACCAGTCCATCAGTCGACACGTTCGACGGGTCCCACCGAGCCCGGACAATCTCAAATTCACACCTGGCGACATCAAGAATGATACGCCCGGCACCAACGATGCAAAGTCATTGGCCCCTGGCTCAACAATCCAAACAAGTAGTGGGCAGGTAAGGATCCGCGGCTGACTGCAGACCTGATCGCACAACGGACCGGGTCTCACGCAGCAGATAGCCGCCAATGTGTGCAGGTGTTGGGCGCAATTGAGCCCCGCGATCAGTCTCAGAACAGCCGAGACATCAGGCAGCAGCAAAACCGTGCCTTCGCGCGATTAGAAGCTGATTGACCTGCCGATATCCCACACCGCGGCGGGCCAGATGACTCACCTGTAGGTGCGTCAGCCCGTGGAGGCGCCGTTTCTTTCTGACGCTGTAGGTCACCGCATCTCAGCAATTGTCAATCCGCTGTTGCTGCCGTTTCATCGCCTGGTGTTCGACGTTACTGAACTTGTCGTTTGTCCCCAGACAGCGGCCGGACCCGTTGCATCAACGCGACTGTCCGGTGTGTGCCGATTTTGGCGAATGCGGCAAGAGCCGAACACGCGTTGACCTACTCGATGATCTCGTCGGCGCGCGCCAGCAGCGTCGGTGGTACAGCTACGCCGAGCGCCTTGGCGGCCTTGAGATTGATCACAAGCTCGAATTTGGTCGCCTGTTCCACCGGGAGATCGCCAGGCTTCGCCCCTTTGAGTATCCTGTCCACGTAGCCGGCAGTGCGTCCGAATAGGTCTGCGACACTCGCCCCATAAGACATGAGGCCTCCGGCCGATACTGCTTCCCGGAAGGGATAGATCGCCGGCAGTCTGTTTTCGGCGGCAAACGACACGATTCGCGAGAGGCCAGTGTAAATGACTGGGCTGCTCAAGACGATTAGCGCGTCCACTCTATCTTGCAGGGCCCCGGCGAAGGCATCGGCAAATTGGTCTGCACGATCGATCTCGGCGAATACGGGTACAAGTCCTACTGCATCGCCCTCGCCGCGAGACGCCTCCCACGACTGCCGCGTCCCAAGATACACCACGCGGGAAATCCGCGGGGCCAGCTCTTTGAGAAGCTGCAGTCGCTTGCCAATGAGTTCCGCACCCGTCTCCCCTGTCAGCCCCGTGAGATTGCCTCCGGGACTGCCGAAGCTGGCAATACGTCCAGCGGCTGCAGGGTCATCCTGGAACAGCGCGACGATCGGAATGTCCAGCGTTGCCCTTTGTGCGGCTTGCAATAGCCACGGCGCTCCGGCCACCACGATCACGTCGGCACGGCGCACGACCAGTTCACCAAGTATCGAGGCCGCATTGGCGGGTTCGCCTTCCGCGGACCGTCGCTCGACGACGACCGTTTGGCCATCGATCCAGCCAAGATCGCGCAAGCCCCGGATGAAGGTGCGAGCCAGTGGCTCCGTGGGATTGGACCCCACCATTCGCGAAATGGGAGTGGCAGCAAACACCAAACCAACCACGGGCAGCCGTCCCCTCTGCTGGGCGCGGGCGATTAGCGGCGGGGCCGCCAGTGCACCCAGGATGGCAATAAACTGCCGCCGTCTCACCGGATTGCCTCATCGAGCCGATGCGAGCAGGATATCAGCTCTGCGACATTGCGCTGAGAACAAATGCTGCGTTGCGACGAGCGTCGGCGCGCGACGGAAATGTGGGTGGTGCGGTGGTGTGGCCCACTGGGGCGGGCGCCCAGCTATCTTCGGGGCTAAGCGCGGACCACGCCTGCGCCCCCTCAGTGGCGGCCCTCGAAGTGCGCGAATTCGCTCATGAAGGGCGCCGCGACCTCGGCGTTGATCTTGCAGTCGAGGAGGAGCGGCCCGTCAGGCTTGCGTAGCTTCGGCGCAACCTTGTGCAGGTCCTCGAGCGTGCGGATGGTCGCGGCCTCGAAGCCAAACCCTTCGGCGATGGGCGCGAAGTCAACATCGGGGAATACGGACTTGGCCACCGGCTGCTGCCTGAGCCTGAGAAAGTGGAGCTCCGCGCCGTAGGCGCAATCGTTCATCAGCACGATCACCATTGGCAGGTCTTCCCGCACAACCGTCTCGAGCTCGCCCAAGGTCATCAGGAAGCCGCCGTCTCCGATCACCAGCACCGTGGTCTTTTCCGGGCGGGCCTTCGCGACCCCGAGCGCCGCGCCAAAACCCAGGCCGATCGAGGCGAAGTCCCCGATCATCTTGAAGCAGCCGGGATCGGGAACGCTCAAGTAGGGCACCACGCCGAGGAAGTTGCCGCTGTCGACCACGATGTTGCGATCCTGCGGCAAGATCCGCTCGAGCTCGATGGCGAGAGTACGCGGATCGAGCGTGCGCGCCGTATTGGCGGCTTGGAAGTCCCGCGCGGGATCGAAGGCGGAGATGAGCTTGCGCGTCGCCTGGTCATGGAAGGGCTTCGCTGCAGGCGGCCGCTCGGGAAGCGCGGCAATGAGCTGCTCGGCAATCAGCCGGGCGTCGCCAACCACGGCTACGTCAGCATTCAGCCACCGGCCGATGTTGGTACGTACCGCATCGATCTGGATCAGCGGTACTTGCGGCAGCGACGTCCCGAAGCTCGTAGTGAGGAAGTTGAGGCCCGCGCCGAACACCAGCACGCAGTCGGCTTGCTCCGCCATGCGCCGCGCAATGGAGTGCGAGAACGAGCCGATGATGCCCAGACTGTAGGGATTGCCGCGGAACAGGTCCTTGCCGCGCGCGGTAGTGACCAGAAGCGCGCCGACCTTCTCGGCCAGCGCCTCGATCGCGTTGCGGGCGCCGGCGCGATGGGCCCCCAGTCCCGCCAGGATCATCAGCCGGCTGGCCTTCGCCAGGACGGCGGCTGCCGCCTCGATCGATTGCGCCGTGGCAGGCGCCGGCAGGCGCTCGGCTTGTCGAACCGGCAACGGTTCCGACGGCGGCTCGATTTCGGCAAGCTGCACATTTGTGGGCAGGTGCAGACTGACGGCGGCGCCAGCCGCGGCGGCGGTTACGGTATCAGCGAGTACTATGCGCGCCGACTGCGGGCTTGTTGCCGAGAAGGCTCGCAGACCGGCCGCCCGCAGCACGCCAACTCCATCGAACGCCTTGTAGTCGGGGCCCAGCGCATTGGGCCCATAGCCGGTGGGCGCCTCGCCGTAGATGAGGAGAACAGGCGAGCCGGTGCGGCTCGCATAGACAGCCGCGTGAACGCCGTTGGCAAGCGCGGGTCCCCGGCCCACTACCGCCACGCCCAGTCGGCCGGAAGCGTAAGCGTACCCTTCCGCCATGGCTATGGCACTGTTCTCGTGCCGGGCGCCGTAAAAGTGCACTCCTAGGGAGTCGAGCGCGGTAGCAAGTAGCGCTGTGTCGTCGCTCATGAGGCCGAACGCGACCCTGGCGCCCATGTGTTTCAAATCCTCGGCGAGCACCTGGTAGACCGGAACCTTGCGCCTCGGTGTCTGGCCGCTTGATCGCTCTAGAGCCGCGCTGTTCATTGCTACGTTCCTGCTTACTGGGACCCTAACCGATTCAGGTTCCGGGTTCAGGCTGGTCTCGTCAAGGCGAAGCCTTGAGCTTGCATCATCTGACTGGCGGCCGTTACATCGACGGGGCGGTCTGACGCTTCGAGCAAACGGCGTGTGGTTGGGCGAGCGCGTGCGCCAATGTGTTCTGACCTACAAACAACTCCGCTTGTGGGCTAGAGCTCCTTCCGGTCCCAGACATCGGCCGTGGCCCTGGCGCATTGGTCTTACAGAATGCGGCGCTCGGACAAGGCGGTAGCTGCCGCCACGGGTAGTGACGGCGTAGTTGGTGCAGCAAGCGGTCGAGGAGGGCGACGGCGTCGCTGGTTGCGATCTCCCGACGCTGATGCTGAGGCGCCCCACCCTTTGGAAAAAGCGCCGACCTGCGTCGCGAAATAACAGGCAGGCTTTGGTTAGATCCCCACCCCGTCCCGCAGGGTTCGAGAAACTCGTCGTGCGGCGGCGCTTCGGACAGCAGGCAGTGTTGGTCGCCGTGAACAAATCGTTGTCGCTGGGATCGCCCTTTGGCGGACTTTTATGCCGCCAAAGGGAAGTGGGGCAATCCACCCGGCCCTTTCCCTGCTCTCCTCGGCGTTCCAACGCGGATGATCGCTTTTGGGAGGGATAAGTCATTGATCTGACAATGTTATCGCGACCTCGAGCCTACGAAACTGCCGCGCAGGACGCGGAGATATATGTCTGCAATTGTGCAGCAACGTTCCGGAGGACTGAGCCGGCAAGAGCGTAGTCCCCGTGCTGATGCTTCTGAGGGCTTGGCATTCCTCCATCCGATCCCGCTTGTCCCGACACTTCTGAGGGCGACGCCGCGCCGGTGACTGCGCCATTCGCGGCGCGCTCTCGGTAGCCAGCTTGCGTGATCGTTGGGAGATCCCCGCGGATCACCCGATAGCCGGGCAGAACAGCAACGCTCTCCCGAATATTGGTTTGAATGAGCATCGAGCGCTGGACACGCTGAGGCGATTACTCGAACGTGGCGAAGCAATCGGGTCCGCTGTGGTGAGGGAACGGGGGCAGCGGCATGCGGGGCACTTCGGTCGGCTGCGCGCTATTGTTGCTGGGAGTGTGGGTGCAACCAACAATTGCCCAAGATGGGTGGCCGTGGTCGCTCTACCCGTCACTCAACAAGAAGGCACCCAAGCGCGCCCACCCAACCACGCCGGCTAATCCCGCGGCCACCGCGTTGTTGGATCCGCAGCTCACTCCCAAACCAGGAGCGTCAGAGCCCCAACCGGGGCCGCAGACATCGCCTCCAGGCTCTCTACCGCCGCCCCAACCGGGCGCCGAGGGCACGCCTGCCAACGTCCACGCGGCCTGGCAATGGCGCATCCTGCGCACCGCCTGGACCGAACGCGACGAGAAGGGCTTCGAGGAGTTCGTCCAGCGCATTGGCGGGAGCGGATGCAGGACAGTTCATGCCTGCCTCACTGACGCCGCGTCCAATCCGCTCTATCGCGCCTCCAACCCGGCCGGCATGAGCTTCTACGCCGACTGCGCCGATCTGCCGTACATGCTGCGCGCCTATTTCGCCTGGAAGAACGGGCTGCCGTTCTCCTATTCCACCGCGGTGACGCCGCTCGGCTACTCCAAGGACATCCGCTACACGGCGCGAGGCAACATCATCTCCGCCCGTCGCGATCTCGTGGAGGCGGGGATCGATGCGGGGCGTGCCATCCCGCAGATCGTCGACACCATTTCCTCGGCGCACTACCGCTATCCGCCGAGCTACACGGGCCGGCTACTGCCCGACCACTACCCGGTGAAGATTGCCCGCGACAGCATCAAGCCCGGTACCATCATCTACGATCCCAATGGCCACGTTGCGGTGATCTATAAGGTCACGGGCGAAGGCCGTATCCACTACATCGACACGCATCCCGACAACTCGCTTACCCGCGGCGTCTACGGCAAGGCCTTCACGCGCTCTTCGCCCGGCATGGGCGCGGGCTTTAAGCGCTGGCGTCCGCAGACGCTGGTGGCAGCCACGCAGAGCGCGGACGGCAGCTTCCATGGCGGCCAGATTCGCCTTGCCCAAGACAAGGAGATCCCCGACTGGTCGGACGAGCAGTTCTTCGGCACGGAGGCCAACCGCCCCAGGCTCTGGAGCATGGGCAAGTTCGTGCTCGATGGTGAGCCGCTCGAATACTACGACTACGTCCGCCGCCGCTTGGCCAACGCCGGCTTCAAGTACGACCCCCTGGACGAGACGCGCTCCATGGTGCACTCGCTGTGCGAGGACTTGAAGTACCGGGTCGATGCGGTGGACATCGCCATCAAGGCCCAAATCCACAAACGGCCGCAGCCCGACCGGCTCCCCAATAACATCTACGGCACCGACGGCGACTGGGAGACCTATTCTACGCCCTCGCGCGATGCCCGGCTCAAGACGGCCTTCAAGGAGCTGCGCGACGAAATCGCCCGTTTCCTCGCGCTTGCCGCTTCCGGCAGCGACCGTCTGGTCTACGCCGGGAACGATATCCGTGCCGATATCCGGCAGGCCTATGAGCAGGAGACGAGCGCCTGGACAATCGCCTACATGCGCAGCGACGGTAGCGAGAAGAGATTGTCCTTTGCCGAGGTGGAACGGCGACTGTTTGCACTCTCTTTCGATCCGCACCACTGCGTCGAGCGCCGCTGGGGTGCCCAAGATCCCGAAGAGCTCGCAACCTGCAGCGATGCCGCCGACAAGCGCGCCTGGTACGAGGCCGAGCAGCGGCTCAGGAACCAACCCGACCGCACCTACGACGTGCGCATGGGTTTCACCTTGGCGGACTTGAAGCGCGGCGTCGCCGGCTCCGGCATCGATCAGCCGCCCGATATCGACGTGCTCGCCCTACTTGCCGACCGCGCACCAACCGCTGAGGTGGTTATTCGCGACCCTGCCGAGGGACCTCCTCCAGCCCACTGAAGCCAACGCGTTGAAAGGAAGTATTTCAGCAACATCATCGATCCGCCCTGCCTGCTTTTGGAGAGCCAAGCAAGGCTAAGTCACTCGCTTTGGAGCACAGCATCTTCATCGCGCTCGTAAGGAGATTTGCAACTCCACGCGGCTCGTCTGCGGTTTGACTCCATTGCGTGTTTTGACTGATCTTGGCGCCATCGTGCGCCGATCGCGGCACAATTTGCTCGCGGCACAATTTGCTCTACCTGCTGCACCCCTCCAACTGTCAGTGAACGCTGCATTTTCTTCTTCCGAGAGCGCGCGTTCCTCGTCTAGGTTGGCTCCCGCGATCTCGTGGAGGAGAAACCAATGCAATTTGGCCGAGGGAAAGCTGTGCTGGCGGCTGTCGCTACTTCATTCGCCTTGGCCTGCGGGCACCCGGCAGAGGCGGCTGGCGCGCTCAAAGAAATTCACATCGATTGGGCCACATACAATCCTGTTTCGATGGTCCTGAAAGAAAAGCAGTTGCTCGAAACCGAATTCTCGAAGAACGGCATTTCAATTGTGTGGGTCCAGACGTTAGGATCCAACAAAGCGCTTGAGTTCCTGAGTGCGGGCTCGATCGACTTTGGCTCTACTGCCGGAGCAGCCGCGTTGGTTGGCAAAATCAACGGCAACCCCATTAAGTCGATCTACGTGTACTCGCGCCCTGAATGGACGGCGCTGGTCACCACCAAGGACAGCAACATCAACAAGATTGTCGACCTGAAGGGGAGGCGCGTCGCCGTGACGCGGGGAACGGATCCCCACATTTTCCTGGTCCGTGCACTCCAATCTGCAGACATGACCGAAAAGGACATCGTGCCAGTTTTGCTCCAGCACCCAGACGGCAAAACGGCCTTGATTCGTGGGGATGTGGACGCTTGGGCCGGTCTCGACCCGATGATGGCGCAGGCAGAGCTGGAGGATGGCGCCAGGCTGTTTTACCGCAATTCTGACGCCAATACCTGGGGCATCCTCAACGTGCGTGAGGCGTTTGCGGAGGAGTACCCCGATATCGTGCGCCGGGTGCTGGCTGTCTACGAGCAGGCGCGCAAGTTCTCGCTCGGCAACTACGACGAGCTGAAGCGGGTTTTCATGGCCGCAACCCGCCTGCCGGAGAGCGTGGTCGATAAGCAGCTAAAGGAGCGCACCGAGCTCACCCACAACCGCATCGGCGCTCCCCAGCGCGCGTCGATCATGGCGGCCGGAGCGGCCCTGCAACAGGCCGGGGTCATACCAGCGAATGTCGACGTGAAGGCAGCGGTCGATGGTCTGATCGACGACCACTTTCTTCCCGCGAGCAACTGAGCAGTGGTAGACGGGAGCGGGCGCCAGCGCACGCGCTTGATGGCCGAAGGCGTTGATTTCGCGTGAGGGCCCTACCCTCAGACGCAAACGAGTTGGACCGGGCGTGACATGCAGATGACGATTTCCTCCCAGGCTGTCGGTGCGCAAAGTGAACCGCCTGTGCTGGCACGCATTCTGCGGCCGGCGTTAGGGCTGATGGTGCCGGTCGGACTCGCCGTCGCGTGGGAAATCATCGTGAAGCTCGGGCTGTCGACGGGCCGGCTCGTGCCGCCCCCGTCGGTCATTCTCTCGACCTTCGCTGATCTCGCTGCCACGGGCGAATTGCAACGACACGCCGCCGTGACCCTGATGCGGGTTGCAGGCGGCTTTGCGCTCGGCGTCGTGGCGGGCACTTTAGTTGGTGCGATGACCGGATATTCCCGGCTGACGCATCGGCTCATCGATCCGACATTGCAGGGTTTGCGGGCCATTCCTTCCATCGCCTGGGTGCCGCTCTTTATTTTGTGGTTCGGAATCTTCGAGAAGTCCAAGATCATCCTGATCGCGGTGGGCGTGTTCTTCCCCGTGTATCTGGGCGTAATGGGCGCCGTCCTGTCGGTCGACCGCAAGATCGTCGAGGTTGGGCGCGTGTTTCGGCTGTCGGGACCGGCCATGGTCCGGCGCATCCTGCTGCCGGCCGTCATGCCGGCTTACGTCATCTCGCTGCGCGCCGGCCTAGGACTTGGATGGATGTTTGTGGTGGCCGCAGAGTTTATGGGCGCGTCCGAGGGTCTAGGCTATCTTCTCACCGATGGCCAGCAGCTCGGCAAGCCGGCACAGATCCTGGCCGCGATCGTCGCTTTCGCGCTCCTGGGCAAGTTGACGGATTGGATCATCGCCAGCGCTGCTAGGCCGCTGCTGCGCTGGGAAGACAGCTTCGCGCGTCGCTGAGGAAAGCCCCGTGCTCGTCCTTGATCGGGTCTCCAAGACGTATCCCAACGGCGTGCGGGCGCTCGAAGACGTGTCGCTGCAGGTCGCACCGGGCGAGTTGCTCGTCGTCATCGGCGGCTCGGGCTCCGGCAAATCCTCCCTTCTGCGCGCCGCGAGCGGCCTCGATAGGCCGAGCGAGGGTAGGGTTCTGCTAGACGGTATGACCATAACAGCGCCGCACGAGCGGATCGGCATCATCTTCCAGGAGCCTCGGCTGCTGCCGTGGCTGCGGGTAGCCGACAATGTCGGCTTCGGCCTCGAGGGCCGACCCAAGGCCGAGCGCGACAAGCGCGTGGCGTTCATCATCGAGCGAGTGGGGTTAGCCGATAAGGCAGGGGTGTGGCCGCGCGAGCTGTCGGGTGGCCAGGCCCAGCGCGTCGCCATCGCGAGGGCACTCGTGACCAGGCCCTCTGTGTTGCTGCTGGATGAGCCCTTCTCTGCTCTTGACGCCTTCACGCGCGCGGAACTCCAGGACCATCTGCTCGATCTGTGGGACGAGGCGCGGCCCATTCTGGTGCTTGTCACGCACGACATCGAAGAGGCGCTGGTGCTGGGTTCACGCATCGCTGTCATGCGTTCACCACCTGGGCACATTGCCGGCATCATCGACGTACCGCTGCCGCGCCCGCGCGACCGGCTGTCCACCGCCTTCGATGAACAGAAGCGGCGCGTGCTGAAGTTGCTTGATTCCACATTCAACCGGCAGCCTCGCAAGGCACCGCTCCATGATTTCCAGATCTAGAAACAGGAGAGTGAGATGGACGCCTCACAGCTGAGGGCTTTGCAGACGCCGCTTAAGGAGAAGTACAAGTCGACGCCGGCGGCCGCGCTTATCACGCTGCGCGCCAGGGGCTCGCTCGAAGACACCGGCATTGCTTGCAAGGTCGAGACCGGCCGCGCACTTGCGGTGGCGGGACTGCACCCTGCCACGGGCGGCAGCGGCGCTGAGCTGTGTTCAGGCGATATGCTGCTCGAAGCGTTGGTCGCGTGCGCCGGCGTCACGCTCAAGGCGGTGTCGACCGCGCTCGAAATCCCGCTCGAGAAGGCCGACGTGTTCGCCGAGGGCGATCTTGATTTCCGCGGCACGTTGGGCGTCGACAAGGAGGCAAAGGTTGGCTTCCGGGCGATCCGGCTGCGCTTCGAAATCTCGAGTCCGGCGTCACAGGAGAAGCTCGATCAGCTTCTCAAGCTCACCGAGCGCTATTGCGTCGTGCTGCAGACGCTGAAGGGCGGCGCTGCGCTTTCCGCTACTCTCAACACGCCTCGGGGCTGAGGGGACTCTGTCCAACATCGCAAAATGCCCGCAGCAGGAGAGCGTATGACAGACCCTATCGAGATCAAGACTCTGGCGGCCGTCATGAGCTGGGGTCGCGGTCGGGTATATGATGACATCACCGAGACCATGGGTCACACGCCCTTGGTAAAACTGGCGCGCATGAAGAAAGCGGCCGGCGTCAAGGCTGACATCCTGTTGAAGCTCGAGTTCTTTAACCCGCTCTCCTCCGTGAAAGACCGCATTGGCGTGTCCATGATGGACGCATTAGAGGCGCGCGGTCTAATTAAGCCGGGTATCACGACGCTCATCGAACCAACATCCGGCAATACCGGCATCGGCCTTGCCTTCGTCGCGGCCGCGCGCGGCTATCGCCTGATCCTGGTGATGCCGGAGTCCATGTCGATCGAGCGGCGCAAAATTCTAGCCCTGCTCGGCGCTGAGCTGGAACTGACGCCCGCCGCCGGTGGCATGCCGGTCGCCATCGAACGGGCCAATGCGCTGCTCGAAGCTTTGCCCGGCGCGGTGCAACCCAGCCAATTCGAGAATCCGGCCAACCCGCGAATCCACGAGCTGACCACGGCCGAGGAACTCTGGACTGATACGGGCGGCAAAATGGATGCGCTGGTGATTGGTGTCGGCACCGGAGGCACGCTTACCGGCTGTGGACGCGTGCTGAAGGCGCGCAATCCGGGCCTCAAGATCATTGCCGTCGAACCGACCGCGAGCCCTGTGTTGTCCGGCGGACAGCGCGGTCCGCATAAGATCCAGGGCATCGGTGCCGGGTTCATTCCCGCCGTGCTCGAGCGCCAGTTCATCGATGAGGTGATCACGATTTCGAACGAGGCCGCGTTCGAGACGGCACGCACCCTGGCGCGGCGCGAGGGCATTCCAGGTGGTATTTCGACCGGAGCCAACGTGGCCGCAGCGCTGTCGGTGGCAGCGCGGCCGGAGATGGCGGGCAAAACCGTCATCACGTTCGCGCCGTCGAGTGCAGAGCGCTATTTTTCGAGCGATCTCTTCCTCGATCTGCCGTGAGCCGCTTGGATTTGCGCTCGCTCCTGCACTTCAGCTTCAACGGGTCCGGGGGCCGCTCAGGGAAGAAGGCCGATCTCCTCAGGCGAAGAGCACCCGCGGTAGCGGTCTGGAGTAGTGCACGCTGGTAAGCGATGCTGCGTGAACTGAGTGCGGTCGAGGCTAGGGCCAAAGAAGCAAGGCCTCGCCAAGGTCGCACTGTTGAACTTCGGCGGTCGTGCGCCGCGCTCGCTGATATGCGCGCACGTCATCCGCGGTCGCCGTGTCGGGAGAGCACCCAGGAACTCGGCAAACGCAGCAATGTGATGGATAGAGCTACGGCGGGTCGCTTCGCTGAATTGCCGCACCGCCAAGTCATCGAGCATGCGGCGGCAAGGTTTGCTTATGGGCTTCTGATTGATCGCTAAAAGCTGCCGTATCGAGGTTGGAGTTTTCGAACCCTCGATCCGCAAGACGAGTGCTCTCTCGTCACTGCGCGCAGCGCTCGCCCGCGGTAAGGTGTTGATGTACGCCAATGGCTTGGGCGGCAGTCGCAGATTTGCAAAAGATCTGTGGAGGTTCGGCAAGCAGCTTATGACGCCGCAGCGGTCAGGCGCGCCGAGCGCCTCAAAGATGTGCGTGCGGGGGATGTCGCTCCCGATGTCGATGGGCAGACCGGCGCGATGAAGCGCGCCGCGCGCGGCTTTCTGCAGCCCGGGTCGATCCAACGTCTTGGTGCTGACCATTGTTTCTGTCGGGTGGTCGTGCGATCGTTCGAGGTCATGACGGAGCGAACGTCACCAAATGTGGACGTTATCGATCTCGCGCCCGGTCTGTGGATCTGGAGGCTCGAGCATCCCGAGTGGAAGCCCGACCATGACTGGCAGCAGGTGGTGACTTGTGTCTGCGTCGACGCGGGCGGCGAACGGTGGCTGCTCGATCCGCTTCTTCCACCGGAAGGCGCAACTCTCATTTGGGACCGCCTCGCGGAGCGGCCGCCAACGGCCGTGGCGGTGCTTAGTCCAGATCATATGCGGCCGACCTGGGCCGATCGGCAGACCTGGAGTGTGGACGCCTTGGTCCGCCGCTACGGATGTCGTGCATTCGGGCCCAACGCATTCGATCCCGATATGGGGCCCCCCGAATCCGAGGTGCAGAAGATCCTGCTGAACCAGGAGCTTCCCGGCGGCCTGCGCGCCTTTAGGGATCCCCGGGGCTGGAACGAAACGCCCCTCTGGCTTCCCGAGCATCGGACCCTCGTGTTCGCCGACGCGCTCACCGAGCGAGCTGGAATGCTGAGGGTATGGATGTCGCCCACTCACGAGGAACGCGCCCTTCCTGACTTGCGTGCGATGCTCGACCTTCCATTCGAGCGCGTAATTATCTCCCATGGCGAACCTGTGCATACGCGCGATGCGTTCAAGCGAGCGCTGGAGCTCCCGCAGTGGCCAGCTGGGTCTCTGCACTTGGCCGCCTACCGGGGCAACTTGGATCGGGTCCGGAGCCTCGTGGAGGCTGGCGCTGACCTAACCGCGCGCGACGAGCGGTTTGGTGCGACCGCCTTGGAGTGGGCCAAGATGGGCGAGCACACCGCCGTCGTCGCCTACCTCAAATCTGTCATGAAGGAATGAGAGCACATCCCCCGGCCGAAACAGGAATGGCTCGCCAGAAAGAAGGCTTGCGCCATGCCAACCTTCGGATTCCCTGCGTAAGGCAGCATCGCCGGCGTACGGCGACCGCACTGTGACCGATCAGCTCGGCCGTAACCCTTGAATGCTTGCCCAGCCAAGGTGTGTGGTTAGACTCGCTCCTGCTCCTTCGCCTCGCCGCATGCTGCCGTTTTAAGCTTGTGCCAGTCCTGGTACTCGCATGACCTCTCGGGCACATGTCTCTCCGGCACATGTCTTGGCGCTTGCTCAGACACCCTCGATGGCCTCGCTATGCGCCATCGGGCCGCTTGGGTCCCTGCAGCGGTCCGCGTCAAGCGGGGGGCGCCTGGTTTTCCACAAACAAATTTGTGATGGACAGCCCTTATCTCCGCCACGTTGCGCCGGCACCAGATCGGGATCGCGGAGAGCGCTCGGCCCCTGCCTATGCTCGATGTAAGCAGTGACGGAACGACCGTCGCATCGACATGATCGGAGGCAGGTGCATTAGGCATCTGGGTACGTTAGCGGGGCGTTCCCATGCAGCCGCACCCCGCGTGGATTATGCAAATGGCCATAGTTGTCGCATTTGTCAGTCAAAAAGGCGGGGTAGGCAAATCTACTCTGGCTAGGGCTCTCGCGACGTCGGCCGTGCGGGCGGGACTCGCGGTGAAGACCGCAGACCTCGACGCTGAGCAGGCGACGATCACGGTGTGGGCGCACACACGCGACCGTTACAAAGTATCGCCATCGATCAAGGTCGATGCATTTCGGTTCGTGAAGGACGCGCTGGCTAGCACAAACGGTGAAGATTTTCTCATTATCGACACTCCGGGCGGTATCAGCGATGCGGTTGCCGAGATCGCCGCGCACGCAACTTTCTTGGTACAGCCAACCAGTCCAAGCGTCGATGACCTATATCCGGCCATGCTGGTATTTCGAGCGCTGGAGCGGGTGGGAGTTTTGCCTGATCAGCTTGCATTTGCACTGTGTCGGACACTCGCAGATGAGGAGGCGGCGAACGCGCGCACCTACCTAAGTGGTTTGAACTATTCAGTCCTCGCCAGCGACATTCCAGAGCACTTGGACTACCGTAGGGCAATGAACCAAGGCCGTGCGATTACCGAGGCGAGCCAAGAGTTCCTCAGCTCACGTGCCGACACTATGATCGCCGATCTGCTGGCGAGAGCTAGACGCGTGCGGGGGCGGGTGACAAGACAATTCGAGCAGCGCCTCTCTGGGGCGGCTTAATGGTCCTACATACGTCATCAGCGCGGGACCGCGGGGATTGTGGGTAAGTGACTCAGCTCAGGGCTTGGGTTCCTACGCAAGATCGAATTTTGTGTCTCTCGGGATGGGGAGGAAAACAATGGTGCCAGCCACTCCCCTATCGGTCGTCGTGGCAGGCTCAGTAGAGCCCGGCCGTGCCACGGCTGCCGACGCCGCAGCCAAGTTGGCGGACGATGTGAAAGCCGCCGCGGAGGCGCTTGAGAACGTAAAGCGCTTGCTCCAGCGCCAGCTTACAGAGCCGGCCCGAGCAAGGCTGCAAAGCGGTCCGAACCCGGAATCTGCCCCAAGACTCGCACCATTGCCTTTGCAGCGGTCCCCAATGGTTTCGACATTCGCGGTGCCGCAAGGACTGGTGGTGCCCCTCGTGCCTGCATACCCGGTGCATGCCGCTGGCCGGCAGCCTTATATCGGCGGCTTCATTCTGGGGCTCGCGTTGTCCGCCGCCATAGGCGCGGCGCTCTACTTCTGCCTGGCGGCATGGTAACGCAGATCGGGCAGAGGCGCTGGCTCGCGTGTCTCGAGCCTGTGACACTTTGGTCCCGGCAACCTGTTCATGCATGTCGATGACCTGAGGCCGGGTCAGCGCTTCGACCAGCAACTCGCCAAGGCGCTGAGCGCGGTCATCGGCCCGCGTTGGTACGCCTTCTTCCATGAACAAGCCCAGTCTGGTGGACGGGACTACATCCGCGATGAGACCGGGAATGTGTCGGCGCGTGGCATTCTCCTGGAGTGGGCGCACCGGGCGATCCTGGAACAAGCAAAAAACCGTGGTCGCTCCAGCTTTGAGCAACGTGCAGGGGTCAGGAAATTGACTTCCTCGGCATGATAGCTGCTCGCAATCTCCACCGCGCTCGATCCGGTAGCGCTTGCTGGCGACCGACGTAGCTGGGGGTCGCACGCTGACATCTGCGGGTTGTGGCTGCCGCGGTGGCGGTCTGGGCCCCTCGCCTTCCAAGAGGCCGGCAGCTAGCCTTCGTGGAGGACACTTGCGGAGGCTGCCATGAAGGAAGACCGTTACCACAAGCACCGCCTGGCAAACCATGTGCTCCATCCCGAGACCTTGATGCTGGGATACGGCTACGATCCCCTGCTGTCGGAAGGAGCGGTCAAGCCGCCGGTATTCCTGACCTCGACCTTCGTGTTTCGTTCGGCCGAGGAAGGCCGCGACTTCTTCGACTACACGGCGGGGCGGCGGGAGCCGCCCAAGGGTGCGGCCAGCGGCCTTGTCTACTCGCGCTTCAATCACCCCAACAGCGAGATCGTCGAAGACCGTTTGGCGGCTTACGAGGGCGCGGAAGCCTGCATACTCTTTTCATCGGGGATGTCGGCGATCGCAACGGCCATCCTGACGTTCACACGACCGGGGGATGTGATCCTGCATTCGCAGCCGCTTTACGGGGGCACCGAGACACTGGTGTCGCGGACCCTGTCTGCGTATGAAGTGCACGCAGTGGGCTTCGCCGACGGCGTCGATGAGAGGAGCGTCCGCGAAGCGGCCACCGCGGCCGAGGCCAAAGGGCGCGTATCGGTCATCATGATTGAGACGCCGTCCAATCCCTTGAACACCCTGGTTGACATCCGCCTGGTGATTGAGGTCGCCGCGGAAATCGCAACTCGCCAGAAACACCGTCCCGTGGTGGTGTGCGACAACACGCTGCTGGGGCCCGTCTTTCAGCGGCCTCTCGCGCTGGGCGTGGACGTGTCCGTCTACTCCTTGACCAAGTACGTGGGCGGCCACTCGGATCTGATCGCCGGGGCGTGCCTGGGCAGCGAGGCCCTGATGAAGCCGATCCGTCTGCTGCGCGGCGCGGTTGGCACGCAGCTCGATCCACACTCGTGCTGGATGATCGGGCGTTCGCTCGAGACGCTGTCGCTGAGGATGGAACGCGCCAACAGCAACGCCAAGGTGATTGCCGAGTTCCTGCGCGACCATCCCCGCGTATCGGGGGTGCACTATCTGCCCTTCCTTCCGGCCGACGCGGCGGCACGGGGAGTGTACGAGCGACAATGCACGGCGCCGGGTTCAACCTTCTCCTTCGACATCAAGGGTGGCCTGAAGGATGCGTTTGAGTGCCTGAACCGCCTGCAGGTTTTCAAGCTCGCGGTCAGCCTGGGCGGAACGGAGTCGCTGGCATGCCACCCCGGGACGACCACCCATTCCGGTGTGCCGGTCGAAGTGCGCTCGCGCATCGGGGTGCGGGATACGACCGTCAGGTTGTCGATCGGCATCGAGCACCCCGATGACCTGATCGCCGACCTCTCGCACGCGCTAGCCGGCAAACGCCCAAAGGCGCGCGCTGTCCGCACATGAGCACAAGTGGCTAGCCCTGCGGTCGTGCAGATGCACATGATGCCTATCGCCAATGCCACAGGGCGTCTGGGAGTGGTCACCGGTGGGCGCACTGGCTGAGTCACCGGCACGGCCGCGCAAGGCATGGTCATAAGCATCCCGGTGAGCGGTTGTGCTTTCTGATGGTTGCGCTCGTGACCGGTGCCCTCGAAAGCCTGGGCTCGTTACCGCTACCGCCTGACATTATGGCGTGGGCGAATTGCGAGGTGACGCTCCCAGGAGCGATCAAATGATCAGCGGTTGGTCGTGCGGCGCAATTGTTGCGTGCAAATCCCAATACCTCGACGCACGTCGCGAAACGACGAGGCGGGACCAGATGGGCCGCATAGATGCCAGCCAGATGACGCACGTCTCAATCGGCTTGTGAGTGGTGTCAGCCCTTGACCCCCGTCAGGCCTGAGGCCACGTAGCGGTTCAGGCTGTAAAAGATTGCGATGGGTGGCAACGCGTAAAGTATGGCGAGCGCCATCATGTAGTTCCAGGGCGCCTCATCGCTGTCCCAGAACTGCTCAAGCGCTACCGCGACGGTCCAATTCCGTTTCGTGGAAAGCAGCAGATACTGGTAGAGATATTCGCTCCAGGACAACAATAGGGCAAAGGTTCCAACGGCCGCCAATGCCGGCGCCATCAGCGGGAGATAAATGCGCACGTACACTTGCCAAGGCGAGGCGCCGTCCACCCGCGCCGCTTCGTCGAGCTCAACCGGTATCAGTTTTGCGTACTGCTGCAAGATTAAGATGGCAACCGGAGCAGCAAACATCACTTCCGCTGCAATCACCGCCCACAGGCCGTCGGAAAGCCCGTAGCGCTGCGCGAGGCGAAGGAATGGTATGGCCAGAAACGACGACGGCAGTATGTAGGTGAGGAGAGCGGCGTTGATGAGCAGACGGCCTTTGCGTAGCCGCGTGCGGCCAACGGCAAAGCTCGCCAGCGAGCTGATCAGCATGGTCAGGAACATCGTCAGAAGTCCGACATAAAGGCTGTTACCGAACTGGTTCCAGAAGTCCTCGAGATACCAGTACCCCTGCGTCCAGACCATCCGGAAACTCTCGAGCGACGGCTCGGGCGGCCAGACATAACCGGCAAACTCCGTATCCCCTTCGGGATCGAGCGCTATCAGCAGCATGTTGTAGCAGGGTATCAGCGACCAGATCAGAAGCACGACCCCGAGTGTCGCCGAGGCCGCTGCGCCGAGCAGCCGATGCAGACGGTAGCGCAAGCGAAAGGGCAGTGCGATCACAGCTGCACCTCCGTTGTTTGAACCTTGCGTAACAGGAGGATCACTATCGGGATCAGCACCGGTAACGCCGACAACATGGCCGCCACCCCAAGTTGGGGCTGGGCGTAATCGAAGGCGTAGCGGATGCCGAGTGTGGCCAGCACGTCCGTGGACAATGCTGGCGCACCGCCGGAGACAAAATGCACGCTGCTATAGTCACCAAGCATCCAGATGGTAGAAAGTAGCGTGCACACGAGATAAATATTCGCCAAGAGCGGGAAGGTGATATGGACGAAGCGCCGTGGCTCGCGGCCCATCCAAATCCCGTACGCGATTGGATAGACGGCAAAGGTCAGGAACACCGCGCCATAGGGGATAAGGAAGGCGATTACCCAGCTGACCTCGGAACCCTGGAGCCGGCGACGAAACCTTTGAGCTGCGGGACCCTGCTTTGTGCGGCTCATGCCTGGCTCTTCAGCGCGAGGGAACCGGGTTGTGAGCAGACTGGCGAAAGGCGCATGCACGCAAATGGAGCGAGCCAAAGCTCACCTTCATCTTGCTACTGTCGATAGGACTCAACCCTTGACGCCGCCCATCGCGAGGCCGGCGGTCATGCGGCGGCGAAACGCGTAGTAGATCGCGACCGGCGGCAGGGAATAGACGATGGCAGTCGCCATCATGTAGTTCCACGGCGCCTCGTCGCTGTTCAGGAACTGCGCCAATGCCACGGGAACGGTCATGCTCTTCTTCGAGGACAGGAGCAGGAACTGGTACAAATATTCGTTCCACGCCAAGAGCAGTGCGTAGGTGCCGACGGCAACCAGGGCCGGCGCCATCAGCGGCAAGTAGATGCGAAAATAGACCTGCAGGGGCGATGCGCCGTCGATACGTGCGGCCTCGTCGAGCTCGATTGGAATGCTCACGCCGTACTGCTGGAAGATGAAGATTGCATAGGGTGTGGCGAAGGTCACTTCAGCGGCGATCACGGACCAGAGGTTGTTGGATAGACCATAGATGTGCATGATACGGTAGAACGGGATCGCCAGAAACGACGCCGGGATCACGTAGGTCAACAGCGCCGCGTTGCTCACCAGCCAGCCCTGGCGGATGCGCATCCTGCCGATTGAGAAGCTCGCCAGCGAGCCGATGAGCAACGTCAGGAATACGGTCGCCAGCCCAATATAGAGGCTGTTGCCGAACTGGTGCCAGAAATACTCGAGATACCAATAGCCCTGAGTGATAACGATCCAGAAACTCTCGAGCGAAGGCTTCGCCGGCCAGATGTCGTTGGTGAACACATCCCCGTGGGATTCGAGCGCAACGATGACGATGTTGTAAATCGGCGTGAGCGTCCAGATTAGGATCACGAAGCCGAACGCCAACGATGCGGCCTCCGTCAGCTTGCGCCGCCGCCGGTAGTTGGGGCGGCGTGCGGCCGACCGCCGGCCCTCGATCAGCGGCACGCTCACAGTTGCACCTCCGTGGTGCGCAGCTTGCGCATCAGCAGGATCACCAGGGGAATCATCAGTGGCAATGCTGACATCACTGTCGCTACGCCAAGGTCGGGCCTTGCAATCTCGAAGGCGCTGCGAATTCCGAGTGTCGCCAGCACATGCGTCGACAAGGCAGGTGCGCCGCCCGAAACGAAATAAACCGAGTTAAAATCGCCAAGCGTGAAGATCGTCGAGAGCAAGGTGCAAACGAGGTAGAGATTGGCGAGCAACGGGAAGGTGACGTGCGTAAAGCGCCGCAGTCCCGTGGCGCCGTCAATATCGGCGGCCTCGTAGAGCTCCTGTGGGATTGCCATTCGCCCGGCCAAAAGGATGATCGTCCAAAACGGCATCCATTTCCAGATGTGGGAAGCGATGACCGACCCCAGGGCCAGCCAGCGCGACGTCTCAAGCCAACCCGGTCCGTCGATGGCGAACAGGGTCCATAGCGCGTTGTTGATAAGACCCCACTGGCCGTTGAGCATCCAATGGATCGACATGAAGGAGGGCAGTGCCGGCATCGCCCAGGGAAGCACGTAGATCAGCAAAAGGACTTTCACCCACCACCCCGGGCGCATGAAAAAGCCGGACAGCAGGAGCGCCCCGAACATCTTCAAGTTGACGCCGATGATGAGGTAGATCGCGGTGTTGACGGCGGTGCGCAGGTAGATGGGATCGGACATCAGCTCGGTATAAAGGCTCGGTTCTCGCCCGAGCCACGCCCCGTAGACGACAGGATAGGCAACGAAGGCCAGGAATACCGCCGCATAGGGAATGACGAAGGCGATCGCCCACGTGTACTCCGAGCCTTGCAGGTGACCGCGCCATGTGCGCCGACGCACCGGTCTCAGAGGCGGCTGCAGAGCGGGAAAAGTTTGGGCTTCGCCTAGGATCTGGGCGCCGTCCATGGTCACCTCTCAGGTCTGCGCGATGGGGTATTTGGCGAGGATCTGCCCGATCCGGTTAAGGGCTTTCTCCGACGCCGCCTGTGGCGTCATGCCCTCTCTAATGACGTCGGCCGCCGCCGTGCCCCAGATCTGTTGGGCGTTTGCCTCGGCGTAGCCAGGATTAAAAACGGGGTAATTTGGCACCGTCGGCTCCAACAGGCCCTCGGTGGTATAAGCGGCGCGGTGTGGGTCCGCGGGGTCGAGCCAGAACGGATCGCTCTTGGCGAGCTCGGGCATTGGCGGCAGCCAGCGGCCAAGGCCGTTCTTCAAATACTCGTTCACCACCTTCGGCTGGATCAGATACTTGAGAAATTCCTTGGCGACCTCGACGTTCTTGGCCCCCTTCGGGATAAAGCCGCCGGCGACGCCGAGTTCTGCTGGCATCTTTTTGCCCGTATTGTCGAGCGGCAGGCCCATGGTGACGATGTCGTTGTACTCCTCCTTCTTGTGGTAGAGCGCGACCTCCGTCGAGATCGTGCCGTCTAAATCCATGATCATCTGCTTGGCGTGGAACGCGTTATTGTCATCGGCGTCGTTCCAACTAAGCGCGCCGGGTGGGACATACCCTTCCTTGTAGGCCGTCGTGATGTAGGTCAGCGCTTTGATCACCGCCTCCTTGACCAATGGATCGTCGAGATGGGGCTTGCCATCAGGGGTAACGATGCCGTTGCCGCCATTGGCGATCATGAAGTGATGGAAGGTGTTGTTGCCGTCGGCGGGACCCGTGGTGGTCGGCTGTAACCCCAGCGCATAGACCCCGCGCTGACCCTTCTCGCGCAGCACCTTCTGCATCGGCTTGAAAAAGTCCCAGAACGCATCCCAGGTCTTCGGTGCGTCCGACATCTTGTAGCCGGCCTTTTCGACCATCGAGTTCCAGATATGGAATGGCAACACGGCCGTCTTCACGGGAACATAGTAGATGGAGCGCTTCTTCGTGACGTTATTGTAGTACTGGGACGCCAGCACGGCCGTCGGGTGATATTGCGCCCTCTGGCTGTCGACAACGTCGCTCACGTCGATCAGCTTGTCGTTCCAGGCATTTTGCGGAACGACCGCTTGGTCGGCGATGTCGTGCATCATCACTTCCGGCACATCGCCACTCGTCAGAGCCGATACGATCTTCTGCATCAGCGGCGCGAAAGGAATGAGGCTGTGGTCGATCTTGTTGCCGCTCGCCTTCTCGTACTCCGCGACCACGGCGCGGAACGAGGCATCCTCCTCGGGGACGAAGCCCTGCGCCCACCACACGCTTGCGGTCGTCGCCGCGGCGTTGGCAATGTAGGGTCGGGCAAGAGATCCGGCTGCGGCGATGCCAAGCGACCCCCGCAGCACCGAACGCCTGCTCAGCCTTCTCATGGCAAACCTCCCTGGTTTCGCTGGCGCAGCGCGATCACCTTCGCGTCCTTTCGCGCCATCCCTGCAGTGAACCCTTCGCCTGTCTACCCCCACGATTGCAAGCATCTCTCCCCTCTCGGGGAAGCGCGGTCGGGCATAGGTTGCTCAGCTCACATTACCATCTTGCGGACCGAAAGTAAGCACCTTGTGGCAAGGCCGCGGCAGACGCGTGTGCGCCACGAGCTGTTCAGTTCCCACTCCTCAGGCACGGGTCTGTTGCTGCCTTAAGAGTTTCAATGGCTTTGGTGCGCTCCTTTTCACCGGCGCCCTTTAGCACAGCCAATCGCACCCCGCCTCGCGCCGCAGCTTGCCCTAGCCTGGATTTCCACGGCTAGCGAATCAGTGGACCGCGGCCACCCGCGCGCCACCTAAGCGATTCTTTTGACTCAAGAATTTACCAGGCCATGTCATAGATATGGTGAACTTAGAGCACGAAATTTGCGAAATCACTTCGTCCGTTATGTGAAGTTATCGACAGCTATGATCGTTTCTACTCTGCAATAAAACCCAGTAAATATGCGGGTTTATGGGCGTGCAGTGTCGGCGTGCAAAATTGCAATTGACGCAACGGCAGATGTTTGTGATGGTGCATTATGCCAATAAGTTCTCCATTTACTATGACAGAATGCCCATGGCTTCTTTGTGAAGCCGGCAACGTCGATCCAGCGCCAATACGAAGCGCTGCGCGCCTACTTCGTCGAAAAGAAAAGAGTTTCCT
>Ga0306920_100002474_pt1 | contig 23356 bp, 22 predicted proteins | sample flu12Cox44000170_FD_204666 | JGI IMG/M metagenome (GOLD analysis project Ga0306920, IMG submission 204666) | Lab enrichment of tropical soil microbial communities from Luquillo Experimental Forest, Puerto Rico - flux4day.12C.oxic.44.000.170 (v2)... | ecosystem: Environmental > Terrestrial >...
GTCGCTGAGTCTTTGTGAAAGCTGCTTACGAGAAAATCGTCCGAGCAGTTTGAGCGGCGGACGGAGGCCAGCGCGCAAGCGCGCCTCCTCCGACCCGACAAAAGGTGAGCTGACCGCGCAGGGCTACCATCTCACATCCCCATGAGGCTCGTTGGCAAGTCGAGGAAGAGAAATAAAGCGACCGAACCAAAATTACGCAGACGTAAGCCGGGCCTTCCGCCTTTTCAGAGCGGGAGAAAATTGCACTAAGAATTGCATTAAACTCGATCTGATTACACCCCACTACACCCCACTGCATCCTACCTAACTGATTTGTTTTCTGTGCAAGTTTACTACTTGGAACGCCCCAAATCGCCGCGAGAGGGCGGCGTCCTGGACCCCTAGACGATATCGCCAACGGAAGTACGCGGCAGAACGCCGTGCACACCTCGCATCTTGTTTTCGCATGAGCAGGAAAGCGCCGCAAGACGGAAGTCCGGAAGGTATTCGACCTGCACTCGAGTTAGTCGGTGGATTTGAGGGAGGGTGCCCCATGCCAACTCTGCTAGACTGAGTGCAATTTTTTCAACCCTTTCGCTCTGGGGGAATTATGTCTAAGGGCTTGATGGCGGTGTTTTCCAGGCGGGCGTTTTTGGCGCGGGCAGGCTATCTTGGCGCAGGTTACTCCCTTGGGAGCGCTTTTCCCATCCCTGCCCTTTCCTCCTCGCTCGCAGATGATCCGCGCATTTCGCAGACGCCCGTAGTAGATGCTGGGTTCGCGTCGGTGCGAAAGATCGGCGACGGTTTGTACGCGACGATCTCCGATCCATCGAAGGGCCTCTCGACGATGTGCAATGGCGGGTTCCTCTTCGGCAAGGACGCGGCACTGCTGGTCGAAGGTTTTGTCACTGCCGCTGGCGCCGCCTTTCAGATGGACACGCTTCGCAAGGTGTCGCAAGCGCCGGCAGCGGGCGCGCTGGATACCCACTATCACTACGACCACTCGCTCGGAAACGCTTTTTATGGCGCGAACGGGATTCAATTATGGGGGCATGCCAGCTTGCCTCAACGAATCACCGAAAGCTACAGCGCTATGCAGGCGATGGAGCGGTCCACCTTCCTCGCGCCCTTTGAAAAGAGAGTCAATGAGGCGAAGTCTGAGGCGCAAAAACAACATGCGGACGGAGACTTGAGAATGTTCGGCAGCATCTTTGATTTCGTCAGAAAGTCCCCGCTCACACTGCCGAACCGCTTACTGGATCCAGCGACGCTTCCGCTTAATGTGGACTTGGGCCACTTTCCAATTACAATCGGGGCGTATCCTGGGCATTCCGGCACCGACCTGGTCATCCGTGCGCCGGAGCAAAAAGTGGTGTATGCAGGTGATCTTCTTTTTAGCGGGTCCTATCCCGCGACGTTCGATCCAAAAGCCACCATTTCCGGTTGGCGGGCAACGCTAAAAACATTCGCTTCGTGGGAGCACGACACCATTTTCGTTCCCGGCCACGGCCAAATATGCGGCCAAGAAGGCGTACAGCGCTTGCGCGACGTCTTTGATGACCTGTCCGAGCAATCCGAAAAAATGTACAAAGCGGGAGTGCCCGCTACTGAGGCCGGGGACCAATATGTCATCCCGGAAAAATATAAGAGCCTTGCCGTGTTTTCATGGGGCCTCTGTATCCGCCCCGCTATTTCAAAGCTTTACGCCGAGTTTCAAAACAAATGAAGAGGGGGTGGGTCATCGCCGCCTTTCCGGGCGATCCCAGGCCTTCTCGGATATTCGCTTCAAAAGCATGAGGCCGACTAGAATTTGACGAGTATGCCCAAGTCCAGGCGGTTCTCCGTCTTTCTTAGGTCCGGTTGCCAGAGCCCGACACTTCCGCAACCGCTCGGAGGTGCAACGCTCCCGTCCAGGCACGCAAACGTTATTTCTCGGATCCCGGAGGGATTACCCCGCCGGGCGGCACAGGAACGTCGTAGAAATATCCCAGGCCTTGAAGGGATCTCCCGGATTCTCTGTAAAGTACGGACTGCCCGATATTGCGGTAGCGCCATTGATCGGAGGCAAGAGTACGAGGTGGCGTCCAGGATTGCTAACCTGGCCTCCGCCGAAACCGGTGGCTAAGAAGCTCAGCCGGTCCTTCTGAAAGTGAAACACTGATTTCCAATCGCAACTATGCAGCTGTTCGTTTCGCGACCTCTCCCGCGAGCTTGATCATTTCATCGTGAATCAATCCATTCGATGCAAGAATCGAAGTACCCCCTAGCTGGTACGGTTGCCCTTTAAGATCGGTGACTTTGCCTCGAGACTCCTCGACCAGGATCACGCCCGCAGCCGTGTCCCAGGGTTTGAGGCCAAACTCCCAGAAGCCGTCGAAGCGTCCGCTAGCCACGCAGGCTAGGTCAAGCGCTGCCGAGCCGTCCCGCCGAACACCGTGCGACCGCAAGGTAAAATCCCAGTAATAGTGAATATTGGGATTGGCTTGTCGGTCATGATTGGGAAAGCCTGTGCAGAGCAGGCTGCTCTTTAGCGCGCCGACTTTGGAACATTGAATCCTTTTGCCATTGAAGAATGCCCCTTCGCCTCGCGTGGCCGTGAAAAGCTCCTCGTACACAGGGTTATAGACCACCCCAAGCAGCAACTCACCCTTGCGCGCTAGTGCCATTGACACGCAAAAGCAGGGGTAACCGTGGGCAAAATTCGTTGTTCCGTCCAACGGGTCTACGTGCCAGCGGAATTCCGATCCTGTATCTTTGCCTGTGCCTTCTTCGGCTGCAACGGCATGCTCGGGAAAACGCTTCTGCAGCCCTCCCACAATCACAGATTCGGAACGGCGGTCCGCCTGGGTTACCAGGTCGAACTCTCCTTTGTAAGCAATCGCTGGTGGTCTTTCGAGCTCTTCGCGTAACGCTTTGCCGGCTTCCTGCGCAATTTCAACGGCTGCTTCCAGATATAACTTGCTCATTCGTTGTTCGTGCCCTCAGGAGCCACTATTGTGGCCCGGTCAGATAGGTTGTCCGGTGCCGCGCCGAGTAACCCGGCAACACCCTCACTTCAATTGTACGGTAGGTATTGGCAGGCCCGCGCGGATTCGGGTAGTAAGCCAGCCGGTATTGGGTGCGCAGTTCGCTGTCGATGCGGTCAAAAATGATCGGCAGCTCTTGCGGAGACTCGGGGAAAAACATGGCGCCCCCGGTAGTTTCGGTGATGGTCTGGAGCGCGTGTTCGCCGGCCGTGTTGCGCCCATTTTCATTCTTCACGGGGCGGATCACGATCGTGTAGAGCAGGATCCCCGCTCGGAGAGCAGATTTTCGAGCCGACTCAAAATCTGAGCGGCTCGTGGTCTCACCGGCGTCGGTCACCATGATAATCACACGGCGGCGCTCCGCGGACCGCTTCTCCAGCGCTTTGGAGCCGAGCAACACGGCATCGTAAATCGAAGTCCCTGCGCCGTCGGGAATCCTGCGCACCGCAGCCTGCAAGGAGGCCACGTCGGACAAAAACGGGGCCATCTGGGTCACCGATTCGTCGAACCCAAAAACAGACAAGCGGTCGTCGGGCCGCAGGACTTGCTGGATGAAGTGAGAGGCCGCATCTCGCTCGCTGGCCATCTCCTTATGTTCACTGAGGCTGGCATCAATCATCAGGGCAACATCCAAGGGCTGCTTGGTTTCTGACTCGAACACGGCGACGTTCTGCTGAACCCCTTCCTCAAAGACCTGGAAGGCCTCGACTGGCAAATTGGGGGCGGGGCGGCTGTGCTCGTCCAGAACGCTGACCAGGACGTTAACCAAATTAACGTTGACCTTAACCATCCCCTTGGGAGAACTCGTGTCCTTTTCCTTGGCGGGCGCCTCTGTCGGCGGTCCCTGCTGGCCCTGGTTGGACCCGGTTTGAGCCCACGGCGGGCGGTCGGGCTTTTCCTGGGCCGTGAGCGCGGTAGCGCTTACAAGAAGGCTTAAAAGGGCTGGCCCGGCCACAAATATCGTGCGGAAACGCGTCTTCATCTGCTCGTTATGATGCAGGTTCCACGCGAATTGGAGGTGCGGGAGGAATCTCACCATCGGCCCAAACGGCGCCGTCCGCGAAGAACTCCTTCTTCCAGATGGGCACTGTTTTCTTGAGAGTGTCGATCGCGAATCGGCAGGCAGCAAAGGCGGCGGCGCGGTGGGGAGCACTGACGGCGATAAACACGCTCGTTTCACCGATCTCCAAGCGGCCAAGGCGATGCGCAATCGCAACACGATGGATGCTGAACCGCTCGTGAACTTGAGCGCCTATTTCCTTCATCTTTGCAAGCGCCATCGACTCATAAGCTTCGTACTCAAGATGGAGCGTCGGCCGGCCATGGGACTCGTTGCGCACGAAACCGTCGAAGCTTACGATGGCTCCGTCCTGGCCCGCGCGGACCTGCCGCATCAGAAATGCGACATCAATGGCCTTGTGTACCAGTTCAAAGCGATCGTCGGTCGGAGAATGGCTCATGGCGGAGACTCATCCCCCGCTGACAGGGGGAAGAAAGGCGATATCGTCGCCCGAAGCGACGGGCGTCTCCCAGGCAGCAAATTCCTGATTGCGAGAAGCCACCAAAGAACTCCGGAAGCCTGCCAGTCGGGGGTACCTGGCCGCGTAACGGTCAAACAGATCGGCCAGGGTTGCGCCTTCGGGCACTTCTTCAAACTCTTCGGAACGCCCCACGAGTTCTCGGATGCGCCCGAAAAAAATCACTTTGACGCGAAGGTTTGAAGTAACCCTTGGCATTCGAAAATTGTAACCTGAGGGACAGCACTGTGCCAGTGGCCTTGGGTCAGATGATCACCGGCCAGTGGAGTGGAGAAAGCCAATGAAAGTTCTCATCACCGGTTCCACGGGACTAGTCGGATCCTCGCTGGTCAGCGAGCTAAGGCAGGCCGGTCATACCGTATGCCGATTAATTCGCCCCGTTGGCTCGGCGAGGGTTGTTCGGACTACGGCTGGATTCGATGTGAGTTGGGATCCGGCCACGGGTGAGCTCGGTGCGGCGGCCGTCGGCGCTGATGCGGTCGTGAACTTGGCCGGCGCATCGATTGCCAATGGCCGATGGACGAAAGGTCGGAAAGACCTTTTACGCTCGAGCCGCGTAGATACCACGCGGGTGCTGGTTCAAGCTCTGTCAAGAATGGCGGCCCGGCCTCGTGTGCTGGTGTCAGCTTCAGGGATCGGTTATTACGGCAGTCGTGGCGATGAAACCTTGAACGAGCAGAGCGCGCCGGGAAATGACTTTCTGAGTGACCTGTCCAAGGATTGGGAGGCGCAAGCGCTCAATGCGGAAGCCATGGGCGTCCGGGTGGTCTGTGTGCGGTTCGGCATCGTTCTCGCGAGAGATGGCGGCGCCTTGCCAAAGATGGTGCGGCCATTCCGGCTCGGTGTTGGAGGCTGCCTGGGCTCTGGTAGGCAGTGGATGAGCTGGGTGGCTTTGGAGGACGTGGTGGCAATCGTGCGATTGGCGCTTGAAAACGGAACGATGCACGGTCCTCTCAACGTCGTGTCGCCGCAACCGGCCCGCAATTCGGATTTCACTTCGTGCCTCGCAAGAGTCCTCCACCGCCCCGCCTTGTTCCCTGCCCCCGCGTTTGCCCTGCGTATCGTGCTCGGCGAAATGGCTGACGGCCTGCTTCTGGCAAGCCAGCGTGTCGAACCCGCCCGCCTCAAGAAACTCGGCTATCAGTTTCTGCAGCCGGAACTGGAATCAGCATTGAGGGCAATCCTCGTTTGAAGGGCAGATTCACTTCACAACGTTCATGGTGACCGTGATGGTCAGAACTCTCCCGCTCAAGGGATCGGCCGCCTGTGTCGTCTGGACGGTCTGACCATCGTGCATCCCGAGACTCAGCTCGGTCTTGAATTGCCGGATGATCGGCTCTTTGAATCGCCCAGCACTCATTTCGGCCGGACCGCCGGCCCCCTTTGCTGCCGGAACAAGAACGTCGCCTTCAACCCAGGATCGCTCGAGTAACAAACTGATATCGAAGCGCCCTTCCCCGGAATTGAGTCCCCGGGCGTCGATGTTCGTACCGACGTCCATGTACTGCATCCCTCCGTCCTTGCCGACATAAGCAGGGATGCGGCTTCCCGTGCGAACCTTGGTCCAAGGCGAACTAGCGTTTGTCTCCGCTGCCAAAAGGAAAAATGTATAGGGTAAGCTCGCGAGCTTCTTTTCTCCCTCATGCTCGACAAAAGTCACCTGAAGTTTGAGGGTGGTTGGCGCGACTTTATTGTCCGTTTTCGGCTTGTCCTGACCGAACAGCTGTGGACAAAGCAGGACAGTCGCGCAGAGTGCCGTCAGTACAGTACGTGCTTTTTTCATGCTTCCTCCTTGAATTCCCGCTGCCGACTGATACTCGAACCACGCCCAAGAACGAAAGGCTATTCCCAACTGGGATCAAGAGACTGCACTTCCAGTTCGTGAATCTCGAGCACTGCAATTTGCAAAGGCACGTCTTGGTTCGAGGGAGCAACCCGCGTCACGGCCAGCACCACGCCTTGCTCCTGACCGTCCGCGACAAACCTCGCGAATGCCGCGCGCTCTTCCGGGAGCACAATCACTTCCGGCACGGCCTCAGGAACCTTGGCGGCCGCTGCGGGCGTCCTCCGGCCCATTCGTCGGCCTCGATGATCTGCGGAAGGAATCTCCTTTGTAGGCTGCACAACTGGAGACGAATTCTCGACTGGCTGTGAAGGCACCCGCTCATTTTCCCTGGGCACGCCCTGATACGGCGGGCGATCAACCAGTAAGCTAAAGCCCAATACGAGAATCGCGGCGGCAGCCGCAGCCATTCCCCAAGCTGACATCCATGAGGAGCGCAGGGGTAGCCCGTCATTCAGTCGAGCCCGAACGCCAGGAACAAGCGATCGGGGCACTTCTTCATTTGCTATGGCCTTTATGCCTTCTTCGAGACCGCGAAAGAGGCCGGCTTGCGATTCATAGTAGGCCTCGCACGATACGCAGTTCCGCTTGTGCTCCACCACTACGTCGGGGAACACCGCTGTCCCTGCCGCCAGAGCATCCAGCATTCTTTCTTGGTACTGCCTGCAGTTCATCGCAGCTTCTCCGCCAGTTGCTTCCTCGCAAAAAACAGCCTGGACTTTACGGTGCCCATGGGAATTCCCAGCATTGACGAGACCTCTTCGAGCGTGTAGCCCTGCATCGCGGAAAGCAGCAGCACCAGGCGCAGTTTTTCCGGCAGTTGATCCATTGCACGCTCCAGGCGCGCTCGGAATTCCGTCGATGCGGCCAAATCCTCGGCTGTGGGCGGTGACGGTCTGCTTTCAGGGCCTGCCCACGATGTCTCGCGTATCTCGCGGCGACTCCTGGAGCGGAGCCGGTCCAATGCCAGCCGGAACGCGATACGCACAAGCCACCCTCGAAAGCGGGTCGGTTCCCGCAGCCGGTCGAACTTGCGGTACGCGCGGAGTAATGCTTCCTGCGCCACGTCTTCCGCGTCCGCCCGGTTCCGAAGAACGCCCTGGGCGACGCGATAGGCCAATGGGCCGCACTCCTCGAGGCGCGCTTCAAACTCGCGGCGCGATTTTGACCTCTCGGCCTCTCGCGCCGATTCTCCCTCTAACGTTCTTCCTGGCTGGATCAGAACCAGCTCCTGCATTCTTGATCTCCGTTACACCTACTAGACGTCGCAGGAAGGGATTGGGTTCATCAGAGCCCGCGGGTAGGTTCAGATATTCAGGAGTTGAAGTAGGGTCTCAAGGTTGGATTCATCGACGACCAGGGACACCTCAGCCGACTCATCGGCCTTGAGCGGAACGATGCCTTCGTCGAAGGCCTGGAACAAACGCATTTTTGCTACGGCGTATTCCTCGCTGCTCGTCAATGCTCGACCGTTAGCTCGGGCCCAACTCTCCAGCGCCGATTGCTCGACGACGATCCGTACTCCGAAAGTGGTTTTGCGATCGCCTGAAATCGCATAGATGAATTCGCCTGCCCGTCCCCCTTCGTACGGAATGCGGTTCACTTCGAAGAAACAGTACTGATACACGTAGCCATTCGCGGCGGAATAGCTTTTTATGCGACGAACCGCGCCTGGTCGCGCCATGGGCGGATTATTGGCGGCGCGTTAGAGAATGTCAATGGAAGTCCCGGACTCACCGCCCGAACTCTCCCCGCGCTTTAGGCTTGCGGGCTATCGGCTAACGCGATCCAAAAATCACCAGCCTGTCAACGCCCGTTTAGACGCCCGCCGGAACCAGCCATCCGCCGCCAAACAAAAGCCCTGGTCCCAAAGAGGCAAGAAATACGGGCTGCCGTTGCTCCGCGGTCTGCGACTCCGCTTGATGCAAAGCCTCATGAAGCGCAGCTCCGCACATAGATGAGCCCAGGTTTCCGCGTGTTGCGCCAATCGGCGGAAAGTGTTTTGCCGCCACGCCTAGTTGTTTGGCCAACAACGTAACCAGCCGGGGATTCGGTTGATGCGTAGCAAATGCGCCTACCTCGCTTCGCGAGATTCCGCTGCGGTGCTCCACTTCACCGATGACTTTCTCCATCCGGGTGATTGCTACGCGCGAAAGGGCATCGCCATCGAATTGCACATCCAATTTACCTCCTCCAGCGTCGCTGATCGCGATAGCTTCAGCATATTGGGAAGCGCACCCAAAAAAGAATTCCCCCAACCGGTAGGCCAGCTTCTTTTTCTCAGGAACTCCAGATCGCAGTAGAAACGCGCTTGCCCCATCGCCAAACAGCCCGCCAAACTCGCCCGCCGCGCGCCCGGGCCCAAGCGTTCGACTGTGCACGTCGGCGGTCGCCACCAGCACCCTCTCTCCACGCCCGGATGCCAGCAACGCCTGTGCCACCGCCAAGGCTTGAAGCAGTCCCAGGCAGCCACTGCCTACATCGAGGGCATTGCAGTTTTCCCTGAGGCCCAGTTTGGCGTGAAGGATCGCCGAAAGGGAAGGATAAGCGTGGTGAGTTTCGCTGGCTGCGAGGATCCAGTCCACATCCTTTGCCTGCTCAATGGTATTCTGCAAAGCTCGCCTGCACGCCTGAGCCCCCAACGAGCCCTCATCTTCGTCTTTGGCTACGTGTGCGAACGAGACGATGCCGGCGCGTGTCTTCAACTTCCCAGAGGGCATACCGAAGGCCTGGTCCACGTCTTCCGATGGGACGACACGAGACCCAAATGCGCTGGCGGATCCGACAATGTAGACACTGGAGGAAGTCAAAGCCCAAACCTCTTTGTCCCGAGACCGGGGTACCGCGGCCCTCGAGTCTGTGAGAGCCATCCTTAGAGCACTATCCATCATCCGGCAGACGCGTCCCCATTTCCAGTCCGTCATGCGCCAATTGGAACAGGCTTTGTTCAACTAGAAATATTCGATTGCCTCGGGCGAAGTGCGAAACCCATACTGCTCCGATTGGAGCCGCAATGCATCTTCGAGCGCCGCCTGGCGGCCCTGGGCAAACAGCGAGTTGCTGGTGACGTCGGCAAAGCCGTGCAACTGCAGCAAACGATCTTCCGCATCACCCTGGCTTTCGAGCGCTCCCCCGCGTCTGATATGCGCCGGAGCCACCGCACGCTGCACCAGAGCCGGACAAATCAACAGAAAACGGTGACAATGCAAGGGATCTTCCTCGGCACACATCAGGACGATGCGCTCCTTCTGCGCAAACCCCAGTAGTCGCTCAAGGCCTTCCCGAAAATCCGGCGCCTTGCGGCGAGCCGTGTAGTCCACGAGCCCGTCTTGGCGGTAATAACGGGGGTCCAGCGGCCGGCCACCGAATTGGTCGCCAAAGAACTGGTAGATGATCTTGGCGTTCGCCAATTGTGCCATGAGCGGCTCGCGGTTGAATTGCGGAAACCGGAAGCTTCCGGGGCGGCTGCGCACGTCGCAGACCATCTTGATTTCGTGGCGAAGCAGTACGCCCAGCAGGTCAGACATCTCCTGATTGGAGTGGCCGATGGTGAATAAATGCAGTGCCGAGGGTTTTGCCGGGCTCATGGAACGCGTTTTGGGGACATAGAATTGTAACGCGTTCCGCTGCCGCCACAAATCCAGACGGCAGTCTCTTACAACTTGCTGCTCGCGGGGCGAAGGCCCGCCAGCGACTCGAGCTCTGTCACTACCCGGTCGAGTTCTTCAATCAGCGGGTTGCTTCCCGCGCAGCGAAAAGCCTCGACCAGCGCACGGTAGTACCACAGCGTTCCGTCCTTCTTCCCTGCGAACCGTTCGAAGACTTCCTCTCCATGCACGCGCAAGTCGTGAAGCGTCTCTCGCACATTCGACAACTTGTCCGCAGCGGAGACCAACCGCACGTCCGCGTCTTCTTCCGCGACTCGCGCGACATACGCGCGTTTCCGCTCGAGCCACGGGGGTTTAGGCTGCTCGTCAGAATCTGTGCAGCCGTCGACGATGTGCGCCACGCGCTTGCCGAATTTTCTGAAAATTTCACGCAACCGGGGAGCACCGCCCTGGTCTTCCACCGCGTCATGCAGCAGGGCGGCAATGGCCATCTCTTCGTCGCCGCCATACTCGATCACGGTGGCCGTCACGCTCAAGAGATGCCCGATATAGGGACGCTCTGTCCGTTTGCGGATTTGCCGTCCATGCAATTTCGCGGCGTATCCGAGAGCTTTGACAAACCGGCTAGAAAGTAACGGTTTTTGCGTTTTTTTCAAGTTCCGTCTTCGTCCCTCTTCAGCGCCGGCGCACCTTGCTGAGCAAACGAAGGATTTCCAGGTACAGCCACACGAGCGTAACCATCAAGCCAAACGCGCCATACCACTCCATGTACTTAGGGGCGCCCATGCGCGCGGCGTTCTCGATCATGTCGAAATCGATAATCAGATTCAGCGCTGCGATCGCGACGACAAAGAGACTTACGCCAATGCCGAGTGGTGTTGGACTGTGGAGAAAGGACATTTGAGTGTGGAAGAACAGGCCCATCACGGCGTTGATCAAATAGACGACCATGATCCCCCCGGTCGCCGCAATGATCCCGAGTTTGAATCCGCGAGTGGCTCGAATAATTCCAAACTTATAAGCCAGCAGCAGAACGAACATCACGGCAAAAGTCAGGCTCACTGCTTGAATGGCAATGCCAGGATATGACTTTTCAAGGAACGCTGAGACCCCGCCGAGCAGGAGTCCTTCGCATAATGCGTAAATGGGCGCGCTAATCGGCGCCCAGGTCTTCTTGAAGATCGTCACGATTGCTGTCACAAGTCCCAGGATCAGTCCACCCAGCATCCATGGACCTGCCTCGCCGGGGGCCTCGGAATGAGCCAAACCCCAAGTCCAGGCCGCAGCCACTACCGCGAATAGAAGCAAAAGGCCGGTCTTATTGACCGTGCCTTGGATGGTCATCGCTTCGCCGGCCGCCAGTTCGCCGGTAAATGCCTTTTCTTTCAATACAGGATTGTTCGAACGCAGCAAGTCCGCCACGCGCACCTCCCGGCCTCAAAGGCCTGAGCTATAAGGATAGCATCTCGCGAGCGCACAAGTTCGCTAGGCTGGCGCGAGTTGTGCTAAATGACTCCAAAATGGAGCTTGGACAGCAAAGAACAACACCCGAGCATAAATTCCTGGGGGGCAAACGTGTTCAAAGGAGAAGTGGTTTCGATTCACGTCGCGCCGAAGGCCGGCATGCCTACGGAGGCGCGATCACACGTGGAAGCAATTGCTGGGCGCGGGCTCGAAGGCGACCGCGATTTCTACGGTACCGGGTACTGGTCAAATAACTCAGGCGTAGACCGCGAAATCACGCTAATTGAAATCGAGGCAATCGAAGCTCTAGCTCACGAAAGGGAAATTAGGATCGCACCAGGAGCGGCGCGGCGAAACCTGGTCACTCGCGGTGTCCCGTTGAATCACCTCGTTGGGCGTGAGTTTCAAGTCGGCACTGTACGACTTCACGGAACGCGGCTGTGCGAACCATGTCAATACCTGGAAAGCTTGACCGCGCAGGGTGTCCTTTCGGGACTGATTCATCGGGGCGGCTTACGCGCCAAGATTGTCGCGAGCGGGGCGATCAGGGTCGGGGATGTGGTAAAGGTCGTGAATGGACTCCGTGACCTCCAGGGGCACTAAGGTTGCTTCACTTCACGCGGAGTCCCCTGTAGGCGAACCGCGATTTTGGGGAGCGTACTAGAACGCCCCATTCGCCAGCAAGCCAGCCAAATTTAAGGCCGTGAAGAATTTACGCGATTATCCAAAATTGCTACGTTGGTCTCGCCTCCTTTCTCGCGTAAGTCGCCGAAACTACAGCAAATTACTTTGGAATCGCGCTTGCTAGGACCGGGTTGACCCTTATTGGGGAGGAACACAAGTCTGATGGGAAGCCTGAAGGGTGTACTGATCGCGGCGCTGATTGCACTTGCTTTGATCGCTTTATTTGCCACCAACGCCATCGCTATGCTCGCGCAAGTATTTTGTCTCGTTTCCGCCGTTGTCTTCGTAGGCACTTCTTTGTTTGGTCTCGCCGCCAAGCTTCGCGCGTAGGGTTCTCGCGGGATTGAAGCGTGCACTCAAGTAGCTTATAAATAAAGCTTGCGATTGTCGTGCGTTACTGTTTCTAGGTGTGTGCGGTGAGTGAGAAGTCTAATTCGTTGACGGGAAGCGGCTTCAGGGGCGCCTGGACCAAGCGTCTGAAGGCCTTGCGCGACGTTCCGGCGATCATCGCTATCGTATGGGAGTCGGGTCCCTGGGTGGTCTCCTGGTCCCTTTTCCTTCGTATCCTTACCGCTCTTAGCCCGTTGGCGCTTCTGACGGTCGCTAGAATCATCTTAGATTCGGTTGTCGCTTACCTTTCCAAGGGCGGCCATCTAAGGCCGCACTTCTGGTGGTGGGTGGCGCTGGAATTCGCGATCGCTGCGGTGACCACCTTGCTCAACCGTGCGACGGACTTTGCCGACACCCTGCTCGCCGACAAATATGTGAAATACATCAGCGTCCGAATGATGAAGCAGGCCTCTTCGCTCGATCTGGCGACCTACGAAGATCCGGGATTCCACGACAAACTCGAGCGTGCGCGCGTTCAAGCCACGGACCGCCTGCTTCTGATACAGCAGTTGGGCCGTTTGCTCCAGCAAGTCATCGCCACACTGGCACTTGCGGCAGGCATCGTCGTTTTCATGCCTTGGCTGCTGGTCTTGTTGCTCGTGTGCGTGGTTCCTGCCTTCCTGGGGGAGAGCCACTTCGCATTTCTCGGTTATGGTCTGGCCTTTCGTCAGACACCCGTCAAACGCGAGATGGATTACCTCCGTTACCTGGCGGTGAGCAAGGAGAGCGCCAAGGAACTGAAGGTTTTTGGACTGCATCGCTATTTGACGGACCGCTTCAGCACCCTTGCCGACCGGATTTTCTCGGAGAATGTGGGCCTCGCGCGGCGTCGGTTCTTGGCGAGTTCATTTCTCACGCTGGTCAGCACGGCGGGATATTACGGCGCCTACATTTACGTTGTCTCGGAAACTCTGCGCGGCCGCATATCCGTGGGCACTTTGCAGTTCCTTGCCGGGTCTATCGCTGCTGCAAGTCTCAATTTGCAGTCCATCTTCTCTGCCTTCTCAGGCATTGCGGACCAATCTCTTTTCCTAAGCGATTTACTGAGCTTTTTGGGCTTGCAACCCACGATTCGCTCCAAGCAAAACGGTCTTTCCTGCCCGCGGCCCATGCGATGGGGCATCGAGTTTCGCAACGTGTCTTTTGCCTACCCCGGCACTCGACGCCTGGTATTGCGGAATCTCGATTTGACTCTCAACCCGGGAGAGCGCATCGCGCTGATCGGTGAGAACGGCGAAGGCAAGACCACGATCGTCAAATTGCTTACGCGTCTCTACGATCCCACGGAGGGAGCGATCTACCTCGACGGGGTCGATCTTCGCGAATATGACCTCGATGATTACAACAGCCAGATCGCCGTGATTTTTCAGGATTTCATGCGCTACGACATGACGGCGCGCGAGAATATCGCCATTGGCCAGGTCACAGAATCGCACAATCTTCAGGAAGTCGTCGCCGCCGCGCAAAAGAGCAGGGCCGATGACGTGGTGCGAAAACTCGAAGCCGGCTACGAGCAGATGCTCGGACGGCGTTTTGATGGCGGTGTCGACCTCTCCGGCGGCGAGTGGCAAAAAATCGCCCTGGCCCGCGCCTATCTGCGCGATGCGCAGATTCTCATTCTCGATGAACCTACCGCCTCACTGGACGCGAAATCCGAACAGGAAGTGTTTCGCCAATTTGCTGAGTTGACACAGAACAAGCTCTCGCTGCTGATTTCTCACCGCTTCTCCACGGTAAGAATGGCAGACCGCATCGTTGTCCTCGAAAACGGCCGCATCGCCGAAGAGGGTCACCACGATCAGTTGATGGCGCGTGACGGCCGGTATGCGCAAATGTTCGATTTGCAAGCATCAAGTTACAGGTAGCCCGACGCCATGGCAACGAAGCCACAACTTGCTGGTGGTGCCCTTCCTCCGGGGAAGGGGACCGCGCCGCTGCCCAAGAGTGCTCTCACGCGATCGCAGGGCGCGGGTCAGCAATCACCGGAGGTTGACGAGTCGGCACTGATCGAACACGCCTTGGCGCATTCCCGTAGTTGGTCTCTCGCTGAGCACGGTTCCAGATGGACGTCGTTGCTCCGGAAATTCCGCAGCGCCAAAACGACGTTAGAGAACGCCCGCGCGGGTTCTCGATCCGCGCCCGCGGATGTTCGCGATGAATTGCAGCCGTCGCGAGTTCTTCTGTACCGCGCGACTCTCGATGTAGAAGGCTGCCTGCGAACTGAGACCTACGCGCCTCAAGTCGAAGAAGCCGGCGAAATACTTCCCCGCGCCTATGTTGCGGCGAGGAGCTATCTCGCGGCCACTGGCGGCGAATTCAATGACGCGTCGTTTCTCAGCTACATGCAGGCGATTCAGGAAGTCCGCGTTTTCGAAATCTCGGAGATCTGGCTGCTGAGTCCATTCCTCCAGTTGCAATTGCTTTTCGAACTCTCGGGCGAAATCCAGAAGGCGCCCGCGGAAATCACGCCCGAAATTCGCGAGCGACTGAGGAGCATTTGTGCGTCAGTGGCGCGTGTCCGCCGGGCGGATTGGCCCTCCCTGTTCGGAACGCTAAGCGTGACCGAAAAGATTCTTGCAAAAGATCCTGCGGGAGCGTACTCGGAAATGGAGTCACAGAGCCGCGACCGTTATCGTGAGGCGATCCAGGAACTGGCCCGCTATTCGGAAAGCTCGGAGGAAGAGATTGCAGTGCTGGCGATTAAGCAGGCTCAGGAGGCCCTCTCGCAATTTCCGAACCGCTCCCGGGCTTCAATTCGCTTCACACATGTCGGTTATTACCTTATCGCCGCGGGAAGGCAAATCCTTGAAAGAGAGAGTGATTATCGCCCTCGTGGCGTCGCCCTGACTCGGAGAGTGTTGCTTGAGGCGCCGGAACTCTATTATTCCCTTGGTCTCGAGTTTTCGATTTTCACCATTCTGCTGTTCCTGCTGAGCGGCATGAGCGGAGGTTTTCCCTTTATTGCGGCGATTCTTCTCCTGCTGTTGCCCTGCAGCGAGGCGGCTATTGAAGCGATTAATCAGCTTGTTCGCTTCATGCTTCCCCCGCGCACCATACCGCGCCTCGATTTCCAGAAGGGTATTCCGAAGGAATGCGCTACGGTTGTCGCTGTGCCGGCCCTGCTCGTTTCGCGAGATCAGGTAGAGCATCTCGTTCGCGCCCTGGAGATTCGCTATTTGGGCAACGTGGATGAGAACCTGTATTTTGCACTTCTTACGGACCCACCGGATTCGCCCACCGCTTTCGATGAAAAAGACGAACTGGCTACGTTGTGCTCCGCTTTGATCGGGCAGCTGAATACGAAATATGCGAAGGCCGGTTCGGACCGCTTCTTCCACTTGCATCGAAACCGTACCTTCAATGCCCGGGAAAATACGTGGATGGGTTGGGAACGCAAACGCGGAAAGCTCTTGGATTTCAACGAACTCATCCGCGGCGGTGAGGACAAGTTTCCGGTTAAAGCCGGCAATGTAGCTCAGCTCCGTGCGGTCAGATACGTCATTACACTCGATGCCGACACGCAGTTGCCTCGTGGTGCCGCCGCTCGGTTAGTAGGCGCCATCGCTCATCCTCTCAACCAGGCTGTCATCGACCCTGCTACCAGAACCGTGAAAGCCGGATATGGCGTACTGCAGCCCCGCATCGGAATCAGCGTGCATTCGGTAAATCGTTCCCGGCTTGCATACATCTATTCCGGCCAGACCGGTCTGGATATCTACACACACGCCGTCTCCGATGTCTATCAGGATATGTTTGGCGAAGGCATCTTTGCAGGAAAGGGCATTTACGAAGCGGAAGTATTTCACCAGGTTCTCAAGGATCGTTTCCCCTCGAACACCATTCTCAGCCACGACTTGATCGAGGGCGTTTATGCGCGAACCGGCCTGGTGAGCGAGATCGAACTTGTTGATGATTACCCCTCTCACTTCAGCGCCTATAGCCGCCGAAAGCACCGATGGATCCGCGGCGACTGGCAAATCTTGAGATGGCTGTTCTCGCGTGTTCCAGACGCTACCGGAGAGCGCGTTGCCAATCCTCTAAGCCTGTTGTCCCGCTGGAAGATTTTGGACAATCTGCGGCGTAGTGTCACCGAAGCCGCAACGTTTATCCTCTTTCTCGCTTGCTGGTTTTACATGCCGGGTTCGCCTGTCCTCTGGACCGCTGCTGCCGTTGCCCTCTTATTGATTCCGAGCTACGTTCAAGCGGTTCTGGCAGTCATTGGGCAATGGAATAGCTCTCACAAAACCGCCGTCCTGACGCAACTGCTAAGCAACTTTTCGACGACGCAGGTCAATGTTCTGGTCTTCCTTGCATTTCTCCCGCACCAGGCGCTGGTGACTCTGGACGCCATCGTCCGAGCCGTGATTCGTTTAACCGTGACGCACAAGAAACTCCTCGAATGGGAAACGGCCGCCCAATCGGAGATGGACAATCGCAGGACAGCCGTTGACGTATACCTCGACCTCACGCCGGTCCTCACGATTCTGATTGCCATTGGCCTGGCCTTTCATCGGCCACAAGCCCTGATTGTCGCCTCGCCCATCCTGTTGCTCTGGCTGCTTTCGCAACCCGCGGCCCGATGGCTCGATCGGCCGCTGCGCTCCACGCAGAGCCTGTTGACTCCTGACGACGAAACATACCTCCGGCGCGCGGCGCTGAAAACGTGGCGCTTTTTCCGGCAATTTTCAAATGCCGATGAAAATTGGCTGATTCCAGACAACATCCAAGGCGCGGAAGACCATGCGGCTCACCGGCTGTCAACGACGAATCTCGGAATGCTCTTCAATTCGCAACTGGCGGCCTGCTTCCTGGCCATCGAAACCGTCCCCAGGTTTGTGGCTCATGCCACGTCGACGATGGCGACGGTGAAGCGCCTGCCGCGATTCCACGGACAACTGGCCAACTGGTACGACTCTCTAACTTTGCAACCAGCAACTCCCGTCTTCATCTCTAGCGTGGATAACGGAAACCTGGCCTGTTGCTTGTGGACGCTGAAACAAGGCGCTTTTGCGCTGATGGAGCAACCTCTCTTTCAGCCACGCCTGTTTCAATCGATTATTGATCACCTCGATGTTGCCATCGAGGCAATGAACGACGCAGGCTGCTCTCGCGAGAGAGTTGCCGCCATCGAGAATGTTCGCGCCGAGGCGCATCACTTGGGGGCTAATCCGCGACTATGGTGCTCGGCCGCCCCAAAGCTCCAGGCTGAATTAGCCTCGCTCGGCAGCGATATTGCCCATTCAGGAGGCAGTGCTTCCTGGTGGCTCGAGGAGACACAGCGCAAACTGTTGGACATTCTCGAACAGGCGCGGGCATTTGCCCCTTGGGTCTTGCCCGAGTTCGCGGCTTTACAATGCACTTTGCCTCGGCTCTTTGCGCCTGAGTTTCTCGCGCGGATTTCCATCAACTCCCTGCCGGCCGCCTATGACGAAATTGCCAATGCGCATGGGCTCCCCGAAGTTCGCGAGCTTCAGACCGGAGTGGCTTGCTGTATCCGCGAACTGGAAGCGCTGCACTGCAGGCTCCTGAGCCTTGCGACAGACGCGGAGGCGCTGGTCGACGATATGGACTTCGGGTTGTTCTACGATCCAAGCCAAAGAGCGATCTCTATTGGTTTCGATGTAACCGACGGAAAGCTCTACAAGAGCTGTTACGATCTGCTCGCATCAGAGGCCCGTAGTGCACTATTCGTAGGCATTGCCAAGAACGATCTTCCGCAAGATGCCTGGTTTCACCTTGGCCGCACCCACACCCACTATGCGAACCGCAACGTTCTCGTTTCCTGGAGCGGCACGATGTTCGAATACCTCATGCCCACTCTGTGGCTAAAGCATTTTCCGAACACACTCCTGGAAAACAGCCTGCAAGGGGCGGTGGATTGTCAGCGGACCTATGTCGCGGCCCATGGAATCCCCTGGGGAATTTCGGAAGGGGCCTGCCCGGCAAAACAGAAAGATGCCTCCTACGAGTATCAGGCGTTCGGATTGCCCCCACTGGCCTTGAACACGGAGATCTCCAATCGCCTGATTATCACTCCCTATGCCACCGCGCTTGCCCTGAACATTCAACCGCTCGCCGCCTTGCAGAATCTCCGTGCCATGAGCGATCGCGGGTGGATCGGGAGTTTTGGGTTTTGCGAATCCGTGGAATATTGCGGCTCGCCGGACAAGTCCAACCAGTCTTTCGAAATCGTGCATTCCTGGATGGCTCACCACCAGGGCATGATCATGGTCTCCATCTGCAATTTGCTCATGAATTCGCTTTTTCAATCGCTGTTCCACAAGGAAGTCCGCGTGGAAGCCACGGCACGACTTTTGCACGAAAAGCCCCTGTCTCCCTACGAGCGAGAACTCGTCCGCGAAATGCCGCGGGCCGCGTCTTAAAAAGTCAGAGTCCGCCTGGCGCCGTTTCCCTCACCGGAACTCATATCCGGGCTTCAGCTCACAACGATAGTCCTTCGCTTGATTCTTCTCTTCCCGGACTCGGCAGTTCGCCCAACTTAGAAGAGGAGAAGGAGAAGGCCCCAGAGGAAAGACGATCTGAGTGCCGCCGATATCCGCTTCGATCCAGGGGCCTTCAGCGGCTGGCGGCAACGCAAAACTTACGGAACGCCCGAAAATAACGGGATACACCTGGTGGAAAATATTCTGGAGCTGAGAACGAAACACCTCAGCCTGGAACAGGAATGTGGTCGTGTCGGACCAATTACGAACGGAGACGCTGATGGTACGGCCACCACGCGAAAAAGCGTCTTGATCGATGCGGGTGAAGGGGCAGGGGCCGGCAATGCACGTGACTCGCGCATCCTGAAAAACGTTTCCCTGGATTTCATCCATCGATGACGAGGCGACCGCGGCCTTCCATTTGCCGTCGGGGGAACAGGGAGGCTTCTGGTCGCAGGCAACGTTTCCTGAATTCTGGACTTGAAACGTTTTTACGACGGTCCCGACTGGTTCTGTCCTCGTCGTTTCCGTCGAATACCTTATCAACACATTCGTCACCCCAATTTCAGCTTCATTCAGGGTTGCCTCGACCTCGCCATGAAGTGGGATCATTCGGACGACGTATAGTTCGTTGCTGAGCGCTACATTCAGTTCGAGAGGCTGGAAGTCGGGATGCCGAAAGGCGAGCCGAATCGGCTGTCCCAGTTTCACCCCGGGAGTCATGGTAAGCGTGAACCCCCCCAGAAAATCGGACCTCGTATCCTCCACGTCCGATCCATCGACGAAAATCACGTCCACATTGGCGATGGGCGATTGCTTGCGCGGATCATAGTCTTGTTTAATGACCGCGCCCTTCAGAGTGAGCGGGGGGCTATATTCCCGGTTGAGGCGAAGCCCAAAGTACACTGCTGCCAGAATGCCTCCGCAGCCTACGATCACGAGCGCCCAGACAGCTACTTTGCGAGTGCTTAGCATAGCCGTCCTCCAACCTACCTCCCGATGTGACCCAAATCAAGTCAGCTCGCTGAGCTTGCATGATTTCCTGTGAGCGACGAACATCTCCGCTCTAGGTTTCTCTTTCTTTGCTCGGGCGTCACAAAGACTTTTCACCGGTGAAGGACTGAATATAATCAGATAGATGGACGAGAGAATGATCAGCTTGGGCAAGGAGTCACGCCGGGTGTGGTTAAAACGGGCTGCCCGCGCCGGATTCGCCCTTCCCGCCTTAGGCTTAAGCGGCCTGGCTGACTTTGCAACGCAGGCACAACAAGCCAAGCCTACCTCTCGGCCGCGCTCAACCGGCTCGCCTTTCTCGAAGAACGATGAGTTGCTTCTGGATCAAATCGAGGAGGCCAGTTTCAGGTATTTTTGGACCCAGGCCCATCCGGAAACGGGCATGGTTCTGGATCGATGCGACGCTTGGAACCCAGTCACAAGTGATCAGGGGAGTATCGCCGCAACGGGCTTCGGGCTGACCGCCCTTTGTATCGGAGACAAGCGCGGCTATGTATCGCACGCCGCTGCGGAAGCTCGCGCGCTCAACACGTTGCGCTTCCTGTGGAAGAAGTTGCCTAACCATCGGGGATTTTTCTATCATTTTGCCAACATAAATACCGGCGAACGGCTCTGGGATTCAGAGGTTTCTTCCATCGATACATCTATCCTCCTTTGCGGCGTACTCGCCTGCAGACAACACTTTCCACACTCGGAAATCAGCGAATTGGCCCTCGAAATCTTCAACCGCGTGGATTGGAATTGGCTCTCCGAAGACACACCCATACTGCCGCACGGATGGACTCCTGAAGGCGGGTTTCTGCAATATCGATGGAACGACTACAGTGAAATGATGATGCTATATCTGCTGGGATTGGGATCCTCCCTGCATCCATTGCAAGCGGAGGCGTGGAACGCCTGGAAGCGAATGAAATTCGAATACGATGGGATTCGTTATATAGGGTCCTTTGCCCCACTGTTTGTGCATCAATATTCTCAGGCTTGGTTCGATTTTCGCGGCAAACGTGACCGCTACGCGAACTATTTTCAGAATTCAATTCTCGCCACCGACGCTCACAGGCGTTTCTGTTTGGACCTGTCAACGCAATTTCCCGATTACAGCGACGATCTCTGGGGTATCACTGCTTCGGATTCAAGGAAAGGCTATGTCGCTTGGGGTGGCCCTCCCGCGACTGGATCAATCGACGGAACCGTAGTTCCTTGCGCAACGGCAGGGTCCTTACCCTTTCTCCCGGAAGCCACCATGCGCGTTCAGCGAAACATCAAGGATCGTTACGGCGCAAAGGCTTGGACCCAGTTCGGGTTCGTCGACGCATTCAATCCCTTAAACGACTGGTTCGACACGAATGTCGTGGGCATCGACGTGGGAATCACGTTGGTCATGGCAGAGAATGCCCGCACATCCTTCGTTTGGGACACGTTCATGAAGAATCAGGAAGCGCAGCGTGGCATGATGCGCGCAGGATTTAAGCCCGATCTCACGCCTCTGTCGCTTCCGGCTGGTACAACCTCGCAAGCAGGCACGATCGGCTGATTCCCTAGCGGATTTCGATTAAAGCAAGGCCATGGGGCGGCAGTCGAAGGGTGATTTTGCCCTGCTGCAGCTCTTTTTCTTCCGCGGCGGGAAGCTCCGCAGCTTGACGGAGGTCTTGCGATTGCCGCACGGTCGGATATCGTGGCCTTCCCATACTGTCGTATACGGCCAGCAGCGACCCGTGCGTTGCGTCTAGCCGCGAAATAACGGCCCGGTGGAGGCCTGTGGCACCCGTCAAGGCTATGGCCACGTCCTTTGACTCACCCTTCTCATCGGGCGCAAACAAGTTCCATACTGCGATCACAATCGCGCCATCCGCGCGTTTGGTGACAATCGACGATTGCGAATTTCCTGCGATTCGTTGGTCGCCGAGCAGATGCAAAAGTTTGAAGGCATTGTAGGAAGGTTTCGGCAAGTCATTCTCCGCAATCAGACCGTATCCGCCGTAAAAGGGCTGTTTGACCACGCCTTGCTCTTCGAACACGTCAGAAAGAGTCCAATAAGCCAAACTGTCCACCAGTCCGTCGCACTGCCGGATCGTGTCGGCTACCCACGGCCCCATGAACACGGCATCAGTCACCTCCGGTTCGTTCTTATAGCTGGCGTTGTACTCGCTGAAAATAATGGGTAGACCTGGTTGTCGAGATGTCGTCACTTCGTCGTGGATCTTTTTCGCCGCCCGGCAAACCATCTCCGTCCGCGGAATCGTTTCCGTGCTTCCAAAGACGTCCTTTGCCGGGTCATTCGCATAGACATGCGTGGACACGAAGTCCACTGGAACCTGGCTCTCGACGCAGTGGGCTATGAAAGCGCCGACCCACGCCGCTTGAGCCGTGGCCGGTCCGCCAACCCGCAGCCGAGGATTGACCTTTTTCAGCGCTGCGGCGGTGTGATCGTAGAGTTGGAAATAGGTAGCCTCTTTTGGCTCTCCCGCCCAGAAATCCACATTGGGCTCGTTCCAGACCTCAAAGTACCAATGGGAGACCTCCTCGATCCCATAGCGATCCACAAGATGTTGCGCAAAATGGGAGATAAGATCGTCCCACCTGGTCCAGTCCTTCGGCGGCGACACATTCGGGTGATACCAGAACGGATGAAGGCTTTCCTTCGCCGCAAGTTTCTTGGGCATGAAACTCAATTCGACAAACGGTCGAACGCCGTTTTGCAGAAGCCCGTCATAGATCTGGTCCACGTAAGAAAAATTGTAAATGGACTGCCCATCCGCTTCGTCGTAGACGCCGACTTCATCGTGAAAAATCGCATGGAAACGAACATACTCAAATCCGGTTGCTTCCTTGACAAGTCGCAGGTCCTGGCGATAGCTGTCGCGCAACGACAGAATGGCCCTCCCGGATCCAAACATGCGCTCCCAATAGTGCGGAAATGGATGACTCGCGGCGCTAGGATCGACTTCTATAATTTCTGTTCTTAGTTGGGCGCGTACTGCCTGCGGAATACAAGCGAAGGCAATCCCCACGACCAGCCATGCCGCCCAGGGGATTGGTAGCGCTAACGGGAATCGAACCCGTATTTCGGCCTTGAAAGGGCCGCGTGCTCGCCGTTGCACCATAGCGCCACAGTTGAGGAGAATAGAACCCCACAATTATACGGGAATCACGAAGTTTGCGCCACGCACGTGTGCTTCGCGAATCCTGTTCGAGTCCCACACTGTCACGGCAGTGTCGCCGCTTCATAGATATCGCCCCCCGTGGGGCGTGCCGACCTCCAACCAGGAGGCCTTTACTCGACGCTCCATGGGTCGATCAATTCCAAAATGCCGCAATCCGCAAAATCGCGAACATTCCGTGTCGCTAGTTTGGCTCCGTGCACTCG
>Ga0306920_100002477_pt1 | contig 23351 bp, 13 predicted proteins | sample flu12Cox44000170_FD_204666 | JGI IMG/M metagenome (GOLD analysis project Ga0306920, IMG submission 204666) | Lab enrichment of tropical soil microbial communities from Luquillo Experimental Forest, Puerto Rico - flux4day.12C.oxic.44.000.170 (v2)... | ecosystem: Environmental > Terrestrial >...
TTGTCAATCGCGTGGGGGTCGCCGCCAAGCAGTTGGCCATATGGTCCCAACAATTCCTGGGCGAGCTGTTGCAAGCGCTGGTTGAGTTCACTCCAAAACAGTTTCTGAATGGAGCCTTCCGGACCAGGTGCGCCCGTTGCCGTGATCCGGCTGAAGGCTCGCAATTGGTTCAAGCGCATGATTTCAACTTCGGCATAGCACTGAGCGAGTTTTTGCCGAAGGACGGGATCCTGCGACGCGGGCCGGCCATTGCGCTCGGTAAGGCGCGAAAGCTCGATCAAGCGGTTGATGTTGCGCTTGAAAATCAGGATGAGACGCGCGCCGTAAGCCCCGCGCTCGTGCATGAGAGTGCTAACCGCGACGTTCCAGCCGTCGTTCACCTTGCCGAGAATGTTCTCCGCTGGAACACGAACATCGCGGAAGAAAATCTCGTTGAATTCGCTCTCGCCGGTCATCTGTCGCAAGGGTCGAACCTCGACGCCGGGCGCTTTCATGTCGACAAGGAGAACCGTGAGCCCTTTGTGTTTGGGAGCCGTTGGGTCCGTGCGCACGACGAGCTCGCACCAATCTCCCACCCAGCCGTAACTTGTCCAGACTTTCTGACCGTTTACAATATAGTGTCCGTCCACAAGCAGCGCTTCCGTTTGCAACGAGGCAAGGTCAGATCCCGCATTCGGCTCGGAGAAGCCCTGGCACCAAATCTCCTCCGCGCTGAGAATCTTTGGAATGAAGCGCTTTTTCTGAGCGCCTGTTCCGTAAGCGATGATCGTTGGGCCGATCAGGCCCAAGCCGAGGGCATTGGCCATCGGCGGTGCCTCCAGACGCGCCATTTCTTCCCAGAAAATCGCCTGCTGCATCAACGTGGCGCCGCGGCCACCATATTCTTTCGGCCACGAAACCGCTGCCCAACCGCCGTCATGAAGTTTTCGTTGCCAAGCTCTCAGGTACGGGAAGGATTCCTCGAGGGGCTTCTCGCGCCACTCCGCCCAATCCTTGGGAACGTTGGCCTGCAACCAAGCGCGGAATTCGTCGCGAAAAGCGACCTCTTCCGGCGTGAGGTTCAAATCCATCTTTTCTGGTGCTCCTTTGTTTTCACTGCGACTGCGGGTTAGTCGTTTGGGCTAGCTAGCTTCGCCGCAATCTCACCGGAATGAGTTTCCGGCTCTGTCGATGCATCGCCTGTTCTTGGCGACGGAAAGTCCGGGCGAATCGTATCTCTGCCGTGCCAATATTTTCTTCGCAAATCTCTTTTCAAGATTTTTCCCGTGCCCGTTCTTGGCAAACTCTCCAGGTACTCGACCGAGCGCGGGCACTTGTAATGGGCGAGGCGCGCACGGCAATGGTCGATGAGCTCGCTTTCGTTGGCGCGGGCTCCCGGCTTTAGCACCACCAGCGCCTTGGGCACTTCTCCCCAAGTCGGGTCCGGCACCGGCAAGACCGCGACTTCCAGAACCGCCGGGTGGGAAAGAAGAACCTTCTCCACTTCGAGTGAAGAAACGTTCTCGCCGCCGCTGACAATGATGTCCTTTTTGCGATCGACAATGAGGATGTAGCCTTCCTGGTTCCAGGTGGCCATGTCACCAGTATGAAACCAGCCACCACGGAGCACTTCCGCCGTGGCTTCGGGCTGCTTCCAGTAACCTTCGAGGACGCCATCAGTGCGAGCAACGATTTCACCCATCGACTGTCCGTCGCGCGGCACGTCCCGGTCGTTTGCGTCAACAACGCGCAGTTCGACGCCGGGGATGGCGTAACCGGTCATCGACTGTCCGACATATCGCTGCTCGCCTTCCCAGTGAACTTCTGGCTTCCCGGGAGAGATGGTCAACACGGGCGCGGTTTCCGTCAGGCCGTATCCGGAAAAACAGGTGCAGCGTAGTTTTTCCTCTACTTCGCGGACCAGGGTGGGTGATGACGCGGCGCCGCCGAGAGTAACTCGCTTCAAGCTGCTCAAGTCATACTTCGCACGCTCCGGGCAGTTCACCAGGGCGGTGGCCATGGCGGGAACGAGGCTGCAATAGTGGACGCGCTCGGCTTCAATGAGCCGAAAAACCTCGGGCGGGTCGAATTTCTGAACCATTACGTGTTTGCCGCCAAGCAGGGTCAGAAAGTGGGCGACGCCCCAACCGTTGGCATGGAACAGCGGAATGGTGTGCAGTTCTACCGATTCATTGTCGGTGTGCAGTGCCAAGGTAGCGTTTAGGGCGTGCAAGTAGATGTTCCGGTGCGTTAGCATCACGCCTTTGGGCTCGGCGCTGGTGCCGCTGGTGTAAAAAAGTTCGGCGAGTGAGTTTTCATCGACATGCATGATGTCCGCGCGATACGGAGGCGTGCTGGCAAGGAGCGAATCGAAGTTTTGCGCGGAGATCCAATGGGCTGGAGAGACCTCGTCGAGAGCGTAGAAGGTGCTGACAGTTGTGAGTTCGGACCGAAAAGATTCGACTAATTTGAAGAACTGGTTCTGGAGAAAGAGCACGCACGCGCCGGAGTCATTCAGGATATAAGCAAGCTCTTGCGGAGCAAGCCGTATGTTCAGAGGCAAGAGAACGGCTCCCGCTTCGACCACCCCGTAATAGGCTTCCAGCAAGCGATGACAGTTTGTGCTCAGAAAGGCTACGCGCTCGCCAGGCTGAACGCCGGACTTACGCAAGGCGCCTGCCAGCCGGCCTACCCGCTCTGCCAGTTGGGTGTAGGTAAACCGCTCTTCACCGCACACCACCGCGGTTCGTTGGGGATACTGCTGCTCGGCGTAGCGAAGGAAGCGAATCGGTGTCAGGGGAATGTTCATCGCCGGTTGCGCCTGGGGTCAGGCGGTTTGCCCTCCGTCAACCACTAGTACATGCCCGGTCACAAAATCGGAAGCATCCGAGGCCAGGAACACCGCGGCGCCTTTCAAGTCTTGGTCGCTGCCAAAGCGGCCGAGAGGAATTCTCTTTAGAAAGGCGTCCCTATTTCTCTCTATCATCACTTCCGACATACGCGTGGGAAACCACCCGGGGGCGATGGCGTTCACCTGGATGTTGTGAATCCCCCACTTGCACGCCAGATCTTTGGTAAAGGCGATGACGCCGCCTTTGCTGGCATGATAGCCAATAGCCTGAAAATCCGGCGGCGCACCTCGCATGCCCGCTACCGAGGCGATGTTAATAATCTTCCCGCGGCGTTTCGGTACCATGAATTTTCCGACGGCCTGAGAAAAGAGAAATGTGCCGGTCAAATTCGTCTCGACCACTTTGTTCCAATGCTCGAGGCGCATCTCCTCAACGGGAGCGCCCCAGGCGGTACCGGCATTGTTGATCAGGACGTCGATGCGGCCGAACTGCGAAACGGTTCGCTCCACGACATCTCGAATTGCGTCGGGATCCTTGACGTTGCACTCGAGTGCCAGCGTTTTGACGCCGAGTGGTTTTAATGCTTCAGCGGCTTGCTCGCAACGTTCTTTCTTGCGCGCACAAAGCACCAGGTTTGCTCCCATTTCCGCAAGGCCTTCCGCCATTTGGCGGCCGAGTCCGATTGAGCCTCCAGTAACGATGGCCACGCGTCCGGACAAGTCGAAAAGGTTTTTGCTGTTCACCTGAACGCTCTGGTACGACTACCCGTCGCCCGTTCGCCGACATCTTGTGCCCGATTTTTGCGTCCGGGGGCTAGGTAGCCGTGGCGGCACGGGAATAACGTGCCATTCCACTTGGATGGGACCCGAATGACGCAGGTGCCACGATCCGCCGGCGTTTGGGTTTGCGTTGTCGCTCCCGACTGTGGCCGTCGACCGACGGAAGACAAAAGCAGGACAGCCACTAGTAAAAGGCAACTTGCTTCATTTCTAGCCGCACGTTGCTCTCCTCACTTAGTTGTTCGAGTTTCCGCAAACACATCCTTGCGATGTCTCAACCGCACTTCGTGACCACAAAGACTTGTTTATCCCCGGCGGGGGACTCGTCGGGCGATTTAATCTCCTACAACCTCAGAAGGTGAGCCGCAGACCCAGTTGGATTTGGCGCTTTGGAAAGGCCGACGTGAAACCCAGCGGGGTGCTTGGTGAAAACACGGAGCTTCCATGGACACGAAACGTCGTGTTGCCCGTGGCGCAAGTGCCGGCCACCGGACAGGTTGGCCCCGTGAGAATTCCGAAGAGCGGGTTCACCACGTTGTTCACGCTCGCATAATTCGTGTGGTTCGCGATGTTGAAGCCCTCGGCCGTAAGCAGAAGCGTGGCCTTCTCGCGGACCCTATGCTGCCAGCCCAGCCGCATGTCGAAGTTCGTGTAACTCGGGCCTATCCCGGTGTTGCGGCCCGCTCCGATTGCGCGCTCATTTGTCGTGTGATTGTCGCCGTTGACCTCTCCGCCGGCGAGCAGATTGAATGGGTGCCCGCTGTTGTAGGAGAAAATCGGAGCAAGCTGGAAGCCCCCCAAGACGGCATTTTGCTTCCAGGGGCTGTCGAAAACGCCCGCGACCACAACTTTGTGTCGCTGGTCGAACGAGGACAGCGCACGGTCGAGCCCCAGGTTCGTGGGATCCTGCGGACCGTAGTCGCTGTTAAAGTCTGTCGATGTGTCGTAGGCCTTGCTGTAGGTATAGTTTCCGAACAACGTAAAGTTGTTGTTGAACCGCTTCCTGACTTCTACGATTCCCCCCTCGTAGAGCGCCGACGCCGCGGCAGTGTACTGATTGTTTTGTGTAACCAGCACATTGACAAAGCACGGCGAGACTGGCTGGCCGAATCCGTTCAGGGTTATCGCGCACGGGAACACGCGGCCGGGCAACTCCGTGCCACCGAGCGGGTCGGTAGCCGGGCCGGTGTTCCAGTTGCGATACGAGAACGGCTTTCCGTTGGCTAAAGTGACCGTGCTCATGGGCGCGTCGAGAAGGTTTGTATCGATGGCGACGGGGAGCCTAAGCGTGTGTGAGTAAATACCGCTCACCGACACCGAGAATCCCGCCGAGATTTCGCGCTCGACTCCGAAGGATGCCTGCTGCGAGTAAGGTGGCTTGTAGTTCGGGGGATTGCTGAAGAGTACCGTCAATGGCGAGAGTTGACCGCTATTGGTGACCACAATCCCAAAGGGCAGAATGTCGGCTGGAGTGATGCAGGCGGAATTGCCTGGAGTCGGTGTTGTGCACTCGATGAGCCCCTGTGCAAACAGGCCCTGGAACACTTGCGCGGCGTTCTTGATTGGTAAGCCGGTGGCCGTTAGCGGGTCGACATAAATGGAAATATACCGTGTGCAGGGGCTGCTGCCGCTTCCCGGAAAAATGGGAAAGCCGGGGAATCCGATGCCACAGGTTCCGACGACGTTGTTGACTTGGTCGGGCACCTGCGATTTGTTGTTTTGGTTCTGCACGGTACTGTGATTCTTGTTTAGCACCCCGAGGCTCAAGTCCACTTGAGGGATTTGGGCATTAATGGGCCCAAAGAAAATTCCGTACCCGCCGCGGATTACCGTCTTATGATCCTTGAAAGGATCCCACGCGAACGAGACCCGGGGCCCAACATCTTTGTAATAGGTATTGAGCGGCAGGAATTGCGAATCGATTTCATACCTCGCGCCATAGTTCAGCGTGAAATTGCGCACTATTTTCCAGGAATCCTCGAAATACAAGGACGTATAGGGCCGCGTATATGCCGGATAGGCAGCCAACCCGAAGCCCTGCTGATAGACCTGCGGGAGGCCGAGCGAAGCGGATTGCAGAGGGTTGACCGTGGTGGTCGCGAGCTGGGGACTGATCAAAAAGCCGGGGAGCGAGCCAAAGACAAAACGTCCCGGGAAAAACGTGTGCGACTCCGTATGGTTGCCGCGAAGCAGTACGGAGCCGCCAAACTTCATCGTGTGCCGGCCACGAATCAAAGTGAAGTTATCCACAAACTGGGTACGTCGGGTGATCGTGTAGTTCGGCAGGAATATGTTCGTGCCCAGGTTGTTCACAAAGCCAGGAATCTGCAAACCCACCTGGGCAGGCTCGTTGGGAATGACGTTCAGGGTGGCGTAGTCAAACTGCACGAGCGCTTCGTTTTGAGCCGCCGAACTGAACTGGTGGTACCAAGCGAGCGTGCCGTTGGCGTCGTAGTCGTGGATGGAACTGCCTGCCGAGAATCCTGTCAGCGATTGCACATCGGGATTCTCTTCCAAGTCATGTCCATAGCGGAATGTAAAAACCATCTGGTTCGAGTCGCTAAAATGATGATCGAAGCGGCCGGACCCGAGATATTGCCGCGTGTTGTAATTAAACAACCCACCGTTCGATTCGAGCTCGTTTACGAGGAAAGTATTCAGCGCATTTTGGCCGGGGATCAGTTGTCCGGTAAGTTGGCTGACGGTGAGAACGTTCTCGAGCGCACCGGCGCATGCCGCCGCCGGTATCATTGGCTGGGGCGGATTGAAGCATTGCACCGGAGTACCGCCCTGCGCGGCCAGACCACCGATGATGGACTGCTGCTGGGCCGTCGGCCTAAGCACGTTCGTGTTCGTCAAGATGGGGACGGCGCTTTGTGAGTCCTGCCGCAAGCCTTCGAAGGCGACGAAGAGAAAGGTCTTGTCCTTCTTAATCGGGAAGCCGGCCGTGCCGCCGAATTGATAGCGGCTCAAAGCGTTCTTGATGTTGTGGGAAACGCTGTCCGGTTGGGTAGGATCAAAAACCTGGCCCGGTGATAGCGCCTGACTCCTTGCGAAGGGATCGGCAGCGTCCAGGGCATCATTCCGGAAAAGACCGTACACCGAGCCGTGCACGTCATTGCCGCCCGATCGCGATACGATGTTGATCGCCCCACCGAACGCGCCGCCTTGATCCGCGCCGTAGTTGCTGCGATTGACTTGGAACTCTTGCACCGCGTCCTGGCTGAGCGTGAGCCGCACCCCCCCGGCATCGTCGTTAGCTTCGGCTCCATCCACAGTCACACTGTTGCCGCGCCCATTGCTTCCGTAGAAAGAAAGCCCGCTCTGGGGCGTCTGCTTGACGCGGAAATCCTGGTCGTCGGCTATCCGCGTGGAATTCGATACCCCAGGCATCAGCAGCGTAAATGTGAGGTAATCGCGCCGATCGATCGGCAGGTTGGCGATGTAGTTCTGCGTAAGGGTATTCGCTTGGCCCGCTCTCTCGGTCTCGACCATCGGAGGCTCGGCATTCACTTCCACCTGGGACGACATTCCCGACAATTTCAGCCGGAAGTCGAAAACCAGGGTTTGCCCGACGGTCAAGACGACGCTGGTCGCTGTCTCGGCTTGAAAACCCGCATGTTCGACTCTGACCTTATAGCTTGAGGGCGGCAGGCCGGACACGCGGTAAATGCCATGTTCGTCGGTCATTACACTGCGCTCCAGGCCGTTCGCTGGATCGGTTGCTGTTACTTTCGCATTCGGCACTCCGGCGCCAGTCTGATCGGTGACCGTTCCGGTCAGGTCCGCGGAGGCCCCCACACCCTGGGCAGGCGTTGCGTGACTACCTGGTAGTAAGCACACCGCCGAAAGGACCGCAGCTACTAACGAGGTCGACTTCATAGCTCCTCCTGGTTCATGAGGCGTCGAGACCCTGGTTTGCCGGGATTCCAGGAAAGGAAGCCCAACAACGAGCGGGATCGGAGAGTCCGCAAGATTTCCACCCCGCCTTCCCGGGAAGAAGCATCCAAGATTGTGATAGTCGGTATCACATTTTACGAACTAACGTCAACACGAAATTTATGCAGGGCGGAATAGCCGAAGTCTGCGGGAACACGAAGCGACTCCCTGTCGATCAGAACAAAAGGCGGATCGACGGTCAAGTGTTAAGACCTGAACTCGGAACGCGCTCAAGGAGACCCTTAGGAAAAGAACAGCACCATCCGGCCCGACACTTGCCCTTGACGCAGTCGATCCAGGACCAGATTCACATCGGACAAGGGATGGGTAGCGACTCGACAGTGAATTTTTCCCTGGCCGGCGAGTGCCAGCACTTCATGGAGGTCCTGGCGTGTCCCGACCGCGCTCGCGTGGATGCGCACTTCTTTGGCGGCCATCAGAATGGGCGGAAAAGATATGTTTTCAGCTGGCAAGCCGACAGCGAGAAGTGTTCCGGTTGGACGGACACACGCAAACGCAGTGTCATAGGCAGCCCTAGCGGCGCAAGTCACTAGCGCCACGTGAACACCACCCTTTGCGCGCAGCGCTTTTGTGACGTTCGTGGACGTAGCGTTTAGGCAGTTTGCGGCGCCCAGAGTTTCCGCAAGAGATAATTTTTCGTCGGCGACGTCAATTGCTGTTACTTCCGCTCCTAACTCTCTCGCAACTTGCACGGCAAGGTGGCCCAGACCGCCGATTCCAAAGATCGCCAGCCTTTGTCCGGCGGAAATTCGAGCCTGCTTCAAGGCCCGATAGACGGTTACGCCAGCACAAAACAGAGGCGCGGCTTCCGCCGCCGACAATGCATCGGGAATCTTCACGGCGTGGCTTGCGGGGGCTTTGAGAAATTCGGCGAAACCACCATCCACGGTTACTCCCGTAATTTTCTGTCGGGCGCAAAGATTTTCGTTTCCTTCGCGACAGAATTCGCATTCGCCGCAGGTCCAATAAATCCACGGGACGCCGACTCGGTCGCCAATCTGAAATTCTTTCACCGCGCAGCCTTTTTCAACGACACGGCCGGCGATTTCATGCCCAGGTATCAAGGGGATTTTCGTAAGCGAAGTGAACTGAGGCCACTCTCCATCGACGACGTGCAGGTCGGAATGGCAAACGCCGCAAGCTTCTACTTGGAGGAGCAGGTCGGTTGCGTTCAAGGAGGGGCGGGGAACATCCTCAATCGCGAGAGGTTTCTTGAATTCGTGCAGGACGGCAGCTTTCATGGCCACGCCTCAAAGCCACGGGAGACGCTCAGGCGCGGAAAATCTCGGATTCTGTGGATCCTTGTCCGGGGGGAAATGAAGCAGGAGAGGCGAAAAAGCAAGCGGCTCTCCCTCCGGTGGTTTATGGCTGCACGCCCTTCACGAAAAAGGCAAGTGCGCTGCGGACTCGTTCGCTCAAACTGTGCGGCCCGGAAAGATCAACGGCCCAGCGGCGGACCACCGTGGTGTAGAGTCCCTCCATGAACTCGGCGAGGTGCGCCACAGGGAACGCTTTCGTAACCTCCCCGCGCTTTTGGCCTTCCGCGAGGATCTCTCTTAGCAGGCTGACAGCAACTCCTTCGGGGCGGCGCATTTCGGGCGAGCGCACGGGATCCATGGCCCCGGAAAGCACGACCGCTCGCCACAGCGGCCGGTCGGATTCCACCTCGCGCGCCATGCCCTCATACATTCGCCGCAATCGTTCGGCGGTGGGGACATTGCTTGAGAGTTCCGTCTCAAGATGCTCCTTGATACAACTGTAGCCGCGTCGACCGACTTCCCGCAGGACCGCGTCCTTGCTCGGAAAGTAGCGGAAAAACGTGGGCTGGCTGATTTCGAGGATCTGGACGATGTCTTCGACTCTGGTGTTCTCGTAGCCGTGCTTGCGGAACAAGCGAATCGAGGTATCAATGATTTGTTGCCGCAGCCGAGCTTTCTTGCGCTCGCGAAGGCCTAGTGTTTCTCTGCTGCTTGTCCCATTTACTCGCGAAATGCGTCTCTTCTCTCTTATGTCCAGGTGGCTTAGTGCCGCGGCGCCCACTGGGGCAAGCGGCTCCGGCCGGGCGACTTTCATTCGCCGCATTTTGGATTGTTCTCCTCGACCGCTTAAAGCGTGGAAATCGGCCAAATTGCAAGAGTTACTCTAACATGATAGAGGCCCACGTCAAGCTGGCCGCTTCGAAGAAATCTCCGATGGGACTTGCAGTAAAAGGTTATCGCTGCTGTCTCAGGGAGAGCTTGTCTTGCACAAAGATGGCCAGCCGCCTGAAGAGCGCCTCGGAAAGCGCTTCCTTCTCATTGGTCGGCAGCTTCAAGTGCTCCTCGATTTCTGATTCCATAGCCTGCAGTTCATTGCCTGAGGCATAGTCTCTCAAATGCCGAAAAAGCAATTTGTGTGCCTGCTTCCGTTCCATTACCTCCATTCCATCCAGGATCTGGCGGTGCGAAGTTCCTTCCCAGATCGCAAGAATCATGGCTTCCCGAAGCCAGCGTTCTATTCCGTACTCCGCCAGCACGCCGATTCCGCCATGTGCCTCCATCGCCCATTTGGCCGTATCAATGGCGAACTCCGCGGTCCAATACTTCGCCAGATGCGCCACCAAACGGAACAGATGATAGCGTTCGGAGTAAGGCGGCCGCTCCATCCAAACCTCGTTCAGCAGCCGTACTGCCTCCCATGCCAGAGCAAACGCAGCTTGAAGAGCATAAAGGCGGGTCTCAAACTGATGCCGAAGGAGCGGATGATCGAGAATCCGCTTGCCAAACGCCACCCGGCACTCGGAGTACGCCAGTGAATCAGCCATTGCCCGTTGAGCCACCGCGACGCTCACCACGCTGTTGGCAACGCGCGACAGGTTCAAAACCTCCAAGATGAGATAGATTCCGGAGTCAGCGGAGGCCAGGAGATATCCTTCACTATCTCGCAATTCCACTTCTCCGGTTGGCACCGAGCGAGTTGCAATCTTGTCTTTCAAACGGCGAATGAAGTAATTGAGGCTGCCATCGCTGCCATAGCGAGGCACGACGAACAGCGCCAGCCCGCGCACGCCTCGCGAGGCCCCCTCCGGCCGAGCGGCGACAACCGCCAACTCCGCTCCTGCGTTGCTTGCAAAGTACTTGTCTCCTGTAAGCGCCCAGCAGTCGCCGGCAGGCCGGGCCAACGTCCTTACGCTGCTGCCCAAATCCGAGCCGCCTTCGATCTCCGTCATCCACGTCGCTCCTTGCCACGCGGAGTCATCCTTGCGCAAGAGCTGTGCCAGGAACCGGGCTTGTAGTCCTGCGCTGCCATATTTCGCAAGAGGAACAGCAGTTCCGAGCGTCACGGTGTACGGGCAACAAACTCCAGGATCATAGAACGAGATTGCGTAAATCAATTCGTACGTTGGAATTAGGGATTTTTCTTCGAACGCACGCCAAATTACACCCGAGCGGTAGCCCCTTCTCAAAATCGACTGGTATTCGCCAGGATAGAGGATTTCATCGCTCCGTGTTCCCGATTTATCGAACATGCGCAGCCATGGAGTTGCGGCGCGGTCGATCGCTCCGGACACGGCGGCACCTTCGGTTTTCCACCACCGTTGCTCTGCTTCAAGGAGGTCAACGTGCTGAATCTGAGGAAGCCTGCTCTGAAGAAAGCCCAGCGGAAAACGGAGAGTATCGAGAACCGTCATGCGGGCGCATGTTAGGCCGCCCGGCCCAAGCACGTCAAGCGCGCAAGGCGGCCGGGTTGTACGGCTGGCGCTCAAGCCCAAAAGCGGAGTTTTTTGGCCTTTGCTTGCTTCAGGGTTCCTCCGTATGCGCTTCGGCCCAGTGGCAGAGCGTTTTGGGGGGCTCGATCAGGCTGGCGCCCCATCTCCGTAAGCTGGTGCTCGGCTCGGGGAGAGACGTTGGGTATCGCGTTCGGGAAAACAAACCGTCGCGCTCCAGGCCGCGAAGAGTCTGCATCAACACCTTGAGGGAAATTTTCGAACCCAGGTTCTCTTTCCGTGGGATCTTGCGCCGTTGTCCCTCCCGAGGGGCGATTCCCCTCATGCACCCTTGGCGGCTGCTCTGGTTATCGCGAGCACGTCCTGCACCGCGCGATAGCCCTGGTCGATCGCAATGTTGGTGTAAGCGTGACCATCGGAGTCTGAATTGGCGATTGTGATTCTGCCGAAAGGCTTGCGCCCTAGGACGCAAGGCCTCTCGGAAGCAGCTCGGTCTTGTGGCTCGAACAAAGAGTTGTACTCGTAGGCATAGCCGTGTGGCCAACGGTTTACGGTGATCGCCTGAATGTCCTTTGCGCTGTCGAAGCCGCCGCCTGCCAAGATGCGGCCCAACTGCTCACGAACCTTGCGCTCGAAGGTTTCGAATGGGGTTACCATGAGTTCGTAGCGCCCTGCCCTAAACTGCTCCTTGGCGGTTAACCCTGGCTTGCAGGGGGTGCGAAGCAAATGCAGCACGCATGGTTCTTCCGGGGAAGAAGGGAATCTGTAGTCTCCGATAGAGACGGGAAAATCCAATACCGTCGAGGTGAAATAGCTGCCCGGGGCATAAATCCCGCTGACTCCCAGCTTTTGGAAAGCCTTCCAGTTGCGAATCTGCACGTTGGCGTAGACCAGCGGTTGTTTGACCGCGTAGGCCAGCGCTTCTCTCTGCGCCTGCGACATTTCGGGGCAAAGATAAGGAACGACGGAGTTGTAACAGGCGAGAACGGTGGCGGCGCCGCGCACTTTGAATCCCTTTCCGGCAAGCAAGTAGGTGACTTCCACTTCCTTGGCACTGGCAGGTTCACCGAGATGCTTTACGCGCACCGCGGTGCTGTTTAGCCGGATGCGAACAGGGGAAGAAGCTTGATCCAGTTTCGTGTAGTTCATCTTGGCTGTGACGATGTCTTCCATGGTGTTGCCTGGTGCGGATCCGGGAACCAAGGACCGCACCAGCAAGCGCGCGATGGACGCATTTCCGTCAGGAAAATGGAAGATGTAGGGCTCTTCTTCCCCGTCGGCTCCTCCCGCGCGACGGCGCGAAGCAATGGTCATGCCCTTGAAACCCGGATAGCCCATGTGACGGCAAGCTTCGGCGGATACCGCATCGATGCCGACGCAATAAAGATCGTGAGGCAGAGTCTGATACAGCTTCCCTACGTCTTCGTGAACCTTGGCAATGTGCAGAAGAAAGTCTTTGTAGCTGGTTGTCGCCAGTTTTAGACGCTTCTGCTCCGGGTTCAGATCGGGGAGGTAGTCGATCGCATCGTTCTTGAGACGGACCAAATCCTTGCGCGCCTGCTCGGCGATGGGCATTTGCGCAGCGGATTCGACCGGCACGAAAAGGTTGACGTCGTAGCCTTCCCCGAGACCTTCAAGGAGCTTATCTTCTCCGAACGTTTCCCGGTCGAAGAAGATTCCCGACTTCAATCCCAGGGACTGGTAGAGTTTCTGATCGTAGTATTTGTAAAAGCGCTGGACATCAATTCCCAGCTCCCTGAACAAGCCAATCGCTTCTTTGCTGTAGCGGCCGGGCGCCTCGATGGATTGCGTGCCGCCATAGCCAAGCAGTAAGCGGTCGCCGAGGTGAAATTCGTTGCGTTTGGCGTGGCCGCCAAAGTCGTCATGATTGTCAAGAATGAGAATCTTGGCGTCGAGACCAACCGATTTGCGGTAGAAGTAGGCTGAGGCAAGTCCGCTGATCCCGCCGCCGACAATCACCAAGTCATAATGTTCCCCCGTATCTACGGCATGGCTCGGCCCGTTCCCATCGCGCAGGGCGTGAGCGGCTTCGAAGGAGCCTGCATGGCTGCCTCGCATGCCCATGAGGGCGGGCGGATAGTATCGCGGGTCCTGTTGTGTGATGCCCCTGGATAGGAAGTATTCTCCCGCCGATGAATCCGGACCCGAGTCTTGCCCCAGCAATCCTTCGAAGGGGAGCAGCGAGGCTCCTATGGTCATAGCCGCGCCATTCAGAAAATCCCGGCGGTGAATCGGGCACCCCATTCCCAGTTTCTTGTCGTTATCGGTTGTACTCATGGTAATTGCCTACTTGTGGTTGTGCGGCAATGCAGTCAGGCCGAAGGAGAAAAACGCGGGCGGAAAAGGCTGAGCAGGTCCGCCCGCGTACCTGGCAGAAGCTAGAACGTCAGCTTCAGGGCCAACTGAAGAATTCGGGGATCATAGGTTCGCGTAATCTGGCCAAATGTTCCCGAGGCAAAGGAAATGGCCGAGGGCGGCCGGAACTCGGTGTGATTGAAGATGTTGAACGCTTCGACGCGGAAGACGAGCTTGGTTGCTTCGCCAACCAGATTCGTTGATTTTTCCAGAGCCAGATCGGCATTAACGTGCTTCGGTCCCCGGAACGAATTTCTTCGGAAAGTTCCATAGAATCCCAACGGACAATTGCCGGCGGCAATGCAGGGATCCAAGGCAAAATCATTCGGATCGAACCAGTAATTGGCAGTGACTCCATTGAAAGTTTGCACTTTGTGAGGATCAAATGTTTGTATGGAGCCAACGACTTGATCGGCTCTGACGACCTCCCGGTCTCCGGCACCCGACGGGCCAGGGCGGGCAAAACTTTCGTGCAGACCGGCAAGCGCATCCAATGGAATGCCCGACTGTGCAAAAACGATGGGATAGAGACTCCAGCCGTTTGTCAGGCGCTTGGGTCCGGCGGTCCAGGCCCGGGCGAATGGCAGTTCCCAACCACCGCTAAAGGTCAGCCGCTGCGGGACGTTAAAGTCCGAATTACCGTACAGCACATGGTGATTGTAGGACGCAATCTGGGTATTGCGTGAATTGAAGCCTGAACCATTGTCCAGGTTATGGGACCAGGTATAGGCGAGCGTAAAAAATACGTTGCCGAGATAAGGTACATCGGCTTCTCGCTTGGTGAGGCTGGCCAGCAGACCGTTGTAGTTTGCGTTATTCAACCCGGCGAAGGTGGTGATGTATCCAAAGTTTGGCGCCGCGAGCCCTTGATTCAGGATGCGTGTGGTAGTTCCCGGAATGAAAGGGTCGGTGTCGAGCCAGGTCAGCAGTTTGTGAGAGGAGCTCCCCGCGTAGCCGATTTCTGCCATGAGGCTGTTAGAAATCTGGCGCTCAACGCTGAGATTGTATTGGTAGATGTAGGGTGTCTTCAGATGCGGATCGACAAAGTTATTGTTACCGTTCCCGAAAGGAAGCAATCCCGCCGCGTTAAAGTCCAGGCTACTAGGTGGTGGAATTTGGGAGGGGAATGGGTCCGGCGAGCCGGCGGTCCCATAGGGGTCGGACATGGTTGTATTTGCTGCGTTGGTCGGACCGGGATTGAAGAACAGGTCGGCGCTGCCGGCAAAGGGGGGTTCATCAGTCGCCCAATCCGACATCCAGCCGTTGAGCGTGTCGTAAAACATTCCGAAACCGCCGCGCAGGCTGGTCTTTCCGTTCGCGAAAGGATCCCAGGCGAAGCCGACACGTGGCGCAAAATCCTTATGGTCAGGGAAATACCAGCCAGTCGGTGCGCCTCGATCACCAGGGAACACCAATCCCTGCGGTGCGTTCGGGTACTTTTGCGACTGTAGACCGGGGATGATGGTGAAACTGAATCCCCGCTTGTCCGTTTCCGGAGAGGTGTACTCGTAGCGCAGCCCCAGAGTCAGCGTAAACCGCGGCGTTACTTTCCACTCGTCTTGCGCAAAGAGCGAGTATTGCTTCTGGTGCTCGTTGCTCGGAGCCTCGGAGGATTGATAGTACTCATCTATGGCGCCAAGCAAAAAATCAGCCAGGTCGTTTCCGGATCCCACGCCGGTGCAGGATCCGTACAACCAGAAGCTGCCATTGGTCTGATAGGCATAGACTGAGTTCTCCTGCATGATGGCAAACCGGCCGCCGAACTTCCATGTGTGATGGCCGCGATTCCAGGTGAAGGTGTCCGTCAGAGCGTAAGTATTGTCGGCCTTCCAGCTCACGTTCGGGTCAAAGCCGATCGAGAGTCCGCTGTTGAAGTAAACGTCGGGCGGGCCAAAGGCGTTGTCCGACCGGATGTTCACACCCAGGGCGGAAGGAACCGGCGGGTGAGATCCGGGAACCGTCGTGGCGTACCAGCGCTGCGCAGTGGCATGAAATTCGTTCAGCGTCGTCGCGGAAATGGTCTTCGTGTATCCAATGTTCCCGAAGTAGTCCCAGGTATTGGAGATGGCACTGAAGCCGTTCACATTGGCGCCAAAAAAGGGGTTGAGCACCGGCTCTTTGTTGTAGCCGGTGGTCATCGAGATGCGGTCGTTTTGCGTGGCATAAAAATCGAATTTGCCGAGATATTGATTGGGGTTGTCGGTGCGCCTGCCTTCGGACAGAATCTGGCCGCTTGGAGAGGTGGGAACCAGCCCTGCGGCGATGTACTTTTGCGCGACCGGATCGATCTTCGTGGTATCGATGATCGCCTGGGCAGCCAACGCAGCGTTGGACTGGTAGTAGGGATGACTCTGGAGGAATGCGGCAACGCTGGGATCGGGGATGGGGTTGCCCGCAGAATCGGTAGCGGCTGCCGAGAAGTCCCCGGCGATCTCCGCTGGCGTGTAGGTCGCGACGGCCCCGCAGCCTTCCGCGACGGTCGCCGTTTGCCGCTGCCCCTGGTAGGCAAAGAAAAAGAAGAAGCGATCTCTGCCATTCACCAGTTTGGGCAAGGTTATGGGACCGCCGATTGTGCCTCCGAACTGATTGCGCTTCAGGACCGGACGGGGATTGCCCAAGGCGTTGTCGAAGAAATCGCTGGCGTTCAATGCGTCATTGCGCAGGAAATCATACAAGCTGCCGTGCAAGGAGTTGGTCCCCGACTTAATCACCTCAGTGATGGTGCCGCCGCCATTCCGGCCGTATTCGGCGGTGTAGTTGTTCTCGAGGAGGCGGAACTCTTCCACCGCTTCGGGATTCGGATTGAAAACAACCTGATTGCTCGTGACTCGATTGTTAAGGCCGCCATCGAGCAGATAGGTGACGGCGTCTCCCCGGCCACCCGCGACACTGATACCGGCTAGGCCATTCGACCCGCCGTTGCCCGTGCCGTAAGTTCCCAGGTCGTCGGCGATGGGAACAACGCCCGGTTGCGTCAGGGCCAAGTCGAGCGTGTTGCGGCCGTTGAGAGGCAGGTCTTGGATCGGCGCGCCGGTAACCGTCCCGCCGATGGTGGGGCTGACGGTTTCCACCTGCGCCGCCTGCGCTTCCACCTTCACGACGTCGGAGAGCGAACCCACTTTCAGGCGCACATCGATTCTGAGCGCCTGATTAATGTCGAGGGATTGCGAGGCGGTAACCACTTTGGAAAAGCCCTCGTGTTCCGCGGTGACCGAGTAGTTGCCCACAGGGAGTTCCAGCACCTGGTAGAAGCCCTCGCTGTTGGTGACCGTGTTCCAACTCACGTTCGTGCCGGTATTGGTGACCGTAATCCGGGCGCCTGCGATTGCAGCGCCTTGCGCATCGGATGCCGTTCCCATGATCCGGCCGGTAGCCGTTTGCGCCACGGCGGAACCGCACGCGAAAAGAAAGATGACTGCAGCCGGCAAGAGGCATCGCCCGAAAATCAACCTCGGTTCTTTAGCGTTCATGACACGTCCTCCATATTCTTTCCAGAGCATCCCGAGAAGTCGGCGGCAGCTTTGCAAACAAAGCCAAGAATCAGAGAATCGAGGGAAGGGAAGCCATCACCGTACGCAAGGCCAGCGTCCCCGCTACGCACCAAGCGATGGAAATTCCTTGCGGACGGAGAAAAGACAGAGCACATGTAAGCAACGAGCGAGACACGTTGCATGCAACAAAGCCTGCGCATCGAACCCCGGCACCCCCGGCGATTCCCCAGTGTCGTTTCGACCGTCCCGCCCCAGTCGAGCGAGACGCAACCTTACTATAGTTTTGGAAACTTAGAGAAGCGGCCCCGCGATGTCAAGCTAAAAATTGACAACCAGGACTCTTAGGCGAGCTCGCGAACGGCTCGATAGGCCTGGTCAATCGCCTGGTCCGTGTACGCGGCAGCGGCGGCATCCGAGTTGGCGATAGCGATCCGCCCAAAGCGCTTTCTCGCAATGTCGCAGGGCCTTTGTCCCTCGGACCAATCGGGGTCCCAGAGCGGGTTGTATTCGTAGGCATAACCGTGCGGCCAGCGGTTGATGGTAATCGCCGCGATGTCGCGCGCAGGGTCGAATCCGCCCGAAGACAGGACGCGCGACAACTGATCGCGAATCTTGCGTTCAAAGGCTTCAAACGAAGTCGTCAGCAATTCCCCACGCCCTACTTTGTGCTGCTCCCGTTCCGACAATCCCGGCATGCATGGAGTGCGCGTCATGCGTAGCAGAACGGGTTCATCCGGGGTCTGCGAGCATTGGTAGCCGCCGATGCTGACGGCCTGGTCTAGGCCGACACCGGTGTGATACATCCCAGGACAGCTAACGCGCTGAATCCCAAGTTTTTCAAAGGCCTCCCAGTTTTTGACGGCAACTACGCTATAGACCAGCGGAACTTTCGAGCCAAATTTCAGGGCTTCCTTCTGGGCGTCGGGCAATTCCGGGCAAAGGTACGGAATCATCATATTCCAGCAAGCCAGCACGGCGCCTTTGGCGCGAACGGTGTAAACCTTGTTGTCGCGGGCGTAGCTGACTTCGACTTCCTTGGCGGAGGAGGGGTCTCCGATATGACGCGCGCGCACAACGGTGCTACTGAGCCGAATCCGTACGGGGGAACTATTTTGATCGAGCTTGCTGTAATCAAATTTCGCCGTGACGATATCCTCCGCGGTGTGACCGGTTGCTGCATCGGGGATGAGCGCGCGGACCAGCGACCGGGCAATCGAGGCGTTTCCGTCGGGAAAGTGAAAATGGTAGGGCTCCTTCTCCGGAGTGGCCGCGCCCATCGCGGTGAAGCCCATACGGCGGTATGGTCCGGGCGCGAGGTTCATGCCCTGAAAACCCGGGAAGCGCAGCCCCCAGCAGTCCAGAGCGGCTACGCCGTCGATGCCAACGCCAAACAGGCCATGCGTGCGCGTTTGGTAGAACGGAATCACGCCAGGATCGACTCTCACGAGCTTTAAGAGAAAATCTTTGTAACTCATTCGCGAGAGCTTGTCCTTTTTCTCGTCAGAAGAAAGGCCCGGAAGGTAGTCGACCGTCGCTTCCTGCAAGCGAAAGATGTCTTTTTGGACCGCTTCACTGAGAGGGGTCTTTGCCAGGAAGTCTGGCCAGGAAACGCCACCCTGCCTGCCATACGGCGTGGGGCCGCCGATGACCAGGCGATCCGTTCCGAACGTTTCCTTGTCGAAGAAATACGCCGACTTCAGGCCTTTGTACACTTTGCTGTCGTCGTACTTCTCTTCGAATTTGGCGGGCTCGATTCCCAGTTCCGTGAGCAAGCCGCGCGCTTCCGGACTGTAGGGAAAGGGTGATTCGATCGAAACCGTCCCGCCATTGGCGAGCAGCATCCGGCCGTTGATATGAAATTCATTTCGCTTGGCGTGACCGCCGAAATCGTCATGATTGTCCAGAATCAGAACCCGGGCGGAGGGATTCTGCTTGCGCTCGAAGTACGCTGCCGCCAAGCCGCTCATGCCGCCGCCAACGACGATCAGATCACAAGTCTCGCCGGTATCCACCGCCGCGCCCGCATGCTTCCAAAAGGTTCCGTCTCGCTCCGAATGAGCGATCTCGAAAGAACCAGCAGGGCTTCCGCGCATCCCCGTCAGCGCGGGGGGATTGTACCCGGGCTTGTCCTGGGCGGATTGCGCAGCAGCTTCCGCGGCCCATTCGAGGCAGGGCAGGAAACCTTGTGCCACCGTCGAGCCGATAGCAATGGCCACGCCATTGAGAAAGTCGCGTCGCGGGATGGCGCGGTCCATGCCCAATTGTTTGTCTTGTTTCTCATAAGCCATGAGGCGCCTCCCGCGGAGCAAATAAGCGGCACACCGGTCGAACAATGAGTGGCACGGCAAACCCTACTATAGGAATGTAAGGTTCATTCGGCACCGGAACGTTAGAAAAGCGGGCCCTCTGTGTCAAGACAAAATCGTAGATTCTTGAACCAGGACCCGGCGTGATCGAACGGTCGAACTCAACAAGATGGGTTCGTGCGGTAGGACGGCTCCTAACCCACGACCGCTTTGTCCGCGGCCTGCAACCCCCGATCAATAATTGCGAAGCCTTCGCGAAGCTCGTTTTCTGAGATGCACAACGGCGGATTGGTGAAAAAACTATTCCACCGCACAAAGGTATAGAGTCCCTGTTCAAGGAAAAACCTTCCCAGAGCTTTCATTTCTTCGGAGCTGCCGTTGAACGGCGCCATCGGCTCGCGCGTCTTCCGATTGCGTACCAATTCGACCAAGCCAAACAAGCCAATCGAGCGAACCGCCCCCACGGAGGGATGCCGAGATGCCAGTTCCGAGAGCAATTGCTTCAGCACCTGACCCATCTTTTTTGCGTTTTCGATGAGGCCATCCTCTTCATAGACGCGGATCGTCGCCAACGCTGCGGCGCAACCCATCGGGTGACTGTTGTAAGTAAGACCGCCGTAGAAGACTTTGTCTTGAAAGTACGATGCAATGTGGCGGCGTACGCCGACAGCACCGAGTGGAAGATAACTACTGGTAAGCCCCTTGGCCATGGTGAGCAGATCGGGAACGACCTTCCAATGGTCCACGGCAAACCATTCGCCGGTACGGCCAAAGCCCGACATGACTTCGTCGGCAATCATCAGAATCCCATGCCTGGTGCAGATTTCGCGCACTCCCTGGAGGTAACCATCCGGTGGCACGAGAACCCCGTTCGTACCGGTAACCGGCTCCAAAATGAAGGCGGCGATGTTTTGCCCTCCTTCGAGCTGGATGACTTCCTCAACATTCGTCAGGGCCTGCTCGACGGTATCCCATCCTCGTTCTATCCCGTGATACGGGTCGAAAACGCGAATGACACCGGGGATGCCCGGCTCGTTGGCCCAGCGTCTCGGGTCGCCTGTCAGCGACATGCTCCCCGCGGTGGCTCCGTGGTAGGAGCGGTAGCGCGTCAGAATTTTGTGCCGCCCCGTGAATAGCCTCGCAATCTTGATCGCGTTCTCGTTCGATTCTGCTCCTCCATTGGTAAAGAAGAAGGTATCGATGTCCCCTGGCGTGATTTCGGCGAGTTTCGCTCCGAGGCGCGCGCGTGGCTCTGTAGCCATGTAGGGGTTCGCGTAAGCCAAGGTCGAGGCCTGCTGGTGAATTGCTTCGATGACCCGCGGATCGCCGTGGCCGATGTTGACACTCATCAGCTGACTATTGAAGTCGAGGAAGCGCTTCCCCTCGGGTGTCCAGAAATAGACGCCCTTGGCTTTGGCTACGGGCAGCGGGTCGACTTTTGATTGAGCTGACCATTCAAACAAAGTGTGTTTCTTGACCAGGGCGATCATCTCCTCCCCAGTCATCCTTGGTGCCGTCACATGCGTTGTCACGTTATCCTCGGTGAACGTTCAAATTGCCACAAGTTCCTGTACCGCGCGATACGCCTGATCGATAGCAACATCCGTGTAGGCCGTCGCGCCAGAATCGGTGTTGGCGATGGATATCCTGCCGAACTTCCTTCTGCCAATTACATTCGGGCGCTCGGCTTCCGGCCAGTTTGGATCAAAGAGTGGGTTGTATTCGTACCCGTACCCATGGGGCCAGCGATTGATCGTAATCGCTTGAATATCTTCTGCCGGTTCAAAACCGCCTGGGCCGAGGATACGCGCAAGTTGGTCGCGCGTCTTGCGCTCGAAATCTTCAAACGAAGTCACCAGCAGTTCCGTCCGCCCGGCTTTGTGCTGTTCCCGGGCCGGAAGACCTGGCCTGCAGGGTGTCCGGCTAAGGTGCAAGAGGATGGGCTCATCCGGGGATTTCGGGCTGTGATAGTCGCCGATGTGAATGGCCGCGTTCAAGCTGACGGCATCCCAATACGAGCCTGGCGCACGCACGCTTTGTATTCCAAGCCTTTGAAAGGCAGTCCAGTTCCGAAGGCCGACGCTGGCGTAGACGAGCGGCACTTTGACCAGGTAATGAAGCGCCTCTTTCTGTTTCTCGGGCAATTCCGGGCACAGAAACGGAATCATCATGTTCCAACAGGCCAATACGCACGACTTAGCATGGACTTTAAACAGATCTTTTCCGCGCGCGTAAGTGACTTCGACCTCTTGCGCCTCCGTGGGTTTGTCCAAGTTTCGGGCGGCCACAACCGTGCTGTTCAGCCTCAAACGAATCAAAGAATCGGGCTCGTCCAATTTGGAGTAGTCGGCGCGCGCGCTCACAATGTCCTCTACCGAGAGCCCGGGGATGGCCGCTGGTATTAGGTCGCGGACAAGCAAGCGGGCAATAGAGGCATTTCCGTCCGGAAAGTGATACCGATACGAACCCCCGTTCGCATATCCTGCCGCGGAATAACTCATGTTGGGGGCGGCACCGGGCTCGAGGTGCATGCCCTGAAATCCAGGCAATCCGATGGCCCAGCAATCGAGAGCCGGCTCAGCGTCGATGCCGACACCCCACTCGCCGTGCGTGCGCGTTTGGTAGAACGGGATCACCCCGGGATTCGCTTTTGCGACGTTCAATAAAAAGTCCCGGTAAGTCATTTTGGAAAGTCGCGCCTTTTTTTCCGCCGAGGACAGTCCGGGCATATAGTCGGTCTGGGATTCTTCGATGCGCGCAATGTCCCCGCGCACGGCCCCAGTCAGAGGCGCATCAGCCAGGAATTCTTTCCACGTCTTCCCCTGCTCTTCTTCGCGACGGCGGCCGCGGCCTCCGCCGGGGACGCCTACGAGGAGTTTGTCGGACCCGAATGTTTCCCGGTCAAGAAACAGAGCGGGTTTGAGTCCTAGAGCAGGATACAAGCGGCGGTCGGCCGTTGTTTCCTCAAGCTTTGGCGGATCGATGCCGAGCTTTTTCAGCAATCCGTCTGCTTGCGGGCTGTAGGGCGTTGGGCTATCAATAAGCAGGGTCCCACCATTGCATAACTGCAGCTTTCCCCCGAGATGAAACTCGTTCCGCTTGGCGTGTCCGCCAAAGTCATCGTGATTCTCGAGAAGCAGAATTCGAGATGATTTTCCAACGCGCTCTCGAAAGAAATGCGCTGCCGAGAGGCCGCTGATACCGGCGCCCACGACAACGAGATCGTAAACTTCCTTCGTATCGGCCGGTGCCGAGGCAGTCTTCCAAAACGTGCCATCGCGAAGACTATGCGCGGTTTCGAACGAACCGGGATGGCTCCCGCGAAGGCCGGTCAGCGCTGGCGGGTAATCATTCGCCTGGTTGGATGGTGCAATGCCTGGTCCCCCCTCGCCAAGCGTGGTTCTGGCAAAGAGCGCACCGCCAATGACCACAGCCGCCCCATTAAGGAAGTCCCGGCGCGTAATAGGCCGATCCATCCCTAGATAGCGGTCGTAGTTTTCGCTCATGAATTCCTTCCCGTAGGCATTAACGGCCGGTCGCCGCTAGCAACAAGTCATCGCGTCCGGATCCATATTCTCCACGCAAAGGTTCATCTTGTAAATTTGCATTTTTCTTGTAAGTTCGTCGTCCTAGGGTTCTCTCGGCCGAATACGCAAAAGAGCGGGCCGCCCTGATTGACGCGGCGAAGGCAAAGCACGCCGGTGAGCGGGAAGCCCGCCAAAAGCGACACGACCTATCTGGCTGCCGTGGATCAGGATGGCAACATCGCTTCCCTGACCACGGATTCCAGTGGGGAATACAGTTTTCTCCAGATTCCCCCGGGCCGCTACACGGTGACCGTTACCATGGCGGGCTTCGGCACGCAGTCCAAAGAGGCCGAATTACTTGTCAACCAGCCTGCG
>Ga0306920_100002478_pt1 | contig 23348 bp, 19 predicted proteins | sample flu12Cox44000170_FD_204666 | JGI IMG/M metagenome (GOLD analysis project Ga0306920, IMG submission 204666) | Lab enrichment of tropical soil microbial communities from Luquillo Experimental Forest, Puerto Rico - flux4day.12C.oxic.44.000.170 (v2)... | ecosystem: Environmental > Terrestrial >...
TGGAGCCCGCCGCGGCGAGCACGACGCTCGTCTCCGCGCGCGGGAAGTCGCCGGTCTCGCCCAGCCGGCGCTCCAGGGCGTCGAGCAGCAGCGGATGCGGGCCGAGCGTGCCTGACAAGCGGACGTCCGGCCGGGGGAGGGACGCCTGGACCGAGGCGAGCTGCGCGGGGATGTCGCTCTTGCTGTGGTAGGCGTCAGTTAGCAGCAGGGGTACGACGACGCACGTGTCCACCGAGCCGAGGACCTGCGGGAGCGAGGGCGCGCAATGATCCAGGAAGGCGGCTCGCACGTCTAGTCCGGGCCAGCCGGCCCGAACGACGGACAGGAGCTCGTGAACGGTCGCTGCGGCGCGCGGATCCCTCGACCCGTGCGCGACGGCGACAAGCGTCAGGCGTGGATGCCGCATTCGGTCTTGCCTGTGCCGGCCCAGCGGCCGCTGCGGGGGTCGGCGCCCGGCTCCACCCGCAGGGTGCAGGTGCGGCAGCCGATCGACGGGTACCCGTCGTAGACCAGCGGGTTGACGAGGACGCCGTTGGTGGCGATGTAGTCGTCGACCTGCTTGGTGGTCCAGCTCACGATCGGGTTGACCTTGACCATCTCGCGCTTGTCGTCCCACTCGACCACGCGGGTGGTGCGGCGGGAGGTGGTCTCCTCGCGGCGCACGCCGGTGATCCACGAGTCGTAGTTCGCCAGGGTGCGCTCGAGCGGCTCGACCTTGCGCAGGTAGCAGCACAGGTCGGGGTTGCGCCCGTACAGCCGGGGGCCGAGCTCGGTGTCCTGTTCGGCCACGGTGCGCGACGGCGTGACGTTGACCAGGTTGACCGGGTACACGGCGGACACCGCGTCGCGGGTGCCGATCGTCTCGGGGAAGTGGTAGCCGGTGTCGAGGAACACCACGTCGATGCCGGGGCGGATCGCCGAGGCCAGGTGGATGATCACCGCGTCGGTCATCGACGAGGTGACGCAGATGCGGTCGCCGAACGTGTCCGTCGCCCAGCGTATGACGTCTTCGGCAGAGGCGTCTTCCAGCTCCTCCGCCGCCTGTTCGGCGAGGCTGCGCATATGCTGTGGGTCCTCCACGTGTCGTTCGTCGTCATCGGCGGGGCCGAACGGAAACCCAAGCGTAAGGCTAACCCCACTCACAGCGCGGCCCCTATCCCGGCAAATCGTAGCTGGAAACTCCTGGTGCAGCTGCGACAGTGCCATTCTCCGTCCGCCGCGCCTTGCGGCTCCAGGTCCTCTTCTCCGCAATAGGGGCAGTAAAACGGGACGGCGCGACCCGACGGGCTGGTCATGACAGCTCCTCATCCGTTGCTCGCAGCGTCCATGCCGCGAACGTCTCGTGTTCCTCGCGGGCGGCCTCGAATCGCCGCAGCACGCGCTCGACGTAGTCGGGCAGTTCCTCGGCGGTCGCCTTCAGCCCGCGGACCTTGCGGCCGAATCCGGAGCCGGCCGCGTCGCCGCCGCTGAGGGTGCCGCCGAGGTGGATCTGGAAGCCCTCGACCTGGTTCCCGGCGGCGTCGGTGACCAGCGATCCCTTGAGGCCGATGTCGGCGGTCTGAATGCGGGCGCACGAGTTCGGGCAGCCGTTGACGTTGATCGTCACCGGGTGCGCGAAGCCGGGGAGGCGGCGCTCGAGCTCGTCGATCAGGTCGGCGGCGCGCCCCTTGGTCTCCACGATGGCGAGCTTGCAGAACTCGATCCCGGTGCAGGCCATCGTGTGCCGCCGGAAGGCGCTCGGGCTGGCAGGCAGCCCGGCCGCCTCGAGCTCGGCGACGAGGTCGGCCGTCCGGGCGGGCGGGACGTCCACGATCACCATCTTCTGCTCGGCGGTGGTGCGGATCCGGCCGCTGCCGTACTCCTCGGCGAGGGCGGCGATGGCGTGCAGCGCGTCGCCGTTCAGCCGTCCGACCTTCGGGGCGAACCCGACGTAGTTCAGGCCGTCCCGCTGGGGGTGCACGCCGACGTGGTCGCGCATGCCGTTCTCGACGTTCACCGGGGCCGGCCCGTCGGGCAGCGCGTACCCCAGGTACTCCTTCTCGAGCACCTCGCGGAACCGTTCGGGCCCCCAGTCGGCGACGAGGAACTTGATCCGGGCGCGGTGCCGCAGCCTGCGGTAGCCGTAGTCGCGGAACAGCGCGGTGACGGCGGCCCACACCTCCGGTACCTGGCCGGGCCGGACGAACGCGCCGAGCCGCTTGGCGATCATGGGGTTGGTGGAAAGGCCGCCGCCGACCCACAGGTCGTAGCCGACCTCTCCGGTCCCCGGCTGCCGCACGGCCGCGAACGCGACGTCGTTGATCTCGTGATGGGTGCACTGCGCGGCGCAGCCGCTGATCGAGCTCTTGAACTTGCGCGGCAGGTTGGAGAAGGCGTCGTCGCCGATGAACTGGTCGCCGATCGCCGCGATCTCGGGGGTGGCGTCGATCAGCTCGTCGGCGTCGAGGCCGGCCAGCGGGCAGCCCATGATGACGCGCGGGGTGTCGCCGCACGCTTCGGTGGTGGTCAGGCCCACGCCCTCGAGGGCTTCCCAGATCGCCGGGACGTTCTCGATCTCGATCCAGTGCAGCTGGATGTTCTGCCGGTCGGTCACGTCGGCGGTGCCGCGGCCGTACTTGTTGGAGATGTCGGCGACCACGCGGAGCTGCTCGGTGGACAGCTGGCCGCCGTCGATGCGCACGCGGAGCATGAAGTAGCGGTCGTCGAGCTCCTCCGGCTCGAGCACGGCCGTCTTGCCGCCGTCGATCCCCGGCTTGCGCTGCGTGTACAGCCCGAACCAGCGGAACCGCCCGCGCAGGTCGGCGGGGTCGATCGAGTCGAACCCGGCCTTGGAGTAGATGTCGATGATGCGCTGGCGGACGTTGAGGCCGTCGTCGTTCTTCTTGTTTTCCTCGTTCTTGTTGAGCGGCTCGCGGTAACCGAGCGCCCATTGTCCCTCGCCGCGCTTGCGGCGGGGTGCTGCTTTGGCCGGGGTACGGGTCGCAGTTGCTCCTGAAGCGGGAGGCATGCGGCGGCTTCCTTCTCACGTCGTTGTCGGGCGCAGGCGGGCACGCGCCCGCGAGGATGCCGTCGCGGCGTGAGAATGGGGAGGCCGCCCGGCTACCGTGGCGCGCGCCCTGTCAAAACTGTAAAAAACAGGGCGGCGGTCAGCAGGCGGGTCGACAGATGGCGCTGCGGACGCGCAGGAAATCGACGTGACGGCGCACGACGAGCAACGGGTCCGGAACACTCACCTCAGCAGGATCACATATCGCGGGCTTGCCTGTCCAGCGCGGGTGAGTCATGCCGGGGCCAACCTTCCGTGCGCTGCGGGTATTCCCGGCGGCGCCGTTTTCACTTGTAACGTTCCGGACTCACCCTTGGCGGACCCAGCTGAGCGGCGGTTCCGCGGCGACCTCGCGCGCGTCCTGCGCCGGCAGGTGCTGGCAGTCGCACCAGTTGCCCCCCGGGCAGTCCTGGTGGTGCCGCTGGCGGCAGGAGACGCAGACCATGTTCTTTATTGTGCCCGCTGCCGGGGTATAAGAAGGCCACGATGGCCAGCGCGTTCGCCGAACGTCGCGCGGCCGGCCAGCAGCGTTTCCCGGACCGCGCGTACGCAGGGCTGCTCCTCGGGCGGCTGCTGCTCGACGAGCAAAAGCCTTTTGATCCCGAACGGACCGTGGTCGCTGCCCTGCCCAGAGGCGGGGTCGCGGTGGGCGTGGCCGTCGCGAGCTGCCTGCGCGTGCCGCTCGAGGTGCTGGTGACCAGGAAGATCGGCCACCCCGCCGAACCTGAGCTTGGCCTCGGCGCCATCGCGGAAGGCGGCGAGCCCGTCTTCGACGCCGAGATGCTCGACCGGGTGGGGCTGGTCCCCGGCGACCTGGCCGCGGTGGTCGCCCGGGAGCGCGCCGAACTAGCCCGCCGCGTCACGGTGTACCGGGGTGGCCGGGAGCCGCCGGAGTTCGCTGACCAGGACGTGGTCGTCGTCGACGACGGGCTCGCGACCGGGGTGACGGCGCGGGCGGCGCTGCGCGCCGTGCGGGCCGGCGGCGCCGCGCGGACGGTGCTCGCGGTGCCGGTGGCGTCGGAGTTGTCCGCGCGGTCCCTGGAAGCAGAAACCGACGAGGTGGTGACCTTGGTCACTCCTCGCCGGTTCCGTAGCGTGGGAGAGTGGTACGCCGAGTTCGGTCAGCTGACCGACGACGACGTGCTGACGCTGCTCGCCGCTTCGCGATAGCGCATTGCGGGTCAGGCCGCGTTGGCGCGGCGCATCCGGCGACGGCGCTCCGCGGAGCGCTCGTCCTCGTTCAGGCCGCCCCAGGTGCCGTACTTCTCGGGGCGGGCGACGGCGTAATTGAGGCATTCGATCCGGACCGGGCAGCTCGCGCACACGGCCTTGGCCTTGCGCTCCCTGATGTCCCGCTCTGGCTGCCGCTCGCCGTCTGGGCCGAAGAAGAGCATCAGATCCTCGCCACGACACGCAGCAGCGTCCTGCCACCCCCAGTTAGGGCGGGGAAGCATCGCCGTCTGCCTACGCACCTGAGACATGGATCAGTCACCTCAACAAAGTTGCTTTAGTCTTGCGTTACCCTTGTTATTGGCTCGTTAGCACGCGAGCCCAGTACTGCGCGGTAACTGCCGTTGCAAGGACAAACGCTCCATGGCGTCATACTGTTCCCGTGCGCGATTTTTCGCGTGCGCGAACTTACTCCCCGGAGCGGTACTAGCTTGCAAGGGCAGACAGCCGGAAGGCTTGGCTCATGCGTGGTAGACGCCTGCCCCGGTCAAACGGGGGGCAGGGAAGCCTGCGGACTATGATGCCACCCTGCCTGTGCTCCGCGCACGGCGGGGTGGCATTTTTCTTGCGGCGCGTCGCGAGAAATTTTGCGGTGCCAGGAATCCGCTACTGGCGATGACACGCCGGCGCACGCTGGAGGCATGACCGACAGCGGCGACTAGGTCACACGCGAGCCTTGTGGCCAATACTCTGAACGAAGTGGACAAACGCTCGGCAGGGGGACCACCATGGGCAGCATGTCAGCGTCGGACGCAGCTCCACTGCCCCGGCTCGGCGAAGTTTTCTTTGACGTACGCGGCAGCACACGCAGCATGCGTCTGAGCTGGTACGCCGACACCGGGATCGCAGTGTTCAGCATCTGGCAGGGGGGGACCTGCACCGGGACGTTCCGGTTGCCCATGGACGACCTGCCACGGTTGATGGATTCCCTGCAACGAGGCGTGCCTGGCGGCCCGGGGGCCGCGGGCGGCCAGGAGCCGATCGCGCTCGGCCAGCGGCCGAGGCTCGCCATCGGCGCCGCGCCCGAGCCGTTCACGGGGGCCATGTCGACGCTCAGCGACGAGCAGTTGAAGGCCTACGCGGCGGGTTACCCCGTGGCGTCGGGCTACGCCACGGACAACGGGTACGGCAACGGCAACGGGTACAGCAACGGCTACGGCACGGATAACGGGTATGCCGCGGGAGCCGGCTATGGCGCGGACGCGGGGTATGCCGCGGGCGCCGGGTACGGCGCGGACCAGTCCGCGCAGGCCGGGAACGGGGCCGAGCCGACCTACCTGAGCGACTACCGGAGCCAGCACTACGGCTCGGGCGCCCAGCAGTACGCCGGGGACGCCCAGCAGTACGGCGCGGACCAGCAGTATGGCAGCGACGCCCAGCAGTACGGCTCCGACCCGCAGTACGGCTCTGAGCCGGAATACGGCGCTGGACAGCAGTATGGCCAGGACACGCGGTACGGCGACGCCCAGCAGTACGGCAACGCCCAGCAGTACGGTTCCGACCAGCAGTACGGTTCCGACCAGCGGTACGACCCGGGCACGCAGTACCCGGACGCCCAGCAGTACGGGACGGACGCCGAGCGGTACGGCTCGGGCCAGTACGCCCAGCCTCAGCAGTACGGGGACGCCCAGGGGTACGGGACGCAGTCCTATCCGCAGGCGCAGGCCTACCCCGAGCCCCAGTCCTACCCGGAACCGCAGGCCTACGCAGAGGCCCAGTCCTACGCAGAGGCTCAGTCCTACCCAGAGGCTCAGTCCTACCCGGAACCGCAGGCCTACCCGGAACCTCAGTCATATCCCGAGGCTCAGCCGTACCCGGAGCCGCAGTCGTACCCGGACGCGCAGTCCTATCCGGAGGCCCCGTCCTACCAGGGGTACCCAGGTGCGCAGGGCTACGACACCCAGGGGTATGACGACCAGGGATACGCGGCGCCTGGCCAGGCGCAGCAGATGTACCCGGAATCGGAGTACCAGGCGAACGGCTTCGGGAGCCGGGGGTACCCGGCCCAGGACCAGGCCGGCCAGGCCGACCCGGGCGCGCAGTACGCGCAGCCGCAGCCCACGGCGGGCTACCCGGCCGGGACCGGTGCGCCCGGGCCCCTGTCGGCGCCGGTAGACGGCCCGGCCCAGCAGGGCGAACGGTATCCGCTCGCCTACCGCGAGCAGCCCGCCTACGCCGATATGGCGGGGTACCCCGAGGCCGCGGGCGCCTCGCCGTACCCGAACGGCGCCGTCTACCAAGGAACCGGCGCCTACCAGGCCAGCGGCTACGACACTGGCGGTGCTGCCTTTCCCGCTAACGGCTACGCCGACGGGGCCGCGAACGGCTCGCCCTACCCGAGCACCCCGCAGCCGACCTTCACCCCCACGTTCACCCCGAACCCCGGCTACCAGAACGGCCCGGGCTACGACTCCGGCGGGTACGCCCCGGCGAACGGTGCCGGCTACGCGGGCGCGCCCGGCTATGGCGAGCAGGCGCCCTACGCCGAGCAGGGGTACGGCGAGCACGGGTATAGCGAGCAGGGATACGCCGAGCAGGGATACGCCGAGCAAGGGTACGGCGACAACGGCTACGCGGCCGGCTATGCCGACGGCCAGCAGACGGCGGCCCACCAGGCCGGCCCGACCTTCACCCCGGCCGGCCAGGCCGCGCAGCCGCAGCGCGGCTACTGGGACGGCGACCCGCAAGGTGGCCGTGACTCCCGGGAACAGAGATACGGCCAGCGACGTTAAAGACTGTGGCCGGTGCGGCTAGGGTCCCCCGGGCCGCATCTAATATCGCCTTCGCGGACTACCGTTCGGCTGGAGCCGCGATGTGCCTCTCGCCGAGGAGGCGACCACCGTACCGGCCCGCAGCGATAACGGCCCCGGCAACCGCCGGGGCCGTTTCGCTTGTTCCAGGCCGGAGGCCGAGGATCCCGGGATCCGTTCGGGATAAATATCAAGACCCACGGGAACACAGACGCGGCGAGCCGCGTTGCAGACACTGGCCGGTGCGGCTAGGGTCCCCCGGGCCGCACCTAATATCGCCTTCGCGGATTACCGTTCGGCTGGAGCCGCGATGTGCCTCTCGCCGAGGAGGCGACCACCGCACCGGCCCGCAGCGACAACGGCCCCGGCAACCGCCGGGGCCGTTTTCCATGCCGAGGTGTCCGGCGGCGAGCCGGATACTGGCTCGCGCTATGACGCGGCCGGCTGGCTCTTGAGCGCTTCCTGCAGCTCGCTGGCGATCTCGTCGGCGGTGGCGTCGACCGTGCGCTTCACCACCTTGTCGGCGTTTTCCAGGGCTTTGCTGACGCCCTTGTCGATGGTCGGCTCGCCGACCGCGAGCAGCCCCGCCTGGCTGGCGGTCAGCTCGCTGGCAGCCTCCTTGAGCTCTTTGCGGGGCAGCCGGCCGCCGCCGAACATTTCGGGAATGACCTGGATTCGCGGGCGGTCCAGGCGCTTGACGATGTGCGGCTTGTCGTTTTCCTTGTCGATGACCGCCGCGTCGAACTTGCCGATCATTTCGTCCTTGTGCAGCTGCTCGATGTCGTCCAGGGCCTCCAGCGCGGCCTGGACCGTGTCGTAGGACGCGGCGAACATGACCATCGGTTGCTTGTCAGCCATGACGTCTCCTTCGCAGTGGGTTACTATCCGGAACCCAGTCCACACCGGAACGTAGTGACGGCGCCAAGGTGCGATGTCTCTGTCGCTATTGGCTGGCGCTATAGGACGCACGGTATCGTGCCGGGCACAATGCGATTAGCAGGAGCAGCGCACCACGACGAGACCAAGACCGCGGGGGAGGGGGCTAGGCGATGGCTGGCTACGCGAACGTTACCGGGCTGGCTGACCTGCTCACCGAGGCCACGAAGCTGGCGGTCCGGACGATCATCGTCGACGTGGAGCCGCTGGTCGCCTTCTGGGACAGTGACCAGCGGACACTCGACCAGGGCATCGCGCGCGTCCTTGGCGAGATCGTGACGGTCCCGTCGGTGCGCGCGGTGGTCTTCTCAACCAATTCGGCTCGCCGTCCCTCCGTGGTCCCGGCCTGCGAGGGCATCCAGGTCAGGTACGTGGCGTCAGCCCGCAAGCCGCTGCACACCGCCCCGTACCGCGACCTTCCCCGGCCCGGAGCCGTGGCAGGTGATCAGTTCCCCACCGACGGCATGCTCGCCCGCCGGCTCGGGTTCACGTTCCTGCACTACGTGCCGGAAATGACCGGCGTGCCGCCCGGGCCCGCGCTCATGCACCGCTGGGGCGAACTGCTCCGCCCGCTGTTCAGGTAGCTGGCGACCCAGGGCGTTTTGACCAGGCCGTCACATCGGCGGCCCGGCGGCCAGCTGGATGCTGCTGGTCGTCCGCTGGCCGGACGGGCTTACCCAGGCGACGGAGATCGTGTCGCCGGGGTGGAACCGCGCCAGGATGCGGCTCAGCTGGTCGGGTGAGCTGGCCGCCTGCCCGTTGACGGCCGTGATGACCGCCCCGCCGGTCAGGCCGGCCTTGTCCGCGGGGCTCCCGCAGATCGTCCCGTCGATCAAGGTGCCCGAGCTGACCGGCGCGATCGTCGAAGGCGCGGTCAGGCCGGAATTGCTGGCCGAGCACGCGGAACTCCCCGAGGACCCGTACTGCTGCTCTTGCTGCTGCGCCTGGTCTTGCGGGTTGCTGTCGGTTCCGGAGCTGATGAAGATCCCCAGGAAAGCGGGATAGCCGATGGCGACGGTCGCGCTGGCCCGGCCGGCGGCGATCTGCCGGGCGACCGACAGCGCGGTGTTGATCGGGATCGCGAACCCGGCGGCCGGCTGCTGGGAGCTGGCGTCGCTGCCCGCCGTGTCCATGCCGATGACTCCGGCGGAAGCCGCCAGCGGGCCGCCGGAGTCGCCGGGCACGATGTCGGCGTTGGTCTGGATCGTGCCGTGCAGCGTTTCTGAGCTGGTCGATCCGGCGTCGTTGCTGGCGGTGATGGTCTGGTTCAGCCCTGTGACCTGCCCGGGCGCCGTGGCGATGGAGTTCTGGCCCTCGGCGTTGCCCAGGGCCACGACCGGCTGGCCGGTCTTCACGCGCGAGGAGTTGCCGACCGGGACCGTCGACAGTCCGGAGGCATTCCGCAACTGGATCAGGGCGATGTCGCCCGTCTTGTCGTAGCCGACGACCCGCGCGCTGTAGGTCTTGCCCGTGGCCGGCACGGTCACGCTGATGGACGTGGAGTCCTCGATGACGTGGTTGTTGGTCAGCACCAGCCCGTCAGGGTTGAGCACCATGCCGGTGCCGGCGGCCGCCTCGCTGTTGTAGTGCAGCGCCGTGTTGATGAGCACCACGCCAGGCCGCACCCGGGTGACGATCGCCTGCTCGCTGCCTGCCAGCGGGGCGCTGGACGGTGCCGGGGAGGGCACCGCGTCGCCGCCGGGCATGGACTCGCCCGACGCCGGGCTGAAGAACAGCAACAGCAGGATCACCGCGACCCCCGCTCCCAGGACCGCCATGAGGGAGTGCGTCAGCACGTTCCCGCGCCTGCGGCGCGTCAGGAACGGCCCGTATCCGCTGCGTTCTCCGCTATCTCCGAACATCGCGAACTCCGCCTCTCCGCCGGTCGGCAACTCGCTCCGGGCTCGCATGCTGTGCTCAGTGCACCACCGTGGCGCATCCGTGAAAAGGCGGCACGATCTCTAGCGGCATCGACCGGCGCTATCCGTCCCCGCCGCCTGGCTGCCGGTCTTATGTCGCGGGCAGATCGGTGTCCGCGGGCGGCAGGTCGCGCACCTGCCGGCTGGTGAGGCTGAGCCGGATTCCGCCGTCGAAGCTGGCCACCGCGCCGACCGGGACGGCGGCGTCCTTGCGGGTCCACACGTGGCCTTCCCGGACCAGCAGGTGGGTCAGCTGGCCGCTATCTGGGTCGACACGGACCGCGTGCAGGTGCCCGATAGCGCCGTCGGTGGCGCGCACCTGATCGCCGCGCCGCTCTTCCACCTCGCCCGGCGGGATGACGTCGATGGTTTCTTTTTCGTCGATCCGGGGGATCGTGCCGCCGTCGACCGCGGGGCTGTCCGCACCGCGCCAGCCGGGCGCAAGCAGCTGGACTGGTGCCCCGTAGCCGGGCACGAACTCCGCGAGGGTCTCCTCGGCCGCGCCGAGGTCCTTGAATTCCGCCTCGGTGCAGCGGAGCCGCACCGAGCCCGGCGCCGCGTCGACGAGACCGAACGGAACGAGCCGGGCGAGCCCGGTCCGGCCCTTCGGCTCGACCGCGAGATGGGTCACGGTGCGGGCAGCGGGGTCGATCACCACGGCCAGTACCTCGCCGCGGTACCCGTCGCCGCACACCGCGTCACTGCCGATAACGAGCGTTACCATCACCCGGCCTCCTTCCACCAGTTCTTCATTCCCGGTTTCGGGAGAAAAGCCGCAGGAAGAAGTCGAACACGTTCAGCGCGTCGAGGAAGATCGACGCCGCCATCAGCGGCGCGGAGTCGACGTCGGATGTGAGTCGCAGCCGCTGGAAGTCGAACATGGTCAGGCCGGCGAAGATCACCAGTCCGAGGATGCTGTAGGCGAGCTCGCTGCCGGGGATGCTGGCGAAGATCATCACGATGCCGAAGATGATGAGCGCCACGAGCGCCCACCAGCACAGTCGGCCGAGCGCGGCCAGGTCTTGCCGGGTCGCGTAGCCGATCGCGCCGCAGCCGGCGATGAACAGCGCGGTCGCGCCGCCGGCCTGCCAGAGCACCGCCGGGTTCGTGCTGGCGTAGTACGCGATCATCGGCGAGGAGGACAGCCCGAGCAGCAGGCCGACCGCGAACAGCAGCCCGGCGCTGGCGCCCCCGGACTTCCGGGTGAAGTTCATGCAGAACAGGCAGGCCAAGGCGGCGAGGTATCCCGCGAACGAAAAGCCGTAGGGCAGATCGCGGCCCAGGTAGGCGCCGAGCGCGAAGAGCCCGGCCGTGGCCGCGACGTAACCCATCGTCTGCCCGAACAGGGTATGCGTGTCGTCGCTGCTCGCGGTTCGGCTGTAGCTAGGGGAATCAATCATGACGGCCTCCTTATCTCCGTGGCCACTGTCAGTGCTCCCAGTGCACTGCCAGTGACGCCTTCATCTGCCGATACGTCCCGCATGGCCTGCCGCCACCCCTCACAGCCAGCCGGCCACGGTCTGGACCAGCACGACCGCTGAGAGCAGTCCCACGACGGCCACGCAGAGCGTGGCGACGGCGCGGAAGACGGGGCCGTTCGCCGCGTCTCCCAGGACGGACCGCCGGTTGGCGAGGATCAGGATGTAGGTCAGCAGAACCGGGGTGATGAATCCGTTCAGCACCTGGGTGTTGATCACCAGGGTGACCGCGTTCCCCGGCAGCAGAGCGACCGCGGCGCCGACAACCAGCTGTACGGTGTAGATCCCGTAGAAGAAGGGCGCCTCGCGCAGCTTCCGGGACAGCGAGCGCTCGACGCCGGCGGTCTCGGCGATCGCGTACGCGGTCGACAGCGGCACCACCGTCGCCGCCAGCAGCGCGGCGCCGAGCAGTCCGACGGCGAACAGCTGCGACGCCGCCTCGCCGGCGACCGGGCGCAGCGCGGCCGCGGCCTGTGCCACGTCGTTCAGCGGCCCGGTGCCGCCGATCGCGGTCGCGGTGGCGATGATGATGAAGATCGATACCACGTTGGACAGGATGGCCCCGTTGATCGTGTCGATCCGCTCACCCTTGTACGCCTTCGGGGTGACGCCCTTATCGACCACGGCCGAGGTCAGGTAGAACTGCATGTACGGGGTGATAGTCGTGCCGATCAGCGCGACCGCCAGCAGCAGGAACGCCTTCGAGTGCACGAAGTGCGGCCACAGCAGGTTGCTGAACACGGCGCCGGCGCCGGGATGGCCCAGGAACGCCGCGATCGGATAGGTCAGGAATACCAGGCCCATCACCACGAACACGCGCTCGGCCTGCGAGTAGTTACCGAGGACGGTGACGGCCCAGATACCCACCAGCGCGAGCGGCACCGCGATGTAGCGCGAGACCCCGAAGATCTCCATCGCGGCGCCGATGCCCGCGAACTCGCTCACCGTCAGTCCCGCGTTGGCGATGAACAGGAGCAGCATCGCGGCGGCGCCGCTGCGCAGCGGGAACTGCTCGCGGATCAACGCGCCCAGCCCTTCGCCGGTGTAGGCCCCAAGCCGGGCGCACATCTCCTGCACGACCACCAGCGCCACGGTGATCAGGACCATGAGGAACAGCGTCCGGTAACCGAACTGCGACCCCGCGCTGGCGTAGGTGATGATCCCGCCCGCGTCGTTGCCGGCGTTCGCGGAAATCAGCCCCGGACCCAGGATGGCGAGGAAACCGAGGATCGCCGCCAGCCAGCGCGGCATCTTGGCCCACCGGCGCCGGACCCGTGCTGGGGGGCTGTCGACGGCGGTCATGACTGCTCTCCGGTGCGCGTGGCCAGCGCTTCGTCAAGTGCGGCCCGGACTTCGGTGGGCCTCAGGCGCCTGACTTCAGCGGCGCCGCGGTCGAGTTCCAGGCCGACGCCGGCCGCGCCGGCGATCTCGGAGCGTCGGCCGCGATGCTCGTCTCCCTCGGCTCTTGACGGAGCAAAGGCGCTAACAGAGCCCCAGTCGATGACTCGCGCCGGGCGGACGCGGCCGCGCAGGCGCCTGGGCCCGAGGCGCCGAGCCAGCGCCCCGATGCCGACTTCGATCCCCACCAGCTCGATCCGGTTCTCCACCGCGGCCAGGTACAGGTCGGCCGGGCGCAAGAGCTGAACTCCACTCGCGTCGATCACCTGACGATCGAGCACGTCGCGGGCGAGCGCGACGTCGTCACGGTGGCGCTCGGCCGCGCCGGCGTACGCCCGGGACGACCGCAGCCGGACGGCCGACGGCGAGGCGACCTCGAGCCAGCGCGCGCCGATCACCACCTCGAGTTTGCCGGTTTTCACGATGATCGCCGTTACGGGCGGATAGGCGCCCCGCGCGGTCCAGTGGACGACGACATCGCTCAGCCGGCCGACGGTACGGCCGTCCGGATCCCGCACCTCGCTACCGAGCAGAGCGGCGAGGGACAGCAGCGACCCCTGCAGCGCGCGGCCCGCCGCGGTCTCCCGCGCCCTGGCCTCGCGTTGCCGGCGCAGCTTTGCCAGCTGGCGGAAGCGGGATGCCCCGATCGGCTTGCGGTCATGTCCCGGCGTCCACGTCACCCGGTTGAAGCCCATGGCATGTATGTGACCCACTCGCACGGCAGTCCGCAAGATGATGGGGACTGTCGTGCCATAGGCCCGGGCAATCGGAGGAGGCCCACGGCAGCGAGGAAGCGATGCCCCGAGCCATCCAGCGTGATTGCCGGCCGGCCGGACAGTGATTACATTCGGCGCAGGGCGGTTCGCCTTTTCGCGAGGGTGCGGAGGCCGGACATGGTGCGCTGGGACGTCGAACGGTCGCCGATGAGCGTGCAGCTGCTGGTCGGGCTGGGCGCCGATCGCGGCCTGCCCGCGCGGGTATGCCTGAAGTCCACCGGGCTGACGGAGGAGCATCTGCGTGACACCGGAGCCGCGGTCAGCGCCCGTCAGGAGCTCACGGTGATCGAGAACCTGCTGGGCGAGCTGGGCGACCCGCCGGGGCTGGGGCTGGAGGCGGGCATCCGCTATCACCTGACCACCTACGGCATCTGGGGATTCGCGATGATCAGCAGCCCCACCTGGCGCAGCGCGATCGATATCGGCCTGCGGTACCTGGACCTGACGTTCGCGTTCACCCGGATCGTGGCGCGGGACCGCGGTGCGGAGTTCCACCTGGTTCTGGACGCGCCGGATATCCCGCTGTCGCTGCGGCGGTTCGTGATCGAGCGGGACAGCGCGGCGATCCAGACCATTCAGCACGAGCTGTTCGCATCGCCGATCCACATCAGGGAAATCAGCTATACGTTCCCCGCGCCGGCGTCGGGCACGGGGCGGTACGCCGAGATCTTCGGCGTACCGCCGGTATTCGGCGCGCCGGAGTGCGCGGTGGGCATCCCCCCCGAGATACTCGACCTGCCGCTGCCGCAGGCCAACGAGCACACCACCGCGATCGCCCGCGAGCAGTGCCGGCAGCTGCTGGCCAGCCGGCACGCGCGGACGGGGGTGGCGGGACAGGTCCGGGACTACCTGCTCGCCCGGACCGCCGCGCCGCCGGACGCCGAACAGGTCGCCGCGGCGCTGCACATGAGCGAGCGCACCCTGCGCCGCAGGCTTGCCGCCGAGGACGTCTCGTTCCGCGGGCTGCTGGACGAGATCAGGGAGCAACTCGCCGAGGAGTTCCTGGTCACCGGGCGGATGCCGGTCGCCGAGGTCGCCCAGCGGCTGGGATATACCGAAGTGTCGAGCTTCTCGCAGGCGTTCCGCCGGTGGAAGAGCGTGGGTCCCAGGGAGTTCCGCGCGCGCCACCTGGCCCCGCATCGCGTCCCGGCCGCGTAACGCCTTCCCCTGGCGGCGCAGGTAGCGCAGCGCGTCGGCGGCGGCGTTGGCGCCGCACATGCCGTGCACCCCCGGGCCGGGCGGCGTCGCCGCCGAGCACAGGTACATGCCCGGGACGCCGAGGTGGTAGGGCGACACGGTGATACGCGGGCCGAAGACGAGCTGGCGGGCATCCTTCGCGCCGGTGATGATGTCCCCGCCGGCGAAGTTCGGGTTGCCGGCGGCGAACGAGGCCGGGCCGTAGGACGCCCTGGCGACGATCCGCTCCCGGAACCCGGGGGCGAACCGTTCGATCTGGCCGATGATCGCCTCGGTCGCGTCGCCGGCGTAGCCGTGCGGCACGTGCGCGTAGCTGTACACCGGGTGGACGCCGGCCGACCGCTGCGGGTCGGCGAGGTACTGCTGGCCGACCAGCACGAACGGCCGCTCAGGCAGCCGCCCGGCGTTGATCTCCCGCTCGGTGGCGGCGATCTCCGCGAAATCGCCGCCCAGGTGCACGGTGCCCGCGCGCCCCACGTCCGGGTTGGCCCACGGCACGCCCCCCTCGACCGCGAAGTCCACCTTGAACGCCCCCGGCGCGCGCCGGAAGCGGCGCAATGCCCGGGCCACGCGCGGGGGCAGCTGATCGTCCAGCAGGGAAGCGACCGCGTCCGGCGCGAGGTCGAACAGCGTCACGTCGGCCGGCGGGAGCTGCGCGGCAGCCCGGACCAGAACGCCTGTTTCGATCTTGCCGCCGAGGTCGGCCAGCAGCGCGGCCAGCGCGGCGGTGATCGACCCCGACCCGCCGGCCGCGACCGGCCACCCCCAGCGGTGCCCGGCGGTGATGATGCCCGCGCCGATCGCCGAGGTCAGCGGGTAGTGCAGCGGCCGGAACGCGTGCGCGGCCACCCCGCCGAACAGCGCGCGCGCCTTCTGGGTGCCGAATATCCGCGCGAACGACGAGCCGGGCAGCAGGGTCGGCAGCCCGAACCGGGCCAGCGCCAGCGGATGGCTGGGCGCCCGCAGCAGCGGCCTCATGATGTCGCATGCCAGCGTGTCGTAGGTGGCCGCGGGCCGGCCGAACACCAGCCGCCAGCGGGCTCCGTCGCCGCCGAGCCCGGCGGCGGTGTCCTCGACGGAACGGTACAGCAGCCCGGCGTCCCCGCCGTCGAGCGGGTGCGCGCAGTCGATTTCCGCCCACCGCCAGGACAGCCCGTACCGGTCCAGGCCGAGGCCGTTCAGGAACGGCGAGCCGGCCGCCATCGGGTGGAAGGCCGCGCAGTGGTCATGCAGCAGGCCGGGCACCAGCGACTCGCCGGAGCGCGCCCCGCCGCCGGCCTCGCCGGCCGCCTCAAGCACGGTGACCCGCACGCCTTCCCGGGCCAGGGCCACCGCGGCGGCGAGCCCGTTGGGCCCGCCGCCGACCACCGTCGCGGTGCTCACGCCGGCACCTCCTTCCCGTACTCCTGCTCGCCGGAGGCCCGCGGCCCCGGCACGGCCGCCGCCCGTGACCAGGTAACCCGCACCGGGATCGGCCCGTTAGGGAGCCACGGCTGTTCGGCCACCGCGTCGGCGACCCGCCACGTGCCGCGCTCGATGACCCCGAGCGCCGCGTCGATCACCTTGTAGGCCTGGTCACCGCGGTGCACCGGCTGGGATTCCACCCAGACCACGACCAGCTCGCCCGGCTCGAAGCGGGCCTGGGCCTGCACCGCCCTGATCAGGTCCTCGTTGTGCAGGTGCCCGTCGCCGAAGTTGAACCCGACCAGCGAGTTGCACACGAACTCACCCTCGCGCACGGTCCTGGCGTCGATGTCGGGCAGATGCCGCAGCAGCAGCGAGAACAGGCCGCGGCCCTGGCTGTGCATGGTCCGCCAGGCGATCACCTGCTGCATGGTCACGTCCGCCCACCTGCGGTGGTAGCCGAACGCCACGAGCTGGTCGACCTGGTTGGCCGCGGGCCGCCGGACCGCGTCGAGCTTGGACTCGGCGCCCGGCGCGAACGCCCACACCGCGGACGCCCAGTTGCCGGCGTACTGGCGCATCGAGGGCAGGAACGAGACCAGGTCCGGACGCAGGTTGCCCAGCACGGGGAAGAACAGCAGCGCGGCCACGATCGCCGCCGTCAGCCATGGCGAGGACATGTCGGCCACCGCGTACCCGTCCCAGGCGGGGTAGCCGGCGAACAGGAACACCGCGGCGTACGCGAACAGCACGTTCCACTCCAGCGGCACGGCCAGCGGGAACGTCGAGATGATGAACAGGTGGAAGGCCACCATCACGGCGACCGCGGCCAGCGTCACCGGCTTCCACGGCGACAGCAGCAGCACCAGCGGCGTGACGATCTCGACGAATGACCCGCCGCCGTGCGCCATCAGGTGCGCGAGCCGGGACGGGCGGATGTCGCGCGGGAAGTCCTGGTAGTGCACCCGCTTGATCCACCGGAACGGGACGACCGGGCTGTTGCTGACCATGGGCGGCACCACGTTGGCGAAGTGCCGGCCCAGCTTGGAGAAGCCGGCCCCCAGCCAGACCGTGACGATCAGCAGCTTGAGCGCGATGATCATGTCGGTGAACGGCAAGACGGCAAAGAACACCAGCGCCGGCAGGTACTGCTCGCCGCGCGCGGCCAGGAAGATCACCTTGTCGCGCAGCCCGCAGACGACCAGCAAGACGATCGCCGGGACGAGCAGCGCCGGGGCGACCACCCCGGCGGTGTTCGCTGGCACCGCGGCGGACAGCGAGTCGCTGTGCGTGCCCGGCAGCACCAGCGGCACGATCACGGCGACGATGAGCGCGAGGTATAGCCCCACATCCAGTACGGTGCGCCGGTCGCCCGCGGTGAACGGCACCCGCTTCCACGGCCGCAGCCGGATCGTGCCGGTCCGGGCCCAGAACCGGATGCCGCCGGTCATCGGCTTGAACTTGCCGGCGAGCGGGCCCCACGACCCCGCCACGCCGATCGTCTCCAGCAGCACCGTCCACAGCACTGCCTTCTCGTACACGATCGGCTGATTCCACCAGTCCGCGACGTGCCAGAACGCCGGCAGCCGCGACGTCGTGGTGGCCACCACCACGCCGCCGAGGATGTAGAAGAACAGCAGCTTGGCGATGTAGATCACGTGCACCATGCGCGGCGTGCCGAATCCGTGCTCGACCCACCGCAGGGCCAGTACCTTCATCCGGTCCATCAGCGGCTGCCCCATGAACGTGTCCGGGTCGACCGGCGGCAGGTCAGGCTTGGTGAATCCCATCATGGTCTCCTAACGGGTCGTCCGCGCGAACGCGCGCAGCGCGGGCTTGTCGATCTTGCCGACGGCGTTCTTCGGCAGTTCGGGCACGATGTGGATCGCCGTCGGGATCTTGATCTTGGTGAGGTTGGCGCGGCAGAGCGCCAGCAGTTCCCCCGCCGTCACCGAGGCGTCCGGGTAGGTGGCCACATAGGCCGCCGGGACCTCGCCGTATATCTCGTGCGGCACCCCGATCACGGCCGCTTGCAGGACCATGCCGTGCCGGCAGAGCACCGACTCGATCTCCTTGGGGTAGATGTTCTCGCCGCCCCGGATGATCATGTCTTTGATCCGGTCGACGATCGTCAGGTAGCCCTCGTCGTCGAGCACCCCCACATCGCCGGTGTGCAGCCAGCCGTCCACGATGGCCTCGGCGGTGGCCGCTGGCCGGCCGAGGTAGCCGCGCATCACGTTCGGGCCCTTGATCACGACTTCGCCGGGCTCGCCGGCTGCCGCGAACGAGCCGTCGGGCCGCATCGCCGCCACCCGCTGCCCCGGCAGCGCCACCCCGACCGTGCCCGGCTTGCGGACGCCGTCCAGCGGGTTGATCGTCGACGCGCAGGTGCCCTCGGTCAGCCCGTACCCCTCGATGACCGGGAAGCCGAACCGGGACTCGCTGCGGCGCAGCAGTTCCGCGGACACCGGCGCCGCCCCGCATATCGCGAACCGCACGGACGAGGTGTCGCCGAGCTGCTCTCGCGGCAGCTCGGCCAGCCGCGCGTAGATGGCCGGCACCGCCGAGAAGTACGTCGCCCGGTACCGCGACAGCGCCGCCAGGAAGGTGTCCGGGGCGAACCGGGACAGGATCGTCACCTGACCCCCGGCCACGATCGGGGCCAGGCAGCTCACCAGGATGGCGTTCACGTGAAACAGCGGGAGGACCAGCAGGCAGTTGTCGTCCGGCCCGAGCTCGATCGCCGCGCCGATCGAGGCGGCCATCGCCGCCAGGTTCGCGTGGTCGAGCATCACGCCCTTCGGCCGGCCGGTCGAGCCGCTGGTGTAGATCAGCAGCGCGAGGTCGTCAGGGCTGGTGTCCGGAGCGGGCAGCGCGCCGGACGGACGGGTCCTCAGCTCGCCCGGTGTCAGGACCGGCACCCCGTAGCGGGCGTCCGGGCCGGCGGTGAGCAGCAGCCTGGCTCCCGAGTCGGCGATCTGGTAGCCAGCCTCGTTAGCCGTGAACACCGGGTTGACCGGGGTCGCCGCGGCGCCCAGCCGCCACGCCGCCATGAGCCCGAGCAGCAGCTCCACCTGGTTGGGCAGCATCACCGCCACCACGTCACCCCGCCCCACCCCGGCCGCGGCGAACTGCTCGGCGACCGCGTCCACCCGCAGAGCTACCTCGGCATAGGTCAGTTCGCTGTTCATGTCGCGCATGCAGATGCGATCGGCAGCCGCGGGGCGGTTCCAGGGCAAGTAGCCAATGGTCATCGGTTCACCTCGAAGATCACGCTGTGGATTTCCTGCCATGCAGAGAAAGGTAAGAGGGAAGAAAGGCAGGTCACAGGTGATCGAAGGCCAGAAAGTTACTAGATCCGGCCAACCCCGGCCGGCGGGCAGAAGACCACTCCCGGAAGGCTCTGGTCCGCCTCGATGCCAAGCTGGATGCAAAGATGGACAAGCCCGGGCAGTTGGACGCGACGACCGAAGGAGTTTCCCGCATGACCGCATCGACTGACAGTGGCGCCGGCGCCCCCGACCGCAAGCGGGTCGGTTTCATCGGGCTGGGGCACATGGGCGCGCCGATGGCCAGGCAGCTGATCGACGCCGGCTACGAGGTCACGGCATGGAGCCGGAACGCCGCCCACGTCGATAGCCTGGCCGCCCACGGCGCGGCCCGCGCGGACTCACCAGGCGACGCGATCGCCACCGGTCACCTGTTCTCCATGCTGGCCAACGAGGACGTCGTGCGCGCGGTGCTGCCCGCGGGGCTGCTGCGCCAGGCGCCGCCCGGCTTCATTCACGTCAACCACGCCACGATCAGCGCCCGGGCGGCGGCGGAGTTCGCCGCCGAGGCCGCGGACAGCGGCCACGGTTACGTCGCCGCCCCGGTGATCGGCCGGCCGAACGTGGCCGCCGCCGGGGCCCTGACGATCCTGGCCGCGGGCACCCCCGGGGCGGTCAAGGCCTCGATGCCGATGCTAGAGGCGATGGGCCGCCGGGTCTGGCAGTACGGCACCGAGGCGCCCGCCGCGAACCTGGCCAAGATCGCGGTGAACTATCTCATCGCGCACGCCTTGCAGGCTCTCGCCGAGTCGATCACGCTGCTGGAGCGCGGCGGCCTGGACACCGGCCAGTTCGTGGAGATGATCAACGACAGTCTGTTCCCGGGGCCGGTCTACGGCGGCTACGGCGACGCGATCGCTCGCGCCAGCTACACCCCGCCCGGGTTCACCGCGACGCTGGGCCTCAAAGACGTGATGCTCGCCGTTAACGCCGCCGCCGAAGCCGGTGTCAGCCTGCCCGCCGCCCCGGTGCTGCAGGAGATCTTCGAAACCACGATCGCTGAGATCGGTGCGGACCTCGACTGGGCTTCGATCGCGGAGGTCACCCGCCGGCGGGCCGCGGGGCGATGAACAGGGACTGGGCGGCCACCCCCACCGGGCCGTCGAGGTCGGACAGCGTGGACGTCGCGAGGCCGCTCCCGCCGGGGGAGATGGCGGTCTGGGCGTCCAGGCAGATCCATTCGCCAGCCGGCTCGCGGTGCAGGTGGACGGTGAGCTCCGGATTGATGAACACCCAGTCCCTGAAGCTCACCTCCCACGAGATGCCGTTGCCGCTGTCGGCGGTGATGAGCACCCGCTCGAGCGGGGACGGTTCCTCGCCGGGCACGAGCGGATACCGCATCCGGGCCCACAGGGCGGCCGGCCCGGGGGTGCTGAAGCTGCCCCGCGCCGTCCGCCACTCGATGGCGGACATGTAGCCGTTCCCCCAGCTGGCCGGGGCCGGCCTGGGCGGCAGTTCGCCAGGCGGCGCCGGGGGAGATGGCTGCCGGGGCCGCACCGCGGGAGCGCTGGTCCGGAGCACCCGCCACGCGGCGGCCCTGGCGACCTCCCGGCCGCCCGCCGTCAAGGCGGCCTCCAGCAGCTCCACGCTGCGGCCCGGGCGCGCCACTCGGGCCGTGACGGCGAGGTCGCCGACCGGGACGGCACGCAGGATCTCGCACGTGAAGCGCGTGATCATCATGTCCGGCCGCGGCTGGCAGCGGGCCACCGCCCGGCCGAGCAGCGCGCTGGGCGGTCCGCCGTGCTGCGATCCAGGATCCCACGGGCCGACCGTGTGCGCGGTCGCCCGCCACGCGCCATCACCCAGCGGAGTGTAGAAGCTGCCAGACACGCAGGTAATGCTATTGCCCGAGGGCGCCGGCGCGGACGCGGCCGCCGCCGCCCGCCGTCGGCTACGCCTCGCCCACGAGGTTGACGATGATGGCGAAAAGGCGCGGCAGGCGCTGCGCCGCCGGCACGATGCGCGGCGCGAGCAGCGGCTGGTGGCGGGCCCAGAGCAGCCCGGAGGTGAGCAGCCATGACCTGCGGGAGGCGCGCCGCCAGGCGCGGTCGTACGCGTCGGGGCGCCCGGCCGCGACGCAGTCGGCGAGGACGGCGGCCTGGGCCAGCGCCGCGCCGATGCCCTCGCCGGTCAGCGCGTCGAGGTAGCCGGAGGCGTCGCCGACGAGCAGCACGTTGCCGGCCGTCCGGCGGCGGACGTCTTGCCGCAGCGGCCCGGCGCCGCGGATATCGCTGGCGGGCGCGGCTCCGGCCAGCCGTTCCCGCAGGGCGGGGAAGGCGGCGAGCCGGGACGAGTAGTCGCCGCGGCCGCCGCCGAGTACGGCGACGCCGACCTGGTCCTCGGCGACGGGAGTGACGTAGGCCTCGGCGTCCCGGCTCCAGTACACCTCGACCAGGTCCGTCCACGGCGCCACGCGATAGTGGCGGCGCAGGCCGAACCGCGTGTGGCGGGCGGGCGGCGGGTCCAGGCCGGCGGCCCGCCGGATGGCCGAGTGCAGCCCGTCGGCGGCGACCAGGTAGCGGGCCTCGACGCCCGCCGCGGTCACGCCGCCGCCGCGCCGGGTGAACCCGGTCACGCGCCGGGGCAGGACCGCGATCTCGAGCTCGGCGGCGCGCGCGGCGAGCGCGGCGTGCAGCGTGGTGCGCCGTACGCCCAGCCCCGGGCCATGCCGGAACAGCGCGTCGGAGCGGTGGCTGCCGTCCATGTACCGGATCCCGCGCAGCGGCCGGCCGGCCGGGTGCACGCCGAGTGCCGCCAGCCGGGTCACCGCCGCGGGCATCAGGCCCTCGCCGCAGGCCTTGTCGATCGGCCCGGTGCGCGGCTCGGCCACGGTCACCGACAGGCCTGCTTGCGCGCACCTGATCGCCGTCGCCAGCCCCGCCGGGCCGCCGCCCGCGATCAGCACGTCGATCATGGCCCGGCCGCCGCCACGCGGCCCGCGGCCAGCGCGCGCGTCTCGCAGCGCAGCCGGACGGTCAGCAGCGCGGCGTTCAGCACCGTGAAGGTGCACGCCGTGATCCACGCCGAGCCGACCAGGGGCAGCGCCGCGCCTTCCACGACGACCGCGACGTAGTTCGGGTGCGCGAACCAGCGGTATGGCCCCGACCTGACCAGGGGCAGGCCGGGGATGACGATGACCCGTGCGGTCCACCGCGGGCCGAGGGTGGCGATGCACCACCAGCGCAGGGCGTTCGCGGCCACGACCACGATGAGCATCGGCCACGCCAGCGCGGGGATGAACGTGCGGTGCAGGGCTATCGGCTCCACCCAGCAGCCGACCAGCAGCGCGACGTGCAGCGCCACCATGACGGGGAAGTGTCCCCGGCCGTATTCCACGCCGCCGCGGCGCAGGAGTCCGGTGGCGTGCCGCTGGGATACCACGAGCTCGGCGAGCCGCTCGAAGGTGATGACGACGAGCAGCGCGTAGTAGACGTTCATTCCGGTCACCATCGCATGAGAATGAGCTCGGCGCTGACACCGGGGCCCAGTCCGATCATCAGGCCGGCCGATCCCGGCGGCGGCGGGCAGGTGCCGATGACCTTGTCCAGGATGTGCAGGACCGACACCGACGACATGTTGCCGGCTTCGGCGAGGGAACGGCGGCTCATCTCCACGGCGCTGTCGGGGAGCTTGAGGCTCTTCTGGACGGCGTCGATCACCCGGGGGCCGCCGGGATGGCACATCCAGGTCCTGATGTCGTCGACGGTCAGCCCGTGGCCGGCGAGGAAGGAGCTGACGCTGTCGTACAGCCGCTGCTCCACCACGTCGGCCAGTTCCGCCGTCAATATGATGCGGAAGCCGTCCGGGCCCAGCCGCCATCCCAGGGTGTCGCAGCTGCCGGGGTAGACCTCGCTGCGCGTGGCGACGACCCGTGGCAGGCGGCCG
>Ga0306920_100002479_pt1 | contig 23341 bp, 20 predicted proteins | sample flu12Cox44000170_FD_204666 | JGI IMG/M metagenome (GOLD analysis project Ga0306920, IMG submission 204666) | Lab enrichment of tropical soil microbial communities from Luquillo Experimental Forest, Puerto Rico - flux4day.12C.oxic.44.000.170 (v2)... | ecosystem: Environmental > Terrestrial >...
CTCCGCCGTTGGCCCTTGTGGGCCATGCTCGGCGGCGAGTGCCTCGACCAGCGCGCGATATTCCCCGAGGTCCTCCCACGGCAACACCGTGTATTGCGATAGCACCCCGTGTCGGAGTGCGTTGAAGCGGGCGAATTCGTAGTTGCCGTCGCGCGCCTGGGGAAGCGTCGCCACATTCTCCACGAAGCTCATGTCCAAAACTCTCTCTTCGACCGACCAGCCGGCCGACGATCGCTTCGGCGATCGCTGCGCTGCAGGCGAGCGAACAGAAGCGCAAGCCGTTCTTCAGCTTGTATTTCGGCATTCAATGCAGCGAATTGAAGGCGCTCGTAAGTCCGGTGATGCATCCCCTTAGGTCGAGGAGGGAAAACCGACGCAGTCCCCGGCTCTCCGCCAAGCTGCATGCGAATCTTATTGGCCCGCCGCAACGCTCGGTCATAGCGATCTTCGCGCTGCGAGGCATAGGCGAGCCGATAACAATGACGGCAAAGGAAATATGTCCCGGCTCCATGGAGCTTGGTCACCCGGTGACCACAGGCAATCCCATTAACGATGCCCGGACAGACGAAATAAGGCCGCGAGCCGCCGAAGCGGCATGGCACCCAGACTATCCGAGTTGACTGCTCGACATTCTGCCATTCTCCGCCTTGGCGTCGGACCCGATACGACAGGACAAACCCATTGGCGTCTCGCCAGAACCGGAGCGAGGCAACCTGCTCGCCATCGCGGGTCCATTCCCAGCCGCCGCCATACCCCGGACCTAGACACCCCGCTCGGTTGAGGCGGTTGATGTCGAGAGGAAGATTGGCCTCGACCGTGCCTTTGGTGCTGACCCAGTTCCAGCGCGTTGATCCGAACCCGCCCATCATGTTCACCCAGATTTACCGAAATCGCTTTCGAATCTTGGGAGTCATGATCCATCCAAGCCGTAAATGAGGGTAATGAGTTCTAATAAGGCGAGGTCGGAAAAGGCGCCGTACCTCATTGCGAGCCCTCCGAGCCAGCTTCCGGGTAACCCGCTCAAGCAGCTCGGCAACTCCCCAATACGGGTCAAGTCGGTCATCTGCCTAGGCCGACTTAGCGGCGGTCGACGCCACAGATGACACTAGGGTGACGATGACGTAAACTGAGCATTGACTGAAGTCGCCCGGTCCAAGGGATTTCGGTTCGACCCCCGCGGCCCGCCGGCAGCGGCCGCGGGGTCATCATTCTAGGCTGAGATCCTCGCGCCGGCGAGGCTGACGACCCCGCCAGCGGGCACGGGCCCGGTGCAGTAGGCCGCCCAGTGCCGCATCATCTCGCGGCGCTTCTCAAACAGGTCGCTTCTGCGGTAGGCCTGCTCTACCTTGGTCCCGACCGAATGGGCCAAGGCCATTTCGGCAAGCTCGGCCGGGAACCCGGTGCGCTCGGCCGCCCAGTCGCGAAAGCACGAGCGGAAGCCGTGAACCGTCAGGCCGGCGCGCCCCATGCGATGCATGACCTCGAGCATGACCGGCGGCGAGACCGGCCGCTGCGGCGGATGGCCGGGAAACACGAACAGCGAAGGGGGTAGTCTGCGCACCGCCATCAGAACCTCGAGGGCGGGCTCGGAGAGCGGCACGCGGTGCTCGCGTCTCGCCTTCATCCTCCCCCCCGGAATGATCCAAAGCTTCTCGGCGAGATCGATCTCGTCCCACCGGGCCTTGAGCACTTCGCCAGTCCGCGCCGCCGTCAGGATCGTGAAGCGCAGCGCCAGCGCTCCGAGGCCGGTCTTTTGCGCGAGTTCGGTCATGAAGCCGGGCAATTCGCCGTAGGGCAGCGCAGCAAAGCTCTTGGCCGGAGCGATCTTGGACTTTTTCGGCAACAAATTTTCGATGTGGCCGCGCCAACGTGCCGGGTTTTCGCCGTTGCGAAAGCCTCTCGTTGTCGCCCAGTTGAGAATATTTTCAACCCTGCCGCGCAGCCTGGAGGCGGTCTCGGTCTTGCTCCCCCAGAGCGGCTCGATCGCCCGCATAACAAGCGCAGTATCGATCGCGGCCACTGGTGAGTCGCCGAAGACCGGATAGACGTAGGCTTCGAGGGGCTGCCGCCATTGCGCGGCGTATTTGGCGTTCGTCCAGCTTTTCTCGTGCGCCGCGAAGAAGGCTTCGCCACACTGCCGAAAAGTCATCGCCTTGGCTTGCCCCAGCTTGCTCGCGAGCTTGGTCGCGCGCCTCTCCTCGACCGGATCGATGCCAGTGCGCAATTTCGCGAGCGCCGCATCGCGCGTCAGTCGCGCCTCGGCGAGGCTGACCGCGGGGTAAACGCCGAGCCCGTGGTCGTGCGTGCGGCCCGCGCGGGTGTAGCGCAGCACCCAGTTCTTTGACGGCGGGTCTTTGTGATCCAGATAGAGGTTTCCGCCATCGGCATAGAAGCCTGGGTTCTTCAATGTCTGGATCTTCCGGTCAGTCAACCGGTCGCGCTGCCGGCGCCGCTTGGCGGTGCCGCGCGCCTGTGCCTTGAGGGCGGCGCGCCGGGCGGCAAGCTCAGCGATTTTGGCGTCGAGGTCGGCGATCGCGGCATCGAACGCGGTTGACGCGGTCGCTAGGGGTAGAGTTAAGGTTTTCGTAGCCATTGTTCGAGCCTTTCTCTCGAATAGTGGTTAGAGGCGCTGCGTCGCTCCAACGGCGCGGCGTCTCGCTGTGAGGCCAACTCCCAGTCCAACTCCGGGTGCCCGTCTCAGGGCGATTATGGGAGATTAGCTGAAACGATACGTAGGCCGGTAGTCTGGTTTTGTCAAGCGATTTCAGTTGTTTAAAAGGATTGCCGGCGACTGTAGGAGACACAATATTCGCAGAAGAGTTCACTGCGCACCTGTCCGGGAACAACGAAATCGGATCGATACCGACGACCGTGACCGTGACGACACTCGGCTCGCCCTCGCCTACCAGCTACACTGGGGCGGTCCTGTCCGACGGCAGGGGCGAGGTAAAGCTCGATCTCGATCAAAAAACCCAAACCGTCACCTACACGCTGACTTATTCGAACGTCGGCACCACGCCACCGAAGACAGGCACGGTGCTGTTCGCTCACATCCATTTCGGTAAGTCGCGCGATTCCGGCGGCGTCCTCGTGTTCTTCTGCAACAACGTCACGCCGTTTACCGGCACGGGGCCGACTCCACCGCCCTGCCCCACGAATAGCGGCACCGTGTCCGGCACATGGACCGCGATGGACGTCCAAGCGATCGCGGGGCAGAATGTTGTTGTCGGCGACTTCGACGCGCTAGTGAACGCGCTGACCTCTAACACCGCCTACGCCAATGTCCACCAGACGGTCTATCCGGGGGGCGAGATCCGCGGGCAGGTTCATCTCGCAAAAGAAGAGAAAGAGCAGCACGATCACGGCAATTAACCTTGCGGCTCGACAGGACCGGGGCGGCGGCCCTCGGTCCTGCAGTGTCTTCCGGGATTAGAAGTCGCGCCCGGCCCGCGCCGCGACAGCGGCCTTCTCCGCGTCTTGGTGCGCCAATGCCGCTGTCGATTGCACAAACGCAAGGCATGGATGCGAGCCACCATGGCAGGTCAAGAAGATGGTGCTCGTCCCTCCTTCCCAAATATAATCGTCTGCGGATCGGTGGGGCCGTCTTCCTTCGCCGAACTGAGCCTGAAACGCGGCTATCATCGCCGCGCCGTTGCCCGGCCCCTTTTGGGCGACGATGAAGGCTTCGGAAAATCCACCATGGTGAAATTTGTAGAGAATTTTCGCCAGAGCGGCGCCGCCGATAGTCATGTTATCGCCGATCCTGACGTAAGCGTGATCTTGCCCGGCGGGAGTGGCGCCGATCGGCCGCAATTGGTTCTGGACGGCCGATAGAGGGGTTCCCCACGCGATCCCTCTAAACCCCGTCGGCTCGTTCTGAAACGCGATGGTGCCTGCCGGCAGCAATATCCATATACCGGCTGCCACAGCGATGGAAATGGTGCGCATTCGAACAACTTACATGCGGCGCTGTCGGCTGTCGACAGAGTGATGGTTTAATTCGTTCGTTTATGACTTAAAATTAGATTAAACTGAAGTAATGCTTTGCTACCTTCTATTTTACTCGCGAACTCCGCCCCTCGCTTGGAGAGCCATCGGATGTCCCAGCCGCTGATCGTCTCGATCCCACACAGGCTCGGCAAGCAGGAGGCGAAGCGCCGACTCGACCGCGGCATCGGCCGCCTGCGCCCGGAACTCGGCGCTCTGGTAAGCGGCCTCGATTACGGCTGGGACGGTGACAGCTTGAATTTCAACGCGTCGGCGATGTGGCAGACGATCACCGGGCGTATCGACGTGCTGGACGAGGCGGTGCGGGTCGAGATCGAGCTGCCGTGGATCATGAACCTACTTGGTGACACGATCGCCAAGCAGGTGCGCGGCCGCGGCCTCGCGCTCCTCGAAAAGCCGCCGCAGGAGGGGTAGCCGCGCCGGCGTATTCCCGCCGGAGCGGGCGATCCGGCCAGCGCCGCCCTCGTTCAATTATGAGCGGAGCGCAGAGCGCGCCACACCTTCTCCGGGGCCGCCGGGGCCTCGATCGAAGACGCGCCGACATACGCCAGTGCGTCGTTGACGGCGTTCATGACCGCGGGGATCGCACAGAGGGTGCCAGCCTCGCCGACCCCTTTGACGCCGAGCGGGTTCCGGTCCGTCAGCGTCGGATTGTTGGCGAGCTCGAAATGGCAGAAATCGTCGGCGCGCGGCATGGCATAGTCTTGGAACGAGCCGGTCAGCAGCTGACCGGTGGCCCGGTCATAGACCAGATCCTCCATCAGCGCCTGGCCGACGCCCTGAACGATGCCGCCGTGGATTTGCCCTTCGCACAAAAGCGGGTTCAGTACCCGGCCGACATCATCGACTGCGACATAGCGGGTCAGCGCGACCTCGCCAGTCTCCTTGTCGATCTCGATCTCGCAGTAATGGGCGCCGCTGGGAAAGGTCGCGCACCCGGGCGGCCCGAAATTGGCGCGCTCCGAAAACCCGACCTCGAGGTCGGTCGGCAGATGTGCGGCTTCGAACGACTGCTTGGCGACATCGACGATACCAGTCGAACGGTCGGTGCCGGCGATCGTGAATTTGCCCTTGTCAAAGACGACATCGTCGACCCCCGCTTCCATGATGTGGGCGGCAATCTTGCGCCCTTTGTCGATCAGCCGGTCGGCGGCGACGACGATCGCCGAACCGGCGAGCTGGGCCGAACGCGAGCCGAAGGTGCCGATGCCCATCGTCACCAAGTCGCTGTCGCCATAGCGATAGCGGATCAAATCGGCATCGATCCCGAGCTTTTCCGACAGGACCTGTTTGAAGGTCGTACCGTGACCTTGGCCGTGATCCATGCTGCCGGTCATCAGCACGACGCCGCCCGACGGGTCGAAGCGGATCTCGGCGTGCTCGTAATCGCGCCCGCCGGATGCCGCAACCGCAGTCGCCACGCCAACGCCCAACAGCTTGCCACTCTGTTGCGCCGCCGCGCGCCGCCCCGCGACATTCGCGTAGTCTGCAAGCGCTAAGCAATCATTGAGGTTCTTTGGAAAATCGCCACTGTCGTAGGTCTGCTGAAATATCGTCGTGAACGGCATCTTGACGGCGGGGATGGTATTACGGCGCCGCAGCTCGGCAGGCTCGATGCCGAGCTCGTGCGCGGCCTTGTCGATGATCGTTTCAATCACATAGATCGGCTCAGGCCGGCTGCCGCCGCGGTAGGGGGCGATTGCCATCGTATTGGTCAGTACCGCGACGACCTGTGCGTGGACCGCCGGGATGCCATACGTACCGACCATACAGCCGAGCCCGATCGTGATCGGTATCGTGGGCCGGTCGGTCGAGTAATAGGCGCCGATCGCCGCCTTCCATTGCGCGCGCAACGCCAGTACCCGGCCCGAGCTATCGAGCGCCAGTTCGGCGTCCACGACGCTGCCGCGGCTTTGTTCGTCGCTCAACAGGCCTTCGCTGCGTTCGGCGATCCATCGCACCGGGCGTCCGGCGACCTCGGACGCCCAAAGCGACAGTGCATATTCCGGATAGCAGCCGCCCTTCATGCCAAAACCGCCGCCCATGTTGTCGCACACCACCCGGAACTGGTGCTGCGGCAGCTTGAATATGCGGTCGGCCAATGCCGCCCGGGTGGCGTGCACCGACTGAATTGTGCAGCGGATCGTGTAGCGATCCTGATCGCGATCGTAATGCGCAAGACAGCCGCGCGGCTCCATGCTGTTCGCTGTAACCCGGTTGATGACGATCTTGTGGCGCGTGATATGGCCGGCCCTGGCGAATGCCGCTTCGACCGCGGCTTTGTCGCCGATTTCATGAAAGAAGGCCTCGTTTCCCGGGTTGTCGTCCCACACCGAGGGCGCATCCGGCGCGAGCGCCGCTTCGGCGCCGATCACCGCAGGTAGCGACTCGTATTCGACAGCGATCTGCTCGGCGGCATCTTTGGCCTGGTTCGATGTCTCGGCGACGATAAAGGCGACCGGATCTCCGATATAGCGGACCCGACTTTGCGCCAGCAGCGGCTGCGGGCAGGCAAAGGCCGGGGCGCCGTTGCGGCGCCGGCGGCGAACGCCCGGCATCAGCGTGCCGAGGCCGCGCCGGCGCAGATCCTCTCCGGTCAAAACAGCGAGCACGCCCGGCGCCGTCTTAGCTTGTCTGACATCGAGCGTGATAATCCGCGCATGGGCGTGCGGCGAGCGCAAAACATAGCCGCGGGCTTCGAGTGGCTCCCTGACATCATCGACGTACCGGCCTTTGCCCTTGAGAAGGCGCAAATCCTCCTCGCGGCGCACACTTTGTCCGATCGCTTGTACGCTCATCCCGCGGTCTCCGGCTCAAAAACCCTAGCGATGCCCACCGCTACCGCCGCCGTGGCCAGCAGCGAAGCCATGGCCGAACCCCGGGCCAAAACCGCGGACAAAACCGTGCCCGAAGCCGTGGCCAAAGCCATGATGGAAGAAATGGAACCTTTGCACGACGACGATCGATGGCGCGAGGCCAAAGAACCAAGGCGAACCGAGCCAATACGGAAAAAACTCGGGATAGGCGTAATCCAGCTGGTAGGGATAGGTATAAGGATAGGGAGAAGAGGAGGACGGCGGGACATCGTATTCTTGCGTCGGCAGCCCCGGCGTGGTCTGCGTGATCTTCCAGCCTCCGTCCGGTTGCGGGCACGCCTCAATGACCGCCTGCCGCGGCTGACCGTCGACTGTGACGGAAGCAGTGTAGCTGCTGCATGCCGGCTGGTTAGGCGGCGGCTGGCCGGGGAAGGCTTGGTTGGATGGAGGTTGAGCCACCGTGCTCGTGGCCGCGGCCGGCTGTTGGCCCGGCGGCGGCAGAGTATAGGTCTGGGCCGGCAACCCCGGCGTGTTCTGCCCCACCTGCCAGCTGCCATCGGGCTGTTCACACGCTTGGCCGGTCGCCTGCTCGGGCCGCCCACCGGCCGTCACAGGTGCCGTAAAATCGTGGCACACCGGTTGCGTTTCATCTGGCAGCCGCGCTACCTGCGGACCTGGCGTGGACTGGCAAGCCGCAGAGACCAGCATCACAGCGATTGTCGAGATCCAGCGCATTGCTGTCCTCTTTGGCAATGCTTATCCGGGCCGCGTCGGATCATCGCCGAGCTTGACCAAGAGCTTGCCGAAATTGCGGCCCGCAAGAAGCCCGATGAAGGCCTCGGGCGCCCGGTCGAGCCCATCGACGATGTCCTCGCGGTATTTGAGCTCGCCGCTGCGTATGAGCGGCGCCGCCATTGCCCGGTATTCTCCGAAGCGCTGCCACCCGTCACTGACGATAAATCCTTGGATCTTGAGGCGCTTGCGCACTGCCGCCATCAGATTGGGGCCGGGCCGCGGCTCGACATCATTGTATTCCGAGACCATGCCGCACATGACCATGCGGCCGAAATCATTGAGCCGCGGAAACACAGCCTGCTGCACAGCGCCGCCGACATTTTCCCAATAGACGTCGATGCCGTCGGCGCAGGCGCGGTCGAGGGTAGCGGAGAGATCTCCCGAGCGATGGTCGATGCAAGCGTCGAAGCCCAGTTCGCCTTCCACATAACGGCATTTGTCGGCACCCCCGGCAATGCCGACGGCGCGTGCACCGGCGCGTTTGGCGAGCTGGCCAACGACCGCGCCGACGGCACCCGAGGCAGCCGAGACGACGACGGTCTCGCCGCGCTGCGGCCGTCCGATATCGCTGAGCCCGACATAGGCGGTGAGGCCCGGCATGCCGAGCACGCCGAGCGCCGTCGATAGCGGCGCCTCGTTTGGCTCGAGCTTGACGAGACCGTTGGCCGGCACCGCGCTGTAAAGCTGCCAGCCGTAACCGCCCAAGACGTAATCGCCCGCACGGAAGCCCGGATCGCGCGAGCGCACGACCCGCCCGACAACGCGGCCTTCCATGACCGCACCAACCTCGACCGGTCTGGCATAGGAGCGCGCTGCGCTCATGCGGCCGCGCATATAGGGATCGAGCGAAAGGTAGATGCCGCGCACGAGCGCCTCGCCGTCGGCGGGATCGGGGATCGGCGCGTCGACGATCTCGAAATCATCGCCGGCCGGCGCGCCGCCCGGCCGCCGTTTCAGCAGTACCTGCCGGTTTTGGTTTTCCATGCAGCTTCTCCTCGCGAGGCGACGGCTTAGGATTAACCGATCGCCTCGCAGAACCGAAGCAGCTTTGCCATTGTAGGATCGCAGACCCCTGCCAGCATGGGGTTGGAGGCCCGCGATCCGATCAAAGATGCTGCGCGAATGCCGCCGAGCCGGACGATGTATTGATGCTTGACAAAATTCATGTTTTGTTCTATGATCGACATTAATATTTCAAAAGCGATAGACGATTGCACGAGCCGGTGATCTAACCGACGGCGCCTCACGGCGTTTATTCCAGACAATTTCTCCAATCTATACTCAATGGTTCCCTACCCGATATTGTGCCGGCTCGTGTTTCCCGCCATCGCCGCTGCCGTTCGACCAGCGGCCGTCCAGCCTTATGGACCTCATTCGAAGTGAATTTCGCGAGCGGGAGTCGTGATTATCGCTGTTCTTTCGCACGAAACAGCGACAATCAGCGACCGAACCAGAGAAGCTGTTGCGATGCTGGCGGCGAGCCCTAGCGGACCGAATTCATTCCCTTGCTAATCGTCGGCGGCATCTCCATTGACTGCCGTGATGGCGGATGTCCAAAGAAGCGGAGGTTAGCATGCCGGTGGTTCGGGGAAGTTGCTTATGTGGCGGTGTGAAATACGAAATAACGGGCCCACTGATGCGCAGCGGCCATTGTCATTGTTCAAACTGCCGAAAGGCTCACGGCGCTGCTTTTCGCAGCCGTGCGCGTGTCCGTCTCGAAGACTTCAAGTGGGTGCAAGGGGAGGAGTTGGTCAAATACTTTGAATCCTCACCCGGATTTCATCGCGGGTTTTGCAGCGTCTGCGGTTCACCAATTGTAAACCGTCCTGATCGCACCCCGGAACTCGGAATTGCTCTTGGCGGTCTCGATAATGACCCGGGTGTACGCCCCGAACGCCACTTCTTTGTAGCGAGCAAAGCCCCCTGGTTCGAGATCACCGACGATCTACCCCGGCACGCGGCGCTTCCTCCTCGTTCCGAAAGCCCCGAAGCTTAAAGGCGCGACTCACGCAAATGAATATGACCATTAGATTCCCGCTTTCGCGGGACTAACGCAGAAAGAATTCGCGAATTTGGAAGATTTGGCAAAAATGCAGTGGAATAATTTCTGTTACTATCGGACATTTCCCAAACTGTTCATGCCATCGGAGTGCAAGGGAATTGTAGACCTGAATCAAAGCCTACAACCCTATACGAGTAAGATGTCCTATCTCGGTGGCTCTCATCGAGATAGCCAACTCTACTGGTTGGATACGCAAAAGCATCCGTGGATCAGCGCAAAGGTGATAGATGCAGTAAAAAAATACAATGAGGAGACGCGGTTCGATATCGATCTAAATTTGAGGATGGCACAGCTGACCGCCTACCATCCCGGTCAATTCTATGAATGGCATACGGATCTGGGTGCGGGGGAGATCAGCCTGCGAAAAATTACCGTGGTGGTGGAGTTATTACACTCCGATGGTCTGGTTGGCGGCGGTTTGGAAATATTGAACCAGAATGTTCGGCTACAGCCTGGCGACGCGGTGGTATTCCCCAGCTTTGCGTTGCACCGGGCGCTGCCGGTTTCAAGTGGAGTAAGATGGAGTCTGGTACAATGGGTGCTCGGCTCAGCGCCGTTTAGATAGGTTTAGCGGGCGCGCCTGTTTCCACCCTGTAAAATCAGGGCGACGCATCCCCGAGGATCGCCTTTGCGGCATAGGCGTAGGCGCTGGCGAGCTGCCCGTCCTGCAGCAGTTCCCCGACATGGCAGTTGAACGCGGCGCAGATCGCGGCCAGCTCGGAAAAGCGAATGCGGCGAGTTCCGGTCTCGATCCGGTGATACGTCAGTCGCGACATGCCGAGGATGCCGGCTGCATCTTCCTGGGTAAGCCCCAGGGTGCGCCGCCGCCGCCGCAACGCCGAGCGGATGCAGGCCTGGGAATCGTCCGTCCGGCGCACCGTCTTCTGCTCCGATTGTGTAGTGAACAATCCGGCGCCCATCGCGGCGCCCAATCGCGCCGCCTTTGATCGATATCCCAATTTTCCACTCCGCTTAAAATGTCCGCAATGATGCATTATTGCGCAATGACAAATAATTGTCAATAATTAACATCGAAATAGCAAATAACTGACACAGCCTTGACGGGCGCTGTCGCTAAATCCGACGATGGCGACGAAACCATCTCGGTCCAGCAACGGAGCCGGCCAATGGATTTTTCGCTCTCCGACGAGCTCATCGAGTTGAAGGAACGCACCGAGAGCTTCGTGCGCGAGAAAGTACTGCCCTATGAGGGCGACCCTCGGCAAACTCCGCACGGGCCGAGCGAGGCGCTGCGGCGCGAACTCGTCGCGCTGGGGCGCCAGGCGGGGCTCCTCAGCCCGCATGCCGGCCGCGAATGGGGCGGGCTCGGTCTCGATCATCGCGGCAAGGCGTTCGTGTTCGAAGCCGCCGGCTACTCTCCGCTCGGGCCGGTCGCGCTCAATTGCTTCGCGCCTGATGAGGGCAACATGCATCTGCTCGAGGCCGTCGCCAGGGAAGACCAAAAGGAGCGGTGGCTGAGACCGCTTGCTGCCGCCGAGATCCGCTCGTGCTTCATGATGACCGAGCCGGCACCGGGCGCCGGGGCGGATCCGTCGATGCTGGTGACGGCGGCGCGCCGCGAGGGCGAGGATTTTGTCATCGACGGTCGCAAATGGCTGATCACCGGCGCGGTCGGCGCTGACCTCGGCATCGTCATGGCGCGCAACGACAGCGATCGCGGCGGCCCTGCTGGCGCGACAATGTTCCTGACACCGATGGATGCTCCCGGGATTCATATCGAGCGGGTGCTGGACACCCTCGACCAATACATGACGGGGGGTCACGCAGGTGTCCGGCTCGACGGGTTGCGGGTGCCTGAAAGCGAGGTGCTCGGCCGGGTCGGCGAAGGTTTCCGCTATGCGCAGGTCCGGCTCGCGCCGGCGCGCCTGACGCATTGCATGCGCTGGCTCGGCGCCGCGCGCCGTGCCCATGACATCGCCATCGACTATGCGCGGCGGCGCACCGCGTTCGGCAAACCGCTCGGCGACCACGAGGGTGTCGGCTTCATGCTCGCCGACAACGAGATGGATCTGCACCAGAGCCGCCTGGTGATCTGGCATGCGGCTTGGGTCCTCGACCGCGGCGAGCGCGGGACGCGCGAGTCGAGCATGGCCAAGGTCATCTGCTCCGAGGCGATCGGGCGCGTCATCGACCGCAGCATGCAGATCTTGGGCGGGCTTGGCATCACCGACGACACAATCGTCGCGAGGCTATGGCGCGAAGTCCGCCCCTTCCGCATTTATGACGGCCCCTCCGAGGTGCATCGCTGGTCGATCGCCCGCCGCGTATTGCGGGCCGGCGGAATGTAGGATACTGACCCCCTCCCTCTCACCGCTCACGTCGGGCGAGAGGTTGCGGTCAGCGCGACGGCGCGCCCTCCCCGGGCGCCGCGGATGCCCCGAACTCCTGGAGCAAGGCATCGCGGACCGTGTCGAGATCGAGACCATGCGCGGCGATAAGGGGGCTCGTCTCGACGATGATGTCGTCGATGTCGCCGATCAACTTGAGCCGCTTGTAAAGATCCTCGCTGTGGAGGCCCAGCCCCTCGCCGAGGATCTCCATGAAGTTGACGACCTCGAAGCTGCGCCCGTTGCCGACATCGCAAAGCTCGCGGTGGCAAGCGTGGTAGATCGTCGCCAATGTCGTCACCCCGGCATCGGCGACCGCGGCGAGCTCACGCTGGACGAGCTCGCGCTTGAAGGCAGGCAACACCGCGAGGCTGTTGGCCTGGGTCCCGACGCGCGGCACATCGATCTCGACAAGCTCGACGCCGGGGATGATAGAGAGCAGCTTGCGCACCGCCGCCTGTACCGATGGCAGTACCGGCCGCTCGTGCAACGCCACTCGTTTTTCGACGCGCGTTGTCATCAGCTGCGCGAGCGTGTCGGCACGGTCGGCGAGAAACACCAGAAACGGGTTCAGATCGAACGGCCGGGCGCCAAAGCGCTGCTCATAGCTCGGCAACGCCGCCTCGCCGATCTGCACCTGGCAGCTCGGGCACCAGGACAATACAGTCGAGGTGCCGGCCGCGGCGAGCCCGTCGATCGTCGTGTAGCCGACCTTCGCGGTATTCTGAAAATCCCCCTCGCGGAACTGGTAGACGCCGCAGCACTGCCCGGGCCCGCCCATGACCTCGTAGTCGACGCCGAGACGGTCGAGCGTGTCGAGGCATAAGAGCGCGATGTGCGGGGTCTTCAGGATGTTGCACCCGGTGTAGAAGACGACGTCGGGCGGGCTCTGACGCGGCGGCTCCGACTGGCCTCGGACACGGGCCAAGGTCTCTGGCGGTAATTGCAAGCGCGACAGGATGCGCACACCGCGACTCATCGTCTGAAAGCCCTGGCGCCAACGCGTGTTGAGCGGCTTGTCGCCGGCCTGTGCGCGGGCGACGCCGCGGGCCAGCTGCACCATAAAGCGCGCGTTGATGCCCTCGGGGCAGGCCGGAATGCAATTGCCGCTGCCGCTACACACTGAGGCCCAGCGCACCGCCTCGGGGTTACCGCTGCCGCCGGTGATCAGATCGACGATCCCCGCGGTGGTTTCCGCCGCGTTCGCCTCGCCGAGCCCGGCTGGCTCCGTCATCGGGCAGGCCTCAAAGCAGGCGCCACATCGCGTGCAGGCATCGGCGATCGCCCCACCCCGCGCCCTGAAGTCCTCCAGATATCCGGCCGCTTCGGCGCTGATGTTCATGCCGTCACCAAATTGTTCTTGGCGCCGAGGTTAGCGCAGGACGTTGCAGGAGCAAAGCCGAAGCGAACGCTCAGGCGAGTCGAGAGGCACGCGAATTGCCGTTGTTCTTCGAGATGATGCGATTGCAGAGCCGGGCGAGCCGGCACCTGACCAAACTGTCGTGTATCGGCCCGTCTTCGCTTGAAGAGCGATCGACACCAACGCGCGCTTGTTACGTTTTCGGGCATGAACCGCTCTGCACTGTAGAGACAGTGCTCGGCCCTGGTGCACGTTACAGCGGAATTACTAGCAATGTGTCGATCTTCTGACTGTCGAGGACGACGAGCCGCTCGATAAAGCGGTAGGGCTTGCTGGTCAGGTCGATGCGGTCGAGATAGCGGCCCGCAGCAAAGAGGCTCATCTCGCCGTCATGCATGATCCGCACGGCGATAAAGTTCGAATGCGCCTGCGCCACCGTCGCGTCGATCCACTCGACGCGGATCGGGCCGACGATGTGACGGTAGCGGTGCGGCTCGAAAATATTGGCGCGCCTGAGTGCGGTCACCCGGTCGACCAGCATGCCGCGCGAGGCCGCGTAGACGACGCCATGCGGCAACCCGGCCTCGTGGCTGGCGCGGCTGGTGATCAGGTAGCGGCACTGCTCGACAAAGAAATCCGGCCATTCTTCGAGCCGGTCTTCGTCGATGCAGTCGACATAGGCGGCGATCAGCTCATGCACGCCGAGCCGCACGGCTAGATCGTTCATGGCGCGAAACTCGTCAATCGCCGATCAGCGCGCGGTATTTCTTCCAGAAGCCGCGGATCGCCGCTTCGCTGGAGCGGAACGGCTGCGACTGGGCGTCATAGCCGCCCATCATCACCACTCCGCTGTCGTCGTCGTTGAAGCGCAATGCGCGCTGCACAAAACCGCCGACGCAGCCATCCTCCATCGCGATGTACCCAGCCGCACCCACCAGATTGCCTTGGCGCAGGCGGCGTTCGGTCATCGCCTCGTCGTCGTCTTCGAAGCCCAGATGGATCCAGTCGAGCTCGGTCTTGTCGAGGCCGCGCGGCCGGATCGCCCGCACCGCGATCGTATTGCGGATCTGCTGCAAAATCATGTTCGGGAAGATCGTCAGAATCTGCACCGAGACACTGTCACCGTATTCGTCGACCGATTCGATGACCGACGGGTCCTCCAGGCGCAAATCGATGTCCGAGCGCAGCCCCTCGCGCTTGTAGTCGGCATCCTCGGCAGCGTAGTCGAGCTTGGCCTGGCTGAAATGATGGCCGCCGCTGTCGTCGATGTGGATGCCACCCGGCATGCTCAGCCGGTTAATCCGGAACGTCGTCAAAAACGAATGCAGAATGCTGGCGTGGTAGGTGTCCTTAGTATTTTCGAAATACAGCTTCCAGTTGTTCGGCAATACCTGGGTGCTGCGGCCGAGGATGCGTGCCGGCCGGTTCAGCACCCGGCGAATCCCGCCGACGACTTGCAGTCCGAGATAGCGTTCGAGATCAGGCGCATCGCTGCGGAAGGAGCCGAAGACGAGGCCGGCGAGCTCGGCGACCCGCAACGGTGCCAGGTCATGCTCGTCCTTGCGGAATTCCGGCGGCATCCCGCCCTGGCGCTTGACGCCGCGCTCAAAGGCGACACCGGTCAGCTTGCCGGTCAGGTCGTAGGTCCAGCCGTGATAGATGCATTTGATCTCTTTGGCATTTCCCTGCCGCTCGAGGCACAGCAGGTTGCCACGATGCACGCAACGGTTGGGGAAGGCATTGATGTTGCCGGCATTGTCGCGGGTCACGATGACCGCGGTCTCGCCGATCGTCGTCGCGACATAGTCGCCGGACCTTGCGATCTCGCTCGCGAGACACAAGAAGCTCCAGGTCGGACCCTTGAAGATCCGCTCCTGCTCAAGCCGGTATTGTTCGGGATCGGTATAGACCCGGAAGGGAACCTCGGTGAGCCCGTTCGAAGGCCACGGAACGCCCCGAGACATATCGGCGCCGAGCTCTGACATGTCGCTGCCCTCCTCCTCGCGTAATGGCAACCATGATAGCAGCAGGACGGCGGCGAGGGGAAATTCGCTTGCCGCGACCATGCCGATGGCCGACCATCGGGCCCAGCAAGCTTCCGCCGGAGGACTCGGCATGGACGATCTCTATCTGCGCAGCGGCATTTTTCTGGCGCCTTTCCACAACCACGACGAAAACCCGACCCTGTCGATCGAGCGTGACCTCGAGCTGCTCGAGCACCTCGACCGGCTGAACTATCACGAGGCGTGGATCGGCGAGCACCACTCGGGCGGGTTCGAGCTGATCGCCTGCCCCGAGATGTTCATCGCCGCAGCGGCCCAGCGCACCCGACACATCCGGCTCGGCACCGGTGTCGTTTCGCTGCCCTACCACAACCCGTTCATGCTCGCCGACCGTATGGTCCAGCTGGACCACATGACGCGCGGCCGGGCGATGTTCGGCGTCGGCCCGGGCGCCCTCGTCCATGACGCGCTAAAGATCGGCATCGACCCCGGCGCCCAGCGCAAGATGATGAACGAGTCGCTCGAGGTCATCATCCCGCTATTGCGTGGTGAGATGGTCAGCCGCAAGACCGACTGGTTCAACCTGACCGACGCGCAGCTCCAGCTGCGCCCCTATACCCATCCGACGATGGAGTTGGCGGTGGCTGCCGCACGCTCGCCATCAGGGTCGCTGCTCGCCGGCAAGCATGGCATCGGCATGCTGTCGATCGGCGGCACGGCACCGGCGCAGATGGAGCGGCACACCGCCAATTGGGGGCTCTACGAAGAGACCGCGCGCACCAGCGGGCATACGCCAAACCGCAAGGACTGGCGGGTCGTCGGCTTCTTCCATATCGCCGAGACCCGCGAGCAGGCGCGCAAGAATATGCAATTCGGAGTACAGGCCTTCGCCAACTACTTCCGCGACATCGCGACCTTCCCGATCATTCCGCCAGATGTCGGCGACCCGACCGAGTGGCTGATCGAGACCGGGACGGCGTGCATCGGCACCCCGGACGACGCGATCGCCTATATCGACCGGCTGGTCAAAGGCTCCGGCGGGTTTGGCGTACTGTGCGAGCTGGCGCAGAATTGGGCCGACTGGGATGCGACCAAAAAGCACTACGAGCTGATGGCGCGTTTCGTCCACCCGCATTTCCAGAAGAGCCGTGACCTGTTGCGCGCCAGCTACGATTTCGCGGTGCAGCACCACGAGGATTTCCTCGGCCAGGCAAGTGCCGCGATCCAGGCCGAGATCGACCGCCATGCCGCCCGCAGCGCCCCCGGAGCCGAGAGGCCGGCGGCGGAATAAACGCATCGGCGGGGGTGTTTATCAACGCCGGGCCCGGAATTGCCGAGGTTTGCGCCGCCGCCGCGCGGATCCGCGGATTGGTACGGCGCACGCCGTTGCTGCCGGCAGCACCGACGCGGCAGCATTCCGGCCGCGCCCGCGGACTACTGCTGAAGCTCGAAGCACTGCAGGTCACCGGCTCTTTCAAGCCGCGCGGTGCGATCAACGCTGCCCTCGGCCTACCATCCGAGAAGGTGCGGCGCGGTATTGTCACTGCATCGGGCGGGAATCATGGTCTTGCCGTCGCGTATGCCGGCTATGCGACGAGCGCGCCGGCGACGATTTTCCTGCCGCGCTCAGTCTCCCGCTACAAGCGCGCCAACATCGAGAGATGGGGCGCCCGTTCGGTGATTACCGGCGAGGACTGGGACGACAGCAACCGGGCGGCGTTGCAATTTGCCGCGGAAGAAGGGTTCGTCTACATCCATCCCTTCGCCGATCCTCACGTGATTGCCGGGCAGGGCACCGTTGCGCTCGAAATTCTCGATGACGCGCCGGATCTCGACACGCTGCTCGTCGCCGTCGGCGGCGGCGGTCTGATTTCCGGCATCGCGATCGCCGCCAAGGCGCTGAAGCCCGCCATTCGCATCATCGGGGTCGAGCCGACCGGCGCACCGACACTGCATGCGAGCCTGGCGGCCGGCCGCCTCGTCGAGCTTGCACGTCTCGACACAGCGGCTGTGACCTTGGCGCCGCGCCGCAGCGAGAGCCTCAATCTGGCAATCGTCACGCAAGCGGTCGAGCGCATCGTGCTAGTCGAGGACCACGAAATGGCCGCGGCGGCCCGATGGCTGTGGCGCGAGATGGGAGTGGCCGCCGAACTCGGCGGCGCCGCTGCGGTCGCCGCCATACTCGCCGGCCGCTATTGTCCGGCGGCCGGCGAGCGCGTGTGCCCCGTTGTCTGCGGCGCCGGAACCGACGGCATCAACCGACCTCACAGTAGGTCGCGCAGCATCGCGACGAGCGGCGCGTCTGCCGGCGGCATCGGGTAATCGCCGAGCCGCGCGGGGCGCGCCCAGATGAGGCGCTGGCCTTCGCGCGCGACCGGGATGCCTGACCATTTGCGGCAGACATAAAGCGGCATCAGCAGATGGAAATCGGGGTAGGAATGTGAGGCGAAAGTGAGGGGCGCGAGGCAGCTCTCCTCGACATCGATGCCGAGTTCTTCCGCGAGTTCGCGGATCAGTGCGCGCTCCGGTGTTTCCCCGGGATTAACTTTACCGCCGGGAAATTCCCAAAGCCCTGCCATGGCCTTCCCGGCCGGACGCTCCGCGAGCAGCACTCGGCCATCGGCGTCGACCAGCGCCACCGCCGACACGAGCACGATGCGGGGTCTGGCTTGGGGCTCAGCTGCGGTAGCTGGCATTGATGTCGATGTAGCCGTGGGTCAGATCGCAAGTCCACACCGTCGCCTCGCCCTGGCCAATGCCAATATCGACGGCGATCGTTATCTCGCCGCGTTTCATGTATTCGGCGACCGGCGCCTCGTCATAGCCCGGCACCGGACCGCCGGCGGCGGCGATGGGGATACCGCCGATCGAGATCGCGAGCCGCTCGGCATCGACCTTCTCACCGGCTTTGCCGACGGCCATCACGATGCGGCCCCAGTTGGGGTCGCCGGCGGACAGCGCGGTCTTGACCAAAGGTGAGTTGGCAATGCTGAGACCGATGCGGCGGGCCGCCCGGTCGGTTGCTGCGCCGGTCACCTCGATCGTCACGAATTTTGTTGCACCCTCGCCGTCACGCGCGATTTGCTGCGCGAGATCGATCATCACGGCATCGAGCGCGCGGCGAAAATCGTCGAGCCGCCGGTCGGCCGCACTCGTCACCGGGTGATGCGAAGCCTGTTGGGTCGCGCATAGGAGAACGGTGTCGCTGGTCGACGTGTCGCCATCAACGGTCATGCAATTGAACGAGCGATCGGCCGCGGCGGCAAGGAGCGGTTGCAGCACCGGCGACGGCAATGCTGCATCGGTGAATATGTAAGCGAGCATTGTCGCCATGTCGGGTGCGATCATGCCCGAGCCCTTGGCGAAGCCGTTGAGGCGGACCGCGACGCCGTCGATCGCAGCGGTCGCGGTGGCTCCCTTCGCGAAAGTATCGGTCGTCAGAATGGCGCGTGCCGCCGGTTCCCAGCCGTCGGCGGATAGGCGTCGCACGACCTCGGGTAACGCTGCGACGATTTTTTCTCCCGGCGGCGGCTCGCCGATGACGCCCGTCGAGGAGATAAAAATCTGTCGCGGATCGCATCCGAGCAGTTGCGCCGCGGTCGCTGCTGTTTTTTCGACGACGCCTCTGCCGGCATGGCCGGTGAAGACGTTCGAATTGCCCGAATTGACGACGATGCCGCGCACCCTTCCGCGGCTGAGGCAATCGCGGCACCACAGCACAGGCGGCCCAGCCGTCAGCGATTGCGTGAAGACGGCGGCGATCGTGCTTCCCGGCGCCAGCTCGCCCAGCATCAGATCGTCTCGGCCGGTATAGCGGATACCGCAGGGATAAGCCGCCAGCCGCACGCCGGCAATGGCCGGTAGCGCGGGAAACCGTGGCGGCGCGAAGGGGGAGACCGCTGTCATTTGGGACATTCTCTGATTGGCGGCGCCCGATCATCTTCCTGCTTTCGGCGCGAATGACGAAGAGGCAGCTATTTTGCGACCGGCATCGGCTTGCCGTCGAGACCGAAAGTCTCGATCCTTGCGGCACTGCGCAGTCCCTTCAGTTCGGCTTCGACAACATCGCGGGCCACCAGCTGACTAACCTCCTGCCGGGCTTCCTCGAAACTCGGCGGCTTGCCGGCGCGGTGGTCTTCGACCCTTATGACATGCCACCCGAACTGGGTCTTGACCGGCACTTTGGTGTACTGGCCCGCCGGTAGCGCGAAGGCGGCATCGGCGAATTCCTTGACCATGTCGTCACGGCCGAAATAGCCGAGATCACCACCCGACTTGCCGCCAGGGTCGATCGAGTCTTTTTTGGCGAGGTCAGCAAAGTCCGCACCCTTGTCGAGCTCGGCGATGAGTGCTTTCGCCTCGGCCTCGGTCTTCACCAGGATGTGGCGAGCGTGCACCTCCTCGCGTTCCGCCTTGTCCTTGATGAATGTCTGATAGCGCGCCGCGAGCCGCTCCTCGGTCTCTGCTGCCTTGATCGCCCGGTTGAGGTAGGCCTCCTGAATCAAGCGGTCCTCGTAGCGCTTGAGGCGGCTCTGCAGCTCGGGATCTTGATCGAGATGGTCTTTGCGTCCCGCCTCGGTGATCAGCATGCCGTCGACAAGGCGGTCGAGCAGGGCCGGATAGATCTGCTCAATCGGCATTTTTTGCGCCTGCGGCGGCAAGTTCTGCTGCGCCGCCTCGACGTCGGAGAGATGGAGTTCGCTCCCATCGACGCGCGCAACCACTGTGTTGCCCGGCGGCAGGCTGCTGGACATTGGGGCCGGCGAGGCCGGCGCCGCCGCGGGCTCGGCCGCCTGCACAGCGCCGCCGGCAACGAGCCCAGCGGCGCAGACGAGCGCCGCACTTATCGAAAGACGAGGATGCATTGCGATACCTATAATGAGAAACGGCCGCTGAACTCCGGCGGCGGGGCGGATGGATGAATGCACATCGGTACGGTGCAAACAAGGCAAGTAGGAGGCGCAGCGCAGCGGCACACGAAGGCGGATGGGCCGGCGACGGCGAATTGACACCTCTGGCCCCGACCCCTATCTCTGAAGCGCTCGCCGTGCGAACATCCTCCGCCTTTTCTCTCCGCTTTTCGAGGGTCCCATGTTTGGTGCCTTAGCCCGGCGCCTTTTTGGCTCCGCCAATGACCGCTATGTTAAGAGCCTGGGGCCGATCGTCTCGGCGGTCAACGAGCTCGAACCCGAACTCGAGAAGATGTCCGATGACGACCTACGCGCACGCACCGAGCGCTTCAAGCAACAGCTAGTCGACGGTGTCGAACTCGACGACATCCTGATCGATGCGTTCGCGACCGTGCGCGAAGCGGCCAAGCGTACCTTGGGTCAGCGCCATTTCGACGTGCAGCTGATGGGCGGCGTCGTGCTGCATCGCGGCATGATCGCCGAGATGAAGACCGGCGAAGGCAAGACCCTGGTCGCGACCCTCCCCGTCTATCTCAACGCGCTGACCGGCAACGGGGTGCACGTCGTCACTGTCAACGACTACCTCGCCCGCCGCGATGCCGAGTGGATGGGCCAGATCTATCGCTTTCTCGGCCTCACGGTCGGCTGCATCGTCCATGAGCTCGACGATGCGCAGCGGAAAGAGGCGTATTTGTGCGACGTCACTTACGGCACCAACAACGAGCTCGGTTTCGACTACCTCCGCGACAACATGAAGTTCCGGCTCGAGGACATGGTCCATCGGCCGTTCCATTATGCGATCGTCGATGAGGTCGATTCGATCCTGATCGACGAGGCGCGCACGCCGCTGATCATCTCCGGGCCGACCGAGGACAATTCCGAGCTCTACATGCGCGTCGATCGGCTGATCCCCGCGCTCGAGGACGGCGATTACGAAAAGGACGAAAAGCAACGGACGGTGGTTCTCACCGAGTCGGGTGTCGAAAAGATCGAGGCGATGCTTAGGCGCGTCGGCCTGATGGCGACCGGCTCGCTCTACGACATCCACAATGTCGGGCTCGTCCACCACGTCAACCAGGCGCTGCGGGCGCACAAGCTCTTCGCGCGCGATACCGATTACATCGTCAGGGACGACAAAGTCGTCATCATCGACGAGTTTACCGGCCGCATGATGGAGGGCCGCCGCTACTCGGAAGGGCTGCACCAGGCGCTCGAAGCCAAGGAGAGCGTCACCGTGCAGAATGAGAACCAGACGCTCGCCTCGATCACCTTCCAAAACTATTTCCGGCTCTACCCCAAGCTCGCCGGGATGACCGGGACGGCGATGACCGAGTCGCAGGAGTTCAGCGACATTTACAAGCTCGAGGTCATCGAGATCCCGACCAACGAGCCGTGCATCCGCGACGATACCGACGACGAGGTTTACCGCACGACGCGCGAGAAATATGACGCAATCGTCGAGCATGTGCTGGAATGCCAGAAGCGCGAGCAGCCGATGCTGGTCGGCACCGTCAGCATCGAAAAATCAGAGGCGCTGTCGGCGGTCTTCAAAAAGCACAAGATTCCGCACAACGTGCTGAACGCCCGCTACCATGAGCAGGAGGCGTATATCATTGCGCAGGCCGGTCGGCCCGGAACCGTGACGATCGCCACCAACATGGCCGGGCGCGGCACCGATATTCAACTCGGCGGCAATGTCGAGATGCGGTTCAAGACCGAGTTGGCGCCGATCACCGACGCCGCCGAGCGCGACGCGCGTGCGGCCTCCGTTCGCGAGGAGGTCTCCGGAGCGCACGAAGAGGTGGTTCAGGCGGGCGGGCTCTTCGTCGTCGGCAGCGAGCGGCATGAAAGCCGGCGTATCGACAACCAATTGCGCGGCCGGTCCGGCCGCCAGGGCGACCCCGGCGCCTCCAAGTTCTTCGTCTCGCTCGAAGACGACCTGATGCGCATCTTCGGCTCCGAGCGGATGGATTCGATGCTGCAGCGCCTGGGGTTGAAGGAAGGCGAGGCAATCATCCACCCCTGGGTCAATAAGGCGCTCGCTAAGGCGCAGCAGAAGGTCGAGGCGCGCAACTACGACATCCGCAAGCAGTTGTTAAAATTCGACGACGTGATGAACGACCAGCGCAAGGTCGTTTACGAGCAGCGCCGCGAGATCATGAGCGCGCGCGACGTCGCCGAGACGGTAAGCGATATGCGCGGCGAGACGATCGAGGAGATGGTCGGTCGCGCGATCCCAGAAAACTCACTCGCCGAGCAATGGGACATCCAGGGGCTGCATGCGGAGTGCTTGCGCCTGCTCGCGCTCGACCTGCCGCTCGCCGAATGGGCCAAGGAGGAAGGGATCACCACAGACGAGATCCGCGACCGCATCGCCACCGCCGCCGACCGCAAGATGGCCGAGAAATCGGCCAATTACGGCCCGGAAACGATGCGCATGGTCGAGAAGAGCCTGCTCCTGCAATTGCTCGACCAGACGTGGAAGGACCACCTCTTATCGCTCGATCATTTGCGGCAGGGCATCAACCTGCGCGCCTATGCGCAGCGCGATCCGTTGAACGAGTACAAGCGCGAGGCCTTCGAGCTGTTCGAGGCGATGCTGGCCAATCTGCGCCAGAACGTGACCTCGGTCCTCTCGCATGTCGAATTGCGGGTCGAGCCGCAACCGGTCTATGCGATGGCCGGCGGCGAGCCCGAGGAGGCGATGGTCGAAGAGCGCGCCACCGGCACGACCGGCCGGCCTATGGGGCTGCCGCCGCGCGCTCAGCGCCGGGCCGGCCCCGGCGACGGCGCCGACCGGGGCGGCCCGCGCCCAGCGGGCCCGCGCCCACCCTGGGCCGGCACCCCGCGCAACGCCCCTTGCCCGTGCGGCTCCGGCAAGAAATTCAAGCACTGCCATGGCCGCGTGTAAGCCCGATCTCTCGACAAATCCGGTGAGGCTTGTTATAGAGCCCGCCCGCCGCGGGTGCATAGCTCAGTTGGTAGAGCAGCTGACTCTTAATCAGCGGGTCGCAGGTTCGAGTCCTGCTGCACCCACCA
>Ga0306920_100002480_pt1 | contig 23338 bp, 21 predicted proteins | sample flu12Cox44000170_FD_204666 | JGI IMG/M metagenome (GOLD analysis project Ga0306920, IMG submission 204666) | Lab enrichment of tropical soil microbial communities from Luquillo Experimental Forest, Puerto Rico - flux4day.12C.oxic.44.000.170 (v2)... | ecosystem: Environmental > Terrestrial >...
CATTGAGCTATTTCCGCCGATGGCGAGAAGCTGCACGAGAATGCGGTTTTCCGCCTGGGCCTCTCCGCGCGGGCTCATGACCGCATCTTGAAGGTGACGCGTTCCATTGCCGACCTGGACGCGGCGCCCAACATTCCAGCCCTGGACCGCAGTTATTGGGCGTAGCGTCAAGACACTCCACCCCCGAACGCTCCATTGACTTGCGTTCGCGGGCTGTGTTACGGATAGATACGCATTTTTGAGGCAAATGCACCACGACCACGGTCGGGAATGGCGCCAGACACCAAACACCTGGAAGTCATCTTAGACACCCGCGTCGAGAGCGTGAATCTCGCCGAGGAGATGTGTCTCCGTGTCGCCGAAGCCTCCGGCTTCAGCGAGGACGAATGCTACCGTATCGGGATGTCCGTCCGCGAAGGGGTCATCAACGCCTTTCATTACGGGAACCAGGAAAAGCCGGAGAAGAAGATTCACCTGGCCATTGACCTGACCGGTGAGAAAATGGTCATCCACGTCATGGACGAAGGAAAGGGCTTTCGTCTAACGGACGTGCCGGACCCGCTGGCAGAGGAGAATCTGCTGAGCACGTCCGGCAGGGGTATTTTCCTCATGCGCACGTTCATGGACGAGTTTGATGTAGTCTACGGGCGCACGGGTGGAGCGGAAATCATCATGTCCAAGAAATTCCCCTTGGGAAACAGCTCGAATAACGGACACCCAAAGCCCACGAATTCCGATAGTGCACCACATCAGGAAGTGTAAGGACGCCTATGCCTGCTTTGTATGCCACCAACCGTGAAGTGGGTTCGATTACCCTTGTGGATCTGAGCGGACGTATTGCTCTTGGCGAAGGGAGCGCTCTGCTCCGCAAGACGATCCGCGACCTGCTCGACGGCGGCCGCACAAAGATCATCCTGAATCTGGGCGATGTGAATTATATTGATAGCTCCGGTATCGGGGAACTCGTCAGTGGTTTCACAGCCGTGCGCAGCCGCGAAGGCGAACTCAAACTACTGCATCTCACCAAGAAAGTGCATGACCTGCTGCAGATCACCAAGCTCTTCACGGTCTTCGACGTTTATTCCGACGAAACCATTGCTGTTCAAAGCTTTCGGTGACGCTCTCTTCACGAAGCCTCGGCAACACAACTCAAATCTTTCCTAGCGGGTGGGTTGGGCGGCACTCCTTGAACGATTCTCTTCGTGCTGACTCTCCCTAGTCCATGAGATCCGCGCAAATGCCGCGACGCGGCAGGAAATAAGACTTTGCCCTTCTCAATTGTTCCAGGCCTGGGTCACAATCAACTTGATGCACTCCTCTACTGACACTGGATGGATCATCAATCACGCTAAGACGATTGGCTTTGATCTTTGTGGGATTGTTCGGCTAGAGGGCTTCCCGGAACTGGCACAGTTCGAGGAGTGGCTGGCGCGCGGCTATGGTGGAGAAATGAAGTATCTGGAAGACCCGCGCCGCCGCGATCCTTCGCTCCTTCTGGAAAATGCGCGCAGCGCAATCGTCTGCGCCCTGAATTACAACACGGCGCATAATTATTTGGTGGATTCCGCTCCCACGCCACATTCCGCCGAGCCGCGCGGCTGGATTTCGCGCTACGCGTGGGGACGCGACTACCACGAGGTTTTGTGGGAAAAGCTCAACGCGCTTTCCGTCTCTCTCGCCGAAAAGTTTCTCGAGCTCTTTGCGGCGCGCGCTTATGCGGATACGGGACCCATTGCGGAGCGCATCTTCGCGAAATATGCTGGCCTCGGCTGGCTCGGCAAGAATACGCTCCTACTGAACGAAGCGCTGGGCTCCTGGTTCTTTCTTGGGGTGATTGTGACCTCGCTCGATCTGGCTCCTTCCCTCAAGCTTGCTTCGTCGCCTCCGCCCGATCTCTGCGGTAATTGCCGCCAATGCTTAGATGCCTGCCCGACAGGCGCGCTGGTCGGGCCTTACGTGATGGATGCTCGGCGCTGCATTTCTTATCTCACCATCGAGCTCCGCGGGGGCATTCCCGAAGAGTTTCGTGAACCGATTGGCCGGCAGGTCTATGGCTGCGACATTTGTCAGGATGTCTGTCCATACAATCGCCAGGCCCCAACCACACCGTTGACAGATTTTCAGCCACGACAAACCGCAACGGGAGAATCGCTACTCCTACCAAGTCTCGAATGGCTTGCGGGTCTCACAGAAGAGGAGTTTCGGCGGGTCTTCCGCGGGAGTGCTATCAAGCGCACGAAGTGGAACGGCCTGGTACGCAATGCGTGCATCGCCCTCGGCAATGCGGCGCTGGTTCGCGACTCTCCTGAATACATTCGCTGCGCCGCTCTGCTTGCGCGCTTGACCAGTTCTTTGGACGCCGGCATCGCCGAGTCTGCCCAATGGGCTTTGCGGCGCATCCAATGACGTGCACGAGCACGATGTGGCTTCTTAGTTGAGCATCTGCAGGCCCGGGAGCTATAATTCAGCCCGCAGCCTGCGCGCCCAACGAGGCTGAGGGCTCCATGAATCGCCGTAACTTCTTGTGAGAGGCGGCGTTTTTTGAAACCAGGCCGGATTCCAATCTCAACGTGGAGGAAAAACCGTGGCATTCACAGTGCCCCCCCTGCCGTACTCATTTGACGCTCTCGAACCCTACATCGACGCCAAGACGATGGAAATCCATCACGACAAACATCATGGCGCTTATGTGACCAATCTGAACAAAGCTTTGGAAGGCCGTCCCGACCTGCAATCCAAATCGATTGACGATCTCTTGAAAGGCCTCGAAGCCGTTCCGGAGAATATCCGCAACGCCGTCCGCAACAACGGCGGCGGCCACTGGAATCACTCGTTGTTCTGGCAGTTGATGAAAAAGGGTGGTGGCGGGGAACCGAAGGGCGACCTCGCAGCTGCCATCAATGCCGGCTTCGGGTCTTTTGCGGGATTAAAGGAAAAGCTAAAGGCTTCCGGTTTGGGACGGTTTGGCTCCGGCTGGGCGTGGCTGTTGGTCAAGGACGGCAAGCTGGCCATTGATTCGACGCCGAATCAGGATACGCAGTACTTCACCGGTGGCAAGGCGGTCCTAGGGATCGACGTCTGGGAGCATGCCTACTACCTCAAGTACCAGAACCTTCGCGGTGATTACATCGATGCCTGGTGGAACACCGTGAATTGGGATAAGGCCGCTGAGCTCTATGCCGTTGCTCACAAGTAGCAAAAAGGGAGACAAGAAGAAGCCCGCCTCGATCTCCTCGAGGTGGGCTTCTTGGGCCTGTAGAGAGTGTTGGAACGAATCAGGCCATCAGATGGAGACGAGCCAACGGCAGAATCTTCCTCGAAGTCATGGGCTTGCTGTAAAGCTCTTCGTGATCGGTATAGGTCGGAATCGGCGCAGGAGGGCTAACGACAGGAGGCAATTGCTCCATCGGATGGCGTCCCGCTTCGCGCACGAGTTCCATACGGCTGCGGACCTTGTACTTGGCCAACAGTGAGGAAACGTGGAACTTGACGGTACGCTCGGAAAGGTTCAATTTAGAGGCAATTTCTTTGTTGGCAAGGCCGCGAAAAATGCCATCGAGGACTTCTTCCTCGCGGCGAGTCAGTTTAACGGCGTTTTTTACTTTGTGGCCTGCGTGCAAGAGTTTTTGGGCTTTTTCTTCAAGCCCGCACAGGCATTCGGGCGCCGCGGGAACCATGATCAGGTAATCGCTAGGGGACTGGCCTCGGACCAGGCAATGCATGGCGAGGAGTCCCGCCGCGTGATCCACGGGGAGTTCTCCCGACGGACCGGCTTCCACATGAAAGTGGGCGGTCCCGGAGCTTTTCTCATAGAATAAGTAAACGCTGGTGGCGCGAGAGGTCTTGGGCTGACTAATCGTGTGCGTCGCAACAGTTCGGCGGATCAACTTCACGTGCACTCCTCCATTCGTGCCTCGTGGTGGGGACGAAGCCGTACAGTAACTTAGTCTTTCGTTTACCTCCCAAGGAGGTCGGCCGGAATCACCGGAGCAAGCAGACAGGGAGTGGTCTGGGTCAGGCCTGATTACCCCTAAAAAAAGCCAACTGCTCACTACACCACCTGGGGTAAGCGAGAAGGAGTCCCCGTCATTAACTTGCGAAAGTTACACCTGACCGCGTATATGCCTAGCATCCAAACTGCCTTTCCGCCTGAATCACAGGGTTTTAATTTTCAACAACTTAGAAGCATCAAAACGGGAAAGGAAAAACAAGCGGCGGGTAGAAATTGCGTTGTAGCTCGAACTTTTTGCTCAATCTACGATATGCAAAGTCAGGGTGTGAGAACACGCGTTTGCTCGGGCGAGATCAGCTCGTATTCGATGCCCCGCCATATGAGGCGGCGCCCGAAGAGTGACGAGACAAAATTCGCTAGGTATAAGAAAGGGACTGCCAAGCTCAATAGAATGTAGATCCAGGACTGACCCATGATTTGGGCGCGGGCCCCAGGAAGCGCTTCTGTGGCCCCGAGTACGCGCAGAGCCCCGCGTATGGCCGCCAAGAGCAATGGTAGCACCAAGAGAGTGGCCACGTGGAAGGCCGGGCGCGCGGCTAAAGTCAGCTGCAAAGCGATACCCAGGCCGAGCACGACCGTCAAACAATACAGGAAGTGGGTGGCAAACGCGGTAGCCCACATCTGCGGGCGATAGACTCGCGTGATGCTTATCTGGCGATTGGTGAACTCCAGCAAACCGGCAAAATTAATATCCACATAAGAGACCGTCAGGCATTCGGGGAGGAAAACAATTTGCCGGCGGGTACGCTCGAGAGTCATGGTAAGCGAATAGTCGTCGCTAAAAGAATATTGCCAGACGTCGAGCATGCCGATCTCTTCGAAAAGTTTACGGCGGATGGCGGTACCGCCTCCCCAGCAAAAATTGTTTTCGTGGGGGCCCAGCGTGGTCACTACGGATGCATTCCATGCGGCGAGGAGAGAGGTGGGGAAATCAATGTGATTCGGGATGAACCAACGCATGGTGGTCGTAGCACCGATGCGGGAATCTGTCAGGGGCGCCACCATGTGATGCAGCCAGGACTTGCCAGGCCGCCCATCCGAATCGGCAAATACGAGTACTTCGATTTCGGCAGGCAGTTGTTCCACGGCCGTGCGAAGATTGTTCACTTTCTCGCTGCAGTCTTGCGGTTTGTTGGCAATGACGATGGTCGCTTTGACGCGCGAGGAACCGGCGACGCGCTTGACGATGCTGTAAGCCGGATCTGACTCCGACGCGAGGATGAAAAACACTTCGTAGTTCTGGTGGTCAAATTCGCAGAGAGAGACAAGGTTGCGTTCGAGCCCTGGTTCCATGCCACGGCAAGGGCAGAGTACCGCGGTGCGCGGCGCGAAGAAGCCAGGATCGGTCTTCAAACGCATTTGGACGTACAAGAGCCACTGGATCCCCTGCCAAAGCAGATACAGACCAGCGGCGATCTGCACGATCGCGAGGATGGAAAAGAAAGTTTCCACGTGAGCAAAGAATAACAGAGGGGAGAGTAGCCCGAATGAAGTTGTTCACAGGTATAATCGCAGCGGTAAACACTCCATTGGAGGACTCCATCATGACAGGTCGCGTTGATTCAGCCATGGTCACGACGGCGAACGAGTTAACGGGTTACCGGATTGTGCGCAATTTCGGGATCGTACGCGGGATCACAGTGCGTTCTCGAAGCGTGCTTGGCAACCTGGCGGCGGGGATCCAGACGATCGTCGGCGGAAATATCACGGTTTTGACGGAACTGTGCGAAAAGGCGCGAGAAGAAGCGTACGAATTGCTCCTGCTGCACGCGGCACAACACGGCGCCAACGCCATCGTTGGTATGCGCTACGACGCAAATGAGGTCATGCAGGGAGTAACCGAAGTGCTCGCGTATGGTACCGCTGTGCAGGTCGACCGGATCAGCTGAGATTCCTCCAGGTTTCACTCGATTGCGGCGGGCGATGGTAGAATCCCCTCCCATGTTCTGTTCGTCCTGCGGGCTGCAGCTAGCTTCCACGGCGCGATTCTGCGCTCGATGCGGAACGGCTGTGGACGTAGACACGGCTGAGACGATTCTGGGCGACGAAGCCAGTCTTGACGACAATCACAGGAGACAATAGCGCTGAAGTTGCCTCCTGCGCCTCGTTTGACGCCAAAGCCGGGTACACCGCCACGGCAACCCCGATCTTCACCTCCCAGTAGTCCCGTGCTCACCAGCAGCGACGCGATTGGCGGCGGCCGTTTCGCTCCGGGCGTCATCATAGCTGAACGGTACCGAATCGTGGCCCTGCTTGGACGCGGAGGCATGGGTGAAGTCTACCGCGCCGAAGACCTGAGACTCAGCCAGGTGGTGGCAATCAAGTTCTTGCCGGAGGCGTTATGCAAAGATGCCTCGGCCCTTGGCAGGTTCCATTCGGAAATACGCGTTGCCCGCCAGGTGTCCCATCCAAACGTCTGCCGAGTTTTCGATATCGGGGATGCCCAAGGAATACCGTTTCTGACGATGGAATACGTCGATGGCGAAGATCTGTCCTCACTGGTTCGCCGGATAGGCAGGCTTCCGCAGGACAAGGCCAGTGAGGTTTCGCGGCAAATCTGCGCCGGGCTTGCCGCCGCTCATGAACGTGGCGTGGTGCACCGCGACCTGAAGCCCGCGAACGTCATGCTCGACGGGGCCGGGAAAATACGCATCACCGATTTTGGGCTGGCCGGAATCGCCGCAAGTATCCAGGGCGCCGAGGTACGTGCGGGAACCCCCGCGTACATGGCACCGGAACAGTTGGCGGGCAAGGAAGTCACGACGCAGAGCGATATCTACTTGCTCGGACTCGTGATGTACGAAGTCCTGACAGGAAAACGCGCGTTTGACGCCGCGACGTTGCCCGAATTGATGAAGGCGCGCGAAGAAGGCGCGCTCACCAATCCGTCCGCACTCGTGCGCGATCTCGATCCTCTTCTGGAGCGCGTCATCCTGCGTTGCCTAGAGAGAGATCCGGCCAAACGGCCAGCGAGTGCCTTGCAAGTGGCAGCAGCGCTGCCAGGTGGCGATCCACTGGCCGCGGCGCTGGCTGCTGGCGAGACGCCATCGCCGGAGATGGTCGCCGCCGCCGGCGAGACTGAAGGGCTGAACCCTCGCATCGGCTTGCTGTGTTTTGGCGGCGTGTGCATTTTACTGGTGCTTCTGTTTGTTGTCGGCAGACGGGTGAAGATGGTTTCCTATCTCCCGTTTGGCCCAAGCCCCGATGTGCTCGTGGACAAAGCCAGCGGGATGATTCGATCGTTCGGTTATGCAGACGCCCCCGTGGACAGCGCGCGTGGTTTTACGCTGATCTCCGATTTTATGCGCGATATCCAGGAAAAGGAGAAATCCCCTTCGCGCTGGGAAGCTCTTCGGAAAGAGGAACCTCCTGCGCTGATGTTTTGGTATCGGCAGAGCCCGCAGTTGTTTACCCCTCTCTCGCCGGTGGACAATCTGGTCTTCGGCCGCGTGCAGCCCCAATGAACCCCCGCGGCAGCAATCCGGCTCGCGGCTGATCGTCGCCTCATGGATACCTGTTGGAATTCGAGGCTGTACCTCCGCAGGTAGAGGATCCTCCAAAGGGGTACATCCCCCCTGACTGGAATCCGTTGTTTGCGGCGGCTGGCTTGGACTCGAGCCGTTTCAGGCCCGTCGAGCCAACCTGGTATCCGTTGGCCTGGGGAGACGCTCGGGCGGCCTGGGAAGGCACTTGGCCAAATCGGTTGGACATCCCGTTGCGGATTGAAGCTGCCGCCTTCCACGGGAAGCCCATCTACTTCAAAAATGATTTCGCCTTGGACGAAGCCGGAGCGTATGGATTCCTCGAGCAATTCCCGGCAGAATGCGATTGCACAATGGTTTAGCTTCGGACTCTTGCTGGTGATTTTTGGGTTTGGAATCTGGATGGCGGGGAAAAATCTTCGCGCTGGCCGGGGCGATGCGAGGGGATCCCGGCGGCTTGGCCTATTTGTATTTGTTACAGGTATGGTGAATTGGGTGCTCTTGGCCCATCACGTTTCTTCTGCCTTCGAGATTCTTTTTTTCGGAATGGTGACCTGGCTCCTGTACGCGGCACTGGAGCCTTACGTGAGGCGCTACTGGCCGGATACGCTGATTTCCTGGTCCCGTATGCTCTCGGGGAATTTCAAAGATCCTGTTTTTGCCCGGGATGTTTTGTTGGGCACTTTGTTTGGGCTCGCTTCAGCGGTTCTCGAACAACTGCAACCTTTGGTGGAGGCTGGCCTTGGCAAACCGCCCATGCGCCCGTGGGGCCTGCTGACCACTTACTCCCTGGAAGGAATTCGTGGAAGCCTGGCAACGATTTTGTACCAGGCTTCTTCGTCGTTCTCCAGTGCGCTGCTAATTTTTTCATGTTTTTTATTCTGCGACTGATTTTACGGCGCAACTGGTTGGCGGCGCTGGTCATGTCGCTATTGTTTTGTATTCCGAGCCTGGGCGCCCAGAATCCCGTGATTGACGCGTTGTTCACGGCGCCTTTTTTTCTGGCATACCTATTCATTCTTTACCGGTTTGGGTTGGTTGCGTTGACGGTTCTGTATTTTGTGGATCAGCTGGCGGATACGATGCCATTTGTTACGCCGCTGAACGCCTGGTATACGGAAGGTGGCTTAATTGCGCTGCTCGTGATCCTGGCCTTATCCCTGTATGGTTTCCAGGTTTCTCGCGCGGGCAAGCCTCTTTTCGCCAATGGTCTCGAGCTTTAGCGCGAAGTTTGTTTTCCTTCAGCGGGTCCCCGCAGAACGCCTTCGGTAATTTGCCCCGTGAGCAGCTCGAGATCGGTGAGCGCGCGACTGGCCGCCAAGCGCGCTTTTTCCAGAAACGAAGAATCCAGAAGGAACGCACAGCGATCCACGAACGGATGATTGGCCACTTCGAAGGGCTTTCTGGTTCGCCGTGGTATAGCCGTGCGAGCCAGGATCGCCTCGTACATTTGTAAATCCGATTGAAACTCGAGTGCTTCGCCCACATTCCATTTTTGCTGACGGGCTAGTGCGGCGAGATATTTTCGGCGAAATGCGGCCGCGTCTTTTCGTTTCATCGGCACGATTTTCTTGACGGTCGTCTCACCCCCACCCTTCGTCGCGATTTCCAGGGCGCGGGCGGAGGCGGCCAGCAGCGCCTCCCGCTGCAAGAGCTGCAGCAGGTCGCGATAAAGCGAGGCGTGCACCTGCAAGCCGAAGCGCCCGTGTTCCACAACATAGGAATCCACAAAACGCGGGACGACACGTTCGCGTAGTAACGCTTCGCACAGCCGCTGCGCCAGCGGTGCGGCGGACTCCTGGGCCACATTCCTGGTTTTGGATGCGGATACCATTTCGGACTTCTCATGGTAGCAGCACTGGGGTCTTTGCACTTCTGTACCGAAGGTCAGTCAAGGGACAAGCAAAAAGGCCCGGCGAGTTGTGCCCGCCGGACCTTTTTGCTTTTTGGTTTGAGTCGGATCAGTGAATCGCGCGGGGCGAATCGCTGACGCCTGCCTGTTGCGGCTCGGGTTCCGGAGCGACCGGTGCAATGGGATCTTTCTCCAGGGCCTGTTCGAGCACTTCATCGAGCGTTCGAACGTAGGCGATCTTCAGGCCGCCGAGAATTTCGGGCGGAAGATCCGCGACCGCGTTCGGTTCGTTGTCCGCGGGCAAGAGCACCTGCGTGATGCCCGCGCGCTTTGCCCCGAGGACTTTTTCTTTCACGCCGCCGATCGGTAACACCACACCCGAAAGAGTCATTTCTCCGGTCATGGCAAGGCGGTTTTTTACCGGCCGGTTGGTCAAGAGGCTCACCAGCGACGTGACCATCGCCGCGCCCGCCGATGGGCCATCCTTTGGAACCGCGCCGGAAGGCACGTGGATGTGGATGTCCTGCTTACGGAAGAAGTCCGGATCAATGCCGTAGCGCTCGGCGTTGGCACGCGTCCAAGTCAGGGCTGCGGTCATCGATTCCTGCATGACCTCACCGAGATGCCCGGTCATGGTGAACTGCTTTCCGCCGCGCATCCGGCTGGCTTCGATGAAGACGATGTCTCCGCCTACGGGCGTCCACACCAGTCCTACCGCCACACCTGGCTTCTTGACGCGCTCTTCCACTTCCTTTTCCGTGCGGAATTTTGGCACACCGAGGAATTCGCGAACGACTTCCGGCGTGACCACCATCTTGTCGATCTTGCCTTCGGCGATGCGCCTCGCCTGCTTGCGCACCAGGGTAGCGATTTCCCGCTCCAGGTTGCGCACGCCGGCTTCTCGTGTGTAGCTGTGGATGATTTCCCGCAGCCCTTCTTCTGAGAACTCGAGTTGTTCTCCTTCCTTGATCCCGTGCTCCTTGGCTTGCTTGGGGATCAGGTACTTGCGCGCGATGTGGATCTTCTCTTCACCTGTGTAGCCTGGAAGCTCGATGATTTCCATGCGGTCACGCAAAGGTTCCGGAATGGGATCCATCCAGTTGGCCGTAGCGATGAAAATCACCTTGGAGAGATCGAAAGGCACGTCCAAGTAATGATCGCGGAAAGAATTGTTCTGCTCCGGATCGAGCACTTCCATCAACGCAGAAGATGGATCGCCCCGGAAGTCGCGGCCGAGTTTGTCCACTTCGTCCAGCATGCAGACCGGGTCGTTGGACTCCGCGCGCTTCAATCCTTGAATAATTTGGCCGGGCAACGCGCCGATATACGTGCGGCGATGCCCACGAATCTCGGCTTCATCGTGCATGCCGCCGAGAGCGATACGCACGAACTTGCGGCCCAGCGAGCGGGCGATGGACTTGCCGAGCGAGGTTTTACCCACACCTGGAGGTCCGACAAAGCACAGGATCGGCCCCTTCATCCCTGGCTGCAGTTTCTTCACAGCCAGATAATCGAGGATGCGTTCCTTTACCTTTTGCAGGTCATAGTGGTCTTCGTCCAGGATTTCATGCGCCTTCTGGATGTCGATTTCCGTGCTGCCCGAGGATTTTGTCCAAGGGAGCGAGGTCATCCACTCGAGGTAGGTGCGCGAAACCATGTATTCCGCCGAAGCCGGAGTCATCTTGGACAGACGCTTTAGCTCGCGCTCGCACTCTTTCTTTGCTTCCGCGGGCATGCCGGTCTCTTCGACTTTCTTGCGGAGCTCCTCGATTTCCGCTTGCGCGTCATCAATGTCGCCCAATTCCTTCTGAATGGCCTTCATTTGTTCGCGCAAGAGATATTCGCGCTGGTTCTGGCCAACCTGCTCCTGAACCTGTTCGTTGATTTTGCTGCGCAGTTCGAGCACTTCCAGTTCTTTGGAAAGCTCGCGGATCAAGGTTTCGAGCCGCTTGCGCACATTGGAAGTCTCGATCAGCTCCTGGCGCAGCAGGGTCGAAAGACTTGGCAAATTGCCGGCGATAAAGTCGGAAAGGCGGCCCGGGTCATCGATATTCATCGCGACGTTTTGCAGTTCGTCAGAAAGCTGCGCCGAGTGGCTCACGACATCGCGGAAGAGTTCTTGAGCGTTGCGCTCGAGAGCTTCGAGCTCGGCATCTTCCTCACCGAGATAGTCGGGTTCCACTTCGACCGCCGCGCGGAGAAACGGACGCAACCCGAGAAGCTCTACAATGCGAATGCGCTGCAGGCCTTCGAGAAAGACCACCACATTGCCATTCGGCATTTTTACGGTCTTGTGAACTTTCGCGAGCGTCCCCACTTTATGAAGGTCCGCGGCAGTGGGATCTTCCACCCGCGGATCCAACTGGGCCACCACGCCCAAGAGCTTTTCGTCACCGCTCAGCGCGTTGACCAGGGCAAGCGAGCTTTCGCGGCCTACCGTTAAGGGCAGGACTGCCCCCGGGAACAAGACCGTATCCCGGACCGGAAGAATCGGCAGGGTTTCCGGCACCACATGTTTTTTGTCAGCCATAATTCCCCTCAAGTCCAGCGGCAAAAAAGTACCGCTTTGAACCTTAGATGCAAAAAAGGGCAAAAGGGTCCCAACTTCTGCAACCAAGTAAGGCAAATAACTTTAGTATTAGTGACTCACATTCTACCAGTTTCCTCTCACTTTGCAAAGTGCCACATAACCTATTTAAAATGAATAGACTATGATGTCGAAACGCACACGCTACGCCCTCTCGATACCCCTATCCTTTCTATCGACTAACTCTCTCACGAGGGTAATTAGCTTTGACGAAAGCGATTGCCTGGTCTCGTGTTTGGACAGCTCCTTCTAGTTGGGCGTCTTCTAGGGCGGTCAAAATCGTCTGGAAGGCGGGGCCGGACACGTACCCCATATCCTTCAAATCGTCGCCCGTCAAGAGCCGAGTTGGGCGAACTTCCTCGCTGGGGGTTTGAGCGACAAAGTTTTCAACCAAATCATGGGCGTCAAGGCGGCCGTGGCTCGACAGGCAATCCAGACGGTGGAGGGCGAGGTGTTCTTCAAAACGGGGAAGGCGCACAAAACGCTTGAGCGTGGACTTGCGCATCTGAGCCACGTCCTTGAATTTCATGTGATTGTCCACCAGCGCTAACACTTGCTGGGTGTCATCGTTGGAAAATCGCAAGCGCCTGCAAATCGAATCCGCCATCTTCACGCCCACATGCACGTGGCCATCGAAGCGGATACGGTCTCCCGTTTGCGATGCGGGGCGATAGGTGGGCGGCTTACCCACGTCATGGAGAAGTACGCTCCAGGCGAGGGTTGGGGATGTTCCTGCTGGCAAGCTTTCGAGCATCAAGCGCGTGTGGATCCAGACGTCGCCCTCGGGGTGATATTCGGGAGGCTGCTCGATACCTTTCATCGCGGAAATTTCAGGCAGCAGTTCTTTGAGCAGTCCGGATTCGTCCAGCAACTCGAAACCGCGGCGCGCGGCTCCTTCGGTGAGAAGTTTCGTCAATTCCTCGCGGATGCGTTCGGCGGAGACAACGTGAATCTCCGGGGCCAACTTTTTCATGGCCGCAAGTGTCGCGGGTTCTATTGCATAACCGAATCGCGCGGCGAAGCGCACGCCGCGCAGCATCCGCAGCTTATCCTCGGTGAAGCGGCGTTCCGGCTCTCCAATCGCGCGAATTAAGCCAGCCTGCAGGTCAGCGCGCCCACCCACATAGTCGAGTACCTCACCAGAATCATGACGCATGAGAAGGCCATTAATAGTGAAGTCGCGGCGCGCGACATCCTCTTCTGGTGTACTCGCATACACAACGCGGTCAGGATGCCTGCCGTCGGAGTAGCCGACATCCGAACGGAACGTCGCCACCTCAACCTTCGCACCATTGACCGGCACAAGCACGACCCCGAATTGCGCGCCAACGCCGATGCTATTGGGGAAGAGTTGCATTACGCAATCAGGCGTCGCATCGGTGGTCACGTCGTAATCCGCTGGCTCGCGCTTGAGAAGAATATCGCGCACGCAGCCGCCTACGAGCAGCGCTTGGTGGCCGTCGGCGCGAAGCGTTTCGCAAATGGAGTTGGCAAGTTCGCGAGGATTCACGTTCTGATTATGCGCCAGCCTTGCGATTCGTCGAGAAAGAAAAGAAGTCCGGTGAACGCAAGAAGATTACTTGCACCGAAGGACGAGGCAGGTGATGTCGTCGGATTGCCGCGTGGCACCGACAAAGTCTTCCACTTGCTTCATCAGGAATTGCAGTGTCTGTTGAGCGGAAAGCTCGGGCAGATTGCGTATTACCTTCAACCATCGGGGGTCAGAATATTCTTCCCCCGCGGCATTAAAGGCTTCGACCACGCCATCTGTGAAAAGCACCAATGTGTCGCTGGGCTGCAACTCGACAGTTGAGGCTACAAACGAGGTTTCCTTGCGAATCCCAAGCGGCAAACCGCCGGACTCCAAACGTTCCGTTCCGCCGTTCGCATGGCGCAACACCGGCGAATTATGGCCCGCGTTGACATAAGTGAGCCTGCGCGTAGCGGGTTCGTACTCTCCGATGATCGCCGTTGTGAAACGCATGCCGTCCAGGCTGTGTGCGCAAGCGTAATGGTTCAACCGTTCGACGAGTAGGGTCAGCGGCAGTCCCTCGGAAGCGAGCGTTCGTAGACTGGCTTGCAGCGTGGCCATGAGAAGCGCAGCCGGGACGCTCTTTCCGGCCACATCAGCCATCACCAGCATCAGTTTTCCGCCAGACGCCGCATCGGCCGTTGGATAGAACGCATCGTAGTAGTCGCCCGCGACGGAATTTTGCGGGCGCGTCCAGAAAGCCACTTCCGCCCCGGGGATCGCGGGCGGTTGCGAGGGCACCAGCCAGGTTTGAATTTCCCGGGCGATCTCCAGATCGCGCTTCATGATCACCTTATCCGCGAGTTCCAGTGAAAGCAGAAGAAGAAATAGGAGAGCCGATACGGCCTCGAAATTAACGTCCAGGGCAAAATTGTTTCCGTAGCGAAACTTCACACCCGAGACGAGTAGCAAGACCAGCGCCACCAGCAGCAAAAGTCGTCGCGCGGGCGTCAACTTATTCATTAGCGCCCAGAAGAACTGGCTCATCACGCGGAGTGGCTGCTTCCAGCGTGGCAATTTGTGGATTTCATCCCAATCCACGTCCTTGCCGTAGAAGCCATAGCTCGAGCGCGCATCGGCCGCGAACTGCGACCACAAATCGTCAACGGCGCGGCCTTCGCTGACGCGCTGCCAGAATCCCTCGAGACGTTCGATGGGTGTGAGGCGCGCAGGCGAAGTCGCAGGTGAATCGGGGGTAGCGGGACTCATCAGGCCCAAAGTATAGGTTATTTGGAGAGAGTCGTGGAGCGCGAAATCGCAGGCTAAGAATCGTCGCGGCGAAGCGATCCGCCAAACTGTACGGAACCGAAGCCGTATTTGTCGCGCAACCGGTCGGTGGCTTCGGTCAGCTTGTCCAGCTTTTCGCGGCGATCGGCTTCCAGGAGATCGAGTTGCTCCGCCCCATGCGAAAGCCCGGAAAGGGCGACGCCGAGAAGGCGAACTTTTCGTTGGACGTCGCGGTGCTCGCGCAACTGACCAAAGAAAACGGCAAAGATATCCGCGTCCAGACGAACAGGTTCGGACATCGTTTTCGAGCGCGTGTGGGTTTCGAACCCGGTATAGCGGATCGTGAGCGTGAGTGTGCGCGCGGAAAGCCCAGCTTCCCGCAAACGCTTGCAGGCTTTCTGCGAAAGATGGCTGAGCATAGTCTCCATTTGCGCCACATCTGCAGTGTCTTCGCCGAAGGTGTGATTTTGGGAGATGGATTTTGGTTCCGCGTCAATCAGGAATTCATAGGCATCGCCGCCGCGCGCCTTCCGGTAGAGCGCCGTACCCCACTGGCCGAAGATTTTCTCCAGCTTTTCCTGCTGGTGCGAGGCAAGTTGCTCAACGGTTTCGATACCGAGCGCTCGCAAAGCGCGTTCGGTTACTTCGCCGATGCCAGGAATCTTGCGAATCGGTAGGGGCGCAAGGAAACAAGCCTCCATCCCGGGCGCAACCCAGACCAAGCCGCGCGGCTTGGCCTGATCCGAGGCGACTTTCGCGACGAGACGGGTCGTGGCCAGTCCGCCCGAACAAGGAAGTTTGGTGGATTGCGTGATCTGGCGGAGAAGCTTGTCCGCCGCAGCAAAAGGCGGGCCATGGAGGCGCTCCGTACCAGAGAGATCCAGATAGGCTTCGTCAATCGAAACCATTTCTACTAGGGGGGAAAACTTCGCGAGGATACTGGCGACCCGGTCGCTCCATTCGGTGTATTTGTCGTGGTGGCCGTCGAGAAAAATCGCGTGGGGGCAGAGGCGCCCCGCAGTGCGCAACGGCATGGCGGATTGGACGCCGTACTTGCGCGCCTCATAGCTCGCGGCGGAGACGACACCGCGCTGATCGGGCCGTCCGCCGACAACCACGGGTTTGCCGCGCAGGTCGGGGCGTTCGAGCAATTCCACGGAGACGAAGAAGGCGTCCATGTCAACGTGCAGGATGGAAGACTGAAGCGGGAATTCCAGATTCTCCGCGGCGTCATGCTTTGCTCGGAATCGAGCGAGGTCCGGCATGGGATAAGCCTACGACTTCATTGTGCGTCGGGCAATCGTTCAGCGGAGAGGACCCGGGGAATGCTGGCGAGATCGTTCGTGACACCAATCTTGGTCCAGGCGGCAGTCTCGAGAAGAGGTTGCACGGCGGGAAGACTATCGTGGCCGAGCTCGAGGACAAGCAAGCCCTCTGGTTTCAGGCGTCGGGCCGCTTGAGGAATGAGCGCGCCGTAAAGCTCGTAACCTTCTTCGCCGCCGTAAAGGGCGGAAGCGGGTTCGTGGTCACGGACTTCTCGCGGAAGCGATGCAGATTCGCGACGGCCAATATAGGGCGGGTTGCTGATGATAAGGTCGAAAAGCAGTGAGCTGGGCGATAGCGCATCGAGCAGATTGGTTTCGAGAAAACGGGTGCGATCGGCGAAGCCGAGGCGGTCGGCGTTGCGTTGGGCGACGGCGAGAGCAAGGGGGGAAATGTCGGTGGCATAGATTTCGGCGGCGGGGAGTTCCTTGGCGAGGGAGATGGCGATGCAGCCGGAGCCGGTGCCGATATCCACGAGGCGCAAGCCTTGGCCTGAAAGTTTCTGTTTGTGGCCGGCTCGAAGTTCACGGACCGCGAGGCGATCGAGAGCGACTTCAATGAGATGTTCCGTTTCCGGGCGGGGAATCAGGACATCCGGCGTGACTTCAAATTCCAGGCTCCAGAATTCCTGTTTGCCGGTGAGATGTTGCGTGGGTTCCCCGTTGGCGCGTCTGCCGATTAGCGCGAGAAAGGTGGCTGCCTGTTCCTCCGTCAGAAACTCTTCAGGGTGAGCGTAGAGCCATGCACGGTCGCGTTTGGCGGCATAGAGAAGAAGCAGTTCTGCGGCGAGCGTGAAGGAAGGCACGTGAGCATCGCGGAGAAGCGCGATGCCTTGCTTCAAGAGTCCGCGAACCGATTTGTCTGTTGAGAGTGCTGTCATCTGGTCACACCATGGAGGTGATTAGGCCTCGGCGAGCTCCTGTTTGAGGCGCGCGGCCTCGTAGTGGGCCACCAGGCCATCGACGAGCGGGCCGACTTTGCCTTCCATGATCTCCGTAAGCTGGTGAAGCGTCAGGCCAATGCGATGGTCCGTGACGCGATTCTGCGGGTAGTTGTAGGTGCGGATTTTCTCAGAGCGGTCACCGGTCTTGATCTGGCCACGGCGTTCGGCGCCCATAGCAGCCTGTTGCTTTTCGAGTTCCATTTCATAGAGACGTGCGCGGAGGACGCGCATGGCCTTGGCGCGGTTCTTGATTTGTGATTTTTCGTCTTGCTGCGAGACGACCAGGCCGCTCGGAAGGTGCGTGATGCGCACGGCGGAGTAGGTGGTATTGACGGACTGTCCGCCGGGGCCCGAAGAGCAGAAAGTATCAACGCGCAGATCTTTGGCTTCGATTTTGATGTCAATGTCGTCGGCTTCAGGAAGAACGGCGACGGTCGCAGCAGAGGTGTGGATGCGACCTTGGGTTTCCGTCGCGGGTACGCGCTGCACACGGTGGACGCCGCTTTCGTATTTCAGTTTCGAATAAACTTTATTGCCCTGGATGGCGGCAACGATTTCCTTCATTCCGCCCATGGAAGACGGCGAACTCTCCAGGACTTCGATTTTCCAGCCTTGTGACTCGGCATAACGCGAATACATGCGGAAGAGGTCTCCCGCGAAGAGGGCGGCTTCATCGCCGCCGGTGCCGGCGCGGATTTCGAGAAGAATGTTCTTGTCGTCGTTAGGATCTTTTGGGAGAAGCAGAAGCTTCAGTTCACGTTCGACCTGCTCTTTCCGGGTGGTAAGCTGCTTCTCTTCTTCCTGAGCCATGTGGCGCATCTCGGCATCTTCGGACTCAACGACCATCTGGTGAGCGCCCGCGAGGTCCTTCTCAATTTGCTTGTATTCGCGGTGCTTGCTGACGATTTCCTCGAGTTCGGAGTGCTGCTTCGCAAGCTTTTGGAAGCGCGCGGAGTCGCTGACGACCTCGGCCGTGGAGAGTTGCTGGGTCATTTCCTGGTAGCGAGTGTCGAGCTGATCGAGCTTTTCCGATAACGTCAATGCGGCCATGGCAAATCCTCATGAAGAACACAAAATACAAAACGCGACAGAACGGAAGAATGGAGCGACTCCGGATTGTGGAGTAAGAGAGGTCAGCTAATAGAATGCGGCGTACATGGGTAAGTCTACTTCTAAGAATAGCGCGGAATCCGAATAGGCGCAATTGGGCCGCCATGGTTGCTGCTTGCCTGCGCGGTATACTACGATGCGACTGAGACCGGACTCCCCTAAAGGGTCGCGCTACAAGGGATTCCCGGATAGGTTTCAATGAGCGAAGCGACACGGACCATCTTGCAAGAAAATTCCGAAAGCTCCCGGGAAGCAGGCCGTGAGGCGGACGGGGGATTTTTGTGGGACTTCTGGTATCCGGCGATAAAGAGCGAAGCAATTCGCGGGAAGAAGATGGCGAAGGCAACGCTCCTGGAAGTGCCGCTGGTGCTTGGCCGGACAAATGAGGGGAAGTCGTTTGCGATGCGTGATGCCTGCCCGCATCGAGGGATTCCGCTTTCCTATGGACAGTTTGACGGAAAGAACTTGCAGTGTAGTTATCACGGCTGGCAATTCGATGCATGCAGCGGGCAGTGCGTGGAGATCCCATCCCTGACGAGCCACGACAAATTGAAGGTCGACCGGATCAGCGCGGGGCATTACCCGTGCGAGGAGCACGACGGCTACGTTTGGGTGTATATGAACGCATCGGGGGCACGATTGCCGGCAACGATTCCGACGGCGCCGGAACTGCCCAAATTCAGCGACAGGCACAAAGTCACGCGGCTTGATTGCGAACTGCCGTCACATGTGGATCAGGGAATCATCGGGCTGATGGATCCAGCGCACGGGCCTTTCGTGCACCAGTCCTGGTTCTGGCGAAGCAAGAAGAGCATTCACGAAAAATCCAAGCAGTTTGAGCCGATCGAGAATGGATTCCGGATGAGCAAGCATTCACCGTCCACGAACAGCTTGCCGTACCAGTTGCTGAAAAAAATGACCGGCGAGCCAGTAACGACGACGATTGATTTTGTTCTACCAAATATGCGGTTTGAGGAGATACATAGCGGAAAATTGTGGTTTTCGAGCCGCGCGACGGTAACGCCGGTACGGCGTGATCTGTGCCGGATAGATTTTGTGGCGGCGTGGAATCTGGCACTGCCGGTTGCGATTTTTCGAGCCTTTGCGAAAGTCTTCCTGGGGCAGGATCAGGAAACCATGATCAAGCAAGCGGAAGGGTTAAAGCACAACCCGCGGTTGATGCTCATCGACGACGCCGACCGCCCCGCGAAGTGGTATTTCGCGCTAAAGCAGAATCTACTCGAGTCGCGACGAACCGGCGAGGCCATGGTCCACCCCATGGATGGTCCAGTGACACTGCACTGGAAAAGCTAAAGCCGCTGCGTCCCCTTCGCAGAAGCGTTACTTCCCTTATGGACACCCGAGAACTGGCTATTGAAGTGTGGAAAGGTCGAAGGTCGCGGAGACCTCCAGGTTGTCGGGAAGAAAGACCCGGATTTCGGCGCCTTCAGAGATGACGTTGCGTGCGTCGTACTCAATGAAGACCCACGCGCCGATCAGGCCGCCGGAGGAATAGGGATCGGAAGCAGCATAGATCGGTTCGCCACGCATCGAGCGAGGCTCGACCCACTGGTTCTTCTGCTTCAGCCCGTAACGAAAGTCTTGCCAGAAATCTTCCGTTCGAAGCGTAATCCCTTTTTCTCCCGCGAGGCTGTTCGCGGCATGTTCAGCCTGAATCTGGTTGTATGTCGGAGTGAATTCGACGTGGATCTCGAGAAGAACGAAATCGCCGCGGCCGTGATAATCCAGGCGAGCCTGTTGAGCACTGTAGCCGGCGGTGTTCTGGCTGGAAACTTCGACGACTTGCGCGACCGGAGTGAGGAGGCGAATTTCGGAAATGTACGGGCCCTTTTTCGGAATGGGGAGATGCTTGGAATAGTTCGCCAGAAAAGCGCCCGACTTCTCGTCGCGACGCTGGCCGAGAAAATAGGCTTCTCGGATGGCTGTGTCGGAAAGGTCCGTATCATAGGCGAAAGCGGAAGGAAGAAAAAGACTGAGAGAAATGAGGAAGACGGAGGAAATCCTAGAGAAGCGAGACAACATCAGCGGCTCACCCAACAAGTATATGGCACCGATCAGTGGATCGGCAAAGGGGGAGAACAAGCAAGAATCCCTGCCGCCATGAGGGAGAAAGTCTCCGGAGTTAGCGGCGTTGTTAGATGCGGCGGGGAGTATTAGGAAAATCGAGCCAGACTTTGATGCCGCAGAAATGAGAGCCCTCGGTGCAGATGGGCGTGGTGATTCCCGCGCGGAGATGGCAGGGTGGGCCGATGTAGCGAGCAAGTTCGGGCTGGACAGTGCGAAGCTGGGCGATTTCGTCCATGGATGCGTTATAAATCTCTTCTTGTGCGTTAAAGCAGGTGCGCATGGTCCACTTATGGAGGAGATGAAGGAGTGACCCGGTTTCGACGAGGCGAATGGATTTGGCGTTCGGCAGAAGATAGAGCGCATCTTCGGGAGGGACGCCGCGGTCGAGGAGCTGGTTTTTGGCAGACCAAGCGTCGCTCATGGCACGGTCGTACAGTTCCTTGGCGCGAGGATTTTCGGCCAGAAGCATCGGCGTGATGTAATCGGGCTCGCGGGTGTCTGCGAGTGTCAATAAGGGGCGCGAACCAGGAACCATGCGGTGGCGTTGATCCTGGCTGTCGGCGGTGTGGCTGATCCTTTTGGCGAAGGTGTAATTCGCGTGCTGGAGCGCACGCATCATGGGTGCGTGGACGCCAATGTCCAGAGTTTCGAGGCGATACAGGTTACGCGAAGGATTGAGGAGCCGGTCGATGGCCTCGGAATCGGGGCAAGAGGATTCGGAGACGCCGACGACGGCTCGGTAGGATTCGGCCATGACGCGCGAAGCGTTGGACGAATAGTCTACGAGGCGTGATGTCTTGCCGTCGAGGCTAGCGTCGAATTCGCGGGCGAAGGCGTCTCCTTCTGATTTTGTTGGCGTGGCATCCTTCCATTCGGGCAATTCTTCCAGCGGAACAGTTCCGAAGCGGTCAAAAAACTGAGGATCGACTTGGTGAACTTGGGCGACCATTTCACCGATAATGGCGCGGGCTTCACTGGGAGTGTCCGAAGCGGAGCACATGCGCCAGAGTCGATGGAGAACGATGCCCGAAAGTGTGTGAACCATCGTGGTGAACGCAGCCACGGGGAGAACATAGCGGGCAATTTCGATGGCTCGCTTTTCGGCGGAGCGCTCAATTTTTTGAATGCGCTTTGCATGAGACATCGGGCCAATGTGCCAGATGTCGTTGAGGATGCCCCGCGCGTCCGAGACAAGCAGCGCGGAGAGCTCGCGGTAGTAGGCCCATGCGCGAGCAATGGCAGCCTCGTAGATGCCGCGGCAAGCTTCGTCAAAGAAGAGCGAGACGGGAGGAATATACGCCTGAGCGCGATCCAGGCGCACATAGCGCTGGCTCTGCTGCTCGGAGTTGTAGAAGGGATGCGCGTGGAGAAAGGACCAGACAAACTGGCGGCTTACATTTTCGAGACCGAACTCGAAATGAGCGTGCTGGTAGACAGTGTGATGACCACTGTAAAAGGTGGCGGCGCCGATGTTCAGTCGCTGCTTGTCGGTAATTTCGTCAGATGTGATAAGACGCGAAGAGTAGCAGGTGCGGGCAGCGGCAATCGCAGAATCAAAAGGATGCGAAAAGGCGTTACGCAGCGTAATGCGCGGGGGAGCGGTCTCAACGGCGTCGGAAGAGGGTGCGCCATCGAACATGCGGGATTGTGTAGCCACGTTGAGAAGAGATTCTACACGGAGTGAGAGCGGTGGACAAAAGGGGAGAAAGAAAAAGCGGACCAGCTTAAAGCCGGTCCGCTAGCAAATCTCATTTGGTCGATAAAAGCGCTACTTCTTGGCGCCGACGTTGGCGTACTTCTTTTGAAAGCGCTCAACGCGGCCGGCCGTATCCACGAGCTTCTGTTTGCCAGTGAAGAAAGGGTGGCAGCCAGAGCAGATTTCGACGCGGAGCATGTCGCCCTTGATGGTCGAGCGGGTTTGGAACGTATTCCCGCAGGCGCAGTGAACCGTAACGGGATGATAGTCGGGGTGAATACCGGGTTTCATGGATTCTCCAATCTTTCGTGGCCGGTCTGCGCGGGAATCGGTACATGGGTGGTCACAGCCGCGTCGCTAGGTCACGAGACAATCTCTAATTATACGGGAAATCAGGCGTAACGCAAAACGCGGCCAAAATGGGGCTCATTCTGCTCAGCAGACGTAAATCAGGGGTTGGGAATGGCAACGGTCGCTTGGCTCGAGTGGGAGCTTTCAGCGCCTGCGTTATCCACAGCAGTGACCGTGTAGTAGTAGGTCGTTCCGGAAGTCACCGTCGAGTCGTCATAGTTCAGGACATCAACGGGAGAAGAGACCAAGGAACTGCCAAAAGAGCCGACGACGGAGCTGCGGTAGACCCGATAACCGGCGATTGCGCTTACGCTGGGATCCCAAGAAAGGTGAACCGTGTGCTGAACCGGTGGAGTCGGCGGTGGCGGGGGCGAGGGTTGGGAAGGATCCACACCGTCACCGGATACAGAAACTTCTCCCGGGGAAGCGAGATTGGCGCTCAGGATGGAGATAGTCCCCGAGGCTACGCCCTTTTTTTGCGGACGGAACCAAACCTGGAATGTAACCTTTTGATGGGGGGAAAGCGAGAAGCCGGGAGAAAGATCGGAAACGCCAAAGCCAGGCCCGACGACGGTGACACCATTGAGGGAAAGATTGACGTCGCCGGTGTTCTGAAGCGTGACGTTCTGCGTTGCCGTCGTGTTCAAATTGAGATTGCCGAAATTGATGGAACTGGGATCGACGGTGACAACGGCAAGTACTTTTTCTCCAGCGCCCTTCAGAGAAACCACGGCCGGGAGATCTGAGGCATTTGTGCCGAGGGTGAGGGTTGCCAAGGTGGCGCCAGCGGACAATGGGGAGAAAGCGATCGTGTAGTCAATGGTCATCGCAGGGAGCAACATGCGAGGAGCAGAAGGGCCTGTGACATCGAACTGCTTGTCGGAAACGGAAAGCGAAGAGATCTGGAGAGGCGCTTTACCTGAGTTGGTGATGTGAAGAGTTAACGTGAGGGTGCGACCGAGGGCAACGGTTTTGAAGTCCATGCTGGTTGCCGACAAAGTGAGGGCTGGCTGCGCAGTTGGTGTCGCCTTGGGACTGTAGGAAGTGCATCCGCTGAAAAAGAGTGAGAACGCGAGAAGACACGCAGCGGGAAAGGATCTGCGGATGGGCGATGCAGTTGGACGAAACGAAAACAA
>Ga0306920_100002481_pt1 | contig 23336 bp, 17 predicted proteins | sample flu12Cox44000170_FD_204666 | JGI IMG/M metagenome (GOLD analysis project Ga0306920, IMG submission 204666) | Lab enrichment of tropical soil microbial communities from Luquillo Experimental Forest, Puerto Rico - flux4day.12C.oxic.44.000.170 (v2)... | ecosystem: Environmental > Terrestrial >...
GGATGATGTTTTCGAATTGGCTGGCTTCGGTGAGGCGCCCAACGGCTCGCACGCTGATCTGGAACATCTGGTCCTTGGGAGCAGGGGACTGTCCCACCTGACCCGCGGCAATCTGGACGTTCTGTTGCGCCAGGGCTGTGACCACGTCAGAAGCCGTCAGTCCGCGCGCGGCCAACTGCGAAGGATCAAGCCACAGGCGCATGGAGTACTTACGTTCGCCGAAAATAATAACGTCGGCCACACCGTGAATGCGCTTCAGCGCATCCTTCACGTAAATGTCTAAGTAATTGCTGATAAACCGTTGACTGTAGCGATTATCCAAGGTGTAGAAACCGATCGCCAGAATGAATGAACTGGCGTTCTTGGTGATCACTACACCGGTCGTCTTGACCTCGTTCGGAAGCCGTCCGTTTACCGCCGAAACACGGTTTTGCACGTCAACCGCCGCGATGTCGAGGCTGCGCGTCAGCTCGAAGGTCACGGTAATCGAACTGCTGCCATCATTCCCACTGCTCGACGTCATGTAGCGCATACCCTCGACGCCGTTGATCGCCTGCTCTAGCGGCGTAGTAACCGCGGATTCAACGGTTTGAGCGTTTGCTCCCGTATAGAAGCAGTTAACAGATACCTGAGGAGGTGCAAGTTGCGGAAATTGCGCAATGGGCAGGAACGGAATGCAAACGGCACCCGCAATCACGATGAACAGCGACGTCACCGTCGAGAAGACCGGCCGTTTGATGAAGAAATCAGCGAACAATACGAGTATTCCTTCCCCGAGGACGTCGGGTGCTATTGCTGAATCTTAATTGGCATCCCGTCGGCGAGGTTCTGGCCACCCGAGACAACCACGTCGTCTCCCGCCTTGAGACCGCTGATTACCTTGTAATCGTTGCCCGAGATGTCACCCAGCGTAAGCGGAATCTGCCGCGCGACTTCCTTTCCGTCCTTCTGTTCGGCAACAAAGGCAAAGAACTGACCGCTAATGCGCGATACCGCGACCACCGGAATCGTGATGCCCGGTTGAGTGTTCCAGGTGATGCGCGCACGCACCAGTTGTTGCGAACGTAGTCTCTTGTCTGCTGTCTGATCAACCGGAGCCTTCGCCAGAACCGACTGGGTCGACGTATCTACCTGCGGTGATATGAAGTACACCTTGGTCGTGAGAATCACATTGCCGGCCGCGTCGAGGATCTCGACCGGTGCGCCCATCTTCAGCTCTTTCGCCCGATCAGAAGGAATGGGCAGATAGAGCTCGAGTCCACGCCTTTCGTCTATCGTCGTCAGGAGGGTTGTGTTAGTGACCCGGTCTCCGACATGCACTGGAATATCACCAACAATCCCATCCACCGGCGCAAAAACACTGAAATACTTCAGCTGCACTTGCTGTTGGTTAATCTGGGCATCCATCGACTTTACATCAGCGTCGGCGGCATCGTAGCTAGACTGCGCCTGGTCGAGGTCCTGCTTGCTGATTACGCCGGATGCGGACAGCCCCCTCGCCCGCTCGAGCTGGACCTTCGCCAATTCCCTGGTCGCCACCTTCGATGCGCGCTGCGCCTCCCAATTGGAAACCGTGGCCGCCTGGCGACGCGGATCGATCTCCATCAACGACTGCCCCTTCTTCACCACATCGCCGGAGTGTACGTTGATGTCAAAGATCCAGCCCTCCACGTCAGACATGATGCTCGCAGAATTTCGCGACTTGATGGTAGCAACGTATTCCGACGTGCTGCCGAGTTCTTGCGAATTGATGCGTTGTACTTTCACCGGCACAGCCGGAGGCCCTTGAGGACCCTCGGCTGTACCCCGGCTGCACGCCGCCATCCCCAATAGCAACGCCAATGCGGGCGCAAGCAGCAACGGTGCCCGTAGCAAGGAACGACGAGCCGAACGCACACAGACGCCACGGCTAGATGTATGAAATCCAATACCGCTCATAATGAGAAAGCTTTAGTTGTAATGGCTAGCCCGGAGACGCCACCCCGGCAGACACATTGTAGCGCTTAAATCAACTTTGATTCCTTGGAGAGTCGGGATTGGCATGAGCCCAACTTGGCAATCAAGCTGGCAGCCTCGGCGTTCGTTCGCAGTGGGAAGAAAAGGGCCGCGTGGCTTTGGGCACGCGGCCGATATTCGAGACTAAGGCTGCCGGGCTGCTAAGCCACCTTCGTAGTCACTCTTCTGACAGCCATCGACAACATCAGTCGTGACACACCAGAAACAATAAAGCTGATTCCTACCAACGTTCCGATAACCCATTCGCTATTGGACGGCCAGTGTGCCCAGATCAGAACTCCGAGCAGGATAGTAACGATCGCATCGAATAGTACCCAGCCCCAACCCGAGATGGGCCTCATCTGAAATGCCAACACCAGCGCAAAAACTCCATAAATCAGCAGGAAGCAGGCGATGACCAGCGTCAATGCCAGCAAGCCTCTGGTGGGATGCATCAGGATGTACATACCGGCAGCGATGTAGAGCAGGCCCAAGATCAGCTCGAGGATCATTCGTCCCCCGCTGTGAGCGCGAAATGCATAGACAATCTGGAAGCCGCCATCGAAGATGGCGGTCCACGCAACTACGTAGACAATCACCACCCCTGCAATGGCGGGAGCGGCAATCGCGATTATGCCGGCCAGGATCATCAGAATCGCCAAAGCAATTGACCATCCTGAGGCACGTTTCACAACATCCGGTAACGTCTCGGCCATGATTCCTCCAATCGGTTGGGGCGTCAGCAACGCGAGGTTGTCAGCCGCCAGAGTTCAACAGAGTTTCAGAGTTAGCCCAGAGTGAATGCAAATATTCAAGTTGCGAGCATTCTTGCAGACGATGCGGCCTTAATCAACGGTTTAGTTCGAGTTGCACGCGTTCAACTGCGTCGAATTGGCGCATGTCAACGGCAACTTTGTTGTGATCTGCAGCGCTAAGCACGAATGGATTGGCGAACCGGTAGCCAAACAAGACCTCGTCGGGAACGTACGAGGTTCGAGTCTTGACCGTCGCCGAAAACGTCTCGTCGAAAGCACTCAGCAAAACGAGAAACTCCGCTTGCGACTGCCGCAACGACTCCGGAGTCTCGCCATACATCGGAGAGTTCCGGTTAATAGGATGCACGACTGTCCAGGTGAGCGGGAGAAACACCACGCCGCTGCGCTCCAAGTCCAGAGGGTAGTAACGCCGTGTGCGAGCGCCTTCGACGTCCTCGAACTTGCTGAACAGTACTTTCGCAGTGATTTCGGTCAGCTCGTTTGACCGTGCATTGGCCACGCGAAACTCAAGCGCGGTGAGGTTCTGATACGGCGCTATCAGCGTGTGCTGGCTGAACAACAACTTCGCCGTGGGCCGCGAGAACCTTGCGAACAGCAACCCTGTAACGATAGCGAAGCCCAACAGCCCAGCCAGTGCTTCCACGGTGACGATCGTGTTCGCGGCCGTTCCTATCGGGACGACCTGGCCATAACCGATCGTGGCGAGCGTTTGCACGCTGAAGAAAAATGCACGAAGGTAGGTGTGGTTCTCCATGCCCGCTGTCGAACTACCCAGGGCGCCGGGACCGCAGGCTAGATAGGCCGCTGCAAAAGCGGCGTTTACCACCAGATACATCGCCGCAGTGAGACCAAAGAACTGCCACCACGGCATGGTGAGCATCGCATGATAGGCGCTAAAGGATGACCAGAAGCGAAGTCCTGTGCGCTTCACGTTGAAGCTGCCATCCCGGTTCAGAAGGCGCTGATGGCTATCGCGGGAGACGACGGAGCCGAACCCGAGGTCACGAAGGTCCTGCTCGTTCAAAGGCTGAGTTGTTGTTTCGGTAGCCATCCTATCGCCACGCGCGGCCATCCGTCGCCGCTGCGTTCTGAGAGTATACCTACTTCGTAGGACAATGCCTCGCTCGGCCGAACAGCTCGGCCGAGGCTAGCAGTTGCCATGCGGCTGTGCAACATGTCACGGCATCCAGTTCGATGATCGTGTCTAATGGAAGATTCCTACTTGAGAGGCAGGTAATCTTTATGGCTGTGAGCGGTAAGAAGGGCGTAATAGGAATTCTAACGCGTGGTGGTGACGTGCCTGGACTCAACCCGGCGATTCGCGCCGTCACGATTCGCGCACTGCGCGGGGCTACAGCGTGATTGGGTTGCGGCGTGGATGGGCCTGCGTCCACACTACAAAAGCTTCGAAATGAAGCCGCTCTCATCATAACCAGCGAATCCGCGTAACCGGCAAAACAGGCAGATATAGAATCCTATGTGATCGATAGCGGACGCAACACCGCGAGCAATTTGTTTTTGAAACGTCTCAACAGGGCCTCAGGCACTCCCTCACGCACTTGGCAGGCCCGCTCCGCTATTGGAAAATGAAACGGTGCCCGCCGAACCAACGCGAAATTCGGACTCTTCGAAGCAGCTCCAGGTGTCGTCACCGGGCGACGGAAGTGTTCGGGCGACCGGACATGTCGTGTCCGCGGAACTCAAGCATTGGTTGAATGAATTCTGCGAAGCGAAAACGCTGCGAAAGCGGACAACATCTCTCATCGGGTTGGTCAGTTGGATGAGGCGGGGATCGGCCTCGGTCGTTGACCCGTCGGGTCTCGCAGGCTTCGTCGAATATCTCGACAACCATTTCGAACAGCGAGCTCGCTTTCAGACCGCCTTCGCGGGCTTACTGTCGGAAATGAACTGTATCCCTTTGTTTGCCGAGGCCGGCATCCCCTCGGACCACAGCTTTGTGTCGGAGATCGGTCATCGCATTTCGGCTCGCCTGCTGCCGTCGGCCCGTGAGGAATCTGATGCGGCCAAACTGCTGGTGCTCCTGTATCCCACGCAACGAAGTGCGCAACGATTCCTGGCCGGTCCACCGGAACTTTTTCGGCGGCTCGTAGCAGACGTTACACCGCCGGAAGATCCGCAATTTGCAGGCCATGAGTATCTCGACCTGCAGGAAGCCATGCGGTTGCTCGCCTCACGGATCAGCGCTTTGGGATTGAATCCTGAAGTCAGAGCCCGGAGTGGTGTTTCTGGAGTATCGGATTCGGCTTTCTATAGGTTGCTTTCTTCTACCGAACAGTTAATTGCCGCTGCCGATCCCGAGGCCGTAGCTGCTGCACTGCCGCGCTGGCGAGGATCGGTTCAACGTTGCCGTACTGAGATGCTACACGTCCACCAGCATATGGAGAACGCGGGCGTCAGCGTCGAGCTGATTTTCGACTTGCGCAAGATTGCAGCATGCCTGGCGCGAATGGAGTCAATCGCGGACATCTTGACGGCGGAAGGCATCGACGCCAGGGTCCAGGCTACGCATAGCCTGCTCGGGCAACTCATCGAAGGTCGTCTCGCTGACCTGAGTCTCACTTCCCTGCTGCGCGAAAACCTCAATCTCATTGCTCGCAAGATGGTCGAGCGCGCCGGCCACAGCGGCGAGCACTACATTGCTCACAATCGTCCCGAATACTGGCACATGTGGCTGGCGGCGGTCGGCGGCGGCCTTCTTACCGTCATCACCGCAGCCGTTAAGCTCCGTATCTATGACGCACACTTGCCGCCTTTCGTTGAGGGGTTTGCGACTGGGACGAACTACGCCATAAGCTTCGTATTCCTGCAGATCCTTGGCCTCGTTCTCGCTACCAAGCAACCGGCGGCCACAGCAGCCACCTTTGCCGGAATCATTCGTGAAAATCGCGGAGTTGAACGCGAAGACAAGCTGACCGAATTCGTATCCCGGATCACTAGCACCCAACTGGCTGCCGCTATCGGAAACGTAGCGGCGGTAACAATCGGCGCGATTTTCTTCGAACGTCTATGGCTGCTGGTCTTCTCCGAGTCTTATCTCGCGCACGAGAGCGCCACTCACGTCTACGAAACACTGAATCCGACCGCCTCTGGAACGGCCTTTTACGCAATTGTTACCGGCGTAATCCTCTGGATGGCCGCCCTCGCCGGAGGTTGGTGCGAAAACTTCGCGGTGTATTACCGGCTCACCGATGCGGTGGCGCAACATCCCTTGGGTTTCAAAATCGGGCAGGGCCGGATGAAGAAAATTTCGCTCGGACTGCAGCGGAACCTTGGGGGATGGAGCACCAGCATCGTGCTCGGTTACTTGCTGGGGTTCACTCCTGAGATTGGCCAGTTCTTTGGCATACCTTTGGACGTGCGGCATGTTACTTTATCAACTGGAACCCTCGCCCTCGCAGTCGCACACTTCGGCGCCAAGAGTATGGGACGCGCCTGGTTCTACCAGGCCGCCGCCGGCATCGCCGTCATTTTCGTACTCAATCTGTTCGTCAGCTTCAGCATCGCAGCGTATGTGGGTCTCCGCGCGTACGACGTCAGCGGTTGGGAACAATGGCAGATTTTGCGCCACCTGATATTGGATGGCTTAAAGTCTCCCTTGCGCTTCATCTGGCCGTCCTACATGCGAAAACGCAACGAGCAGCCCGAGCCTCTCCCCGCCGAAGAGCAGAGCTAGCACGGCAAAAAATATGGACCTGCCTACCAGACGACGCAGCGTTCAGCCACGCTCCTTACCATAGGGCTGTCAGCCTTGCACGAAAACGCCTTCTCGAAAGGCGGAAAGTTCGACAGCGGCCCGATCACGCGATACTTCGCCACCGGATGCGGATCTCCCTGCACCATCAAGCGCTGCGTTTCGGGCCGGGTCTCGTCGCCGCGAAATTGGCCCCAGGCGAGGAAGAACTGCTGATCGGGGGTAAACCCGTCAATGGTCGGAGCGGGCGGTTTGCCCTTCTGCGAATTCTGAAAAGCCAAATATGCAATCTTCACACCCGCAAGGTCACCAATCGACTCACCCAGTACCAGCTTCCCATTATGGTGGATGGTGGGCTCTATATAGTAGCCGTCGAACTGCTTCACAACGCATCCCGTTTTGGCCTGGAATTTCTTTAGATCGTCTGGCGTCCACCAGTTATTCAATCGACCTTGAGCATCGAACTGAGCTCCCTCGTCGTCGAATCCGTGGCTCACTTCATGCCCAATGACGACGCCGATCGCGCCGTAGTTGACCGCATCCGTCGCATTCACATTGAACGCCGGTGGCTGCAGGATGCCCGCCGGAAACACGATTTCGTTGAGCAATGGGTTGTAATAGGCATCCGACGTAGGAGGCGTCATGCCCCAGCGCCCGCGGTCCACGGGCTTGCCGATCGTTGACCATGCGTCGGCGACCTGAAATTTCGACGCTGCCTCGATATCTTCGAAGTACGCACTCCGCGAAATCGAGACGCGGCTATAGTCCTTCCACTTATCGGGATACCCAACCTTCACATTGAACGTCGAGATCTTCTCCTGCGCCTTCTTTTTCGTCTCCGGACTCATCCAGTCAAGCTGCTCGACCGTCTCACTCATCGCCGCCAGGATGTTTTTCACCATTTCCTGCGCTCGGGCCTTGGCCTCGGGAGGAAAATAGCGCGCGACGTATTCCTGTCCAACCGCCTCGCCCAAATACTGGTCTGCCGCCGTTGAGCACTGCTTCCATCGCGGCTTGATCTCGCCCAGGCCAGCAAGCTGTTTCTGGTAGAAGTCAAAGTTCGCATCGACAAATGGTTGCGACAGATATGCCGCCGCATCATGCAGCAAGTGCCACTTCAGGTAGGTTTTCCACTCTGCCAAGGAGGTGTCCGCGAGTTGGCGATTGAACTCCTGCATGAACTTAGGCTGCTCGACGTTCAAGGGAGCCCGCGCCACCTTAGCCGCTGTAAAGAACTCGTCCCAATCAAACAATGGCGAGAGCTGTTTCATTTCTGCGAAGGTCATCTTGTGATCGAGCACTTGAGGATCGCGCAGAGCGACGTTATCCAGTGATGCCTTCGCCAGGGAGGTCTCAACTTGCATGACCGCCGTTGCCGCCTTTTTAGCGTCCCCCTCAGAGTAACCTGCCAATTGAAACATCTTGGCTACATGGACGAGATATTCGTCGCGTGCCTTCTGAAAACGCTCCTCCGGTTTCAGGTAGTAATCACGATCGGGAAGCCCCAAGCCGCTCGCTCCGATGTCGGCAATCACCTCCGACGGGTTATGCGGGTCGGGCAGCGGACCTAATCCGAAGGGCACGTTGATCCCGACATTCTCCATCCGGCCAATCATCGTGAGCAGCCCTTCACGATCTTCGATCGTGTCGACCTCGGCCAGCGAAGGTTCGAGCGGCTTAATTCCCAACTTGTTGATCGTCGTCATGTCCATGCAAGCGGCATAGAAATCGCCGGTCAATTGCGTGATGCTGCCCTTCGGCTGGTCAGTTTTCGCAGCAGCTTCTTGCAAGATGGTCCTTATCTTCTCTTTGTTCGCCTCGCCCGCTTGCCAACGTCGGCTCCAACGGTCCATCGACGCCGGAATCGGGTTGTTGGCGCGCCAAGTGCCGTTCGCATACTCATAAAAGTCCGTACAGGGATCTGCCTTCTGATCTATGTCGCTCATCTGAATACCCTGCAACGATTCGCCGAACAAGGCGCCAACCCACAACAGCACACTGATTAGAACTCCGCAAACCTGCATATTGCTCCTCATGAACACAAGATGGCAGCCGGGGCAATTGTACTGTCGCGGTGCCGCTAGGAGTGGTCTGACTCGATGGTTTTTGGGGTTTATGCGTGACTAACTGCGGATTACAGGTGTGAAACGTCTGCGGGCAGCATAACTTTTAAAGCCAGCGATTAGCTGGTCAGGCAAGTGGCAAAGACCGGTCGCGGATCCGAACCAGGGCGCAGTCGATCACTTGAATGATCTCTCCCGCAAGCTCCGCCGAACGGTTCTCGCGCAAGCGACGGCGCGCTTTGTCAGCCTTGAACCAAGTGGGATCACGATGCTCCTCGCTCGGCGAGACGAGACGCTCAACCTCGCAAAGGTGAGCCTGTACCGGAACGATTGACCGACTGCTCCTGAATCGCTCACGCTTGGAATGAAAATACCAGTGAAATGGCTTGTGTTCGATGCGTCCTTTGACGCCTGCTTCTTCGTACGCCTCACGGGCCGCAGCTTCGGCGTATGTTGCATCACCGTCAACCCCTCCCTTCGGAAAGGTCCAGCGCCCGCTGCGCGTACGAACCAACAGGAATTCGGGTTCGCCGTTTTTCAGGCGATAGCAAACTGCCGCAACATGAATGCGTTCGCCTGTGGATTTAGTGTGGATATCTTTCCACCAGCGCAAGACTCGTTCGCTTTTTCCGTAAACCGAACTGGCTGTCGTCGGCATCCGTACCCGTCGGGGTCCATGCGAGTCCTACTCGCAGTCTGCTAACTATTTAGTATCCCCTAGGATGGTGCATTCCCCTTGTTAAAAGTCGATGAACGCCCGTGAGACGTATCTGGATGGTGAATAGCGTGTAAAAGCCGCTTGAAAGCGGCTCACGCAAGCAGATGCTCCGAGTCGCAAAGGCGACAGCTTACGTCGGGCCGACCGTCACTACTTGTGCTCCCCTACCAGCCCTAGCGGGCGGAAAACCTGTAAATGGTCGTGGAGTGGAAGGTCGCGACCGGCTTCAACTCGGTCGTCGGAAACTTCGGGTGATTGGGAGAGTCCGGATAGTGTTGCGTCTCCAGGCAGAATGCATAGCGACGGTTGTAAACTTTACCGCCTGTGCCGGTAACGGTTCCGTCGAGAAAGTTGCCAGTATAGAACTGGATTCCCGGCTGATCGGTGAGCACTTCGAGCACGCGCCCTGTCGTCGGCTCGTAGGCTTCGGCCGCCAGCTCTACTTTCTTGCCTCCGCCGTCGAGCACCCAATTCTGGTCGTATCCGTGCGCCAGTTTCAGTTGCTGGTTGTCGGAAGCAATGCGCGACCCAATGACGGTCGATTTGAGGAAGTCGAATGGCGTGCCAGTCACTGCCGCCAGTTCGCCGGTGGGAATCAGATTCGCATTTACAGGCGTGTAGCGGCGGGCATAAATTTTCATCTCGTGGCCAAGAATGTCGCCGTTCCCTTGCCCTTTGAGGTTGAAGTATGAGTGGTTCGTCAGGTTTAGGACGGTGTTGGCGTCGGTCTTCGCCGCGTACTCAATCTTCAGCTCGTTCCCAACTAACGTATATCGCACGCTTGTAGTGAGGGTTCCAGGAAATCCCTCTTCGCCGTTCTTGCTGACGTAGGTCAACTCGACGCCGTCTTTGATTTCCTTCGCCGACCAGACCTTCTTATTGAATCCGTTGATCCCCCCGTGCAGCGCATTGTCGCCGTCGTTCTTCGGAACGTGATACGTTTTACCGTCCAACTCGAAGGTTCCGCCTGCAATTCGGTTCGCGTAGCGACCAATGATAGCTCCCATGTACGGCTTGTTCCCGGTGTTCACGTATCCGTCGAGTGAATCGAAACCCAGCACGATGTTCGCAGGTTCGCCGTTGCGGTCAGGCGCTTCGAGCGACATCACAATGCCGCCATAATTCAGGATGCGGACCGTGATCTTGCCGTCCTGCAGCTTGTACAGGTCAATTGGCTGGCCGTCGACGGTCCCCGCCAGCTGTTTCGAGACGTTCGCAGCGTACGACATAGCAGTCATCGCAAGTAGTACCAACAGGATACGTGCTGATTTCATGGGATCTCCGATTGCGCAGTATAACTGACACGAACTCGACTATTCCGCCTAGGAGGCGCGACGAGGCGAAAAGCGCACGCTGTAGAAGATCCCTAGCAGCAGCAAGAACGCACCCCACCACACATTGGCATGCAGGCGGAATAACACCACTGGATTCGCCGGCGGATAAACGATCTCCCACAACCCCACTCCAAAAATCAATGCGCCATTCACCAGCAGGGCGATGCCCGCGAAGAACCATATCGAAATGCCGCCGCCACTCCGCATACCCCGCCTCTCACCACACCAGAATATTGAGCACGACAAAGACTGCTGCTACCACAATGGCCCAAAAGAGTGGCCGCTCCCACATCGGAACCTCGGCCTCGTGGGGAAGCGGCGTGACCCCATAAACCAGTCCCACGAGTTCCTCGTCGGTCTTCGGCTTTGTCATTAAGCTGACCACTACTGTCACAACGACGCACACGATCCAAGACCACAATGCCCGATACATGTTCTCTGCCATGTCGCGGGCGTAGGGAGAAAGTGCGATATAGCGCAGCGCTGTTGGATCGACCTTTACCCAGGCCCACATGCCAATCGACGACAGCGTTCCGGCCAGCAGCCCCCAGAAGCCACCCGCCGCCGAGGTTCGCTTCCACAGCATGCCAAGTACAACTGTCCCAAACAGTGGCGCAATGAAGAAACTGAACAGCGCCTGCACGTAGTCCATGATGCTCTGGAACGACATCACCAGATACGCCGCGCCCACCGAAATCAGGACGCCGACGATCGTCGTCCACCGTCCCATCTTCACATAATGCTCGTCGCTGGCATTCCGGTTGATAAGCGCGCGATAAATGTCATACGTCCACACAGTCGTAAATGCGCTGACGTTTCCTGCCATGCCTGACATAAATCCGGCGATCAACGCGGTGATTCCCAGGCCAAGCAGCCCCGGACCGCAGTAGCGCGCCAGCATCAGTGGCAACACTTCGTTATAGCTGTGGCCGCCTGACGCTATCGCCGCGCTTTCGCCCACCAACTTCTGCGGAAGTACAGCTAACGCCAGTAGACCAGGAAGGATCACGATAAATGGCACCAGCATCTTGAAGCCTGCACCGATGATCGGAGCCATCTTCGCAGACCGCAGGTCTTTTGCGGACAAAACGCGTTGCACGACCAGGAAGTCCGTCGTCCAATAGCCAAACGAGATGACGAAGCCCAGACCTAAGACGATGCCTGTCCAGTGGATGCCCATCGGGTTGTCGCTGAACGAGCCAAGGGTTGACCATAAATGTGTATACTCCGACGACGCACGGACCGCGATCTGCTCCTTCAGGTTCGACCAGCCGCCCGCCTCGATCAAACCCATCACCGGAATCACCAATGCGCCCGCCCAGATGAGAATGAACTGGAGGACTTCGTTGAAGATTGCCGAGCGGAGTCCACCGAGCGCTACGTAGATCGCGACGGTCAGCGACGAGACCCAGATGCTGAAGTTGATGTCCCATCCCAGGACTACCTTCATCACCAGCGCCATCGAGTACATGTTGATGCCGCTCATCAGGACGGTCATGAAGGCAAACGAAACCGACGCCAGCGTTCGCGCCGCTTCTCCGTAACGCAGCTTCAGGTAGCCCGGCACTGAGTGCGTCTTCGAGATATAGTAGAACGGCATCATCACCAGTGCCAGGAAGAGCATCGCCGGAATAGCACCAATCCAGTACCAGTGCGTCGCCAGGATGCCGTACTGATAGGCAGCAGCTGCCCAGCCCATGAGTTCCAGCGACCCGAGATTCGCGGAGAGAAAGCTCAGGCCGGCAATCCATGCGGTCATTTCGCGGCCGGCCATGAAGAAATCTTCGCCGGTGTTGGATTGTCCCCGCAGATACCAGCCGATGGCGAGCACAAGCGCGAAGTAAAAAGCGACAATCACCACATCCACCGCAGAAAGGTGCACCAACCGCTCCGCGGTAAAGACTGCCACTGCATGAATCATCTATGGTTCCTTGATGGCACGTGGAGTATGTGCGTTAGACCCTTATCGTGTACGTACACGAGAACGCTAGAGAAGCTCTAGGCGTTTGTCAACAGCGTTCTGCCGTCGTCCCGATTCCACAGGTCCTAGCGTACGTTATCATGGCCAGAGTGATCGTTGCCGCCAGTGCGATGCTCTTCGACCTGGACGGGGTCCTGGTCGACTCCACGCCTGCGATCAGTCGCGTATGGACCAAATGGTGCCTGGCTCGCGGCTTTGACCCGGAAAAGACCGTGCGCGAAGCCCACGGCCGCCCAAGCATTGATACCCTCCGCGAGCTCTTGCCCGATGCCGATCACGAGGCCGAGAACCGCGTGATCGAACGGGGAGAGATTGAAGATTTGGAAGGCGTTGTCGCCCTGCCTGGCGCGGTTGAACTGCTCACGTCACTGCCTGCCGATCGGTGGACGATCGTCACCTCTTGCACCAAGGAGCTCGCGGAGGTCCGCATTCGCGCCGCTGGCCTGCCGATCCCGTCGACCCTCGTCACTTCGAGCGACATTGTCAATGGCAAACCCGATCCTGAACCGTACCTCAAAGGGGCCACAGCGCTGGGTTTTCCGCCTGCCGACTGCCTAGTTGTCGAGGACGTGCCTGCCGGCATCCGTTCCGGCAAAGCTGCCGGTACCCGTGTAATTGCCGTTCGCACAACCGCATCGGACGACGAGTTGACCGCCTCGGGCGCCGATTGGATCGTCGATGATTGCCGGGCGATTACGACGACCGGAGTTGCCGTTTGTGGCGTCCTGCGAGTGTCTCTGATCTGATGATTACGATCATTGAGCCGTCGGAGCCGTTCTGCTAGTTTGGACAGTCCTCATCGGGTGCCTCCAAAATGTTCCAATTGCGCTCGTCATTCGCCTTCGCTGCAATCGTACTTTGGGCTATCGCCGCTGCGTTCCTGGCAGCTCAACAACCGCCATCGAGCCAGTCTTCTCGCATGTTCGCGCCTTATGTCGATATGAGCAAGATGGCCGACCGGCTCTCCTATATCCAGTCGCGGGCTGGAACCAACACGCTGACTTTCGCCTTCATTGTCGGCGGCAACGGCTGCGCACCAACTTGGCTCCCTAACTCGCTCGTTCGATCCGAGACGACAATCAGCGCGGCGATTGCCACGTTTCGCGCTGCCGGAGGAGAAATCGTCATCGCCTTCGGCGGCTATGATGCCCTCGAGCTCGCCCAAACTTGTAACGACGTGCCCAGCTTGCAAGCTGCCTATCAAGCGGTTGTTGACAAATACAAGCTCAAGATTCTCGATTTCGATATCGAACACACGGCCATCGAAGACCCGGTCTCGATCGATCGCCGCAGCCAGGCCCTCGCTGCGCTCGCAGCCGCGAATCCCGGCATTCAAATCAACTACACGCTTCCGGCGACTCCCGCAGGACTTACGAACCTCTCCATCAATGTCATCCAGAGCGCAGCGAAATTCCACACGCCGGTGGCCGTAGTGAACCTTATGGCCATGGACTATGGAGCTCAGCTTCCAACCGGCGCAATGGGACCTGACGCTGTCGCGGCTGCCTCAGGCGCAGCCTGTCAACTCAAAGTCCTCGGGCTCAACGCCCAAATTGGCATCACACCTATGATCGGCGTCAATGATTCGGCAGGAGAGACGTTCACTCTCGATGACGCTCAGGTTGTAGTGAATTACGCGCTCGCCAACAGCAACACAGTCACTTGGCTGGCGTTTTGGTCCATCGGCCGGGATAACGGCGGCTGCTTCGGTCAGGTCTCACCTTATTGCAGCGGCCTCCCGCAGAAAGACTGGGACTTCACTCGCATCTTCCAGAAGTTCACGCAATAAACGAAGACCCGGGTGTCTCGAGCCCGGGGGTACAAACTACCCTAATCGTCCTTCGTTTGGACGATAAGGTGGGAATCGAACTCTCGTGGAGTGGCCGGTATTTGCGGGTGGGGTGGACCATAGTTGCCTGTAGTTGGCAAATCTGGGTACCCACGACACCTATCCCATCGTCACAGCAACTTCGTTCACCGAGCCCACCGGCTGCGCCGGTATCGGCATCGTCACCGGATTCCCGTTCAGCGTAACTGACTTTACGCCTTTCCCCACGCCCTCCGGATTCTCGACCTTGATCCTGTAGGTTGCTCCCCGCCACTGCCGCTTGACCTCGAAGTGCCTCCAGTCCGCAGGTACGCACGGGTCAACCACCAGGCCATCGAAGGTCAACCGCACGCCCAGGATCCATCGCGTGACAGCGGTGTAATTCCATCCACCGCTTCCGGTCAGCCAGGGATGCCGCGCCCGCCCAAATGCCGTATGGTCTTTCCCCATGACAAACTGGCAATACGAATACGGCTCCGACTCGCGCACTTCGATGAGATCGTTCTGGTTGTATGGCAGCAGCGCGTTGTAGAACTTCATGGCACGATCGCCGCGTCCCAGCTTGCACTCGGCGATCACCGCCCACGGATTAGGGTGGCTGAAAATCGCGGCATTCTCCTTGATGCCCTTGTACACTCGCCCAACAAAGCCAATGTCGTCGTTGGGCTTCGAAAATGCCGGCCACAGCAAATGAATTCCGTATTGTGAGTAGAGATGCCGGTCGACCGCATCCATTGCTGCTTTGCCACGCTCTGCCGAGGCCACATCTGATACTACGGCCCAAGTATTGCTCTCGATGAAGACCTTGCCCTCTTCGTTTTCGTGGCTACCGACCTTAAGACCCTTCGCCGTGATGCCGCGCAAGTACCATTCGCCATCCCACAATTCACACTCGCATGCCTGCTTCACGCGATCAGCCATCCGATCGTACTTGGCGACATCTTCCGACCGCCCAAGATGCTCCGCAGCCTCAACGAAAGCTCTCAGCGCCCAGTGATGCATAAACGACACCATGGCGCTTTCGCCGCCACCTAGATTCAGGCAGTCATTCCAATCGGCACGCAATCCTTTGCAGATCCCCGTCGCCCCGACCTGCTCGGCGGAGAAGTTCAGAGCTCGCTTCAGGTGCTCATACACAGTGGCTTCGCCCGCATCGGCGAACGGCACGATTTCGTCGAACAGCCCGATCTCGCCCGTCTCCTTCACGAACTCGCAGATGGTCACCACCTGCCAAAGGTGGTCATCGGAACATGTGTGTTCTAGCCCATGAATGATCTGCTCGCGCGACGGAGCATGCGCAATCGTCGGCGACTTGAAGGTCGGCGCCTTCTGCTTCTCCGGATCAAACCAATCCGGATCGAACAAATGCAGCCCGTACCCCGCACTCACTTGCCCCTTCAGTAACTCGATGATCCTCTTCCGGCACTTCGCCGGACTGGTATGTACAACGCTCATCACGTCCTGCGAAGTATCGCGATAGCCCAGCCCCGTCCGCCCGCCAACCTCAATGAATGACGCAAACCTCGACCACACTACGCACGTTTCCGCCTGATAAAGCGTCCAGATGTTAGTCATCGTGTCGAGGCCTTCGTTCGGCGTTTTGCACTGGAACACGTCCAGCTTCTTCCGCCAGTACTTCCGCAGTACCTCGAACGCTGAATCGACAGCCTTTAAATCCAAGTATTTGGCTTTGACCTGCTTTCCGGTCGCGCGCGGTCCCACGCCCAGCATAAACACGACACGCGTCTCTTCACCCGGCCCAATCGTCAGCCGCTTGTGCAATGCGCCGCAATGATTCCCACCCAGCTCCGATGCGTTCTGGCACTCTCCTCGTTCAACTGCGATCGGATTTGTCTCGGTCCGATAACTCCCCAGAAACTTGTCGCGTACGCAGTCATAGCTGTCCGGCTCAAAGCTCGCCGCCACGTAATGGAAGGTCCACGGCTCGTAGAAGAAGTCATACTCAATGATTCCGTCCGCGTAGTTCGATCCGCCCGCGTAAAGGCTCATCTGCAGGTTCTGATTGTCGATTTCGATGTGGTGGAAGGAAAATTCAACATAGGAGAACACGCTCAGCTTACGCGGCTTGGCGGTTGTATTCCTGATCCGCACATCCCACAACTCGACGTCATCTTCGATCGGGATGAACATGGTCTGCTGCGCCGCGATGCCCTTGTACTCGCAGGAGAACTTCGAATACGACAACCCGTGCCTGCACTCGTAGTTCGCGCTCGTTAGATCTTTCCCGACCGGCTGCCACGAGATTGACCAATATTCACCGGTCTCATCGTCGCGCAGGTAAACATAGTGTCCCGGCCGATCCAACGGCACACCATTCTGCCGAAATCGCGTGATGCGATGGTGCTCGGCGTTCTTGTAAAACGAGTATCCTCCCGCATTGTGCGAGATCACCGTGCACAAATCGCGCACGCCCAGATAATTCGTCCACGAAACCGGCACGTCGATCCGATCGATGACGTACTCTTGGTTTCGATTGTCAAAGTAGCCGTAACGCAAACGCACCTCCCCTGCGAAAGCGAGCTTTCTGATTTGGCATCCTGCGCGAAGACGCGCCGTCGACGCGCGTCCGAGTCGAAGAGCCTGCCCGGTTCGAAGCCGAAGGAATCTGCGGTTCGATCACTTCAAAGTTGCTGATTGAGCTACTTCGCGTTCTCTGCCGTCACAAACTGCCGCAGCCACTGCAGCAACTCTTGTGCCTTTTCAGGAGTGCCAGCCTCCACGGTCAACCGCAGCACTGGTTCCGTCCCCGAGAAGCGCAGCAGCGCCCAGTTATCGTTCTCCAACAGAAGCTTCGTGCCGTCCAGGTGTGAAATGTTCACCACCTTGTACGGTCCGATGTGGCTGCTGGGAGCCTCTTTCATTCGCCTGGGCACCGCAATCCGCATCTCCGGCGTGGCCGGCAGGCTCTCTTCCACGTAGTACAGCCGCCCCGTCAGCGCATACACTCGCTCGAGTAGTTCTGAGACCTTCTGCCCTGTCTTTGCCAGCATCTCGACGACAAGCGCGCACGCGAAAATGCCGTCCTTGCCCAGAATGTGTCCACGAATCGTCAACCCGCCCGACGACTCACCACCCAGCACCGCATTGTGCTCCACCATGGTCGAGACGATGTGCTTGAAACCCACAGGAGTCTCATAGCACTTCTCGCCTAGCTTCTTCGCCAACCGGTCCAGCAGGTGCGAGGTCGATAAGTTCCGCACCACTCCGCCGCGTTCGCCGCGGATCTCGTGCAGATACCAGTACAACAAGAGCAGCACGTCATTGATGGACACGTACTGGCCTCGCTCATCAAGAATCGCCACGCGGTCGGCATCCCCATCCATCGCCAGCCCGAGGTCGTAATTCCCTTCCTGCATTTCTGAACTAAGAAGCCGCAAGGCCTCCGCGTTGGGTGCTGGTGATCGTCCGCCGAACAATGGATTATGCCGCTCATGAATGAAGGTCACCCTGCATCGCGCCTCGGTCAGCACTGTGCCTAGCGTGAGCTGCCCAACACCGTACATGGGGTCGACGATCACCCGAAGCCCCGCCTCACGAATCTTGCCCAGGTCAACCAGCTTCTCCACCGCGTCGACATACTCGTTCGTAAAGTCGCGCTTTTCGACGATTTCTGCCTCCAGGGCCAAATCAAGCTCGAGCTTGATCACATCCGTGTGCTCGAGCGCATTGGCTTCTTTCTCGATCTGCCACGTCTCGTGATCCAGCAGCAACGACCCATCACCATGAAACACCTTCAACCCATTCCACTCTGGAGGATTGTGGCTCGCGGTAAACGCCAACCCGTACGCCGATCCCTTAATCGCGGTCGCATACGTAATCAAAGGGGTCGGCGCATCCTCGGTCAGCAGGATCGCAGAAATGTCGTTGCCAGCGAACACTTCCGCTGACGCCTCTGCCGCCTGCTTCGACAGAAAGCGCCGGTCGTAGCCGATAACGACGCCCTTTTTCTCCACACTCTGTCGCGTGATCTCGTTCGCCAGCGCTTGCGATAGCCGTCGCACATTGTGCAGGGTGAAGCCCTCTCCAATCAGCGCCCTCCAGCCGCCGGTTCCAAATGCGATGAGGTTCTGCTCTTCCTGCCGCCGCGGCCGATACAGCCGCTTCTGCAGGATGAATTCCGCACGCTCGAAATCAGCGTCCGAGTTGATTCCCTGCACCTCATCCTGATCGTAGAGTTGATAGCTCTCCACCTTCAGCCCTGAACGGATTAGCTGGTGCACACAATCTGTCAGACGGTAGTCGCCGTCCACCGGCGAGGGCGACAAGCTTCGTAAGGCATTTGCGATCACCTTAGCGTTGACCACGTACGCCCCGACATTGAGCTCGCGAATCGCCCGCACCTCTGCCGACGCCTCTGTATCCTCGATAATGTCGATGATCTGCCCGCCCGCATCGCGAATGATGCGTCCGTAAGGCAGCGGCTTGTCCACAACTGCCGTCAATAACGTAAGGTGTGCCTGCTTCAGGCGATGGCGGTTCAACAGTCCCAAAATCGACGCTGGACGAAACAACGGCGTGTCGCCGTACAGGATCAGCAGGTTGCCATCGAAATCCGGAATCGCATCGCACACGCGCCTAACGGCATCGCCTGTACCTGATGGCTTTTCCTGTTCTACGTAATGAAATTTCCCACCAAGCTGTTCGCGAACTTCTGCTTGTCCGTAGCCAACTACTACGTACACATCTGCCGGCTTGACTACCTGCAGTGCGTTCTGCGCCACGTACTCCACCACCGTCTGATCGCCTAACTTCTTCAGGACTAACGGCTGCCCATCTGTGGTTGTTGCGTCCTGCCCCGCGGCCAGGATCGCCGTCTTCAATCGCGTGCCATGCTGATTGCTGTCGTTCGACATAGAACTTTCCGCTTGCCCGCTAAAGGGTTTCGACCAACTCTTTATCGCCCAGTGCGGGCCTCGGCCCATGGATTGGCACAAACTTCGCCATAATCATTGCAGGCACCGACGAAAGCAGCACCCACAGGAAAAATCGCTCGTACCCGATCTTCGATTGGATCCAGCCGCTGACCATCCCGGGAACGATCAGTCCGAGCGCCATAAGTGAGTTGGCAAAGGCATAGTGCGCAGTCTGATACTTTCCCGGCGCAATTTCCTGCATCATCACTAGCATCACCCCGACATATCCGAAGCCGTAACCGAACATCTCCAGCGACATTGCTGTCGTGATCGCGACGGTGCTGGTGGGCATGGCTGTACTGAGATAGAAGTAGGTCAGCATGGGCACGTTCATCACCAGAATCAACGGCAACAAAGCGCGCTTCAATCCCAGCCACGCAGCGAAATATCCGCCCAGAACGCTGCCTACAATGAATGCTGCCGTGCCGAATGTGCCGTAGATCGCTCCGAACTGCGCCGTGGTCAGTCCGATGCCGCCCTCTGACCGCGCTGCCTTCAGAAACAGCGGCCCTACTTTGACGACTTGTCCTTCCCCGGCGCGGAAGAGAAATATGAAGAGCAAAAGAAACCATATGTGAGGTTTCCGGCAGAAATCCACCACCACATCCCAGAACGTGGCAAATACCTCAGGCAACGTCCGCGAATGCCGCTGGGCGCCCCCTTGCGGCAACACGCGGGCATGAAAGAGGCTCAGCACGACCAGCGCTGCTCCAACCAACCCGAAGATCACCATCCACGCCCGCACAACCGGCATCCGATATTCCAAGTAGCCGGCAAGAATCAGCAGACCGCCCTGGGATACAAAGCGTGCAATGTTGTAAAACGCCCCCTGCCAGCCGGCATATTCCGCCTGCTGCTTGCTGCTCAAGCTGGCAATGTAGAGCCCGTCAGCCGCAATGTCGTGGGTTGAAGACCAGAATGCAATCAGCGACAACAGCGCAGCACTGTATCGGAAGTATCCCGGTAGAGGTAAGCACAGAGCGAGCAGCCCCAGGCTCAGGCCACCGGCTAGTTCCATCAGCACCACGAAAAACTTTTTGGTGCGGAACATCTCCAGAAACGGACTCCACAGCGGCTTCAGCGTCCATGGCAACGCCAGCAGGCTTACGGTTGCCGTAATCACAGCATTCGAAATGCCCATCCGCGAATAGAAAATCAGCGCCATCATGTTGACGGCATAGAACGGCAGCCCTTCGGCAAAGTAAAGCGTCGGCACCCACAGGTTGGGGCCGTATCCGTTCCGCCGCGTTGCGCTGCGCGAATCTTCCATTCCGTTCCAGCTACTGCGGCTTGCACCCGCGCCGCGTGCCGATGAATCGATCATAAACGATCATATTCGAAACTAACCTATCGCTATGCAAAAGGCAAGGCTATGCCAATCACCACTCTGGCCAGTTTCATTTTTTACTGTAAGCCTGGAGTGCCACTCGGAAAGCCGTCAAAAGCTTGTTCCTGCAAATAGCCTCGCATGAGGGTACAAGTTTAGTCGTGCCGAAAGGCGCATTCTTTGAATCACCGCGCGGACGAACGGGTTCTTCGCGAAGCGCAGTTTTTGTGCTTCGTGGGATGTGTTTAGTCCGCGCGGTGCGCTTCCACGATGCCTCACAAAATTTTTAATCCGCTCTAATTTGCTGCCACAACCTGCTCCGCAGTTTCGATATCCACCAGCCCGTTGCAGCCATAGATGGCGGGCAGCACACGCCCAACCACGCTTCGGAGCGATTTCGCGATCCCGAATATGCCCGCGGCGGCGATCGCACCCACGCCGACGAACCGGACGTAATCGCGAAAAATCTGCCCTGCCGACATATTCGAGATTGGAATCGACGACGGATAGACGGTACTGCCGAGCCGGGTGCCGATGAACCAGATCATCGGCACCAGCACGAAATTCGACAATATGCCCTCCCGCACAAAGGATCATCGAGCTCCGCGGCCCCATCAGGTAGCCCAGTCCGAGGATGGACCCTATCGCATCGAACCTGAACACCATCCGCGCCCGCTCCGAAAGTGTCTTCATCACCGGAATGAACTGAAAATCGAGCGACTCTTTCCACAGCTGGAAGGGGATGACGAAAAAGTCATACACGGCGGCAATTGACGTAGCTTGCAGCAGCAGTTTTGCCCGCGATCCTCCTTTCTCGCCGGACCTAACGGCTCGACCTGGGTCGTATGACGTCCGCTTCGCGAGCCTCTATTGGGGAGAAAAATTGCGGTACGGAATCTCGTCGTCAGGGCGGCGACTTACTGCAGCAAATGCTCCAGAATGCGGTGGACGCTTCCCAGGCTCTCCGGCCAGAGCAATACGGTAACAGCGACGCCGCCAACAACTAGGGCTATATTTCGTGTCATTGCGACAAGCGGAGCCATAGGCTTGACGGCATATTCCGGCCCGCGCAGCAAGCGATCAACCCTCGTTGCCAGATCGCGATCGCTATCAACAAGCGACGATAACAGATACGAAGGCGTCGCCGTAACACCAAGCTTGGCGACTCGCACCAATGCGGAAGCCAGTGAAACCGCCCGCGACTGATCGCCATCGACAGCCTCATCGTCAGCCGCCCATTCGGTAAATCGCGCCCAGCCTTCCTCAAGTTTCGAAAAGCTGCCGGCAAACGGCACCACATCTGGCGCCAAAAGAAACAGCAGGCGCTTCAGGTTATCGCGCGAAGCGCCATGAGCTGCTTCGTGCCGGAATGCCGCTTCCTTCTGTTCCTCGCTCAATGCATTCATCACGTTCTCTGAAACCAGTAACCGTGGATGCAAAACTCCTGCCACCGCCATCACAGCGTTAGTTTGGCTCACTACCACCAGCTCCGGAGTTGCGTGACTCGCGTCCCTCTCGTGGATGCCGGACTTGCATCGGCGGATATATTGCTGCGTCCTCAGCACCGACACCAGCCCACGCAGGAGCGAAACCGTCCAACCCGCCACACCCAAAGCGGCAGCCAGTAGGCAGATGAGACCAACCCGTTCTCCAGTAATGTCTGGCTCCAGCCACACGTAGCTCGGCACGCAGAAGCCCAGCACCAGAAATAGCGTCACGGCCACCGGAGCCATTCGCAGCGCAAACAATAAGCGCGACGAACCTCGTGGCTTCATCGTCTCGGCCACTCTCAGCGCTGTCGATGACAGCCCACGCACGACGAGCCAGCTCACTGCATGCACCACGAAGAACGAGGCGAAGCAGAGGCACAGCAGCCGCATTGTGTACGGAAGGATCACTCGCCAGCCTTCGACAATTGCTTGCGCTTCCGCTGAATCTTCTTTTCCAATTCGTCCAGCAGCATCGCATCGTGCTTACCTACCGCATCGACCAGGCACGACAGCAGAAGCTGCCGCGACTCTTCCGGCCCAGTGAGGAATCCCGCCATCATTTCTCCTGCCCGCCGGCGGTCCCAATCTTCCCGCGTGACCTTTGGCGTATAGACAAACGCCCGATCGGTCATTTCGCGTGCCAGGAGACCTTTCTTGAACAACCGGTCGAGTGTCGTCATCACGGTCGTGTACGCCAGTTTGCGTGCCAGCCTGCCGGCTACGTCGCGTACATTGCCCGCCCCGAACTGCCAAACTGCTTCCATCACATCAACTTCTAGCGGCCCCAGTTGCAATCGCTGAGACAAAACGGCGTCCGGGCCACTATCCTGTCTAACCGCAGAATCCATTTGTATTTCTCCGTGTAAACAGTCTGTCTTGCTCTTGGCGTGTCTTGGATTGTACCGTTCGTGCTCAACCAGCACCAAGACATTTCGTTCCTTGATGCCGCACACAACTACTGTGCTAGTAGTTCCTCCGTCTCCGCCTCAATCGACGAAACATCCACGGAGTGCAGTCCCGCCTTCTCTAAGGCATGATTGAATTCCGCCAGCCCCCCAGCCTTCAGCGCAATCCACTCACCGATCCGCGCGTTCGCAGCTTTCTGTGCGACCCCATAGAGCTCGATCGCCTGTTGCGGCGTCGTCCGATCGCCGCTTTCCACCACTCGCAAGACCGAC
>Ga0306920_100002482_pt1 | contig 23329 bp, 20 predicted proteins | sample flu12Cox44000170_FD_204666 | JGI IMG/M metagenome (GOLD analysis project Ga0306920, IMG submission 204666) | Lab enrichment of tropical soil microbial communities from Luquillo Experimental Forest, Puerto Rico - flux4day.12C.oxic.44.000.170 (v2)... | ecosystem: Environmental > Terrestrial >...
GAGGACCCGCCGCGCCTTGCCGGTCGAGCGCTCGATCGTTCCTGGATCACACACCCGCACGCGGGTGGCAATGCCGATCCTCGACTTGATGTGCTGTTGCAGCTCGCGCTCGAGGCGGCTGCGCGCGGCCGCGTCGGCGGCAAGCGCGGCGACGCATTCGACGTGCACGGCGAGCTCATCGAGGTGAGTCGCGCGCGTGATCTCGAGCTGGTAATGAGGCGTCAGCCCGGTGCAGGTGAGGAGCAGCTCCTCGATCTGGCTCGGGAACAGGTTCACGCCCCGAATGATCAGCATGTCATCCGACCGCCCGGTGATGCGCGCCATGCGCCGCATCGCCCGCGCGGTCGGCGGCAGCAGCACCGTCAGATCCCGGGTACGGTAGCGGATCATCGGCTGCGCCTCGCGGGTGAGCGTGGTGAGAACGAGCTCACCGCGCGTTCCATCGGGCAAAACCTCGCCGCTCTCGGGATCGATGATCTCCGGGTAGAAATGGTCTTCCCAGATCACCGCGCCGTCCTTGGTCTCGATGCACTCGCTCGCCACCCCAGGCCCCATCACCTCGGAAAGACCATAGATGTCGAGCGCATCGAGTCCCATGCGTGCCTCGATCTCAGCGCGCATCGCTTGCGTCCAGGGCTCGGCGCCGAAGAGCCCGGCGCGTAACGAGCAGGCCGCGGCGTCCAGCCCCTGCCGCAGGAACTCTTCCGCGATCACCAGCATGTAGGAAGGCGTCGCCAGGATGAGCGCGGGCTCGAGATCGCAGATCAACTGCACCTGTCGCTGCGTCTGCCCACCGGACATGGGTACCACGGTGCAGCCGAGCTGCTCTGCGCCATAGTGGGTGCCGAGGCCGCCGGTGAACAGCCCATAACCATAAGCGTTGTGCACGATGTCGCCGCGGCGGCCGCCGGCGGCGCGGATGGAGCGGGCGATGAGTCCTGACCAGGTGTCGATATCGCGCCGTGTGTAACCGACCAGTGTGGGGCGGCCGGTCGTGCCGCTGGAAGCATGCACGCGCACCAGCTGCTCGCGCGGCACTGCCAGGAGTCCAAACGGGTAGCCCGCCCGCATGTCGTCCTTCACGGTAAAGGGGAAATTCTCGAGGTCGGCGAGCGTGCGCAGATCCTGTGGATGAATGCCGGCTGCCTCGCACTTGGCACGATAGGGGCCGACCCGCTCATACGCGTGACGCACCGACCACTTGAGGCGCGTCAGCTGCAGTGCGCGCAGCTCGTCCTCGCTGGCGCGTTCGATCGGCTCGAGGTCGGTGGTTTCTTTGGGCGGGCGCACGGCGCAGCGATCAGGACGGCCAGCCGCGGAGTGTGTCGACGAACGTCTGCATGAAACGGTTCGCCTGATGGCCGTCCATGACGCGGTGATCGAGCGTCAGGGTGACGTAGCAGCGCGGCCGCACGGCGATTTTCTCGGCTTCGCCCTCACCGATCACCACGGCCCGCCGCTCGAGCTTGCCGATCCCGAGGATCGCCGACTGCGGCTGGTTGATGATAATGGGCGTTGCGAGGAGGCTGCCGCTCACACCGTGGTTCGAGAGGGTGAAGGTGCCCCCGCGCACATCGGCAGGGGTGAGCTTGCCCGCGCGGGCACGGCTCACCAGATCGTCGAGGCCGCGTGCGGTCTCGAACAAGTCGCGCGCCTGCGCATCGCGCAGCACCGGCACGAGGAGTCCCGAGCCTTCGACCGCCGTCCCGACACCGACGTGCATCGCCTCGTAGATCTCGAGCGCCGCGTCCGTCCAACGGCTGTTGGCCTCGGGGACTGCCCGGATCCCAGCGACCGCGGCCTGCACGAAATACGCAGTGAGGGTGAGCGGGACACCGCGGTGCGTGAACTCATCGCGTCGGCGCGCGCGATCCTCGAGCACTGCGCCCATATCGGCCTCGAAGACCGTCGTCACGTGCGGCGCGGTGTGCAGCAGGCTCTGCACCATGTGGTCGGCCGTACGCCGGCGTACGGCGCTGTGGGGCACGCGGCGAATGCCCTCGGTGGCCGTCGCGGGCTCGGGTGGCCGTGCAGCGGCTTCGACCGGTGCTCGCGCCGCAACGTCTCGCGAACCGCCTGCGGCTGCGCGCAGCACGTCCTCGACGGTCAGGCGGCCGCGCTCGCCGCTGCCGCGCACGGCGGCGGCGCTGAGCCCGTGCTCGGCAAGAAGCCGCCGCACCGCGGGACTCAACGGCGCGCTGCCGGCCGCCGCAGCCTCCGCTCCGCCAGCGCGAGTGTCCGCGCGAGCTGGCGCGCCACGGCCGGGCGGCGCTGCATCGGTGCCGCGTGACGCTCCCGGTGCGTCCGTCGCAGCGTCCGTCGTGGTGCGGCCCATCGGCTCGAGCACACCGAGCAACTCCCCGGGCACGATTTCCTCCTGCTCGTGCCTCAGGATCTCGCGCAGCACCCCGGAGGCCGGCGATGCGACTTCGACCGTGACCTTGTCGGTCTCGATCTCGATGAGCGGCTCGTTCTCGGCGACGCTCTCCCCGACCTGCTTCAGCCAACGCAGGATCTGCGAGCGCGTGCCCTCGGTCTGCTCGGCGGGTGCTCTGATTTCGATGCTGGCGCTCATGTCACACGCTGGCGAGGCGCTGAATGGCCTGAGTGATCTGCCCCACGCTTGGCACCGCCGCCTCGAGCAGCACCGGGCTGTGGGGACTCGGGATGTCGGGCATGGCGAGCCGCTCGACCGGCGCATCCAGGCTGAAGAAGCTCTCCTGCGCGAGCATCGCGGCGATCTCGGCGCCGAAGCCGGCCGTCAGATTGTCCTCGTGAACGATCAGACAGCGCCGGGTCTTTTCCACCGAGCTGCGCACCGCTCCCTTGTCCCAGGGTGACAGCGTACGCAGATCGAGCACCTCGGCGTCAACATGCGAGTCGCCCGCCGCCTGCAGGCACCGCTCGACCATGGCTCCCCAGGTGATGACCGACACCTCGGTGCCGGCGCGCACCGTGCGCGCCTGACCGAAAGGCACGACGAAATCGTCCCCGGGATAGGGCCGCCGCGCCCAGGCGCCATCGAGCATCGCGCGATGCTCGAAGAAGATGACGGGATCGTTGCCGCGCAATGCCGCCCGCAGCAGCCCCACCGCATCCTCGGCGTTCGCCGGGACCGCGACCTGCCAGCCGATGCCGTGTGCCCAGGCAACTTCGTTCGTCTGGCTGTGCCAGGGATCACCGCACTTGAAGAAGCCCCCGGGAATGCGCACGACGATCGGCGCGGCGAAGCGATTGCGCGTCCGCCAGCGCAGCGTGCCGCAGTCGTTCAGCTGCTCGGCGGCCGGATCCGCGTACTTGCGGAACTGGATCTCCGCGACCGGCAGGAGTCCGGCGAGCGCCATGCCGACCGCGCGGCCGATGATCCCCTCCTCGGAAAGGCTGGTGTCGAAGACCCGCGCGGCACCGTACTTGTCCTGCAGGCCGAGCGTCGCCCCGTGCACCCCGCCCTTCGGACCCACGTCCTCGCCGAACACCAGCATGCGCGGGTTGAGCGCGAGCTCGACGTCCAGGGTGCGCCGGATCGCCGTGAGCATGTTGATACGCGCTCCCTGCGGGTGCGCCACGGGACTCGTGGGGGCGAACTCGAACCCCTCGGGGATCAGTCCGCCCTGCTCCTGGAGTTCCGCGGCGCCCGAAGATCCGCCCGAGAACACGTGTGCGGTGAGCTCGCGCGGGTCGGGGTGCGGACGGGCGAGAGCGCCTTCGACGGCTTGCTCGACCTCGCGCCGCGCCTCGTTTGCGAGGCGGGTCCATTCGGCCGCGGCCATGACCTCCGGAACCAGAAATGCCTCGAGCCGGGCGAGCGGATCGCGGGCACGTTCCTCGCGGAGGGTCTCGGGGGACTTGTAGGCCTGGGTATCCTGGCCGGAGTGACCCGAGAGCCGCGGCACGGTGAGCCGCAGCAAGAGCGGAGCACGCGTCTCGCGCACCTGGGCGACCGCGCGGCGCGTGAGATCGGCCGCCGCCCGCGGCTCAGCACCATCGCCCTCGAGAATGACGAGCCCGGAAAAGGAGCGCAGGTTCGCCGCGATGTTGCCGCCGGGAGTCTGCAGCCGCGCGGGCACGGAAATCCCGAAGCCGTTGTCCTCGATGTAGAAGAGCATCGGCAGGCGCTGCGTGGTCGCAATGTTGAGCGCGGACCAGAAACCATTGGTGGCGGTCGAGGCATCGCCCCCGAGCGCGACCGCGATGCTGCGTGAGTAGCTCTCATCGCCCAGGGTTTCATGACGGTAGCGGATCGCCTCGGCCCAGCCCGCGGCCGGGGTGTACTGAGCGCCGACGCCGCCGCATGCCGGGAGCACGGTGGGACCGCCGCGGCCGGGCAGGTTGAAGACCACTCCGATGTCGCGTCCTCCGCTGAAAGCGCCGCTGCGAGCGAGGGGTCCCGCCGCAGCTTCTTCGAGGCCTGCACCGAGTGCCAGCATGAGCGGGCGCGAACGGTAGTAGACCGAGACGCCATCGTGCGCGTCCCGAAGCTCCAGACCGAGCAGGATCTGGGCGAAGTCATGCCCACGCGCAGAGAACTGATACAGCACCTTGCGCTCGGGGACGAGCCGCGTCTCTTCGATGTCATCGAGGGCACGCGAGGCGTGAAGCAGCGATACGACGCGACGCCAGTCGGCTCGCGGAGCCTCCGCCACAGAGGTCACGGGGTTCGACAGGGCAGCTGCGTTCGCCGGCATGGGGATCTCTCCCGAAAGTGCGGCGCGCAGCTTATGCCCGATCACGTGCAATTACCTTGCTTCTCTTGCCAGATTCGCGGCATCCTCAGCAATATTATTGCTCTACTTCCCGCGGAAAACACGCCGATGGCCAACCGGGCTCTCGACCGACTCGACCGACGCATCCTCGAGGAGCTGCAGGCGGACGCACGGATCTCCAACCAGGAGCTCGCGAAGCGCGTCGGGCTCTCGGCCGCTCCCTGCTGGCGGCGGTTGCGGCGACTCGAGCAGGCGGGGTTCATCGCCGGTTATGCGACGCTGCTGCGGGCGCCTGCCATCGGCCTGCCGATCCTCGCCTACGCCGTCGTGTCGCTCGAGAACCATCATCCGGAGTCGGTGCGCCAGTTCGATCAGCTCGTCATGGAGCGCCCCGAGGTGCTCGAATGTCATTCGATGAGTGGAGCGAACGACTACCTGCTGCGCATCGTCGCGGCGAGCATGGAGGCGTACGAGCACTTCCTCTCCACGCGCCTGCTGCAGCTTCAGGCGGTGCGCTCGGTCAACACGAGCTTCGTGCTGCGGACCAAGAAGTTCACGACCCGCTTGCCGGTCGGCTGAGCGATGCGCGCTGACACTCGCAGCTGAGAGTATCCGGGCCGGCAAACCAGAATGCCGAAGCCTGCAGCCGCACATCGGCGTGGCGCCACGCCGCCTCGAAGGCGCGGCTGACCTGCGCCGCGTCGTGTGTCCGGCCCTGCGCGCGCAGTGCCGCCGCGAGCCCGTACAGCGCCCAGCCGTTGGCGGGATTGCGCTCGAGATCCTCGCGGTAGACGTGCTCGGCCTCCGCGGCGCGCCCCGCAATGAGCAGTTGCGCACCCAACAGGTGCCGGGCCGGGAAGAACCAGTCGGCAGGCTCGTTGTAGGCGAGCTCGTCCTGCGCCGCCACCGCCTGGCGCAGGAGCCTCACGGCCTCATCGTTGCGCTGCTCGGTCGCGGCAATGCGTGCCGCCACGATCGGCTCAGCCACCTTGAGGACGCCGTGCAGGGTGCTGAAACCCGCCTGCGTGCTGTTCGAACTCGCCCTCGCGGCGAGTTGCTGCAACTGTGCGAGTGCCGCCCGCGCGTCCTCGAGCCGGCCGCGCGCGGCGAGCGCCACCCCGCGGGTATAGAGATAGCCGGCGGTAAGTCCCGGCGCGCGCGGATCGGGGGCGGCGAGCGCAATCGCCTCGTCCCACAGCCCGAAGCGCACCAGCGCCGCATATTGCGGCGTGAGGTTCCACCCTGAGTCACCCATCTCGAGCATCATGGCGAGCGGCACGGTCGCCACGACGCTCTGCACCGCAGCGAGCGTCTCGGCCTTGCGCCCCTCCATCGCCGCCGCGAAGGCGAGGAACGCGTAATTGTGTCCGAGATACATCGCGTAGTAGTCGGGGGCCGCGGTGTCGGCGAAATAGGTGCGGTCAGCGGCGATACCGCGCCGGTTCGCCTCGGCGGCCCCCTCGTAGTCGCCGACGCGTTGCATGATGTGCGCCGGCATGTGCTCGAGGTGACCGGCGGCGGGCATCATCCCGCCGAGGCGCTCGGCAGAAGCCAGCGCCTTCTCCGGGTGCCGCGAGGCCTCCATCACGTGGATGTAGTAGTGGTTCGCGCCGGGATGGTTGGGATCGCGGCGCAGGACCGCTTCGAGCTGCGCCTCGATCTCACGCGTGCCGTCCGCCGGCTGACCGTCGGCGCCCCACAGCTTCCACGCGTGCACGTTCATTGCCGCCTCGGCGCACAGTGTCTGGACGTCCAGGTCGTCCGGGAAGCGCTGTGCCAACTCGCGCATCGCGGCCGCATAGGCGCGCGTGACCGGCTCGAGGCCTGCGCCATCGAGCGGCTTTGAGGTGGGATAGCGCGTCGCGAGTGCCACGATCAGGCCTTGCTCGACCGGAGAAGCGTGGGGCGCGTACTGCTGCGCCTGGTGCAGCGCCGCGGCGGCGACGCGCGCGCGCGGCTCCTCCATCTCCGGGAAGTTGTAGTTGGGTCCAACCGTGAGCGCTACGCCCCAGAAACACGCTGCGCACTCGGGGTCGAGCGCCGCCGCCTTCGCAAACGAGCGCGTCGCCTCATCGTGGTTGAACGCCCACAGGAACCGCATCCCCTGATCGAAATACTGCTGGGCCGGAGCCGAGGAGGTCGTCACGTTGCGATGAAAACCGCCCAGACCGTCGAACAGACGCGCGCCCTGCGCCCACTCCGCCACCGTCGCGGGCAGCGCCGGCATCGCGTGTGCCGCTGCCGCGGGCGGAGTGTCGCCGTGGGCAGCGTCGTGAAGCGCTCCATCGACAAAAAATCCACCGGCAAACAGGATCAGCGCTGCCCTGGCCGTGTTTCCCCCGCGCATGAAGCTCCCTCCCCCGCTCTTCAGTCGTTGTTCTTCGCCGGCGACTCCCGCGGCGCTGAGCTCCATCCCTGCCCGGCGGCTGCCAGGCGCTCGAGCAGCGGCGCCGGGCGCCAGCGCGCGCCGTGTGTGGGCGCGAGCCGCTGCAGGGTCTCGACCACGCGGGCGAGGCCCGACTGCTCCGCCCAGAACATCGGGCCGCCGCGGGAGGCAGGAAACCCATAGCCATACACGTAGACGACGTCGATGTCGCCCGCGCGGATCGCGATTCCCTCCTCGAGAATACGCGCGCCCTCGTTGACGAGCGGGTGCAGCAGACGATCGCGGATCTCCTCATCCGGAATCTCGCGCCGTTTCACCCCGAGATCGCGCGATACGCCCTCGATGAGCGCGGTGACCTCCGGATCGACGATGCGGGTGCGCCCGTCGTAGCGGTAGAAGCCCTTGCCGCTTTTCTGGCCGAGGCGGCCGGCAGCCACGATGCGCTCGAGGATCGGCGACCAGCGCTCATCGGCCGGAAGCTTGCGGCCCTTGCGGATCAGGAAGCCCACGTCGTTTCCGGCCAGATCGCGCATCGCGAACGGTCCCATGGCAAAGCCGAAGTCCTCCATGACCCGATCGATCTGCTCCGGGGTGCCGCCTTCCTCGAGCAGGAACTCCGCTTCGGTGCCGTAGAACATCAGCATGCGGTTACCGATGAAACCATCGCAATTGCCGGCCAGCACCGGGATCTTGCCGAGAGTCCTGCCGAGCGCCATCACGCTGGCGATGGTCTCGGCCGAAGTCTGCCGGCCGCGCACGTTCTCCAGCAGCTTCATGACGTTCGCCGGGCTGAAGAAATGCGTGCCGACCACCTGCGCCGGGCGCGCCGTGCTGGCGGCGATAGCATCGATGTCGAGTGTCGAAGTGTTGGTCGCGAGGATCGCGTGCGCTGCAGCAACGCGATCGAGCCGCGCAAACACCTCGCGCTTCACCGTCAGATCCTCGAACACCGCCTCGATGATGATGTCGGCACTCGCGAGCGCCGCGTAGTCGCTGACGCCCCGTATCAGTGCCAGCGTCTCCTCGGCGCGCGCCGGCGCGAGGCTGCCGCGCGCGACCGATGCCGCGTAGTTCTTGCGGATCACGGCCAGTCCGCGCTCGAGCGCCTCGCTCGAGACCTCGAGGAGTGCGACCGGAATACCGGCGTTCGCGAAGCTCATCGCGATACCACCGCCCATGGTGCCGGCGCCGATGACCGCCGCCGTACGGATCGGCAGGGGCTTGGTGTCGGCGGCCAGCCCGGGAATGCGGCGGGCCTCACGCTCGGCAAAGAATACGTGCGTCAGCGCCTTGCGCTGCGGGCTATCACGGCACTCGAGAAAGTAATCACGCTCGAGTCGAAACGCCTCCTCCTTCGGGCGCGTAGTAGCCGCTTCGATCGCGTCGACGATCCGGAAGGGAGCGAGTTGTCCGCGCGCCTTGGTGGCAAGGCGGCGGCGGAAATCGCTGAACAGCGCAGGCTGGCCCTCGCGCAGGTGCTCGCTGATCTCGCTCGTGATGCGCAGCGGCCAGTGCTCGCTCACCGCCCGCCGCGCCAGCGCGATGGCGCCGGCCAGGGGATCGTCGGCGATGGCGTCGACGAGCCCCAGCTCGAGGGCCCGCGCGGCGGCGATCGGCGCGCCGCTCGTGATGGCCTCCAGCGCCGCCGCAGGTCCCGCGAGACGGGTGAAGCGCTGTGTGCCGCCCGCCCCCGGCAACAGGCCCAGTTTCACTTCCGGAAGGCCCACCGTAGCCGCGGGTCCCGCGACACGCCAGTGACAGGTGAGCGCGATCTCGAAGCCGCCGCCGAAGGCAATCCCCTCGATCGCCGCGACCAGGGGCTTGCGGCTCGCCTCCATCTGGTTCTGGAGATCGCGCAGGGTTGGCGCGGTGAGCGCCGCTCCCGAGGCGATCTCGTTGATGTCGGCGCCGGAGGAGAAGTTGCCGCCCGTACCGCTCAGCACGATCGCGGTGACGGCAGCGTCCGCCGACGCCTTGAGGAGGCCGTCCGAGAGACCCTGGCGCACCGGGAGGCTGAGCGCATTCAGCGGCGGATTCGCGATGCCGAGTACGGCGATCTCGCCTTCCAGGCGGTAGTTGACGGCGGGCACGGCGTTCTCCTTGTGTTTTGGGCGCAGCGGCCCGGAGCATTGTAAGGCCGGACACGCCGCGGAGCGTGCAGCCGGCGCGTGCCCCGGGTGAGGCGCGCGTGGACTACACTCACCGCAAATGGATCGTATCGACGCGGTGGTGATCGGGGCAGGCGTCGTCGGACTCGCCGTGGCGCGCGAGCTCGCTGCACGCGGCCACGAAACGCTCATCCTGGAGGCGGCCGACCGTATCGGCGAGGGTGCGAGCAGCCGCAACAGCGAGGTGATACACGGCGGCCTGTACTATCCGCCGGGCTCGCTCAAGGCGCGGCTGTGCGTCACGGGCCGCGAGCGGTTATACGAGTTCTGCCGCGAGCGTGGCATTGCCCATCGGCGCTGCGGCAAGCTCGTGATCGCCGAGGAATCGCAGTTGCCGGCCCTCAAGCGTCTCGCGGCCAACGCGGGCACCAACGGCGTCGAGACCGAATGGTTCGAGGGTGCGCAGGTACGCGCGCTCGAGCCGGGGCTCGTCTGCGCGGCGGCGCTGCACTCGCCCGAAACGGGCATCATCGATACGCACGGCCTGATGCTGGCGCTGCTGGCGGATGCGGAAGCGCGTGGCGCCATCCTCTCCTTCCGCAGCACGGTCACGCGGATGCAGCTCGAGGATGATGCCGTGCTGATCGGCGTCAATGGCGCGCCACCGGCGCTGCGCGCGCGCCTCATGGTCAACAGCGCCGGCGTACAGGCACCGGCCGTTGCCCATCTGATCGAGGGCTTCCCGGCGCAGCACATCCCGAAGGCCTACTTCGCTAAGGGCAGTTATTTCTCACTGCGCGGCCGCGCCCCCTTTCGCCGCCTCATCTATCCGCTGCCCGAAGGCGGCGGTCTCGGTGTTCACCTCACACTCGATCTCGCGGGTCGCGCGCGCTTCGGCCCGGATGTCGAATGGGTCGATGCCTGCCACTTCGAGGTCGATGCCACCCGCTGCGGCCCCTTTTATGCCGCCGTCCGCCGCTACTGGCCGGCGCTCCAGGATGGAGCTCTCGAGCCAGCTTACGCCGGTATTCGTGCGAAGATTTGCGGGCCAGGGCAGGCTGCGGCAGACTTCCGCATCGATGACGCTACGCGGCACGGCGTCCGCGGCGTGTTGAATCTCTTCGGCATCGAATCACCGGGGCTCACGGCCTCACTGGCGCTTGCCAGCGAAGCCGTGTCCCGCCTCGACTGACGATTGAACGCCGCGTGCGCAGTCGTCGGCGCGCGGCCTCAGCTCACCCGCACGGCTTCGACCTGGATCGGGATCTTCACGTCCATCTTGAAGCCGTATTTCTCGCCGTAGCTGATGCCGTAGTCGGCGCGATTGATCGTGCCGACCGCATCCGCACCGCAATGCTCTTTCTTGTCGGGGTAGGTCATGCATTTGAAGGAGTTGAGAGTCAGTGTCAGCGGGTGGGTCACGCCGTGCAGCGTGAACTCACCGGCGACCTGGGTCGGGACACCATTCTTGAAGTCGGTGAGCTTGCCCTTGTAGGTCGCGGTCGGATATTTCGCCACATCCAACATTTCGGCCGACTTGACGTGCTCGTCGAGTTTCGGATTGCCGAACTCGATCGAGGAGGTGTCGATGGTCACCTCCACGGTTCCGGTGGCATTGTCCCGGTCGAGCACGATCGTGCCCGAGGACTTGTCGAACTTGCCGCGCCACACCGACACCCCACCGAAGTGATCGGCCTCGAAGCTCGGATAAGTGTGCGAGGGATCGATCTGGTACGTCACCGGCGCGGCGAGCGCCGCGCCTGCCAGGAGCGCCAGCACGGTGGCCGGCAACGCAATCTTGGTCACGGGAACCTCCGACTTGGTTTGGGTGCGCGCGTAGGTTAGCGGCACACACAGGGGCCTACCAGCTCCCTTTTTGGGGACGCGCGGCTGTGCCGAGGCCGCCCGGAACGCCTGAGGCGCTCAGCGCAGCGGTTTTGCCGTGAGTCCGAGCGCCCGCGCCACCACCTCGTGAGTGATCTCCCCTTCGTGCACGTTGAGACCCGCGGCGAGTCCCGGATCGCGCCGGAACGCCTCGCGCCAGCCGAGGTCGGCGAGCGCGCGCACGTAGGGGAGCGTCGCATTGGTGAGCGCCAGCGTCGAGGTGCGCGGAACGGCACCGGGCATGTTGGCGACACAATAGTGGATCACACCGTCGACGACGAAAGTCGGCTCGGCGTGGGTGGTCGGGTGGCTCGTCTCGAAGCAGCCCCCCTGGTCGATGGAAATGTCGACCATCACCGTGCCCGGCTTCATGGTCTTCACCATCGCGCGGCTAACGAGCTTCGGTGCGGCGGCGCCGGCAACCAGGACCGCGCCAACCACCAGGTCCGCGTGGCGCACCAGCCGCTCGATGGTCTCGGTGGTCGAGTACGCCGTGCGAAGCGAGGCGCCGAACATCGACGATAGCTCCCGGAGCCGATCCACCGAGCGATCGACGACCGTCACGTCCGCGCGCATACCGACTGCCATCTCCGCGGCGTGCGTACCGGAGACGCCGCCGCCGAGAATCACCACTTTTGCCGGCGGCACACCCGGCACGCCGCCGAGCAGCACACCGAAACCGCCGTTGGCCTTCTGCAGGCTCGCGGCACCGACCTGGATGGACATGCGCCCCGCGACTTCGCTCATCGGCGTAAGCAGGGGCAGCGAGCCATTCGGTGCCGTCACGGTCTCGTAGGCGATGGCCGTGGCGCCCGACTTCATCAAGCCGCGCGCCTGCTGCGGATCGGCCGCCAGGTGCAGGTAGGTGAACAGCACCTGTCCGGGGCGGAGCATCTCGCACTCCACCGGCTGCGGCTCCTTCACCTTGACGATCATTTCGGCGCGCTCGAAGACCTCGGCAGCGCGTGCGGCGATCGACGCCCCGGCGGCCCGGAACTCGGCGTCGTCGACGCCAATGCCATTGCCGGCGCCGCTCTCGATGAGCACCTGGTGCCCGGCGGCGGTGAGCTCGCGCACGCCCGCAGGCACCAGCCCGACCCGATACTCGTGAACCTTGATCTCCCGCGGAACCCCGATACGCATGGCCGTGGTCCTCCTGTGTTCTTAACCCCCCAGCGTAGGATTTCGCGCCGAAGGGAGCTTGCGTAATCGCACCGGACGGGCGGCCTGTGTGGCAGAATCTGCCGCCTATAGCCAATCAATAGACGGTTTATTGCGCCAATGGAGCTCGACCGCTACGATCGCGCCATCGTGCGCCTCCTGCAGCAGGATGCGCGCATCACCAACACCCTGCTTGCCGAGAAGGTGAGCCTGTCGGAATCCGCCTGCCTGCGCCGCGTGCGGGCGCTCGAGCTGGCCGGCCTCATCCAGGGCTACACCGCGCTCATCGATCAGCACAAGGCCGGCTTTCCGGTGAACGTGTTCGTCAGCATTACACTCGACCGTCAGAGTCAGGCGGGGCTCGAAGCCTTCGAGAGCGCGGTGCGCAAGGTGCCCGAGGTGATGGAGTGTTACCTCATGACGGGCGAGCACGACTATCTCTTGCGGCTGGTGGTGACGGACATGGCGGACTTCGAGCGCGTGCACAACCAACATCTGACGCGCCTGCCGAGCGTCGCGCGCGTGCACTCGAGCTTCGCCATGCGCACCGTCGCGCGCGCGGCAGGCCTGCCGGTCCGCTAGGGGCGGGCGTAGGCGGGCAGGCCCTGAGCGAACTCGCGCAGTGCGCCGATCCCGCTGCCTTCCGCGCGGTGACACCACTCGCGCAGCTGGGTGAGTGCGCGCGCCGGATTCTCGTTCCACAGCTGCTGCAGGCTGTCGCGATACTCGACGACGCGACGCAGGACCTCGTATTTCTCCAGCAGCTCGTGCAGCTTCGGCCGTGCTTCGTCCGCCAGTACCGCCGGATGACGGATGAGCAGCTGCGGTGCTCGCGGTGGCAGTGCTCCGTGACCCTCACGCCGTGCCAGCTCCCGGCATACCGGCTGCACGACGCGTCGGCCGTAATCGCGCAGCACGTGCATGCGGTTGATGAACAACGCACTCACCGTCTCGGCATCGAGCTCGCGGCGGCGCCGCTCGAGGTGCGGACGCGGCGCAACCCAGCGGACACGCGCGAGCCCGAGCGCGCGGAAAAGGCGAATCCACAGCCAGCCGATGTCGATCTCCCAGCGCTGCACCGCGAAGCGGGCCGAACGCGGGAAGGCATGATGATTGTTGTGCAGCTCCTCGCCACCCAACAGCAGCGCCCAGGGCACGAGGTTGGTCGCCCGTGAGGGCATCTCGAAACTGCGATAGCCCACGGCGTGACCCAGGCCGTTGATGACACCGCCGGCAAAGAACGGCTGCGCCGCGAGGTGCACGGCAATCATGATGATGCCGTACACCCCGAAGAGGATCAGATGTGCGATCACGAAGATCACGATGCCGGCATACGCATGTGAGCTGTAGAGATGACGTTCGAGCCAGTCATCGGGCGTGCCGCGTCCATATTTTCGCAGCAGTTCGGGGTCGCGGGCGGCGGCGCGGTAGAGCTCGGCCCCTTCGAGCAGCACACGCTCGAGTCCAAACACCACCGGGCTGTGCGGATCGCCCGGCTGGTCGGCGTGCGCGTGATGGCAGCGGTGCACCGCCACCCAGTCCTTGGTGATGGCCCCGGAGCTGAACCACAGCCAGAAGCGGAACACGTGTCGCAAGGCGGGATGCAGTATCAGTCCGCCGTGTGACTGGTCGCGGTGCAGGTAGAGCGTCACTCCGAGAAACATGGTCTGGATCGTGAGGAACGTCACGAGCCAGTAGCCCCAGCCGGGAAGTTCGACGAGACCGTAAGGCAGCAGACTCACCGGAGCTCCATCGTGCGGTTGGCCCGCGAAGCGTACGGCAATTCCTCGCCCCGGGGGAGACTTTTTAGTCTCCCGGAACCGCTTCAGACGAGGAGGACGATCTTGCCGATGTGCGTGTCGGATTCCATCAGTTGATGTGCGCCAGCCGCATCGGCGAGGGGAAAACGCGCGTAGATGATCGGTTTCAGTCCGCGCTTTTCAAACAGCGGCCAGACATTTTCTCTCAGCGCGGCGGCGATACGCCCTTTGTTGGAGATCGGCTGTGCCCGCAGCGTTGAAGCGCTGATGGTCAGCCGCTTGATCATGAGCGGACGCAGATCGAGCTCGGACTTGTTGCCGCCCTGCGTGGCAATCAACGCGATCCTGCCCTCCACCGCCGCGGCGACGGTGTTGCGTGCGAGGTAGTCGCCGCCGACCATGTCGAGCACGACGTCCGCGCCCCTGCCGTCGGTGGCGCGCAGTGTCGCCTCGACGAAATCCACCTCGCGGTAGTTGATGGCGACATCGGCGCCGAGCTCACGGCAGGCGGTGCATTTCTGCGCGGTGCCAGCCGTGATGATCACGCGCGCATCGAAGGCCTTGCCGAGCAGGATCGCCGTGGTACCGATGCCGCTCGAGCCGCCGTGCACGAGGAGTGTCTCGCCGGCCTTGAGACGGGAGCGCTCGAAGACATTCAGCCATACCGTGAAAAACGTCTCCGGCAGCACCGCTGCCTCCTCGAGGCTGAGCGGTGCGGGAACGGGCAGGCACTGTACCGCCGGCGCGCTCACGTACTCTGCATACCCGCCGCCCGCCACCAGCGCACACACCCGGGCGCCGAGCGCAGGCTCGCGCACACCCTCGCCGAGAAGCACGACCTCACCTGCGACCTCGAGGCCCGGGATGTCGGTAATGCCGGGGGGCGGCGGATAGATCCCCTTCCGCTGCAACACATCCGGGCGGTTGACCCCGGCCGCTGCGACCTGGATCAGCACCTCACCGGGACCCGGCTGCGGCACGGGACGCTCGGTCCCGCGCAGCACCTGCGGCGGGCCGGGCTCGCGGATCTCCACCGCGGTCATCATTTGCGGAATCATGGCGCGTGCAGCGTGCCGCCTCGCGCCAGCGGACGTCAACCCCGCGCAGCCAACTCGGCTGTTGATTCAGCCACTCGGCGGCGGCGAGGCCGGTTCGCCCGATGAGGAGACGCGGCGCCCGCAGCGCCCCTGAAAGTGCTCGCGCAGGCGCTCGCGCTCCTCCGGAGTCATGCTCTCCCAGCGCTCTCGCCACATGCGCTGTCGCCACTGACCATGCCAGGACCCGCGGCGCAGCCCACCGAACAGGATACGGCTCAAGAGCAGCAAGCCGAGCGCCTGCCAGTACTGCAGCGGCGGTCCGCGGAACAGCTCCGGCACGAGCGAGTTCCAGAGCAGCATCACCGCGAGCGCGAGCAGCAGCACGACCGCCATGACGGCCGCGAGTACCGCAACGCCTCGCAAAGACCAACGAACTCCACGCATCACTTGAGTCTCCTCAGGCTGTCATCAGCCAGTCATCCCATGCCTGTTGCAGGCGCTCGCGCAGGAAGCGCACCGCGTAGCGCTTGCGTGACAGGAGCGTGTTGATACTCACGCCCGAGCGCTGCGCGAGCTCACGAAAGCTCACGCCCTCGAGCTCCTGCGCCATGAACACCTCACGTTGCTCGGGCGGCAGCTCCGCGAGCGCCGCCTCGATCTCGGCGAGCAGGATCCCGCGCATCACGGCCGCCTCGGGACCGCCATCGGCCGCAGGCAGCAGGTCCGCCAGGTTACCCGCCGCGTCATCCTCGTCCGCCGGTACCGCCGGGGTGGGCCGGGCGGCAGCCCGGCGAAAACGATCGATGATGCGGTTGCGCGCCACGCGTGCGAGCCACGCTCCGGCCTGCTCCACGGGCTGCATCATCCGGTAGGCGACGACCAGCTCGAACAGCGACTCCTGCAGGATGTCCTCGGCTTCCGCCGCGTCGGCGATCCAGCGCCGGATGTAGGCGAGCAGTCGCCCGCGTTCCCGGCGCACCGTGGTCGAGATGTCGCGGTCCTGCTGCGAGAGGCCCGCGGGCCCGGGAAGTGCAGCGTCCATCTGCTGTTAAGACGCTCGAGCGCGGGAAATATTGTGGGCAGTCCGCACGCGCGCCGGCCGCTTTCAGCGGGTCGCGACCGCGATCGCTGCCCCGGCCATGACGGCGCCGGTCCCGCGCTGCACCCAGCGCACGGTTCCGGGCCGGGAGAGCCGCGAGCGCGCGCGGGCCGCGAACACGGTGTAGGCGCCGAGCACCGCGGGCAGGACGCACGCGATCACGAGCGCGATCGCAAGAAAGCCGCCTACCCCGAGCCGATTGAGCTCGACCACGGTCGGGAGCACGGCAAGAAAGAACACCATGGTTTTCGGATTGCCGAGGGCCAGAGCGAGCGAGCCGAGAAACAGCTGCAGGGGTCGCTCGCGGCGCAGCGTTTGCGAGCCCTCGAGGGCCCGCGCCGGCGCTGTCCAGAGACGCCAGGCCAGGAAGAGGAGGTAGGCCGCTCCGAGGTAGCGGATCGCGAGGAACACGGTATGAGCGGTGTGCGCCAACACGGCAAGTCCTGCTGCCGCCAGCCCAAACCACACGAGGTCTCCCACGAGAAAACCGGCGATGAACGCCGGGGCTCCGCCCAGGCCCCGCCCGAGCGCCCGGGCGATGACGGCCGCCACGCCAGGCCCCGGCGAGGCGACGGCGAGCGCGTACACCAGCGTGAACACCGCGAGACCGTAGAGAGACATGCTCAGCTCCCCTGCATCGCCAGCATTCCGGAACGCCCGTCCACGGTACCCTCGACGATCGCGCACCGCGGCAGGTGACGCACATCGAGTGTCGTGGCGTAGGTCTCGAGATCCGTAAGTTGCGCGCCGCGCGCCTGCCAGGCACGCAACAGCCGCTCGAACGAGGGGAGATACTTGCCGCCCTCGAGCTCGGCGTGCAGCGTGAAGACGTGCGCGCGGGCCCCGGGCGCGTCGGTCAGGCCGAGCAGGTGATCCACGGGATCGACGCCCGCAAGGTCGGGACGACCGATGAGCTCATCGAAGGTCGGCAGCGTCGTCGGCAGCTGCGGCACGGTGGCATTCCCTTGCGCGAGGAGCGGCAGGAACGGGCCGCGGCCGCGCGTGTCGGAAGCGTAGCGGAAAGCGAGCTCCTGCTCGAGCGCCGGCACGTAACGGTTCATCTGCCAGCCGGCCGCGCCGTGCACCCGCGGTATGCGTCCAAACACCTCCATGAACTCATCGCGGGCGAGCGTCAGCTCGCGGCGCGTCCACGCCTCGCTCGCCCGTGCGACGCCGTCCTGCCAGCGCACGTGATCCCAGGTGTGCACCCCGACCTCGAAGCCGCGGCGCGCGATCTCCTGCATCGCAACGCGACAGCCCCGGCCGATGTGCGGGCCCGGCAGCAGCACCCCGTAGAGCAGCGTCTTGAGGCCATAGTGCTCGAGCACGGAAGTGCGCTGCACCTTGCCCAGAAAACCGCGACGGAAGACACGGCGGATCGCCCGTCCGGTGTGATCGGGCCCGAGGCTGAAGAGAAAGGTGGCGCGCACGGAAAGCCGTTCGAGCAGCTGCGCGAGTCGCACGGCACCCTCGCGCGTGCCGCGGTAAGTGTCCACATCCACCTTGAGCGCAATCAGCGTCATCGGCTGCCACCGCCGCCAAAACTAGCCGAGCGGCAACGGCTGGTGCGCTGCTCGTTCCGCGAGCGCTGCGAGATCGACCGGGCCGCCGGCGTACGCCGCGGCGAGGAGGCGCAGTACCGCACCATCGCCGCAGGAGAGGTAGCACCTCCCGCCCGCACCGAAGAGGCTCGCGCCGCGCGGCCCGCTGATCCCCTCGGCAAGCCGCGTCCGCTGTATCTCCCAGCGCTCGCCGGCCACGTTGCCGAAGGCACCGGGAAAGGGCGGCGCGACCGCACGTACCAGGTTATGAATCTCGAGGGCGGGACGTGACCAGTCGATGCGACCGTCCTCGGGCCGACGCCGCCCGAAGTAGTGGCCGGCGAGGATCGGCTGCGGCCGCCGCGCCGCGGTACCGGCAATGAGCGCCGGGAGCGAGCGCGCGAGCACGGTTTCCGCCGCCACAGTCACCTTGGTGAACACCTCGCGCGCATCGTCATCGAGCAGGATCGGGACCGCCTGGCTGTCGACGATATCGCCGGCATCGGCGCGCTCGACCATGTAATGCAGCGTTGCTCCCGTCTCGTGCTCGCCGCGGAGGATCGCCCAGTTCACCGGCGCGCGGCCGCGGTATTTCGGCAGCAGCGAGCCATGCATGTTGAGCGCGCCGCGACTCGCCGCGCGCAGTAGCGGCGCAGCGAGCATGGAGCGGTAGTAAAAGGAGAACACGAAATCCGGCTGCAGCTCGCTGACGCGGCGAATCAATCGGGGAGCGTGCGCGTCCTCCGGTGCCACCACATCGAGACCGTAGTCTGCTGCAGTTGCGGCGACGCTCGCGAACCATTGGTGCTCACGGGGATCGTCCGGCACGGTGACGACGAGCGGCACCGCGACCCCGCCCGAGAGCAGCGTCCTCAGGCAGCGGACTCCGACATCGTGATAGGCGAAGACGACCGCCCGCGCCCGGCTCACTCCGCCGTCCCCCGCACACGCTCGGGGGCCGCCAGCTTCGCCGGCCGCGATTCGGCCGCGGGCATGTGTGGGAGCTGCGCCGGCTCACTCGCATCGTCCTGCCCGAGCACCGCTGCCACGGTGTAGCGCGGCCGCTGGCGCACCTGCTCGTAGATGCGCCCGACGTACTCTCCCACCACGCCGAGTCCGATCAGTGCAACACCAATCAGGAAGAAGGCGATACCGAAGAGGGTGAACACGCCCTCGGCCTCGGGACCGACGATGAGGCGGCGGATGGCGAGGTAGACCACGAAGACGATCGAGAGCAGCGCGATGACGATGCCGCTCATCGAGAAAAACTGCAGCGGCGCCACCGAAAACCCGGTCATCAGGTCGAAGTTGAGCCGGATGAGCCGGATGAGGGAGTACTTCGATTGCCCCACGGTACGCTCCGCGTGGGCGACCTCGATCTCGACCGGGTGGCGCGCAAACGTGTAGGCGAGCGCCGGCACGTAGGTACTCACTTCCGTGCAACGGTTGACCGCGTCGATGACGCTGCGATCGTAGCCGCGCAGCATGCAGCCCTGATCGGTGATCTGGATGGAAGTCGTGCCTTCGCGCACGCGGTTGAGAAAGCGCGACGCGGCCTTGCGCCACAGCACGTCCTGGCGGCTCACGCGGATGGTGCCGACGTAGTCGGCACCGGCGTCCATGGCGGCGATGAGTCGCCCGATCTCCTCCGGCGGATTCTGCAGATCCGCATCGAGGGTGATCACGTAACGGCCGCGCGTGTGCTGGAACGCGGCGAGGATCGCCAGGTGCTGCCCGGCGTTGCGCGCCAGCACCACCACGCGGGTGACATCCGGGCGACGCTGGAACTGCTCGCGCAGCTCGGCGACCGAGCGGTCGCGGCTGCCGTCATCGACGAACACCACCTCGTAGGAGCGGCCGAGGGCATCGAGCGCCGGATACAGCCGCTCGAAGAGAAACCGCAACCCCTCCTCCTCGTTGTATACCGGGATGACGACGGAGACTTCCGGGGCCGGTGGCGCACTCACCGGCGGGCTCCGTGCACGATGTCGTTGACGGCCGCGACGACGCGATCGACGTCCGAGAGCTGCATCGCGGGAAATAACGGCAGAGTGAGCGTTTCCCGACCGATGCGCTCGGCGTTCGGGAACTGCCCTTCGCGGTAGCCGAGCGCCCGATAGGCGCTGAAGAGGTGAATCGCCGGGTAGTGGACGCCCGTGCCGATGCCGCGTGCCTTCATCGCCTCCATGAACTGTGCGCGCGAGAGGGTGAGCTGCGTGAGCGGCAGGAGCGGCGTGAACACGTGCCAGCTGTGTCCCGCATCGCCGCGCTCGGGGAGGCGCAGCGGCGGATCCGCGCCCCACAGCTCGTAGTACCGTGCGACGAGGGCGCGGCGGCGCGCGTTGAACTCCTCCAGGCGCTTGAGCTGCCCGAGCCCCACGGCTGCCGCCACATCCGACAGGTTGTATTTGCCACCGGCGAGCAGCGTATCGAAGCCATCGAGGCCGGATTTCACCTGCCCGTGCCAGCGGTGCAGCTCGATCGCCTTGAGCTCCTCCGCCGAGCCGCCGCAGATCGCGCCGCCCTCGATGGTGGTCATGTTCTTGTTGGGATGGAAGCTGAATACGGTGAGGTCGCCGAAGCTCCCGAGACGGCGACCGTGCCAGCTCGAGCCGATCGCATGTGCCGCGTCCTCGATGACGCGCAGCCGGTGCCGTGCGGCGATGTCATAGAGGCGGTCCATGTCGACCGGAAGGCCGGCGAAGTGCACCGGCATGATGGCGCGCGTGCGTTGAGTGATGGCGGCCTCGGCCTCCTCGAGGTCGATGTTGCGCGAGTCGAGCCCAACGTCCACGAACACCGGCCGGGCGCCGACCCGCACGATCACGTTCGCGGTAGCGACGAAGCTGAGTGCGGGGGTGATGACCTCATCGCCTGGCCCGATGCCGCAGGCGAGCAGCGCCATCTCCAGGCCTGCGGTTGCGGAGGTCTCGGTGCGAACCGGGCGGCCGCCGAGATACGCCGACAGCTCTGCCTCGAGTTGTGCCACCTTCGGCCCGCTCGCCAGCCATCCCGAGCGCAGCACCTCGCCGACGGCGGCAATGGTGTCCTCGTCGATGCACGGACGGGTGAACGGCAGGAGCGGTCGCACGGGTCGGTTCGAGTCGTTCATGGCGAGGATGTCAGGAGCGCGCGACCAGCACGACACCGAGCACGATGACGGCGATGCCCGCGACGCGCTGTATGTTCGGGACCTCACCGAGCAGCCACCAGGCGAGCCCGATGTTGACGACATAGCCGAGCGAGAGCAACGGATACGCCTGGCTTACCGGTACACGCGACAGGCCCACGGTCCAGACGATGACACTCAGCCCGTAGGCCAACATCGCATACCAGAACGATGGCACCCCGAGCACGTTGAGCCCGCGCTGCCACACACCCGCATCCCCCGCAATCAGCGGGCCGCTCACGCGCGTCGCGGCCTTCAGGCCGAGCTGCGCCAGCGCATTGAGCAGCACGCCGCAGATCAGGACCGAAAAATCACTCAGTCTCACAGACGACTCACGGCCACGGTGAAGTTGTCGGCGGCCAGTACGCGGCCCGGTAGCCCACGCCGCCGCCAGGTGTCCCAGACGCCCGGATCGAAGAATGCCACGGCGGAGCTTTCGGCGCTCCAGCGCTCGGCAAACTGCTCGATGCTCATGCGCCGGTGTGGCTCCTCATCCAACCCGAACCGCAGCTCGCCCTCGTAGTCGACGAGCTGCAGCGTGCGGCCGAGGTAGGGCGAGATTGTCTCGCGGAACTGGCCGACACTGTACAGCGGCGTATGCGCACTGAGGAATGGCCGGACGGCGGCCACCAGCGCTTTGGCTGAGCGCGCGGGCGGAATCACCGTGTACTCGCACATGAGAAACTGCCAGGCACAGATCGCCCCCAGCGCCGCGACGAGTACCGTGGCGAGAGGGCGAGCATGGCGGTGGAAACTCGCGAGTGCCGCGATCAGCGCCGCCGCCACCGCAGCCAACGCCCAGCGCCACGCCTCGTACGGCACGTAACTGTTGCGTCGCGCGCTGTAGATGAGGAGTCCGGCGGCAGCGACGATCACCACGGGCGCGGCAGCGCGCGCCGCGTGACGTGCCAGGCGCGCGGGGTCGCGCAGATACGCGCCGGCGAGCGCAGCCAGCACCGGCACCATCGGCAGGATGTAGGGCGCGAGCTTCGATCCGGAGGCGGAGAAGAAGACGAGGATGACCGCTGCATAGACAAGGAGAAACCGCAGCGGCCTGAAGCGCGTGGCGGCGCCGGGTGCCGCCACCGCCACGGGCGGCAGCCCGGGATCGGACCAGGCGGCACGTGTGGCCCGCGCCAGCGGGACGAGCCATGGCAGCACCGCAGCGAGAAGCAGCGGCAGGAAGTACCACCAGGGCTCGACGCGCTGGTGCACCGTGGTGAGAAAGCGTGTGAAGTGCTCGTGTACGAAGAAGAAGGCAGGGAAGCTCGGATTGCGCAGCGAGACGAGCAGGAACCACGGCACCGCGATGAGTGCGAACAGCCCGACGCCCGCCACGGGGTGCAGCCGCCGCCAGGTCTGGACGTCCCGCTCGATGAGCGTGTAGAGCATGAGCGACCCGCCCGCGAGCACCCCGACGACGATGCCCTTCGAGAGCACCGCGAGGGCGGCCAGGGCCCAGGCGGCGAGCATCCAGTGCCGCTCCGCCGGAGCACCGGCTGGCGCGCTCTGCGCAAGCGTGAAGGCGAGCACCGCCGCGGTGAGCCAGAAGGTGAAGGCGGCATCGAGCAGGTTGAGATGCCCGATCACGAGGAAGAAGGGGCTCACCGCGAGCGCAGCGACCGCAGTGAGCGCGGCAGCGTCGCCGTAGAGCCGCCGCACCCAGGCGAACACCAGCGGCAGAGTGGCGAAAGCAAGGCCCACCGACCAGGCGCGCGAAGTCCACTCGGTGAGGCCGAAGAGCCCGTACACTGCGGCCGTCGCCCAGTACTGGAGCGGCGGCTTCTCGAAGTACTTCAGGTCATTGAAGCGCGGGGTGATGAAGTCGCCGCTCGCGAGCATCTCGCGGGGAATCTCCGCGTAGCGGCCCTCGTCCGGATCCAGCAGGGGACGGACCTGAATCGTCGCGAACCAGCCGACGGCGAGCAACGCCCACGGCAGCCAGCGCGCCACACCGGCGCGCTCACGCCGCCCCGCGCTGCCCGCGATTTTTTGCGAGGCTGCCGTCCTCAAGGCACCCCGCTCAGATGGCGGTGAGCGCCGCGACGCGATCGCCGAAGCCCTGCTGCTTCACGTAGAAATCGATGGTGCGGCGGATGGCGGTGTCCACGTCGGTGCTGGGCGCCCAGCCGAGATCGCGCCGCGCGGCCTCGATGTTGGGCACGCGCACCTGAATGTCCTGGTAGTACTTGCCATAGTACTCGCCGGCGGAGACATCGACGATCTCGGTGGCGCGGGCGTTGTCGCGCAGCACGGGAAATTCCTGCGCGATACGGATGGTGCGCTGCGCCAGATCGCGGATCGAGATGCAGTTGCCGGGGTTGCCGATGTTGAAGATGCGCCGGCTGGCACACCCGTCCTTGTTCTCGATGATGGTGAGCAGGCACTCGATCGCATCATCGATGTAGGTGAAGGAGCGCTTCTGACTGCCACCGTCGACCAGCTTGATCGGGCGCCGGTACAGCACGTTGGAGAGGAACT
>Ga0306920_100002484_pt1 | contig 23315 bp, 22 predicted proteins | sample flu12Cox44000170_FD_204666 | JGI IMG/M metagenome (GOLD analysis project Ga0306920, IMG submission 204666) | Lab enrichment of tropical soil microbial communities from Luquillo Experimental Forest, Puerto Rico - flux4day.12C.oxic.44.000.170 (v2)... | ecosystem: Environmental > Terrestrial >...
GATTTGTCCCACGGCTTCGATGAGACGGCTCACGACGACCGGCGCGAGTCCTTCGAACGGCTCGTCGAGCAGCAAGATCGACGGCGATAGCGCCATGGCCCGGGCAACGGCGACCATCTTCTTCTGGCCGCCACTGAGATGCAGACCCCGTCGCTGCAGGCACGCACTGACCTCAGGGAAGATGGAAAAGATGCTTGCCTCGACGTTACCCCTGCCATCGTTTCCGGCGCCTGCACGCGTGGCGGGCGTGAGCCATTCGCACATATGAAAATGCTCCGCGACGGTCAGATCCGGAAAGAGGCCGGCGTCTTCGGGCGCGTACCCTATGCCAAGTCGCGCTCGCTGGTAGGCCGGTATCCGCGTTATCGGCTTGCCCTGGAAGTTCACCGCACCGGCGCGTGCCGGTAGTAAGCCCATGATGGTCTCGATGGTGGTGGTCTTGCCGGCGCCATTCCGGCCTACCAGCGCGACAGATTCGGCGGCGCCGACGTGCACCGAGACGCCGCGCAGGACTTTGAGCGTGCCTCTGTAGGTTTCGATGCGTTCAACGTCCAGCATGCTCGCTGCTCGCGGCCGGCGCGCCCACGGCGTGACTCGTTCCCAGCAGCGTGCTGGTAACGGTGTCGTTTTGTCGAATCTCGCCCGGAGTCCCCTCCGCCAGTACCGACCCCTGATGCATGACGACGATGCGCTCGGAATAGCGGAACACGATGTCCATGTCGTGTTCGATGATGACCACGGTGATGCCGCCCGAGCGGACCATCGAGCTGACGATGTCCATGATCGGCGCCTTCTCGCGCGTCGATACGCCGCTGGTCGGCTCGTCGAGCAGCAGCAGCTTGGGCCGCAACGCGTAGGCGACGGCGACATCGAGCAATTTGCGCTCGCCGTGTGAGATTGCGCCGGCCGGGACTTGCGCCTGGCCCTCAAGATCGAAACCGCGCAGTACGTCGTGTGTCTCGTCCCACACAGCGTGGTCGGAGGCCGCCAGCGCCCCCAAGGCTTCGGTCTTGCCTTGGCGTGAAAATATAGACAGGGCGACGTTGTCCGCGCAGCTCAAGCGGTCGAACAAATTGACGATCTGAAAGCTGCGCGCGATGCCGACCTTGATTCGACGGTACGGCGACCAGCGTGTCACATCGCGCTCGTCGAAAATGATTTGCCCGCTGTCAGGCTGCACCAGGCCGCTGACCAGATTGACAAGCGTGGTCTTGCCGGCACCGTTGGAGCCGATCAACGCAAGGAATTCGCTCTGTTTCACGTTGAAATCGACGCAGTCGACCGCGCGATTCTCACCGAATGCCTTGCTCAGCCCCGTCGCGCTCAGAAGCTTCATCTCAGCTCGATCTTCTTAGCCGGACGACGGCATGCTGGATCGTGCCGGTGATCCCGGTCGGCAGGGCCAGGACGAGCACGAGCAGCACCGTGCCGAGGAGCAAGTGCCAGTAGACGGTGAAACCGACAGCGTAGGTCTTCAAATAGGTGAATGCCACGGCGCCGACGATGGGGCCCACGAAAGTCGTGAATCCCCCGAGGACGGTCATGAAGATGATTTCCCCAGAGAACGGCCACTCCAAGATATCGGGGCTGGCGAGACCGTTCAGCGGCCCCCACAGCGCCCCTGCGAGCCCCGTGAAAATGCCGGAGATGACAAACGCGATGAGGCGGTAACGCCGGACCCGGATGCCGATGAACTCCGCTCGGGTTTCATTGTCACGGATCGCCTGCAGAGCCTTCCCGAAGGGCGAGTGGACCACGACCCACATGATCAGAACGCAGACGGCGAACACCGCGAGTACGTAGTAGTAATAGTGGTGCGCCAGGAATTCTATCTTGTCGTTGGTCGGGGCGGACCCAAGCAGGCTGGGCGTCGGCACGCGTAGGCCGTCGGTACCCCCCGTCACCCAGAAGAACTTGAAAGCCAGGCTCCATAGAACTTGCGACAGGGCGAGCGTCAGGATGCCGAAGAAGATGCGGGTGTAGCGCACGCACACGTAACCAAACAGGACGGACACGATCGCCGAAGCGAGCACGGACCCTGCCAGCAACAGCTCCATCGAGGCGATCTTCAGGTACTTGACCAGGAACGCGACCGCATAGGTGCCGGTGCCGAAGAACGCTGAGTGGCCGAACGAGAGCAAGCCGGTGTAGCCCAGCAGCAGGTTGAAGCCAAGCGCGCCGATCGCGGCAATGAGCCCATAGGTCAGCGTGAGGGTTTGAAATGGATCAAACAGATACGGCGCCGCGAGGAGCAGGGCGCTCGTCGGCACGACCCAGGCCACCGGCCACCATACCCGGCGAATCGGCAAAAACCGGACGGCCTGGCTCATCGCGACGCCCGAACGAACAGACCCGCGGGGCGTGCGAGCAGCACAAGTGCCGCGATCAGGTAGAGGACCGCCAATTCGATCTCAGGAAACCACGTGACGCCGGCTTCGCGGACAACGCCGACGATCAACGACCCGGCGAGTGCGCCCTCCAGACTGCCCAGGCCGCCGATCACGACGACGATGAAGGCGAGCACAAGCGCGTCCAATCCCATGCCGAGCACCGCGGATTGGGCGGGCACTACGATTGCTCCGCCCATTCCGGCCATGAAGCAACCGAGCGTGAACGCCTGCAGATAGACTCGATTCACGTTCACGCCGAGGGCCGAGGCCATGCGCTTGTCCTGCGAGGTCGCACGCAACAGCACGCCGAACCGGGTGCGGTAAATGAACGCTCGAAGAAAAACGGCGGCAAAAAATCCGACCGTGATGATCAGCAAATTGTAGCCAGGGTACCGGTCGTCGCCGATCGCGACGCTGCCAAAGGCCGAGTACACGGCGGTTGCGGATAGCGGATTTGGTCCCCACACCAGGCGGATCAGGTCCTCGAGGATCATCATCAGACCGAACGTCATGAGCAACTGATATTCCTCGGCGCGTTTGTAAAATGGCCGCAGCAGCGTCCGCTCGATGACCGCTCCGACAGCGGCCGCCGCGATCGCACCCACGGGCAGCAGCGCAAACAGGACCGCGTTCGGGGCGCCGGCCTCGACCGCTCGCCCGATCGCCCAGGCCGTTACGAATGCGCCGAGGGCGTAGAGATTCCCGTGCGCGAGGTTGACGATGCGCATTACGCCGTAGATCAGGCTCAGGCCGCCAGCGATCAGGAACAGAACGGAGCTGTAGAGCAGGGCATTCAAAGCGTGGATCACGTAGCCACTCATGGCAGGCTTTCTTTTTGTGTTAGGTCTTCCGCGGCGTCTAGTGTGCACTCCACCCGCAAGCTGACGCGCGCCGGCGGCCTAGGGTTCTAACCGCGATTCGTGCATGACTCAACACGCCGCTGACCGGCCCCACCGGCGATCGATCAGGCGGTACTTCCGTCTGCAACGCCGGCGCGGACTACCGCACCGCGGCTCATGCTCTGACGGTGGGCCAAGTCTGATCGATCCACGTATAGGTCGAGGTCGGGTCGCCCTTGGGCCATCCGGGAGGTGCGGTGATGTTGCGGATCGGAATCGTAATGATGCGGTCGGGGTCGAGAATCGGGAACGGATATTCACGTACGTTCTTGCTGAAGCCGATCATCGCGTCCTTGTAGCCCTGGTGATTGTCAGGCCTGATGTAGACGTAGCCGCCTGGTCCCGAATATCCCAGGCCCTCGAGCTGACTGATGATCGCATCGTCATCCGGCCAGCCGCCCATCAAGCGGTTGGCCTTCTCGATCGCTGTCTTCAGCATGTAGGTGGCCGTGTAGGCGCCTTCGGCCTGAAAATTTGGATACTCCTTCCAGCGCGCGAAATACTTTTCGACGAACACCTTGTTGGGTGGCCAGCGGTTGCCTGGTGGGAACGTGAAGTGGTAGTTCGAGTGGACGCCGGCGATGATGCCCTCCGGATGATCCTTACCGAGGGCATGGGGTGCGATCCCGAGAGCGAGCGTCGTCGCGAACTTCATCTTCTCAAAAAGTCCATACTGGAGGGCCTGCTTGTACATGGCCACGTAGTCGCCGCCCCACACGGAGGACACCAGCAGATCGGGCTTGGAGGCAATTGCCTTCGTGATGTGAGCGGTGAAGTCGGTGGTACCGAGCTTCGGCCAGCCTTCGGACACCACTTCTGCGTGTGGCAGCAGCTTCTTTATGATGATGCCGAAGTGGTCGAAAGCATTGCGACCGTACGCATAGTCCGGATGAATATGCGCAATCTTCTTCGTCCCGGGCCACGTCTGCGCAACCGCCAGTGCAGTCGTCGCGCCGTCGGCTGACTGGATGTTGGTGAGGCGGAAGATGTAATGCGGATTCGGTACCGCCTTGTCGAATAGAAAATCCGTGCAGCCATCGACAAAGATGGTTAAGACCTTGAGCTCCTCGGCAACTGGGCCGAGTGCAGGCGAGTTTCCGCTCGAAGTGATTCCGCAGAAAAAGTCGATCTTCTCCTGCAGTTTCAGCCGACGTAATTCCTTGACGTTGGCATCGACTCCGGCAGCCTCGTCGGCTTTGAGCACTTCGATCTTGCGCTTGCCGAGCAGACCCCCGGTTTGGTTGATCTCTTCGGCCGCCAGAACTTGCCCCTTGTACATCGGCTCGCCGAGGATCGCCCCAGGGCCCGTGAAAAACGTCATGTGGCCGATACGGTAGGGCGCGGCCGGGATGTTGCCCCTAGGCTTATCCTGCGCCAGAGCCGCTCCGACCAGTGGAACCGATCCGAGCCCGGCCCCGAGCGTTACGCCGGTGCCGACGCCCAGACTGCGCAGAAAGTCCCTTCGACCGATGTGTCGGGCCATCTGCTTTCCCCCGAATGCCGCTTGATACTACATCGAAGCAGCATCGTTTTTTGTACTAGGAACAGCGCGCGCGAAGACTATAGTACTCACGGATGGTCGAGTCCATGCATCGCGCACTGCCTGTTGCGCGACGCGACAAAGCGATGCACAAGATGGTGACCAGAACGCTGCGCGGTGTCGGCCGCGCGCTTCGCTGCAAACGGGTGTGTTCGCCGCCACCGCCGCGGCCGTGCTGACGCTCGAGCTGATCGTACTCTCGATCGCCCGTAAGCCGGTTGACTGCTTCGCGGTCAGTGCGTGGCTACCCGAGCTGCCGGCGTATGTATTCTCGAGCGACGTCCTGTTGCAGCGCAAACTCGAATTTCTGTCGAACGTAGCCCTTCTCTGGTTCAGTGCCGACAGCCCGTACGGCGGGGTCGATTGGGGGTTCGCGGTCACCGTGAGCGACCTGATAAGGTTCCTCTTGTTGTCGGCACTTTTCGGGATCTATTTGCACTCGTAATCCAGTTGCGGGCGCTGCCCTTTTGCCACCAGCGGCGTCACAAGGCTGAGCCGAGACGGCGGCGCCTTCGGCGTCCTGGCTAGCACCCCTGGGCATATCGAGCGGGGGCTGCACGGTGATGGGTTGCGGTATCTCCTTGCTGCCGGTCATCGGTCTCGCTTTCGCGGGACTGACCAGCGGGACGCTGGTGCTGCTGGCACAGCTGTCACGGATTGTGAGCCTGCTCGTGTTCCTTGCCGTCACGCTGGGCGTGATCCTCCTTGGGTGGCGAACCGGCGGAGCACCGGCAGTTGACGGATCGACGGGAGGATTGCGCAGTGCGCCCTCGAGTTAGCGTGAGTGTCAATTGCCAGTCTAATGTCGATTCTCTCGCGTCGCGCGGTTCGGTACCGTCCTGTTTCGGGATGCCCGGACAGCTTCATTCAAACGGCTTTCGAGACCAGACTCCAGTTAGTCCGATGCAAGCGGCGTACGAGTTGTGGCAGGTAAGTTCTGACTCCAGGCGCTCCGACAGCGTGGCAAGTTCTCCGAGCGTTTCGATCGAAAGCCCATATTGAACAAAACGCGGGTAAAGTGTGCGAACGAGGTCATAGACCCAGCGTCGAGTTTCCGAATCAACGCCGATGGGCACATCCAATCGCATGCGTGGACTTGGGAATCCGATCTCTTGAAAGCCGCAAAGGAAAACGGAGCCCATATCCACATTCGCGTTGGATCGTTTGAAGGATTCATAGATGAGCTCGCAGCACGTGCGGCGAAGAGGCAGATGTGCGACCTGCGACAGCAGTGCTTCCCAATTGGATTCCTGGAAGATCATCACGCCTCCGGCTCGCAGAACGTGAGCTAGTGCCCTCAGTGTCTCAATGGGTCGAGGCACAAACTGAAGGATCAGCCGGCCAACAATGGCATCGAACGGTCTTTCCGCGTTTAACTGAGCTAAGTCCGTCTCGACGAGCGTTACGTTCCGAAGTCCGCAAGCCTCCACTCGCGTTCTCGCCTTCGCGAGGGCAGTGCCACCGAGATCAATGCCGACAACCTGTCCTTCGGGCCCGACGACTTGCGCAGCGAGCAGTGCCACATCTCCCACGCCGGAGCCGATGTCGAGGACTCGCTGTTGGGGACCCAAGCCGGCTTCTCGAAATAGTCTTTCGGTGTGCGGCGCGAGTAGAGTTGCCTGCCGCCGCAGCCGCTCATGTTCCGTTTCGGCGGTCCCGAGGACGTATTGTGAGGCCGACGCCGGGTTGCTCATTCCTACGATTCCCCCTTCCACACCGCCGTACTTCGCTCGCCAGTTGAAGTACGTCGCACGGCTAATCCCGTCTTCCTGGTCACTCGCTAAACGCAGCGCCGGATCTGTGACTCGGTAAACCTCGACTTCCTCATGACATCCCCCGTACCGGGAGAGTCTACTATTTACCTGTATCCGAGCCGGGGAAGCCTACGGCATCAGTCTGGGCCGACCGCCTAGACTGCGGTGTACAGGTCGGGTGCCCGAAGCTCCAGTCACCGCCCAGTTGGAGGTCGCGGGTTCCTATTGGACTAGAACATGCCGCCCAACGTCGCGCATGCACCTTATGCCGGTCAACGCCATGCTCGTTTCGAGCTCGCTGCGGAGAATCTGAATTGCCTTGGCTACCCCCGCTTGGCCAGCCGCTCCCAGTCCAAAAATGTACGCACGCGCGATGAGGCAACCGCGCGCACCGAGTGCCAGGGCACGAAGTACATCTTGTCCAGTTCGTATGCCACCATCGAACAACACCTCTAAATCAGAACCTACTGCTTCCGTGATTCTCGGCAGCATCGATATGGACGACGCCGCACCGTCCAGTTGCCGCCCACCGTGGTTGGAAACCACGATAGCAGTGGCTCCTGCCCGTGCGGCAAGTCGCGCGTCCTCGATATCTAGAATGCCCTTCAACAGCAACTTGCCGGGCCACCGCTCCCTGATCCAGTCGATGTCCTTCCAGTTCAGTGTCTGGTCAAATTGGGTCCCCACCCATTGGGCGAGCGATCGGACACCCTCCGCGCCTTTGATGTAACCGGCAAGGTTACCGAAGGTCCATCGCTTGCCCGCGAGTACACTGACAGCCCATCTGGGCTTGGTGGCCATGTTCACGAAGTTCTTGAGTTTCAGCGATGGCGGGACGGCTAGACCGTTCTTGACGTCGCAATGGCGCTGCCCAAGTACCTGCAGGTCCACTGTAAGCACCAGCGCACTGCAATGAGCAGCAGCCGCTCGCTCGATGAGCGAACTCACAAACCCACGGTCTTTCATCACATACAGCTGAAACCAAAATGGCTTGTCCACCGCAGCCGCGACATCTTCGATGGAACATATGGAAAGCGTGCTTAAACTGTATGGGATCCCTGCTGCCTGCGCGGCACGACAGGCGAGGATTTCGCCGTTGCCGTATTCCAAGCCGGCCATCGCCACAGGACCGAGCCCCAACGGCAGACTCACAGGCTCACCCGCCATCGTCGTACTGGTGTCGCGCGCAGATACGTCTACTAACACGCGTTGCCGTAATTTGATTTGCGGCAGGTCGTCCCGGTTTGCACGCAGCGTCTCCTGTGAATAGGAGCCTGCTTCAGCATATTCGAAGAAGGCCCGCGGTACCTTGTGTCGCGCGATCTCCCGCAGATCTTCGATGCAGGTTACTTCCCTCACAGCACTACCGGGGGTGGCTGCATCGCCGACTTTGATGACGGTGAGCCTCAGGTCTTTATTCAGGGCGCCAGCGTACTCCGCGACGGGGAGCTACTCAAAATGTGTGCGAATCAGCTCAACGCCCGCTTGAAACGCCCTTTGTGCAGTGCAGCGTCTTGCCGGTCGTATGTAGTTATCGAGGTGAGTGCCATGATCAAGAAGATTGGCCCCACGCCCATCTTGGCGAAGCACCGAGCGTCATGCCACTGCGGGACGGTAGTGTTGGAGCTGTCCCTTCCTGACGGTGTTGTCGAGCCACGGCGCTGCGACTGCTCCATCTGCCGCAGAAACGGCGCCATATTCGCATTTGTACCGCTGTCAGGGCTGCGCATCATCAAAGGGCAGGAAGCACTGAAGCTCTACCAGTTCAGCACGATGACCGCCAAGCACTACTTCTGCTCAAACTGCGGAATTTACACCCATCATCAACGGCGGATTAATCCCAACGAGTGTGGCTACAAGGTAGGTTGTCTTGAAGGGGTGAATCCGTTTGATCTTGAGCAGGTTCCGACACTTGACGGCGTCCACCACCCTTGGATCGGGCTCCATAGTCGCTGGAGCGGACCGTGACACGCTGGTGGTTACGCACCACGGGCGCGAGGCCTCTGCTTGCAATCCCAATGGCGGCTTTCAAGGGAGCTCGTGGAGTCCTAGTGGTGGCCTTTGGCCCGGTGGCGGACGTGATGCCAATGAGTACCGCGTTCGGGACCAACCCTAGACAGGTTGACCCTTCTCTCAAAGCTATAACACGGGTTCGGGTTTGGATCCCGTAGTTAAGTGCCACAAAATCTCCGGCACGCGACCCAGCAGATGAATCATTTCTCCCGCGAGCTATTTCAGCGCTTCCGAAGATAGGATCGTGTCCGCTCCCCACTGAAGAGTGGCCGCGCGTAGAGCGTTATCCGGGAATATCGCGGCCTTCCGCCACGAAACTTCGGGCTGACTTTCCGAGCCGACGGCCTAACTATAGAGCCCATGTGAGTTCGACTAGAGGTTTACGGACCCCACGAAACAATGCATCCAGTTCCAAGACCAATCCAAGACCTATACGAAGCAGGACTATGACTGCCCGAATACGGCTCGAGGAACAACGCGAGCCACTGCAGGCGTCGGGCTTCGAGGTCGCCGAGGCTGCACAGATTCTGCGAATGAGCCGCGCGCGGCTTTACAACGGCATCGGGAGCTGCGTCATCACGCCCCAGAAAAACAGCGCGCACATATTTCACCCCTACCGGGCTAGAGCGGTACATCGATTCCTGTGTGCGACCCAGGTAGATGGCGTTCAGAAGGAGCTTTTTACCGTAAGCCGTTTTAGCGCGTATTCTTCGGTATTCGGCTCAATTCAGGGCTATGCCGGTGGCAATTATGGATACCATCATGTCTTCACCTCACGTTGAGACCTTGAAGATCGGACTTTTCGGTATCGGCCTCGACACGTATTGGGCGCAGTTCGAGGGGCTCAAGGATCGGCTTATGGGATATATCGCTCAGGTCGCCCGCAACCTCAGCCGCCCTGACCTACAGATTGTGAACCTCGGACTCGTCGATACGCCCGAAAAAGCTATGGCGGCGGGACATGCGTTTCGGCAGGCGGATGTTGATCTGATCTTCCTATACGTCTCCACCTACGCCCTCTCATCGACCATGCTGCCCGTGGTGCGTCGCGCCAAGGTGCCGGTCGTTATCCTTAATCTCGCGCCGGCCGCCGCCATCGACTACGAGTCCTTCAACCGCCTCGGCGATCGCACCCGTATGACCGGAGAATGGCTCGCGTGGTGTCAGGCCTGTCCGACGCCGGAAATCGCTAACGTGTTCAACCGCTGTGGCATCCCGTTCTTCCAGGTGAGCGGCATGCTGCATGACGATCCGACGGCGTGGCGGGAGATCGAGGAGTGGATAGAGGCGTCTAAAGTCGCCCATGTGATGGAGCACAACCGACTCGGCGCTCTGGGCCATTACTACGGCGGCATGCTCGATATTTATTCGGATTTCACCCAGCAGTGCGCTTATTTCGGCGGCCACGTCGAGATCGTCGAGGTCGAGGAGTTGGTGGCACTGCGTTCCGAGGTATCCGAGGCCGACGCCAGAACTCGTGTCAGTGAAATTCGAACCGCCATGGAGGTGCAGTCCGACTGCCCGCCCGAGGAACTATTGCGCGCAGCCCGCACCTCCGTGGCCTTGGATCAACTGGTGGAACGTCACAAACTCGGCTCGATCGCTTATTACTATCAGGGAACCGGAACGCCCGAACATGAGGATGTTATGAGTTCGGTTATTCTCGGGGCGAGTCTCTTGACCGCCAGAGGCATCCCGATGGCGGGCGAATATGAAGTCAAGAACGCCCAGGCGATGAAGATCATGGATACCCTGGGCGCCGGAGGCTCATTCACGGAATATTACGCGGTGGACTATAACGACGATGTGGTATTGATGGGCCATGATGGGCCTGGCCACATCGCGATCGCCGCAGGGAAAACCAAAGTGCGACCTTTGGAGGTTTATCACGGCAAGGTGGGACGCGGACTCTCAGTCGAGATGTCCGTCAAGCAAGGGCCGGTGACGCTGTTGTCGGTGGTGCAGACGGGTGACGGAAAGCTCAAATTTCTCACCGCCGAAGGGCACTCTGTGGCCGGGCCGATCCTGCAGATCGGCAATACCAATAGCCGCTATAAATTCCCGCTCGATGTCCGCAATTTCATGAACGCCTGGAATGGACACGGTCCGGCGCATCACTGCGCGGTTGGGATAGGACACATCGCCAACAAGATTGAAAAACTCGCGGCACTACTCAAGATGGAGTCGGTACGCGTGTGTTGATGTCGGAGGCGCCGGTCCAACCGACAGATCCCTGCGGCTTAAAACGTGGAACACTCATTGACGGGCGTCACCGCGGTATATAACCGCTCACGGCTGGCAAGGTAGTTGCCCCCACCGATCACGATGGTCGCGCCAACGAGTGTGGTAATACCGATCCATACGATGGCTCGGGTCCGGCGGCTCGATAAAGTCCATTCCCCGAGGGCGAACCCCCAAAGCGTGGAGAACAAGATGATGCTGGCCATGTGCAGCGTCCACGATGAGAAGCCGAAGCGACCCATCTGGCTTTCGCCCATCGTGTAAAAGAAAAATTGGAGATACCAGAGAGTGCCGGCGAGTGCGCAGAGCGCGTAGTTTCGCAGCAGCGCTGGTGATTTCGCGTGGCCACCTGAAGCCGTGAGTGCGCGTCCGGTAAACTCGCCGGCAGATTGGTTGCGGATGATCATCATTAAGCACCACAGAAAGTTGGTTGTGAACCCCCCCACCAGCACGACACACAAAACAGGTAGTCCTCCGCTCAATTGACCGGTCCCTGCGGCCAGTGTCAGTTTGCGGATTGGTTCTCCGGCATCCAAACCAAAGGCAAAACAACTCGAGAACACGCCCGCAAATGCGGCGAGCAACAACCCTTTTCTCAGGTCAAACTCGGCTAGCGACGGGGTTGTGCCGGAGGTTCCCAGCTCGCGCTCCTTCGCTTGTCCGGCGCGTGCGACGATCAAAATGCCAGCCACAGCAAGGGCAATACCAACAAATGTGGCTTGGCCGCTTGAGGTCAGAGCAAGTTCTCCAACTTTGCCACGAAAGACCGGCGGGCCGAGCGTGCCGATCACGGTAGTCAAACCGAGCGCAACGGCCATTCCCAAGGACAGCCCCAGATAGCGCATGGTCAGCCCAAAGGCGATGCTGCCCAAGCCCCACATTGCGCCCCAAAAATAGCACCAGAATATAGTCCCGGACGGGGTCGCACGCAGCACGCCGAGTAGATCGTGGGTTCTGAGGGCGGCGAAAACCCACGGGGCGACCAGCCACGCCATCGCGCCACCGGTCAGCCAAAAGACCTCCCATGACCACCGGCGGAGGCGCTTATAGGGCACGTAGAAGCTTGCGGCCGATGCCCCTCCAAGCCAATGGAACAGCACGCCGACGAACGGATTCGCGACCATGTCTACCTACTCCTGTTGAATTGCATCGCGCCGCGCGTCATCAGGATGCTGGTGTTGATGTCGGCGACCGAGACGATGTCGGTCAGTGTCATAGCGATACGCATCTCGGCTTCCAACAGCCACAGCACGTCGGTGCCTACCGCCATCGGTAAGCCTGGTCGTTTACTCCCCAAGGGCCCGCGCAATCGTCGGCAGAGCGTGGGCGGTCGATGGCGCCGCACCCAATCGACGACCGCCGTGATTGGGCACGACGAGTCCGTCGGCGCCCAGTTTGGCAGCCTCTACCACATCAGCGGGATCCACGGTCCCTTTGATGGGCAGCGGCCCAGCCATTGCTTCCGGATGCACGCAATATGTAGATCAGCTCATCCTTATCGTTTGAGCAGTTCAAGCTAATGGTTGAGATTCTTTGCAAAATGGGCATTCAAATAGTCTTTCATCAGCACATTCACTTCGAAGAAATCTCGCAAAGGCTCACCTGACTGAAGCGATATCCATCCGTACGGTGGCGGTCCATATTCGGGTGTAACAGTCAGGCATGTATGCCCTTCGAAACGGAATCGCTGCGCTATTCGCAGCCACCAACCGCTAAAGACTTGCAGCTCTCGGCTCCAAATAGGCGAGAAAGGATCCGGGACTTGCGGGCTTTCCGCAAAACCGACGCGCGCGTGAATGTGACCGGCACGTTGAATCGCTTCCTCGAGTGCCATTTCGTGCCCCTCGAGCAGGCTCTCTGCCACGCACACCCAATGCGCCAGGTCCGCTGTGATCTTTAGATTCGGTGCTTGCTGGAAATACGCGAGCGCTGCCGGCGCGCTGTAGAGAAAATGACGTCTGTGGGACTCGTGAAGTATCGAAATGCCATAGCGTTGCTCGGCTTTTTGAGTAATTTCCACGAGGCGCAAATTCTGATCTGTCGTCCAACAGTCTCTGCCGGTGTGGCTATTGACCAGGAGGGGTTCGAACGAAGCCGCAATGTCTATCCAACGCTCAAACGACCCCAAGTAGTCGTCGAAAGACTGGCCCGTGGCCTGGTATTGATGAGCGATGACGTCCAGTTCAAGCTCGTCCAATAGCGCTCTGAGCTCACGGCGCCGTTGCGTTTCTGACGGAATGCCGATTTCGATTCCGTCGTACCCAGCGCGTTTGACCTTTTCCAACATCGGTCGAAGGCCTAAGGCTTCGAGTCCCCACCAAGAGCAGAAGTACTTGATCCTCATCTGGTGAACGCGTCTCCGGGTCCTCGTGGCTCCGTCGAGGCGCTACCCTTTTGCCGCAGGCCACAACAGCGGATTCTGCTGATCGTTATTGAGAATATCGCCGATGTTGAGTGTCTTCAGGTACTCCTCGGGCAGCACGTTCTTCTGGCCGTTGAACGTGGCGCCGTCCGGCATGTAGGCACAGGTCATTGCCCGTCTTGGTCTCGGCGTCATATTCGGCCCGGCTCCATGGATGCACAAGCCGTTGTGGAACGACGCGCTACCCGCTCTCATTGGTACAGCCACAGCTTCAACCGATGCAAGCTCTGGGTAGACATTGAAGATGGCTTTCATGTTCTTTGTAATGCCGATATCGCGATAGCCGGTTTTCTCATGTGTACCTGGGAGAAAATACAGACAGCCGTTGTTCAGCGTCGCGTCGTCCAGCGCGACCCAGATGGATATCGCGTCGGGTGCGCTGAAAGACCAATATGGGACGTCCAGATGAAGGGCAGTTGGGTTTGCCCATGGGCGCTTGAACAAGGCTTGGTCATGCCAAATGCGAATTCCACTCGCACCGGACAGCAGCGATGCGACTTTCCCAAGTTCGGGGCTCACCATCAGCCTCCGAACGCGACTGTTGGTCTGCCAGAGATTGATCAGCTGATCGAATACGTTGGCATAGTACTCGGTGTCTGGGTTAATACCATCGTCATACCCAGTCTTGATGTTTGTCCCGGGGATCTTAAGGCCAGCGCGTTCCTCAATCGCCTCTTCGACCGCCGATCGCCACTCAGCCAGCTCGCTCGCCGTCAGGAAATTTTCAATGACCACGAACCCATCTTTTCGATAGCGTTCTACCCGATCACTCGTCACGTCGCAATTCATACCGTGGCCTCCGGAGCAGTGTTAACGACCCGTATGGTCGAACCCCGGGTACAGCGACAAGGTGAAATCACGACCCTTCTGTCGGCAGGTCGGCGACATCTGAATAGTCACCGGGCTCAACAGACCGGATGACAGCAGCGGCGCGGCAGCGCTATATGGTTTAGCCATCGTCGAGGTCAACCGGCACGGTAACGACGCATCTCCAATCAGTCGACTACGCCAAAGACTCGCCACGGAATTTCGCGCGAAATTTCCCGGCTATCAAAGTCGCAGGGATGGCCTGTTCATAGCTTTGAGGAGTCGGGCCCGCGACTAACGGTACCTATCAACCAGCGCATCGATTTCCGCCGCGGCTGTTCGCAGGTGGGTCTCAACAGAGTCCAGGTCCTGGTAGGCATCGAGCAATGCGCGGGTCCAGCGACGCGCGACGTCGATGTAGTTGAAGCAAGGGGTGACTTGGACCTCGGCAATCTCCTCAACAAGCTTTCTAGCGATGGCAGCGAAGTCACCCCAGTCAGATGCGGCCTCGAGAAACCGACTGCTGTCCCAGGTGCTCCTCCGGGTCGGGTTCATGTTCCCTTCGAACGCAGATTGCATGAGGAAATCACGCCCGCTTGCCCACTCCATGAACTCCCATGCCGCATCCTTGTTGCGTGAGCGTCTGTTCATTACGACCGACCACGACCACAGATTGGATCGGATGGCTCCATCTTCCCCTGATGGCGGCAATCGGTAGGCTATCTTCCCCTTCATTTTGGACTTCGTGGCATCTTCGAAGTAGGCGACGTAATGGTCAGAATCGACGATGAGACCGTAGCGCCCCGCTGCAAAATCGAGTGCCAGCTCATACCAACGCTGATTCACCCAGTCAGTCGGGCCGGCGGCCGCCAGTGCGCGCAGGAACTCTTCGGTCGCTCGTAAAGCGCGAGGTTCAGCGATCGCGCAAACCCGCGCGCGATCGAAATCAGTACCACCCGATGTCCAGAATTGGCTCGCGAAACCCGTGTATATCGTGTGCCACGCATCGGTCCCTCGTTGCGCGAATCCACGGCAAGGGTGGACGCGCTCAGCGATCTTGCGTGCTGCGGCGAAGTACTCGCTCCAGGTATTTGGAACACTTACCCCGGCGCGGTCGAGAATCTCGGGCACGTAAGCGAGGTTGTATGACTCACAGTTCACTGGGATTTCGAGAAGCGGTCCCACTCCGAGCGGCTCCCCGAATCGCCCGCTCCACCTGTTGCATTGGAGCAGCGACGGGAGGAAATCGTCCGGGTCGTAGCCGGAGGAGGCCCGAGCCAGAAACGGATCGAGCGGCTCGACATAGCCGGCGCCGTAATGCTCCCAAACCAGGACTGGTCCTGACATGTACACATCTGCCGGATTCTCCCCCTCAAGATAGGGGCCAAGACGGTTGGTGAAATACTCGTCGTTATCCAGAAGGCGAACATGCACCTTGTGACCCGTCGACTCCTCGAAGGACTGGACATGGCGGGCCACGCTTGCACAGTACGCATCTTGATCGCATCCGAGATAGGTCAGGCTAGCCATACCGGGTGCCACCTTTGTGCAGCGAAGTGCATGGGCTCGTTCTCATTGGATATCAGGCACTAAAACGTTTTCGTAACGGACAATCCGACCGTGCGCGGCTGGATGTAATAGAAGCTGTAAGGAAGCTGATTCCCAATACCCCCAGAGATAAGGCCGCGCTTATCAGTAACGTTGTTAACGTAGACATTCGCGGTCCAGGAGTCATATGTAGTGCCAGCGCGCAAATCCAGCTTCCCGTACGCAGGCAGATCCGTTCGTTGTGGACTCGCGGACGAAAAGGCGTCCAGACGGTCGCCCACGTAGCTGAGCGCACCTCCCACAAAACCCCTGAGGTCGCTCCCGAGCGGAAAGTTGTATTCCGCTGACAAGTTGCCGGACCAGCGAGGAGTGTTCGGCAGCCTGTCGCCCTCAAAGCCGTAGATTTCCCCGGCAATTCCGGCGCCCGGGACAGTTTGTGTCAACACAGCATCGATATAGGTGACCCATGCGGTGATCGTAAGGCTGCTTACCGGCCTTGATTGGATCGACAGTTCCACTCCCTGACTTTTGGCCCCGGCCGCGTTTCCGACATAGGTGCTGCCATTCACCGGATAGATCAAGGGGAGTTGGATGTTCGTCCAGTCGATGTAATACACCGATCCATCGACGGACAGGGTGTGATCGAGGAACTCGGCCTTGGCGCCAATCTCGTAGTCCTTCGACTTATCGGCATTGTACTCCGCAGGCACGTGAAGAATTCCAATGTTAACGCCGCCCGGTCGGTAACCTGACGCGAGGCGCGCATATATCATAACGTCCGGTGAGATTTTGAAACGAGGTGTCAGCAAATAGGTAAAGTTGTTCTCCCTCAAGGTGGTCGCAGGAAAGACATAGGGACTTGTTGGAGCACCGTAAATCACCGTGGCGAGCGAGCCAGTGGCTGTGGCGGGGTCTACGGTGTTCTTGAGCCAGCTTTCACGTCCACCAATCTGGACGTCGAATCGATCCGTAATGCGGTAGGTCAGGGCACCAAACACCGCAAATTCGTCGTATACGATTGGAGCATTGTATGGGTTGTATGTACCCCACTCGCCCAATTGGTCGCCGGTAAAGGGATCTGAAGCTACGTAGTGCCATTTCCAATAATCGTCTTCATGGCTGTAGAACACTCCCAGCAATCCATCAAACTGCTGCCCGAGTGGGGCCGAGAGCCGAATCTCCTGAGTTAATCTGTCCAAGCCGATTGTGTTTTGTATTTGATTGCCCGGCGTCCCGAAAAATGTCTCTGAAAAAGAATGCAAAGCCAGACTCAAATCGAACGAGTCTTCCACTGCATACCTGTTATATCCGGTGAGCGCGACCAGATCGGCGACGCCGATCTTCCAGTTGAGCTGGAGGCTATAAGCCTGAACTGTCCTGTCGTAGCCGTAGGTATTCACTGCGCGGATGTAAAATTGCTGCAAATTCCCTAACTGCCCCACACCGAAAAACGATGGCGGATTCGGAGTCTCATCGCTGGTATTGTGACCTGTTATCTTTTGGAACAAAGCGCTCAGCTTGAGAGAGAAAGTGTCAGACGGCTGCCATAATGCTGCAAGCCGCCCGCCGCTCGCCCGATCCTCGTTAACGCGCTTAAGGCCGAGCGGAGGGTTGTCGATATAGCCGGGATCCTCGCGAGTGAATGCACTGGCGCGCACCGCGAGATCTGAGCTCAGTGGCACGTTTACCGAGCCACGAAATGTGTACCCAAGTTCGGAGCCGTTCTGCACGCTGTTGCCACCCGCCTCCAGGCGACCGGAAACTCCGGTGGGTGAAGGGTCGATGGTCACAAAGTTGACCAGGCCTCCCACACTGCTTGCGCCATAGAGCGTGCCCTGCGGCCCACGCAGCACCTCGACGCGCGCCAAATCACCGGGATCAAAATCAGGCACAAGCTGATCTCCGCCTCCGCTTCCGCCGAAGGGCACACCGTCGACGGTAACGGCGACGATCGGTGATGGGTTGGGTGGTCCTGATCCGACCGCACCTGTCGTGAGGCCCCGGATTGCTATCGTCTGCGAGGACATGGTGCTCGGGGCTACGCTCAACCCGGGTACTTGGCTGTAAAAGTCCGTGAGCTTCACTTGGTTGTTGGCGGTGAGTGCGGTGGTGTCGACCACCGACACGGGGATCGGCACATCCTGGAGGCGTTCTTCTTTCTTTTGCGCGGTGACGAGAACTTCTTGAAGCCCGGTTGGGGAGGAAGACGACGAACCTCCTTGTAAGGAAGCAGTTGCGTTGGGATTGTTGGAACTTTGCGGGTCGGCGATTGCGTGTGCCGACACGGATATCGCGCAGGTGACCGCCAATGTGGAGCGGAATGTCATGCTCTTTGGCATCGTAGGTCTCCCCGTGGGTTCCAGTTGCGCTCAGGCATCTCGCGCTGGGCGCGGGCGTCTCGCGTACACATTGGATAAAGTGCCTTTCTTTGACTCATTGTTGGTTTCCCAAGCTGCAGGCTTCTTCTGAATGGCGGCTAGTGCGCGTCCCAGATCGCGCGCTCCCCTGCGCCGCCGGCTTGGCGAATATCCGTCCTTATAGAACGCATCCCCCTCAACAGCGCTCACAAGGCACCGCTTTTAGCAGCTCAGCGGTCAGGCTTTCACACGCCAAAGTCATTGTCAAGCAATTGTAGTCATTTAGTTTTGATAATGACTCAAATCAGATAAAGTCCGATCACATTGAGCAGCTCTGGACGAAATTGAACGCTGCTTCGCGGAGGAGCCCTGGCGAGGAGCGCAGCGTGGGTATGGCGAGCGGGTCAGGTCATCGAGACGGCTGCGCCATTCTTTTCAGATCATAATGGATCATGTTTCGCGACTATGCCTCGTCTTTTTGACGGAGTTGTAGTGCCGGACATGATCGGAGAGAGCTATGCTCGAAGCAGAACGACTCAGGATTATCAGCAAACTCGTCCAGGAACGCTCAGTGGTTAGCGTCCTCGATCTGGTCGAGATCTTGGGCGCCTCGGAGGCGACCGTACGCCGCGATATCAACGGTATGGCGGACGCCGGTGTGCTGCGCCGCATTCGCGGCGGCGTCGAAGCGCTCACCCCTCGCCATCAATCGCACCTCGTGGGCACGCCCTTTCAGCTAAACCAAGAGATCGGCGTGGCCCAGAAGCGCGCCATCGCACAGGCCGCCGTGGGCCTCATCACCGACGGCAGCAGCATCATCATCAACGGTGGGACGACCACCTTTGCGATGGTCGAGTTCTTGGTCGATCGTCAGCTTGATATTCTGACGAACTCCGTACCCATCCTGAGCGCGCTGCTTAGGACCAGCCGCAATCGTGTTTCGCTTCCCGGTGGAACAGTGTACCGCGAGCAAAATATCGTTCTGAGCCCTTATGAAAATGACTCTATCGAGCACTTTTGGGGTCAGCAGCTCTTCAGCAGCTGCTTCGGTCTGAATCGATTTGGGCTGATGGAGGCCGATCCGCTCATCGTTCAGTCCGAAACGAAGCTGCTCAAGCGGGCCGAGCAGCTGGTGGTGCTCGCCGACAGCCGCAAACTCCGGCAACGGTCCTCAATGATCGTGGCGGGTGTCGAGCGGATATCGACGCTGATCACCGACCAGGGCGCAACCGAGGAGGAGCTCGAACCGTTCCGCCGAGCCAACGTACGGGTCATCCAAGTGGCGGCACTCGCGGAGGGGGAGACGACGCCGCCGGGTGAAGTTGCGCAGCGTTAGGCGAATAGGGCCTTCGCGCGCGACTTTCCTGCAATCGGTCAGGATGCCCTTCAACCGGCAGTTGATTGACGTGAGGGTCTGAGACGGTGCGAGGGTCACGTCGCGACAATCGCGTCCACCGCAACCTCGCGGCTTGGCGCGCTGTACCCACCCCCCAATCACCGCACTGGAACCGGGTCCCGATATTCTTGCCGCGTCATGGCTCAGGGCGCCATGAGTAAGACGCTGATCGGCATCTTGGATGTCGGTAAAACCCACACCAAATTCATCGTGGCTGACGCCGATTCCGGCCGCATCGCAGCCCAACACGAGCGGGCCTCTCGATCCATCGACGGACCCGTGATTCGCGCGCTCGATGTCGTCGGCATCGAGCGATGGCTGCGTGAAACGCTCTCGGCGTTTCCGGACAAGGCGGCCATCGAAGCGCTCGTGCCGGTGGCCCACGGCGCCGCGGCCGTGCTGCTCGATTCGGAAGAGCAAGTTCATTTCGCCCCCGACTACGAGGATCACGCGTTTGAACTCGTGGCCGAAACCTATCGAACGCAACGCGATCCGTTCTCCGAAACGTTCTCGCCCTTCTTGCCACTCGGACTGAATATGGGCCGGCAACTCTTCTTTCTCGAGTCCCGGCATGCGACCGAGTTCGAGCGTATCCAGTCCTGTCTGCTTTACCCGCAATATTGGGCCTGGCGGTTGTGTGGCGAGAAGGCAAGTGAAGTGACCTCTCTCGGCTGTCACTCCGATCTGTGGCGACCGCGGGAGGCCAAACCCTCGGGGCTTGCCGATCGCAGGGGCTGGAGCCGCATGCTTCCTCCGCTACGGGCGGCATCGGACACCCTGGGCCGCGTGTCAGCAGAGCTTGTGCACGCAACCGGACTGGACCCGGGCTGTCGCGTCCATTGTGGCATTCATGACTCCAATGCTTCTTACCTCAGCCACCGCATTGGGCGCCCAGCAGCCGAGCCCTTCTCGGTGGTCTCGAGTGGCACATGGATCATCGTCATGGCGCATGGCTCTGATCTATCGCGCCTGCGTGAGTCCCATGACATGCTTGCCAATGTCGACGCTCTTGGCCGCGCCGTGCCGACAGCCCGGTTCATGGGCGGCAGGGAGTATGAGGCGATCTCAGGGCACGGCGACGCGCCCGTTGTGCCGACGCGCGACGCGTTGGCTTCAATCCTGCGTCGTCGCGCTTTCGCGCTGCCACCCGCGCGCGCGGCTCTAAAGCGCCCGGGATTTGCGGGCCGCCTGATCCGCACCGAAGGTCTCAAAGGGGAAGAGCGCGCGGCCCTCGCAACCGCTTACCTCGCATTGAGGACCGACCGGCGATTGAGCGATCTCGGCGCGACGGGTGACATCTTAGTCGATGGGCCGTTGAGCACGAATCGACTCTATGTCGAGCTCCTCGCAAACCTGCGACCGGAATGTCCCATCCGCTTGTGTGATGTTCGTTCCGGTGTCCTGCGCGCTTCTCTCGTTCTCGCAGGCATACGGCCCCGAGCGGCAGACTATTTCCATTTTGCACTTGCAGATCGGCTTCATGAGTTTATGGCTTATAAATCGGAATGGACCGATCTCGCTTACCCTCACACCTGAATCCGGCGCAGACCTGCGGCTACGGTGTCTTTGTCCGCGCGCGCGCACGCGAGAGTCGCTGGCCCACGATCGGCAATCCGACAATCAGGATCAGCAGAGCACCCATTAGCAGCGACATGACGACACCGGGGACGTTGATGAGTCCGAGGCCAAAGATCGCCAGCCCCGTCAGGATCGCGGCCAACACGACGCCCGCAATGCTGCCGCGGCCACCGGTAATCGCGACACCTCCGAGAATCACCATGCTGATGATGTCCAGCTCCATGCCCTGGGCGATCGAGGGCCGAGTCGAGCCCAGACGCGAGGTCAGCAGCACCGAGGCCACAGCGCTCGCCACACCGGTGGCCACGAACAGCCCGAAACGGTAGCGGTTGACGCGCACACCGGCCATCTCCGCCGCGGTCTTGTTGGAGCCGATCGCCACCAAGCGCCGCCCGAACTCCGTGCGATGCAGATACAGTGCGCACAGCACCGCCGCGAGTGTGAACAGCAGCAACTCGAACGACACCGGGCCTGCGATATAGCCTTGACCAAAGAAGGCAAAGGCCGGTGGATAGTCCTTGAGCACGCGATCGCCCAGTATGCCGTAAGCAATGCCGCGGTAGAGGCTCATGGTGCCGATGGTGGCGACTATCGCGGGCACCTGCCAGCGCGTGACCAGCGCACCGTTGAATGCGCCGGCCAGCAGCCCAACCGCTAACCCGGACCCGACGATGACACTGAGCGATGCGGTCATCGTGGCGAGCAGCCCCATGCAAACCGACACGAGCGCCATGGTGGCGGCGACTGAGATATCGATCTCCCCGGCGATGATCAGCAGCGCCATGGGCAGCGCGACCAGCGCTTTCTCGGTGAAATTGAAGCTGACATCCGCGAACGTATCGGTGCTCAAGAAATAGGGCGACAGCCACACGTTAAGCGCGAAATCGGCTGCTATGACCAGCGACAGAAATACTTCCCAGCGCAGCAGGCGTCGCCGCCAGGGCGTGCGCGGCACACGCTGCGATGGGCGCGCCTCATCGGTTATCGGCTGGATATCGCCGGACTCATTCACGGGCTAGTTTTCAAGAATGCGCTGACGCTGCGGCGCACGCGCGCCCACGGCATTGAGCACCGCCGCGGTGACAATGACCGCACCGCTGATGGCCATTTGCCAGAACGGGGACACCGAGAGCAACGGCAACGCATTCTTGATCACGCCGAGGAACAGGCACCCGAGCAGCACCCCAAACACCGTGCCGCTGCCGCCGGCGATTGACACGCCACCGATCACGCAGGCCGCGATGACCGTGAGCTCGAAGCCGCTGGCGATTTCGGTATAGGCGACCGCGTAGCGAGCGACCCACAGATAGCCGCACAATCCGGCAAGCACGCCGTTGAGCACGAAGGCAAGACACTGCGCGCGCCCGACATCGACCCCCACGTTGCGCGCAGCCTCGGGATTGTTGCCCGCGACGTAGAGGCTGCGGCCCGCGGCGCTATAGCGCAAGAAACATGCCGTGAGCAATACGCCGGCGAGCGCGAGCCAGGAGAGCAGGGTTACACCGCCCCAGCGCTCGCGCACCAGACTCAGGAACGAGGGCGACATGTCGCCGCTGTTGACCCAACGGCCGTGCGAGACCAGATAAGTCGCGCCACGATAGATTGCGAGCGTCCCCAACGTGACCACGATCGGCGGAATCTGCAATCGCCAGACCAGCAGGCCGTTGATTCCGCCGAGAGAGACGCCGAGCAGCGCCGCGCTCAGTATGAGCCACGGCAAGGCCACCCCAGGCATCGCCTGATTGATCAGCGCCACACACATGCCGGTCAGTGCCACGTTGGCCGCGACCGACAGATCGATCGCACGCGTCAGCATCACCAGCATCTGGCCGAGCGCCAGCAGGATCAGAATCGACGTGTCATCGAAGCTGTCGCGCAGCCCCGCCGCGCTCGCAAACTGCGGATAGCGCGCCGCAACGGCTACGAACAGTACCGCGGTCAGCAGTGCAAGCCCCGCGTTGTGACTCGAGCCGCCGAGCCGCATCCAAAGGCGCTTCGCCCTCACGCCGCGCTCGCGAGTCGCAGTACCGTCGCCGCATCGGCATGGCTGCGATCAAGCATGCCGGCCATCCGTCCTCGCCGCATCACCAGTACTCGGTCCGACAGACCCAGCACCTCGGGCAATTCCGAGGACACCATGATGATCGCCATGCCCTGCTGCACCCATTCACCCATCAGGGCGTGCACGGCAGCTTTTGAGCCCACGTCGATGCCCTTGGTCGGCTCGTCCAGGATCAGCACTCGTGGCGCGGTCAGCAACCATTTCGCCAGCACCGCTTTCTGCTGATTGCCGCCGGAGAGCTCACTCAAGGGCTGCTCCAGATTCGTGTACTTCACCTGCAGGCGCTGCGCCCACTCGCCGGCCGCGTG
>Ga0306920_100002485_pt1 | contig 23314 bp, 13 predicted proteins | sample flu12Cox44000170_FD_204666 | JGI IMG/M metagenome (GOLD analysis project Ga0306920, IMG submission 204666) | Lab enrichment of tropical soil microbial communities from Luquillo Experimental Forest, Puerto Rico - flux4day.12C.oxic.44.000.170 (v2)... | ecosystem: Environmental > Terrestrial >...
CACAATCCCCGGCCCTGACCCGGGAGCGATCGTAATTGGCGCTCGTCTGGATTCAAAGGCCCATGGTGACGAAGCTCTGGTGGATTGGGGTAGTGTGGCGATGCTGCCCTTGCTCGCCGAGTCGCTGAATTCGGCATCGCATCGCACGACGATCATTCTCGCTGCCTTCGCCGGGCACGACCATGGAATGGCCGGAGCCAACTTCTATCTGAAGCAGCTAACCGGCGAGCAACGAGCCCAAATCAGGGCGATGATCCAGATCGAAAAGATCGGAAGAACAGCGCCAGCCTATGCGCTTCCGCAGCCCGCCACAGCTAACATCGTTTCAGTGGGACGACGACAAGCAGTGATCGAGAACGGACCCGAGTCCACAACTCTTACCAAGGTCCTGCCAATTGCAGCACGGAGCCTGAAGTTTCCCGACGATCCCAAGCAGATCAATGACATTTCGGCTACAGAAGCGCGCGTATTTGATGAAGCGAAGATTCCGTCGATCGTCATTCATTCCGCCTCTTACGCCACCATCACACCGCCGGGCAAAGTTGAGCAGGTTCACATGACTCGGACTGCGCTTGATCCGGCGGCATATACCGAGACCTACAACCTGCTTTGCGTGTACACCCTCTACCTGGACAAGGTGTATTCACTGGTGCAGTCCAAGCTCGCAGCATCCCAGACGGCCAAAGCCACATCTCCTCGAGAGCCGGCGGGAGCCGCTGGGTCAGCGAGCTCGGCCGGATCGCAATCTGAACCGGCTCAGTCCACCAACAGTTCTACAATGGCGGCCAATCGAGCGGCTGCGACCACGATTGGCGACTCTCACGTACAGCAGCCGCCTCCCGCAGCCGAAGGAAATCCAGCGAATCCGGTTTTCCGCACGACGACGCGACTCGTCGAAGTCGACGTGGTCGTGACCGACAAGCAAGGCAAGCCGGTCGCAGGACTGACGCAGGCCGACTTCACGGTCTTACAGGACGGCAAACCGCAGCAGATTCGCGTCTTCGATCCGCACACCGCGAACAACCATGCCGCGGCTCCCTCGGCTGTAGCCAACGCACCGAAGCTTCCGCCAAATACCTATTCGAATCATCCCAACGACGCTACCGCTGACAGTTGGACCATCGTTCTGTTCGATTTGCTGAACACTCCCACCAGCGACCAGGAGTATGCACGAAAGCAATTGATCGACATGTTGCGCACGATACCGAAGGGCCAACCTGTCGCGCTGTACATGCTGACCAGCAAGCTACAGATGGTACAGGCGTTCTCGGATGACCCCGATAAGCTGATCAAATCCGCGGAGAGCCTTAAGCCCAATCGTTCACATGTGCTGACGACGGAAGCCGAGCGGCAACACACGGTCGGACAGATCAACTACCAGGCGCAAGAGTTGACCGAGAGCGCGCCGTCGTCGCCCGACAACCAAATCATGCAGCAGATGACCCAAGGCAGGCTACAACAGCAGCAGGACCTGGAGGCCTTTCAGATTGCCGACCGCGCGAAGTTCACTCTTTCCGCAATGGAAACCCTATCGCGTGCTATGTCCGGCTATCCCGGACGCAAGAACCTGATCTGGTTGTCGGCTGCGTTCCCGGTGCAACTCCTGGCCGATCCGAAGCAAACCGACCAGCCGTGGCGCAACTCCTCCAATTACCAGAACGTATTGGCGTCGGCCAGTTCGCTGCTGGCGAAGTCGCGCATCGCTGTCTATCCCGTGGACGTGCGCGGTTTGCTGGGTCGCGGTATCGACATCTCCAACAGCGCAGCCGAGAGCAACGCTTGGACATATGGCCCGAATTCCAATGACTCTGGTCAGCTGGCGCAGGGCCAGACTGCGGCGTTTGCTGACGAGCGCTCGACCATGCGGCAGGTAGCCGACCAGACCGGGGGCGAGGCGTTTACCGGAACCAACAACCTGAAGCGGGCGATCGAGCGCAGCATGGAAGATGGAGCCACCTATTACACGCTTGCCTATACGCCCGACAAGGTGGACCCGCAGAGTGCGTTTCACCGCATCCAGGTCAAAGTCAATCATCCCGACGTCAAGCTGGCATACCGTCGCGGCTACTACTCTTCGCCAACCAAGGCGGGGTCACTACAGACCGGCGTCGCCGCGCTGCGGGGCGCCCTCCAGCCCGGAATGCCGCCGTCTACGATGCTGTTTATGACAGCAACCGTGCTGCCCCCCGACGAGTCCCACAAGGACGTACGCATCCAGTACGTGGTCAATCCCAACGGCGTGACCTTCGGCGAATTGCCTGATCAACGCAAGCACATCACGCTCGACTGCATCGCCATCGCTTACAACCAGGACGGCCGTGAGGTAGCCCATGCGTCTGACACGCTTGACGGCACCATCAAGCCCGCTGCCTACGACACTGTGATGAACAACGGCATTCCGGCACAACAGCTAATAGCTCTCCCTCCGGGCGCATACAATCTGCGTCTCGGCGTGATGGATCGTCCGTCGCAGCAGATCGGAACGCTGGACGTGCAGTTGGTTGTGCCGGCAGTGACGGTTGCAAAATAGGTCTCATCGGGGCTGGGTGGCTAGGCTCTTGTAGTACTCCTGTAAAACCAAGAACGCCTTTTTCTTCTGCCCTTCGTTCGATACCAGGCCTTTGCGATTATAGAAGTCTTGTATGCCGGGCAACTCACGCCGAGGTGAGCGAAAATCCATCAGGATCCACGGGCTCAAGCCCCGTAGAAACGGAATCTGCTTGAGCATGGCGATTTGCTGCCGGTAAATCTCTGCTTGGTACTCCTCGGTCCAGCGCTCGGTTGGCTCCCCGTGCAGTCCAAACTTCGCGTCGCCGCCGAATTCGCTTATGATGAGCGGCTTGTTGTACTTCGATTGCCAGCGGGTTCGGCTGGCGAGGTCGGGCGTGCCTTCGTACCATCCGATGTACTCGTTCGATCCCAGCACGTCGAGGTACTTGCCGAGTGGATCGTCGATCACTTTCGTGCGAATGCCTTCGGGAGATTCAGGCTGTGTCGTCACCAGAAGCGCCGCGGTGACCAGACGTGTTGGGTCATCGGTATGCGCGGTGTTGATCAGGCTCTCGAGAAATGCCAGTCGCGCCGGCGTATTGGGGGTTTCGTTGGCTACCGACCACAACACTACTGAGGCTTTGTTACGGTCACGCCGGATCATCTCCCGCAATTGATTCGTTGCATTCGCCAGGGTCGCGGGATTATCCCACTGGATCATCCAGTAGACCGGAACCTCCGACCACACCATGATTCCCATGCGATCGGCCAGGCGCGTCATTCGCTCGTCATGCGGATAATGCGCCAGCCGCACGAAATTTGCGCCGAGTTCTTTCGCCCAGCCCAGCAGGGTTTCGGCGTCCTGCTCGCTCCAAGCTCGGCCCGAACGATAGGGTGCTTCGGCGTGGAGGGAGACACCGCGCAGGAAGACGGATTTGCCATTCAGCAGAATGTTGTCGCCCTCGACTTCGACGGTGCGGAAGCCGATCGCGTCCTTCAGGTGATCGCCGCCGGCGATAATCTCGACGTCATACAACTTCGGGTTTTCCGGAGACCAATGTTGGAGATTTGGCGCGTGGAACGAGAAGGCCGCTCGACCTTGAGCGTCCGTCGATGCCCTCTGGCTGATGTTCAACTCAGGAATTTTGACGATGACCGGCGTCCCGGCCGGAGCATCGACCACATGCACCCATCCGCCGATTGACCCTCCGCCGCCCCGCTGTAGCGCGAACGAGTAGTCGTCGACGAACGTCTGAGGCGTCTCGATCAGCGACACGTCACGCGTCAGGCCACCGTAATTCCACCAGTCGGTATTGAGCGTTGGCGCAGCGTCGGCTCTCCGCTGATCGTTGACGTAGATGACAGCGAAGTTATTGCCGTCGCCGAGTAGGTTAGTGACTTCGCAATCAAAGGGCGTGAATCCACCCTCGTGATCGCAAGCCTTTTTGCCATTCACCCAAACGTGAGAGAGGTAATTCGCAGCGCCCACATGGAGAAACGTGCGCGTACCAGGCTTGCGCTGGTACTGGAAGTCTTTCTCGTACCAGAGGGTTCCTTCGTAGAAGAACAGCGAGTCGCGCTCGGAGTTCCAGTCACCCGGAACCTTCAGGGTCGCCGACTTCGAAAAGTCGTACTCAATCAGCCGGCCGCTGGCATCAGGCTTCTCGTTACGAAAATATCCGTCCGCACGCGGCTGCATGCGGAAGTCGTAATATCCGTTGTCGTAGGGATCGACGATAACGTGCCAGTCGCCATCGAGGCTGATCGAAGTCCGGTGGTCGGCGTCAACCAACAGAGTTGGCTTCTGGTCGGCTGCCTGTAGCACTTTCGTACACAAAGCCGCGGCCAAGAACAAGCTGGAAAAGACGTAGCGGTTCGGGCTCATGGGGCAGAGCCTAACCCACGATCTTGCGCACGTTCTCGTAGCTGATGCGCAGGCTCTCAAATGCCGGCGTGCTGCCGTTGTCGCGCTCGACGAAATAATGCTTCACTCCGGTCTTCTCCGCCGTCGAGATGACTGCTTTCCAATTGATGGTGCCGTTGCCCACCTCGGTCATGTGTTCCGCCTCCGGCCCGAGGATCTGCGACGTGGGATAACCGGGGAGCCGGTCTTTGAGGTGCAGCAACTGGATTCGGCTTCCGTACTTGTTCAGCATGGCAACCGGGTCCTGGCCGGCCTGCGTCATCCAATAGCAATCCATCTCGAGGCATACGAGCTTGGGGTCGGCTTCCGTTGTCAGAATGTCGAAGCCCGTGGTGTTGCCGAACTTGCGAAACTCGTAATTGTGGTTATGGAAGCCGAACTGCATCCCCATGCCGTCGACCTGCTCGCCCCACTTGTTGAACTGATCCGCCGCTTTCTTGAAGCCATCGGCAGAGGTCCACATGTTTTTGGGCAGCATCGGACAGATCACGTACTCGACGCCCAACTCCTTGGCGTAGTCGAGCTTCGATTCCAGGCCGTCATAGTCGAAATGTCCGCTGGGTACCGTCAATCCGTTCTCTGTGATCATGCCGCGCAGTTCCTTCGCCGGATGCGTGTACACGTTCCAATAGGTTTCAACCTCGGTGTAGCCAATCATCGCGATGTGCGCCAGCACGGCGCCCAGATCTTTCTCCGCCTGTTCGCGCACGGTATAGAGCTGCACGCCGAGCGGAAACGTGTTTTTGGCAGAAAGCGAGTTGCGCAACGCCAACGTTGCCAGAGCTCGAGCCGACAACTGCAAGAAATCACGCCTGTTGATCATGGGTCCCTTTCTCCTTGATACGTAGTGGGTACGTCAGTTCAGTGCGGATGGGGCCCCGTGTAGGGAGCGCAGCACGGAGTCTCGACCGGAGTAAACTCCATCAGCTCCACCCGGGTGCCATCCGGGTCGTACAGGTTCAATTGCCATTTGCCGTCGCGGCCGACCTGTTCTTTGGAGTTCTCGCTGGGCTTCCATCCGCGCGACCGCAAGAGCTGCGCAGCGTCGGCCATTGACCCCACGCCCAGCGCAATGTGATTGAGTACGCCCAGCGTGCGCGGCGAGAGTTCACGTCCTGTCGGCACCAGCATGTACTCCAGCCATTCGGTGCCGTCAGGAACCTGCATGTCCACCCAGTTCGTCTCGTCGTCTTTCATGCCGCCATGCCAATAGACACGAAAGCCGAGCAGGTCTTTATAGAACTTGTCCTGGGCAGCGCGATCATGCACCACAAAGCCGGCATGAATCACGACCTTCGATACCGCCGCTTCCCGAGGCCGCCCAGTCAACTCAGGCCGACCTTGCACGAACTCAATAGCATTGCCTTCCGGATCTTTCAGCGCGAACCACAGCGTGTCGCCGCCTCCTTTGCTTACCTTGTCGGGGACCGCCACCGAGTGACTGGCCAGATATTTGCGCATCCCTTCGGCGTCAGGAGTCGCGAAGGCGACATGCGCCATCAGGTCGTGCCCGTGACCTTCCGGCAGCGCCTCCAACTCCACCATCTGCGCACCAACGTGGTAGGCGTTGAAATCGGAAGGGTCAGCCCCCAATCCCAGCAATCCCCCATAGAATTCCTTGGCCGCAGCGAAATTTGTGCTGTAGAAAGCAACGTGTGATATGCCGGTAACTGGCGGTCTTGTAGGGTTCGGCTGAGCCAGACATGCAGCCCCTGAGGCGAGTACTGCCAGTGCGAGAATTTTCCGCATAGATGTGATCCGAACCCGTGGCACAGAGGCGCATCGGATTATAATGCACTGCCCTTTGATGTTTCGGTGATGGTGGGAGTCCCGGCCGCCCGAAGTCAATTCAAGAAAACTGCCCAAAAACTGCAGGTCGCGATTATGCTCCACCGAGGCTGATCCCCCGATGGCATGATATACTTCCATATATGTATATCAGCGGAGGTCCTATGCAGGTTTCGAAATGGGGTAACAGCCTAGCCGTACGCCTTCCCGCTGCCGTCGTCGACGCTCTCAATCTCAAAGAGGGAGACGAGATCGAAATTTCGATTGCGGGGAAGCGAGACTTCAAGGTCGCTCGTGATCGATCCGGAGAACGGGCGCTAGAGCAACTACGTGAAATGAAGTGGTCTTTCCCTCCCGGTTTCCGATTCAATCGCGAGGAAATTCATGAACGCTAAGCCGTTCTTGGATACGAATGTTGTCCTCTATGCGTTTCGTAAGGGCGACTCCCGTAGCCAAGAGGCTGAGGCTCTCCTGGCTAAGGGCGGACTGATATCCGTTCAGGTTCTGAACGAGTTCGCTGCCGTGGCGCGGCGCAAACTAAACAAGAGCTGGGAGGAGATTCGCCGCGCTCTCGGTATCCTGCGCGTCTTTTGTCCAGAGCCTGCGCCTCTTAGCGTCAAGACGCACGAGGCTGCCTTCGAGATTGCCGAACGCTACAAGTATTCCATCTATGATGGCCTGATTATTGCCGCGGCTCTTGAAACGGGGTGCAAGGTATTGTATTCCGAAGACCTCGAGGACGGCCAAGTAATCGACAATAGTCTGACGATTCGAAATCCCTTCAAAAGCTGAACGGCAAATCCGGTCCATCTTCCGGCTTGCTCATAACCCAGCCTCCTGCTCGCATATTACTGGACGGCGAGCTGGTCGTTCATGATGGACGCCCTCCTAGATTTCCTTAGGAGAGATGTTGCCCGGCTCTCTGTTGATCTGTCCGGCCGTCAGGTTGTAGGCCTGTTCAAGAGGTAATTGACGCGACAGCGATCGGAACCATTGCGCAACTCGGCAAGAACAACAGTGTAGACGTGATTATGGAGCGGGTCGACCAAAGAAGACCAACAGACCTTGAACCAAGCCTTCCAGAAGGGCCAGCAACAAGGTCTCGTCAATGCTCTCAGTTACAGGAACAGCTGAGACGATCGTCAAACAGGTGGCGAACGCTCGAAGTCTGAAGACTCTGCTCATGGTTCGGCTCCGCTTAACCTAATCTTCTCCCGCGGGATTTGTGGCACAGCATGGCGACTGAATGCGAACCGGGACAAACTGCGCTGTGGCCGGAGGTCTGAGACTGTCGAGATGGGGAAAAAATTAAGGAGCAATTTGACTGATTGTTACGGGGTGGGGACGTAACAACCAGCAAGTTGCTCCCAACAGGTGCGGGCTCAACTAGCCTCGCAAAAGCAGAGTAGCTCCACCCTTACCGGGCTGCAATACGGAAAAAATACTACGGCGCCACCAGCGCTGGGATGGCAAACTCACCGCCAGAATCTTCCCAACAAGCTGATTTGAAGAAAGTTATACGAATTTCAGGGGATGTTCACGAGTCCATTGCGAATCGCATATACCACCAGCTCAGCCGTCTTGTGAATGCCTAGAGCGTCCATGATGTTGGCGCGGTGCACTGCCACCGTGTTGGCACTCAGGTTGAGTTGGGACGCGATTTCTTTGTTCGACAAGCCGCCCACGATGAGCTGAAGAATCTCGAGCTCACGAACCGTGAGGCCGGTTTCACGCTCGCCCTTCAACGTACCCCGTCGCGCAATCTGCGGGTCGAGCACCTCTTCTCCCGCAGCCACGCGACGAATCGCTGTCACCAGTTCGAGATCGACGGCGTTCTTCAGCATGTAGCCCCGCGCTCCGGCTTCGAGCGCCTGCCGCACCCAGGTGTCTTCCGAGTGCATACTGAGCATCAGCACGGCCGCCTTAGGATCGTGCTCGAGAATCTTTCGCGTCGCCACCAAACCGTTAACCCCCGGCAAAGCACAATCCATCACGATCACGTCGGGCTTGAGCGCCCGTGCCAGCCGGACGGCTTCTTCCCCGTCGCTGGCTTCTCCCTTAACGGTGATGTCTTCCTCGTCCTCGAGCATGCGCCGGAAACCTCGCCGCACGAGCCCATGGTCGTCTACCAGCAGTACCGAGATCTTTTCTGACATGTGATCCTACACGCCGACTTCGGCCACTTCTTTCGGAACCGACAGCCTTACCAGGGTCCCGCCACCCGGCGGATCGAGGAACTCCAGCTTGCCGTTCAGCAGCTCCGCCCGCTCGCGCATCGCGACCAGTCCAATTCCCCGCCTGCCGTTGGATTGGAAGCCACTGCCGTGGTCCTCCACATCCAACTCGAGAGCATGGTCGAGAAACCGCAAGCGCACCCAAATCTCTTTCGTGCCCGAATGCCGCGTGGCGTTGTTCAGCGCCTCCTGCAGCACGCGATAAACATGAATGCCGACACGGCTTTCGACGGGAAACGATTCGCCGCTCTTGTTGTAGTGTATGACGATTCCATTCTGACGTTCCACCACCGGCAGGTACCAGTCGACTGTGCTCTCCAGCCCGGCTTCTTCCAGCGTCACCGGATGCAGAGCCTGCGACAGGCTACGGACTTTATCCAGCGTCGACTGCGCAATCTCCGACACCTCAACCAAATCACCGCGAAGCGCCGAACCCTCCGGAGCTTGCCGTCCCGCACGCCTCAGCATCGATCCGATAGCAGTAAGGATCTGCCCGAACTCATCGTGCAGCTCGCGCGAGATATGGAGCAGCGTCGATTCCTGCGTCGCGATCAGCTTCTGCGCGAGCTCGCTGCGCTGCTCCGACAAATCCGACAACCGCTGGAACAGCAGCCGGTTCGACCGAATGAGATACAGGCTGGTCAGCACGATCGGAACCAGCGTCGCCAGCAGGAACAGCAACACCTGCCGCTGCACCCGGTAATAGATTTCCTGAATCCGCGCCCCCGCCTGCTGCTCAGCTTCGTTGTTCGCTACGAGCTGACGTGAAACCGCCGTGTCCAGCGCGGCCTGATGTGCTTCGAGCGACACGCGAATCTCATGCCGCGCTTCCGCTTCGTTGCCCGCCGACGCCAGCTGAAACATGTGGTCCGCCGCACCCCAGAACTGCGCCAGCGACTCCTCCATGTAATGCCGCTGCTCTGCCGTGCGGTACGCCATCGACAGCTCCGCTTCCTTGTCCATGGCATTGCTCAGGTCCTGGCGGATGCGCTGGAATTGCGGCTGCCAAGCGCTCAGTGGATACGGCTGGGTCGTATCGAGCATATCCCGCATGGCCACGCCCAGCGAATTCAGGTCATTCTGAATTCGCAACAGTTGCAGAGAATCTTTACGATTGCGATCGATGATGTTGCTCTGTAGCTCGCGCAGTCCCTTGATCTGATAACTGATGTAGCCCGTGTAGGCCACCACCGCGGCCAGCGTCACGACCAGGCCGAACAGCAGTCCGGCCGTTGGCGAAGGCTCAGATTTCAGGGGTTTTGTCACGATTCGAGCATACAATGTGAAGCTTCCGCCGCCAACGCTGACGTTTCTATTTCAGTAACCCGAGCGCGCGCAGCACAGTATCATCTTGCGTAGTTGTTCCATCCTTCTTCGTCACGACGCCGAAGCCGCCCTGGTAGTCCCACATGGTCCACCCGATTCCGTTCTGCTCGAGAGCTGTACGCACCGCCGTAAGCCAGCGCATGCGGTCGTCCGGGTTAGAGTAGTTGCGATACACACCGAACTCATTGCACGTCAGCGGAACGTGGCGCGCCTTCGCCCATTCCGCCGCGAATCGGATTTCGCCGGACACGTGATCCGCATCCCAGTGCTCCAACCCGTACTCGGTGAGCTTCCAGCGCGCGAAGTCGTCAGTCTGCTTTCGGACGGCATCCGCAACGAGTTGTGACGTTCCCGGAAACGGAACCTGCCGCAGGTTCACCCAATAAGCTTCGCCCCAAGATGCGCCCTGGTGGGTGAAAATGTGCGGCGAGTAGTAGTGAAAGTTGACAATGTAGTTGTCATCGGCCACCAGTGGCATGCGCGCCAGGTCATCGGGATTGGAATACTCGCCGCAGGTAACAATCATGGTGTGCGCCGGCGCCGCATGCCGAATGACCCCAATCACGCTCTGCTGCAAACCTGCCCAGCGATACACGCCCACCTCAGGCTCGTTAAGAACTTCGAAAAACACCATGTCGGGATTCTGTTTGGAGTAGTACCCGGCGATCTGCCCCCACACGTTGATAAATCGCTCGGCGGCACTGTCGCTGCTGGCCAGTTGGTGTTTATAGTCGTCGCTGGGATGCACATCGATGATGACAGCGAGACCCTGTGACAGCGCCTTGGCGATTACCTCATCGAGTACTTGGACCGTCTCGCACTGGCTCCAGGGCCCGCTGCAACGGAAGATCGCCGGGTCGATGCTGAGACGCACATGATCGAACCCCATGGCATGCATTTTCGCGATGTCGTCGAGCGTGGTGAACGAGCGCAGTCGCTCGGGGCTGTAGTCACGCGACTGCGCAAACCACTCACTGGCGTTGATGCCGTGTCGCAGATGCTGCGCGCGTTTCCATGCTGGAGATGTCGACTGCCCGAGCAGGGTGACGGACGAGAGAAATAGAACAAAGAATAACCAAGATCTGCGTATCAAAATCACCTCCGAATCACGAAGCGCCTATGGTAACAAGCGCGCAGTCATGCCGCTCGGAGCGCGTCGCGCCGCAGATATTCGATAAACTGGCTGTGCTGTCGGTTCGACCACCTGCGAGCACAACATGATCGATGTCGGTCTGATTGGATTTGGATTTGCCGGGCGCACCTTCCACGCTCCCGTGATCTCCGCTGTCGACGGGCTTCGTTTGGCCACGATTCTCGAACGCCACGGCTCTGAAGCGGAGCAGGCATATCCGACAGCTCGCGTGGTCCGCAGCCTCGACGAGTTGCTCGCGATCAACAGCGTTCAACTCATTGTCATCGCGACTTCCAACCCATCGCACTTCGAGTTAGCGAACGAGTGTCTTCAGGCCGGGCGTCACGTAGTCGTCGATAAGCCGTTTACCACCACTTATGCCGAGGCCGCCGAACTGGTCAGCATCGCGCAGAAACAACAGCGCATCATTACCGTTTACCAAAACCGGCGCTGGGATGGCGACTTCCTCACCGTCGAGCGTCTGGTTGCGGAAAACAAGTTCGGACGGACTGTTCTGTACGAATCGCACTTCGACCGCTTTCGGCCTCAGGTTCGCGACGTCTGGCGCGAGCGAGCTGAGCCCGGCAGCGGTTTACTTTTTGACCTGGGGCCACACCTGATTGACCAGACCCTGCTGCTGTTCGGTACACCCAATGCCATCACCGCTGACGTTCGCATCGAGCGCGACGGGGCCCAGGTGGACGATGCTTTCGATATGGTCTTCTACTATCCGAAGATGCGAGCGTTGCTGCGCGCCGGCGTATTGGTCAGCACGCCAACGCCGCGCTTTGCGATTCAGGGCACCCAAGGTGGCTACCTCAAATATGGGCTCGATCCGCAAGAGGACGCCCTGAAGCGTGGTGAGACGCCTTCCAGCGAGTTCTGGGGCTGTGAAGCCCCTGAGCGTTGGGGAACGCTCCTCGAAGCCCAGGGAGACTCGTTCGTGAAAGAGCAGCTTCCTACCCTACCCGGCGATTACCGCCACTACTACTCGAACGTTCGCGACGCCATCCTCGGTAAAGCTCCACTCGCTGTCACTCCAGAATCAGCGCTGAAGGTCATGCGCGCGCTGGAACTTGCCGGCGAAAGCAGCAAGAAGCGTTGCGCGGTTCAATGGAAGTCTTAGTACGGATTACTGCTTTGGTTGTGACACACCTTTTTCCCTCTGGTTGTCTTTGATTTCGCGATAGACCTGCATCTCTTTGTCGGCGTCTGCAGTGCGTCCCGCTTTGCGGTATGCCGCCTGCAGCTGATAGGCGATGTAATCGACGTTGGGCTCCAGTCGCGCCGCGGCTTCCAGGTGCCGAACGGCTCCGTTCTTGTCTCCCGAGTTCAATAGTTCTTTGCCCAGCTGATATTGGGCTTGCGCGTGGTCGGGGTGCTCGATTGTAAGCTTCTCGAGGATCGCCATCGCCTGGTCCTTTTGCGACGTCTCAAGCAGCGCGTAGGCAAGGTTGTACTGGGTGTCGGGATCGTTCGGCGACAGCTTCAGTTCGGCCTCGAGTTCGGGAATGGCTTCCGACGGACGGCCCAGCCGGATCAGCGCCACGCCGGCGAAATGATGTGCTCGTTCCGTTGCCGGATCGAGCTCGATTGCCTTGCGGAAACAACGTAGAGCGTCCTCGTAGTCGTCAACCTGGGTGTAGAGATCACCGGCGGTCATCCACATCTCTTTCGGCAGGGGCTGAGCAGTCAGCTTGCTGAGGACTTCGATTGTCTTTTTCGGATCGTTGGTCCTGGCCAGAGAGTACGCCCATGCGTAAGCCATACGCGGGTCGCGATAAACCCCATCGCCGACCTCGCCGAATGCTTTTGCCGCGTCGGCATACTGGCGCGCTGAATACAAGGAAATGGCCAACATGGCGCGCGCCTGGACATCATTGGGGTCCTTGGAAACCGCGACTCTGAAGGCCCGCGCCGCTTCGTCATTATCGCCCAGCTTCAGCGCTGCCAGGCCGATGTTTCGCATTAGCCCGGGGGCTGAATCGTCCCACTTTTCGGCCTCGTGAAAATGAGACAGCGCCATCCCATATTGCCCACGCCGCGCCTCTGATGTGCCCCAGTCGTTGTAGCTGGTGCCCAGGATGGAACGCAGTATCTTCACACGCTTTTCGGCCTCCTCTAGTTGTTCCGGCGTAAGGCGGGTCTGTTCCAGTTGGACCTTGCCGATGTCCGCCGTAAAATCAATGGGAGAGGCCTCGGCGGCAGAAATACTTGCCCTCGGCGGAGGCTTGGTGATCAGTACTCCCGGCGATGAGTCCTGGTTAGTGGTTAAATACGACGCGAAGGCCTTCTCATTGTCCTGGTGCTGCAAGTCGCTTAATGCCTTGGCCTTGTCGAAGTAGGTTTGCGCCTCCTCTTTCTTCGCTTGGCTCGACAGTATGCGCGCCAACGCGATGTATCCCCGGCGAATGCTGTAATCGTTACGCGAAACGTTGTTTCCGGTAAGGTCAATTGCCTTGCGTAAGTACATTTCCGCGCTTGCGTTGTCGCGTTGCCTGAATGCGTTGAGACCCAGGTACATGTACGGGTCAGGATTGTTGGGTTGGGCTTTAGAAGCCGCGAGTAGGTGCTTGTTTGACTCGTCCATGTCGCCGTCACGCGACTCCAGCCCGCCTAAGCCATAGTTGCCAAAGAAATCGTCGGGAAACTCCCGCACCTCCTCGCGGTATTCGTGAAGAACCTCGGGGGTCGTGCCGTTGTTGTTGATCTCCATCAGCGTCAAGCCAAGGAAGTAATGGACGTGTGGCACGTTCGGGTCCATCAGAAGGGCCTTGCGGAATTCGTCGACAGCTTCAAATTGAAAGCCGGTTTCGCGATAGGCGCCACCGAAGATGACATGCCAGATCGCACGATCACCGTAGTCCTTGAGCATCTGCTGGAAAACTGCTTGTGCCTTTGGCTTGTCCTTCAGGTTGAGATAGGCCAGAGCCAACAGCAATTGCGCATTCGGGTTGCGATTTAGCGCGAGCGATCGGCCGATCGCATCCACTGTTCCTTTGTAGTCCTCCTTGGCCATCAGGATCTTGCCCTTGACGTCCCAGGCTTCGGCATTCTTGGGCTCCGCCGCAAGGACCTTGTTTACCTCTACCAGCCCGTCGTCATAGCGGCCTGCCGATATCGAAACGCTCGCCAGCGCCAGCCTTGTGGGCAGGTCGTCTTCGAGCCCCAGCGACTGCCGGTAGAGTTCAACTGCCTGCGGCCAGGCGGCTTCCAGATTGCGGATTTGTGCCATTCCGCGCAGCGCAAACGATATGACCGCTCGGCTTGTCGCTTCAACGGCCGCTGGATTCCCCGATTGGATGGCCTCGTGCTGCGCTTCCAGGCGCTTCTGTAGCTCTTGGTAGGGCGAGACCTGGGCGGAAGCCTCAGCAGTTCGCTGCTGCCCCTGAGGGCGCTTCGCGGGCGTCTGTTGTGGCGATGTAGCTCGGAGAACTGGTTGCGCCAAGGCCAGAACGACGACGAGGCAGGCTAGCCGACAGCGAAGAGGAAAACCAGTGACGATCACGGCACCACGGAATTTACTGGGTACGAACCTCTGAGAAGCAGCGCTTGAACTTGCGGAGCGTCCCAAAATATAACCGGCAGTACCTGATTTTAGCAGGCACTGCCGGTTGGAGGTTACGAGTTGAGGTGAGGCACGACTAGAAGATGATCTTCATGCCGTACTGCAGTTCGCGGGCATTCTTTACGCTTGTCGCCTGCCCCTGGCCCTGGTTGAGTGTCTGACGCGTGATGATGTTGTTGGCCAGCGAGCAGGGCTGGTATAGGCCAACCACGTTCGCCGCGCCGCAGTTTACGTTCTGGAAGGTTGTGTTCGAGCCGTTCCAACCTATGCCGTTGACCTGATCGCCACGGAAGTTGGGATGGTTGAACAGGTTGAAGAAGTCCATGCGGAACTGGATGCGGACCCGTTCACCCCATACTCGCCAGTTCTTATCCACGGAGAAGTCGGTGTTGACGTATCCGGGCCCGTGGCAAAAGCCACGTCCCTCAACACCCGTAGGGTAGGTTCCGATCGGATACCCAATCAGAGTGACGGCTCCCGGATTAAGCACCTGCGAACCGCTCAGACCCGTGTAGCAGCTTTGTCCGGACAGCAGCGGCCGTAGTGGCGGGTTACCATTGGCGCCGATACCGACCAGCTGAGCAAGCGAGCCATTGGGACCAGGAAGTGGCTTACCATCGGAACCCCTTGCGTCTAAGGCTGTGTCCTCGCTGATACCGTTCTGATAGAACGAGAGCGACGCGCCAGAGGAATACTGCGTAATGCCCGCCAGCTCCCATCCGCCCGCGACTGCCTGCACGAACCCGTTCTGGCCCTTCAGATCCGGCAGATAGTAGACGGCATTGGCCACGAATATCTGCGGACGGTTGATGGAAGTGTTGCCCCGATCCAAGGTGGGGTCCGGACCAAAAGTATAGGAGTCCCAACCAAGACCACCGGAGGAGTTCTGCTGGGTGATGTCACCAATGGAGTGACCCCAAGTGTAGGCAGCCTGCAGTTGGAACTTCTGGATCTGGGTCTTGAACAAGACCTGTAGCGAGTTGTAACCCGCAGTGCCGTTGTTCAACCACCAAGCCATGGTGCCCCAGCCCGGGTACGTCCGGATGCTGTTGGGGTTGCCCATGAACGATGCCGGGCCCCACAGCGACGGTGGGACGTAGTTGACATCGTAGACGTTCAATTGGTGTATGGCGTGGTTACCGACATAACCAACTTCAATCGTCGTGTTCCTGCCCATTTTCGGTACTGCAGCTTCATACGTTAGGTTCCACTGTAGCGAGTTCGACACGACATTGCTGGGATCATACCCGCCCGACGGGGACGCACTGCCGCCCAGGATATTGGTGGGAGGAGTGTTGAGCGTACGGGTGAAGGTGTTGCTGACCGAGAACGGAGCGTTGTTAGCGTTGACATACGCCGGAGTTGTGCGGTCGCGCTGGTAGAAGATACCGAAGCCGGCGCGGAGTGCCTGATTGCCGTTGCCTGTCGGGTCCCACGAAATACCTAGTCGGGGTGCGAAATCGTGATAGTTGATGTCCTTCAGGTACTTGTTCTGCCCGTACGCTGCCGGCGTGAAGTTCGTGCCGAATAGCGCGTTCGCATTCTGGCACGGACTGTAGCCCGGAACTGTGACCAAGCCGTTGCAAGCATCGCTGGATGGCAGGCTGTAGTTGTAGAGGTTCGGCCGGAAACTGGTGAATTGATTGTTGGGCTGGAACGGCGAAGGCAGGATCGAATAGCGCACTCCGGCATCGATTGTCAGATTGCGCCGTGCCTTCCAGGTGTCGGCAGCATAGAACTCGTAGTCGCGCCAGCGGAGGTGTACGTAGGTGTTGGTGGACTGTTCGCCCATGTTATTCCAAATGGCGCCGCTGACCATGAGGTTGGCCAAGTCGTTTCCAGTGGGTACATTGGTCCCGCCATTTCCGGTGGTGAACTGCGGGTATTCGGTCGAACTGGTGGAACCGTCGTATTCGTTCTTGCCGTTCCAACCGAGGAATGCACCAAAACGAAGCGTGTGCGGACCCATCACCTTGGAGAAGTCGTCACGAACGGTATAAATGTCGAGGCTGTTCTTCCAGGGTGCGATTAGCCACAAAGTGTTCCCGCTGGTATAACCGCCCAGACCGCCCCACAGATTTGGAGTGCCAAGTTTAGAGGTTTTGAGCGCCTCGGGATAGCTGGTCGGAAAAGCTGCCGTCAGCTGCGTCAACAGCCCAGGGTCCGTACCACCCGGCGTAATGTTAATCCGGTTGTCCGAGTAGGCGAATTCCAAGTCGTTCACCATCGAGGTTCCGATGGTCGAGGTTAAGCGCGAGATAATCTGCTTCGACGGCTGCGCCCAGTTGCTGTTCAACGCGGGGTAGATAGCGTCGCCCCACAAGCCCAGCGTCCCGCCGCCATTGGGCGAGTTGTTGGTCCAGCTGTCCTTGGTCATGCGGAACATCAGTGTCTCAGAGTGGCTGATGTTATAGTCCAGACGCAAGTTCCACTGCGACCAGTCGATCGGGGTGTTGAGCGACTGGCTCCAGTCTGCGCCACTGGTGAGAGGTATGCTCAAGTTGGGCAAGGGCAGCCACTGCAGCAGAGTTGTAGCTGACGGGTTAATCTGGCTGGGAATAAACGTGAACGGGGAGCTGGGATTCGCCATCCCTGCAGCCACCAAACCGGTCGGCCGGGTCTCACCACAGGTAGGATTGCTGAAATCACCGTTCCGCTCGGCTTGAGAGGGCACGCACGACTGGCGAGTGATACCGCGGATTTCTTTGTTCCACTCCTGGCTCCAGAAGACAAACAGCTTGTCCTTCTTGATTGGACCGCCAATCGAGTACCCATAGTCGTTGCGACGTAATTCGTTCTTGCCGTTGTGCGGCAACGGAGTACCGGCAGCCGCGGCGGCCACGCCGGCAGCATGCGAGAACCAGTCCTCGGCGTTCAGAGCGTCGTTGCGTCCAAAGTAAAGAACATCGCCGTGCCACTGATTCGATCCGCTGCGGGTCACGATGTTGATGACCGCGCCCGACGCCTGGCCGTATTCCGGACCATAGGAGTTGCGCAGCATCTTGAATTCGCTGATCGCTTCGATCGACGGATAAATCAGGATGGTGCGGTTCGAACCGACGTCGTTGTTGTTGGCGCCGTCGACCAGGAACAGGTTGTTCGTGGTCGCGTTGCCGTTTACCGAAAAGTCGACGCCAGCCAGCAGTCCCTTGTTATTGGCACTGAAGTTGTCGGCGGCCGAGACGCCTGGTTGCAACTGCGTCAGCTGTACGAAGCTGCGGCCATTGAGCGGCAGTTCGCGTACCTGCTCGCCGGTGACGACCTCGCCCAGCGCTGCGCTGTCCGTCTGTACCTGGACCTCGCTCGCCGCTACCGTCACCTGCTCGGAAGTGCTTCCGACCTGGAGCTGAATGTTGACGACTTCGGTGCTCGAGGTGTGCAGATCGACGCTGCTGGAGACAGACTCCTTGAAGTTTGGAGCCTTCACGGTCAGCGTGTAGAGACCGCTAGCAAGTTCGGGAGCGACGTATTCACCCTGCGTGTTGGTGGTGACGGTGCGCTCCAAACTTGTCGAATTATTCTTGATCGTTACCGGTACGTTGGCCACAACCGCGCCTGACGGGTCAGTAACGACACCCCGAATCGTTCCCGACGTCTTCTGCGCCACCAGCGGCACCGACAACAGGCCAACGACTACCAGGGCTAAACATAGCCAGTTACCCAAACGTTTCATTTGTTCCCCCACCAGAAACAATTTTTCGTTGCCACATGTGCTGATGCGTCCCCCGACAAGAGGCTTGCATCGCACACGCTTTCACCAAAAGCGTGACCGATCAAGGTCGTTCGAATGTGCTTCCTAGAAATATCGATTCTCTAGTTGCTAAAGAATCGGTTCTGTTTCAACCCGCGACTAGTTAATTTATGTTATTGACCCATGTGGCTGTCAACAAAAAAAAACTCTTTTTTGCCTTCCCTCTGCATTCCGTCCCATTTCGGAACCCAAAAATTCCAAAATCGGGCGGAATCCGGGCCGAATTTCGCTTTTGCCACTTTTTCCCGAAGAAAACCGGTTGCGTTGAGCGCCCACTCGTGCTTACATTCGAGCTTTGTGGGACCCACGCATGCCGGAACGCACCCATCCAGCAATCGAGCAAGGCACCACTCTTAAGGAGCTGGCCAAGCACCTGGGACTGACCAAGGGCACGGTTTCGGCAGTCCTGAACGATTCTCCTTACGCTAGGGCCATACCCCAACACACCAAGGACCGGATTTTTGCCGCCGCCCGGGAGCTGAATTACCACCCGAATTATTTCGCCCGGACGCTGCGCAAGAAGCGCACCTACACGGTCGGGGTGATTTGCGCCGAAATCGGCGATGCCTACGGCAGCGTGGTCATCAGCGGGATCGAATCGGCCCTGAGCGAGCGCAAGTACATCTTTGTGACGGTCGTCCACCACCACAATTCTCAGCTGATTAAGCAGTATTCCGACATCCTGAAAGTGCGCGGCGCCGAGGGTTTCATCACCATTGACACGACTCTGGCAGCCAGTCCGCTCCTCCCCACGGTGGCTATTTCCGGACACCGGGCGATCGACGGCGTTATTAACATGACCCTGGATCACCTGAAAGCGGCGCAGCTGGTGATGGGCCACCTTGCCGCCCTGGGCCACCGCGAAGTTGCAGTGATCCGGGGACAGCCACTCAGCGTGGACTCCGCCGCGAGATGGGAAGGAATTCAGGAGGCGGCCAAGGCGCGCGGAATCGATCTGCCCGACGAATTGGTCACGCAGATGCCGGGTGACGACCCTTCGCCGCAAATGGGCTACGAATCCACCAAAGAGCTGTTGTCGCGAAAGGTTCCCTTTACTGCTCTGTTTGCCTATAACGACATTTCTGCGGTGGGAGCGATTCGCGCCATTAGGGAAACCGGCATGCGCGTTCCGGAAGACATTTCGGTGGTCGGCTTCGACGATATTCGTGAAGCGGCCTTTCACTTGCCCAGCCTTACGACGGTTCGCCAGCCGCTGCACAAGATCGGTGCGCTCGCGGCACAGACGTTGATTGAGCGCATTGAAGGCAACGACGGGCTCCAAGCCGAAATCTTCGTCGACCCGGAGCTGGTGATCCGCGAATCGACCGGTCGCGCGCCACGATCTTCTCGTCCGTAATTGCGTCAACCTAAAAACGCCCCTTCGCAAGCGACGATTTCGAACCGCTAGATAGCGTGGCATTATAAACATTTTCGATCAAAAGTAAACAACATCGAGCAACCAGTATGATCATCCGTGATCTACCGGCTCGAGGGGGAGGGCGGCTAAACGGGAAACGCGTCCTTATTTGGGCGTCGCCGCCCGAGCGCTGTTGGGGGCGACGGGCGGAAGCGACAAATCCGATTCCTGCTCGTGGGAAGCGCCGTAGGCCTGGCTGCCTCGCATACTTCGCTGCTGCTCCGCGATGGCGTTCAAGCGGGCGAAAGTCTCACGCTCCTGGTCCGCTTTGTCGGGCTGTTTCGCCTTGCTGTAGGCGCGTGCGAGATGATAGTGGATTTCCGGACTGTTGGGCATCATCCGGTCAGCGGTGGTGAGTTCTTGGATGGCCTGCGCGGTGTCGCCCGTGCCCAGGAGCGCACGGCCTAACACGTAATGCGCCTCCGCCGACTGCGGCGCCAACCTAACGGCTTTCTGCCCATCGGCAAGCGCGTCGTTGGCCCGATCGGTCTTCAAATCGATAAAAGCCAGGCGAATGTAAGGTAACGCGCTGGATGGAGAAATTCTGATCTCTTCCTTCAGCTGGGCTTCTGCTTCGTCGTACTGAGAAAGCGAGGCCAAAGCAGCCCCATACGCGTAGTGCAGAAATGGCGTGTTGGGGTGGTCCTTCAGCAGATTCTCGAGAATCACGAACGCATCGTCGTACTTGCTGTCGGCAAGTAAGGATGCAGCCTGGCCCGCGCTGGCGTACAGGTTCTGTTGCGCGGGCGGAACGTCTTCGGGAAGCCTGGGGACGCGCAGCAGGCTTATTCCGAGTGCGACGTTCCACTGCGCCGCTAACCCACCTCCGGGATGGCCCACTGACAGTAGCTCGACGGCACGGTCAAATTCACCGTTCAGGTTCAAGAGCACCCCAAGGTGATATTGGGCGATTCTGATCGCTTCCGGACTTTCCTGAATTCCAAGCCCCTGTGCTTTCTCGAGGTGAATGAGGGCGTTCTTGTAGTCCTTGGTTTCGTACTCACTCAATCCCAACAGAGCCCAAGCCGTACCGAAGTCGGGTCGCAGGCCGACAACGTGCTTCAGGGACTGAATCGCATCGCTATAGCGTGCGCTGCCGAAATAAATGTGGCTCAGGTCACGCCAGCCCTCCTGCCAATTGGGATTGAGTTGTAGCGCCTGTCGGTAATAGCCAATAGCCTCCTCGATATTTCCTCGATCGCGCGCCTCTCGGGCCTTGCGGGCGAGGTCGTCGAATGATGCCGAGCCTCCGGCAGCTTTGGTGTTGGTTGGTACCGGTTGCGAATTGCTTCGCCCGAACATTCGAACCGTTTGCGCGAGTTCTTCTGAGCGTGCGGGTTGTTGCGTAGCGGAAGCGGCTCCCGAGATCGCTCCGCAGGGGGACTTCAAGTTGGGAATCTGCGGATAGTCTTGGAGCGCTTGCTGGCATGACGATTGCCCTTGAGCCCGGTCATTTTGGGCCAGTAGCACCGCGATATTGCCGGCGGTGGCGACCACTCCATCTTTGGATGGATCGACTTGATCGGGCAGCAGCGGCACCCCTAGAAAGGCGAGGCCGAGCGCGACCTTTACCTGGTCTGCCACTTGCCCGTGGGCGAACCCAGAGGTGAGCAGCGCGTTGGCGCGATCAAAGTCGCCGTGCTGAATGAGTAACAGTGCAAGGTGGTAATCGGCGACTTTGCCGATCGAGGGAACCTGCTCCGTTCCCAATTCGTGTCCCCTGTCCAGGGCCGCGAGCGCGGCGGGGTAGTCCTTGGTTTCGAAGGCGCATAACCCTAGAAAGCTCCATGCCGGGCCGAGCTTTGGATCCAATTTCGTGACTTTCGTGAACGCGGGCAGAGCGTCGGCAAACTGGCTACGGTCGTAGAGCAGAGTCCCGACGTACCACCATCCCTCCTCCCAATCGGGATGAATCTCTAGCGCCTGCTGGTAATGGCGAATGGCTTCCTTAGCATTGCCCTGTTCACGCGCCGAGGTTGCTTGGCGGGCAAGACTTTCGAAATCGGAACCTTGGCTGCCGAGCGCGTTGATTTGGCTGAGCAGCGCTTGGGGAAACACGATCGCGAGGACGAGTAGGAATTCTGCCAAGAGCAACCACCGCCGATTCGATGGTGACTTACTCTTGATAGTGAAAGCCGTGGGGAACACTCAGGCCGATGTTAGCACGCACGCCGTGTCGAACGAATTCACCACTGCGGCACAGAGAACACGGAGTTGATTCTTATCTTCTGTGTCCTCTGTAATGAAAAAATCCTGTCGAAGAATCCTCGCCGCCGGACGTGTGTCGGAATCGGAGAATCGAAGAGGGTTCTAGCTGAGATCGGACTTCCCGGCCTGTTGCTCTTCGAAGGTGGCGAATGGTCAGTACCCAGACTGTCCGCCGCCGTTCATCGATTTTGTAGATGACTCGATAAGCCTGCGGCTTGTTCCCGTACAGCAGGTGGAACAACACTCGCTTCCCCTTTCGAGTTTCGGACGAACGGAACAGCGAAACGGATGCTTTTCCGGGGCGTACACAGCTCGTTCGAGCCGATTAAACCATCGGGCCGCAGCCGGCGAGTCCGTCGCGTTCTCATCCAGACAAAGCAGCTCAAGGTCACGGGCCGCACCCTCGGCCAGCTCAACGCGCTACGTCATGTTTTCGGCGGATGAGTCAAAGGCTTCGCGCGCCGGGCGTGTACGTCCCCGCGCAACCTCGGCCAGGCCCTGGCGGATACCCTCTTCCCCAGCAGCGCGCGCGGCGCTGTCGAGCAGCCGTTGATAGAAGGTGGTTAGCAATTGGATGTCGTGCGTAATGTGCAAGATGGCCTTCGCTATGTTGCTTCATGGTATGTTTCCCACATGGGGAGGGAGAGAGCTTTTCCAGTGCTGACGTGGCGGCCGCCCCCGATTACACGTCGACTCTTTCTTCAGGGACTCATCTCTTCCGCTGCCGCCCTCCAATTTTCGAACATTGCGGAAGCGCTTCCCGCTCCGACCTACCCGTTCGTGGAAGTTCCTCCGTCCTCGAGCAAGATTACCTGGGTGCATAACGCCGGTAAGTCGGTATTGAAACACCTGCCCGAGATCAGCGGCGCTGGTTGCGCATTTCTGGATTACGACAACGATGGTTGGATGGACATCTACCTGGTCAACAGTGGCAAAGCCGACTTCTTCACGCCGACCACGCCTCTGCGCAATGCGCTGTACAGGAACAATCGCGATGGAACCTTTACCGACGTGACGGAAAAAGCTGGTGTCGCGAGCGGCATCTACGGCATGGGAGTCGCCGTGGGCGATTACGACAACGACGGCCTCCCCGACATTTATGTGGCGCAATATGGCCGCAGCATCCTCTATCACAACAACGGCGACGGAACGTTCGCTGACGTAACCGATAAGGCCGGCGTGGCGGCGCCTGGATGGGCTTCCAGCGCGGCGTGGTTTGACTACGACAACGACACAAGGCTTGACCTCTTCGTCTGTAACTTCGCGGCATGGGACCCTTCCCAGACCTGCGGTATTACCGCCGACGGCGCGCACCACTATTGCATTCCGCGCATTTTCAAGCCGACCGCGAGCCGGTTGTTCCACAACAATGGCGATGGGACGTTCACCGATGTCAGCAAGCAAGCCGGCATTGCGGAACACCTCGGCAAGGCCTGGGGCGTGGTTGCAACCGACATCAACAATGACGGGCTGATG
>Ga0306920_100002486_pt1 | contig 23312 bp, 8 predicted proteins | sample flu12Cox44000170_FD_204666 | JGI IMG/M metagenome (GOLD analysis project Ga0306920, IMG submission 204666) | Lab enrichment of tropical soil microbial communities from Luquillo Experimental Forest, Puerto Rico - flux4day.12C.oxic.44.000.170 (v2)... | ecosystem: Environmental > Terrestrial >...
GAGCGCTCATAGAGCGGGTTGTGGCCAAATCTGAGCAGGAGATTACTGCCGCTCTCGACAAATTGGCGAACGCTAAGGAGGGCCAGCCACGGTCTACGATCGTCTACCTGGTCGGTCATGGAAGCGATGATGGAGTCAGGCATAGCTTCATTGTGCCAGCAGACAGCGGTACCACCGAAATTCGGACCGTGAGCTTTGGGCCGGTGTTTGAAAAGGATTGGAGGCGTCGTCAGGCCGACAATTCCAGTTGGACTTTGTTTGTGTTCGATTGCTGTGGCGCGGAAATCGGCCTTGCCAATTTGCAGGCCAACCTGGGTCAATACGCGTTTGACCGGCCCAGGCGTCTTGCCATGTGGCCCACTGCACCGCTCGGCGCCAGCCATAGCGGAAGGTTTGTCGATGCCCTCGGCAGACTTTTAGCCACCCTAACGGAGAATGATGCTGCAATTAAGCTCAATGAGGTGGGTCTACGGGTTCTGCCTGAGCTTGGAGCGCTCGAGCCGTTAGGTCTTCTGCCCAATGCGGCAGAGCTCAAGAACCCGCTTCATTCGCCGACGCCTGTCGTGATGAACCTGGACGCGTATCGCGAGCTGAGGAGTATCATCGCGCAGCTCCCGACTGAACAGCGCGCGCATTTCGTCAACAAAGCCCAGGGGACCGAAACCGGCGACCTCGCCTGGTATTTCAAAGGCCGGGAAAAAGAAATCCGCACGTTGAGTGCCTGGCTGCAAGACGCTCCCGCCGGAATGCGCGTGGTGACCGGAGCGGCGGGTTCCGGCAAATCGGCGCTGCTCGGGCATTTAAGTGTGCTCGCCGAAGACGACCTCGTCGAGGCTTATGCGAAAACGGAGCTGGAACCGAGCCTGCGTGCGGGTCCGCGTCCACCGTCCTCGGTGTTCGACGCCACGATCCATCTCACCGGTAAGACGTTGGCCGATGTGCTGGATAGCATCTACGCGCAAGTCCAGAACGGGTCGAACGCACCGCTCCCGGACGATGGAACGAAGTCTGAGGAAATTCGGCTTCGGCCAGATTCACCCGATGCATTGATCAGCTTCCTGCGACAGCGGAAGCACGTCACCGTGCTCGCAGACGCGCTCGACGAGTCGCAGGAGCCCGGGCTCATCGCCCGCCTGCTGCGCAAGTTGGTCCGTAGTGGCGTCGCGAGGGTTCTGGTTGGCACACGCCGTTCGCTGAGCGAGGGACCGGATCAGCAGTACAACGCTGATGATAACGAGCTGATTGAAGCGCTCGAAGCGAGGGGTGACGAGCTGGTCACCTTAGAGAACGATCGTGAGGCGACGTATAGCTATGTGGCGCAGCGCCTGAGCGCTTCCGGAACCCCGTACGCTGGTCGGGCTCAGGCGATCAAGGATATCGCTGATCGAATCGCTTCATTTGATCAGCCGTTCCTCTTTGCCAAGCTTGCTACCGCCGAGCTTCTCGCGCGGCCAGCAATGAGCCTCGACGACCGCGAATTGAGAATGATGCTCGACCGTGGCCATCGGGGCATTTTCGGTGCGGCCGTTGAGCGTATCACGGAGCAAAATCCCGCTGTTGGCTTCATGCTGCAAGCGCTTGCCTTTGGACGTGGGCGAGGGCTGCCGGAGGCCGGCGGCACCTGGCTATCGGTCGGGCAGGCCATAGCAGGACACGAGCTGCCGTTTGACGCCGTCCAGACCACGATTGACGTCGCTGCGCCGTACATCACGCTTGATGGCGAGGCCGGTCAGAGCACGTATCGTCTCGCACATCAAACGTTTGTCGAGCACTTCGTCAAGCAGTTCGACTTCCTACCGAGCTCTACGACGGAGGGCGCGATTGCAACCGCCTTGCTCCGGCTTGTCGATCGCAGTGGGGGATGGGCAACTGCGAACTACTACTGGGTTCGTTACCTTCCTATTCATCTCGAGTTTGGAATGGTTCCTAACGGTCTGGATGCGCTCGTGACCAATCCGGCTTGGTTGCGTCGTGCAGTTGATTTGCTCGGCGTTGACCGCGTCGTGGATTCGATTTCCGGTGGCGGCCTATCCATGGTTCCGGTCGCCAACGTCATCCAGAAGGCGCTGCGCCGCTGCCGCATCGCATTGAGTCAGGACCCCGGCCAGCTTGCGGGGCAGATGCAGGCTCGTCTCGGGAACAATAGTGACGCCCGGCTTGCGAGGCTTGGAAGCGAACTCGCTGCCGAAAGTCCGTTCGCCGCGCTGCAGATGCGCCGAGGTCACTTGGATTGGATGGCCGACCTCGAGACCACCTACAGCCTGGTCGGCCAAATCCGCGCGCTGGCTTTTGGACAAGTGGATGGCAAGATCCTGCTTGCGATCGGTGTAGAGGAAAAGATCCACTTGTGGGATCCGCTGCAAGGGTCGGGCGGATCTCTCGTGTTCGATAACTTGGGTGGTCGCGTTACGGCGCTGGCATTCTCTGAGCTCGACGGGCGACCGGTGCTGGTCGTTGCGTTCGCTTATGACCAACGCGGCATGATCATCAATGCAAGTACTGGAGAGCAGATCGGCGAGTCGTTCGATGTGCCGTTCTACCTTCACTCGCTCGCTATGGGGCTCCTTGGCGGGCGATTGGCCGTTGTCGGGTCCGGCAATGGAGAGTTGTTCGCGTGGGACGTTCGTGCGCGGGCTCCCTTCGCCCCTCCCGAGGTCTTACCGCAGGGAAGGATCTGCGGAGTATTCGAGCTTGAAGGGCGTATGCGGGCTTGCGTCGTACGGAATGGTTCTGCCTCGGTTGCTGACCTCGGCACGGGCGAGGAGCTGTGGCCCAAGATGCACCTCGACGGAGATGTCAGTGCGGTTGCCGCGGGGAATTCCGCTCGTGATGGATCCATACTAGCCGGCTACATCGACGCTGCCACAATCGTGACGTGGTCGCCGAAGGAAGCGAGGGAGCTCCATAGACTCGACGTCAGATCTGAATTCCCCAACAATGTGCCGCTCAGAGCGTTTGCTTTTGCTGAAGTTGACACACTCATGAAAAACCAGGTCGTCGCATTGGGGCCTGACTACGACAAGACAACGCTCGTCAAGCTTTGCCAGCTGGATTCAACCATCGGAAAAGATCGCCAGCGCTTCGACAGCGGTGCGACGTGGAGCGGACCAGAAATCGCGGCAGTCTATGCATCCAGTAAGGGCACTCCACTGGCCCTGACCGACGCGCCTCTTAAAATTCACGATCTGACGGCCGGTGTCAGCCAGACGCAGGTCGACGTCGAACCTGATCGGGCGACCATAGCTTTCGCACTCACGGGACGCGCGGACAGTGAAGCTACATTCGCTAGTGGCGGCGCAAGCGCTCTTTGGAGACCACCGAGCTCGGCGCCTCGCGGCGCCGAAACTGCCCTTCGCCTTGATCAACCGGGTGAATGGCCGCGGAGCGCGTGGGCCTGGGGCCAGGTCGGCGACCGCGCCGTGGTCGCGACCGGGTCAGTTGCCGGCGCGGCGTGGATCTGGGATGTGGCGACAGGCCGTCCGATCGCCGGCCCGCTCATAAATGCTACGCCACGCGTGCTGAACTCGGGCTCGGGCCCATTGCGCAAGGGATCGCCGGAACGCGCCGACTCGATCGCCCTCGGCCGACATCCCGACCACGGCGACATCGTCGCCGTTGCGTGCGTCGGGCGTGTGCGGCTCTTCTCGCTGCCCGACGGTCGAGAAGTGCCGACCCCCACGGACCGCGCTACCGTCATTGCGTCTGTGGCGCTCGGTCGAATTCATGACGAGGATGTCCTCGTCACGGGATCGAAGGGCGGCGTCCTCATCATTTGGAGCCTTGGTTCACACGCTCGCATTGCCGCGCTTACACTTGATAGAGGGATAGATCGCGTGTGGGTCGTGCACGGTGCGGATGCCATCGCCGCCCGCGCCGCCAGCGACGTCTATGTCCTCGATGTTGTGCCTGGGACGGAGACGTTTGCTGCGTGAAAACTAGGGCCGCCCGGCAATCGTCGCAACGCCAAAAGGAGCTTCGCAAAGCGTCGCTGGAGGTCGCAGGTTCAAATCCTGCCACTCCGACCAACACTTCACTTAGCTAAGCTCAGAATCTCAGGCCCGACAGTTTCTCCGACAGAAACAATGTCACCCGCGTTTTCCCCGGCCTCGGCCGCTGTCTCAGGCTACTTTCGGAACGTATGCGCGATCGCGGGGCTGTTTTTAAGGCGCATCAGAGGCAGAAACAGCAAAAACGGGGGCGTCGTTGCGACCGGCTCCATCATACCGATGACATTCCTAAGGTCACGGCCGCCAAACACTCGAGCTGAAACGACCACGCACTATCCTTGTTAGGATCAGGCGAGACACTGCTGCAAGCTGCGCATGATCAGCGCCTGGGGCAAGTGCAGGCCGATCAACACGAGGCGGCTCTCCCGCGTCTCATCCTCCGCCCAGGGTGCGCCAGCGTCATGGCTCATGAGCTGATGCACGCCCTGGAAGATCACCTTGCGGTCATATCCTGCCATGTGGAGCACGCCCTTGTAGCGCAGGAGATCTTGGCCGTGGCTCTTGACGATCGCGTTCATCAATTGGCCGAAGCGCACACCGTGGAAAGGCCTTTCCGAGCGGAACACGAAACTCTTCACGTCGTCGTCGTGGTGATGGTGATGAGCATGCCCACGCTCGGAATGCGCAATCCCGGAGCGTTCGTCGTGCTTCGCGGCGCACGATGGCGGCGGTTCGAAGTCCAGGTCGGGGGACAGATTGAACCCCCGCACGTCGAAGACCTCGTCCATCGCCACGTCGCCGAAGGCTGCCAGGGTCTGCGCCGCGCGGGGGTTCATCCGTCGGAGGCGCTCGCGCAGCTCGGCGAGCGCCTCCTTGCTCACCAGATCGGCCTTGCTGATGAACAGGCGATCCGCGAAACCCACCTGGCGCCGCGCTTCGCCCCGCGAGTCGAGCTGGCCCATCGCGTGCTTGGAATCGACAAGCGTCAGGATTGCGTCCGGTCGGTAGTCCCTTGCTATCTCAGGATCGAGGAAGAACGTCTGCGCGATCGGACCCGGGTCGGCCAGCCCGGTGGTCTCGATCATCACCAGGTCGAAGGCGATTTCTCCGGTGCGCCGACGCGCGGCGAGGTTCGCCAGGGTCGCCCGCAGGTCGTCACGAATGCCGCAGCACAGACACCCATTGCTGAGTTGGATGATCTGTTCCTCGCCGCCGGACACGATGATCTCGCTGTCGATGTTCTCCTCGCCGAATTCATTTTCGATGACGGCGATCTTGCGCCCGTGAGCCTCGGTGAGGACGCGGCGCAGCAGCGTGGATTTGCCAGATCCGAGGAAGCCCGTGAGGATGGTCGCGGGGATTAGTGGCTGGTTCATGTTCATCCCATCAGGACGATGGTGTAGCCGCCGAACACCACCCCCTGCTGGCTGGCGCTGACCCGGTAGACATGCGCCTCACCCGGGCTTGGCGCCTGGTCGGTGGTGGAGAAGGCGACATGCTTGTCGTCGCCGTGCACTGTGTGGCTGGCCGCCGCGCCGCTTGTGGGAAAGCCGCCGCCCGTCGTAGTCGGGCGTGATAGGGTCGGCGTCCCGGTCGGCGGCGCCATCGCCGGGAACACCCCGCGCGTACCGGTTCGCAGCTGCAGCCAGGGCACGGCGTTGGGCGCGATCCTTTCCACCGCTACCGTGGCAGGCGCGCCATAGAGCGCGCCGACCTTGATCAGGATTGGCTGGCTCAGCGCCAGGCCGGCGGGTTTCAGCCCCAAGGCCCCGCCAGTCGTCATTCCGGACGCGTTCACATGGATGTTGCGCTGGGCGACGTGGCGGTTCCATGAGGCGTCGAAAGGCGGCTGGCCCGGCAAGTCCGACGGATTGTCCCAAACCCGCACGAGCAGGCACTCATGTCCGCCGTTGACGAATGTCGGGACCCACGCCTCGGGGCATTTAACGATAACATGCGAGCGCCCGCTTCCCTTGGCTCCGAGCGACGTGACTGTCTGGGAGATCAGGTTGAGCGACTCTGCGGTGATGCCCAAGGCTGGGTTTACCCAGTAGAACTCCACGAGCATCTCGTTGGCCGCGGCGTTCCCGAAATTCCAGACGTGAGCGTAGATCGTGTTGGGCGCCCCGGCCTGCGCCACCTGACCTAGTGCGGGCGGTGTGTCAGGCGCGAGGGAGGGATCGACGCCCGCTAATATGAAAATGTCCGGGCTCTCCCAGAACGGCGCGTTCACCACCGGCCTTGCGCCGAGATCGCCGGCGTTGGCCCGCATGAACAGGAATGGCAGGTCCAGATTCGAGCGAGGTCCACCCCAGACCCCGGGCTTGTCCGGCTGGTTGATCAGTCCAGTCGTCAGAACCGCGCCCGGACCGACCGTGCCGCTGCTGTGGCCGGGCGGACGGGTTGGCCGTCCGGGGCAGCCGCCTTGACCACCGTCATCGCCGTGACCTCTGCCCCCATGGTCGCAGTCACTTCCGCGGTCGCGGTCGTCATCGTGGTCGTCGAAATACCATGTGCGCTCCACCATTTTACGCAGCCGCGCCCTATCGCGGTCTTCGCAGTCTCGCCCCTCCCGGCAGCGGCGCTCGTGCTCGCGCTCGCCGGGGTGCTCGTGATTGTCGTCGTCGCGGTCGCGCCAATCTCCCTTGTGGCGCGGCTCCTCTGAGCGGCCGCGATGGGGTGGAGTCGGGGGTTTGCGGGGCACGTCGGCTCTCCTTCACGCCCTCGGGCGCGAACCGGCTCGGTTACAATATGATAGGCGGGGTCGGTGGGTCCTTGTATTTCAGCAGCAGCGGCCTGTTCCCCTGGCCCCAGTTGGCGCTGGCCAGCGGGTTCAGAACGCTTGCGTTGGGGTCCTCGTCGCCTTCCGGCTGCTCGACAACCTTCTGGTAGGTCAGGCCAAGGATGCCGGTGACCGTTGATCCCGGCGTCTTGGCGTCCTGCCGGATCCAGTCCCAGGTGAGATAGGCGAAGGCCCGGTCGCTATCCAGGTTGAATTGAGTCGAATAGCCGGTGTCGTTCGTCAGCTGCGAGATCAGATGGGCCGAGAAGGGCACCGGATCGCCCAGCGGGCTGAACTTCAGGTCCGCTCGTGCCAGGTGCTCGATGTTGAGTAGGTCGGTGTCCCAGGGGGTTTGAGCCTGCTCGTAGGCGGTGCGGACCTGGGGATCGACCACTCCGTCCAGCCGGAAGAACACGTCGGGCTGAGTCCCTATTGGATACGGGCTGCCCGAGAGCGGCTTGAAGGCGACGTCAGGCCCCTCGCCGAAGGAGCTGAACGGGTTGTAGGTCTCCGTAGGCGTGATGCGCAAGGTGTCGGACCCGTTGGTCTGCTGCATTGGGCTCTTGTCCGGCCACGCCCACGGTCGCCGGTATTCGTAGGGCGCCTGCCGACCGTCGGTCTGCCAGCGCAGCACCGGATAGTAGGGATAGTTGGGGTCCTTTACCGAATGGCCGACCCCGATGACGTCCACGTTCTTGTCCAGGTTGCCGAACGGATCGAAAGCCGACGCCAACGCCGCCAGGAAGGCGGAGTCCACCGTGCCGCCCATGGTGATCAGCGGCATGTCGATCTCGTCGGGCAGGCGCAGTTCACCGCTGGGATAGAACTCGGCCGGATGGGGCACGAAGAAGCCAGTGTGCGCCAGCACCTCGTGCGTCTTATTGACCAGGTCCCAGACCAACATCGCCAGCTCGTACAGCGCCAAGCGGATCAGATAGGTCGACGGACTGTCCAGCATCTTGATGATGTCGCCGATAAGCTTCACGATCGCGTCGATGGTCTTAATGATCGCCTCAAACAGCGCCACGATCGCTTCGCAAACATCAACAGCCGGATTCGAGGAATCGATCCCGCTGAGGTCCGGGGGCTGAAACAGGTTCTCGATGTCCGATGCCGGTGGGAAGATAATGAAGTCCGGTTTTTGCGGTTTCTGAAGTTCCCATGTGCCGTTGAACAGTAATCTGAAGAATGTGTAGAGTATCTTGTAGGTGGTCTTGATCTCCCAAGGCGTTGGAAAGCCCTTCCTCACCGGGAAGGGCGCTGCCGGCGCGATGGCGTCGAGCAGGTCTTGGAACGGTTGGGTGAGGCCGCCGCCGGTCAGCTCGTTAAAGATCTTGGTCAGCAGGCCAGCATCGATCGCCTGCTGGAAGGCGTCGCCCTGGAAAATCTGCGGGTGTTCGTTCGGATCCTGATAGGTGTCCATCATCGCAAGCACGATCGCGTTAGCCATCCAGTCCGGCATCTCCCCATCGACGTCGATCTGCTTCTGCCGGTCGTCATCGCTGGCGAAGGGGCCCACCGGCCGCTGCTTGCCCTGCGGTTGGTCGGGGGTAAACTGGATCGCGAACCACAGCGCCGATTGCGAGACGTCCGGATAATCCTCGGTCACGCCGAAGGGGTCGGGGACCAGCCGGCCGCCCGGCGCGGTCTGCACATAGTTCCAGGAATCGATGTGGTTTTCGATCAGGTGGTGGCGCTGCGGATGGTTTCTATAAGGGCCGCCGCACTGAGCGTTCACGAACGAGTGCGCCACCGTATCGGTGGCCACATGGGTCATGTAGCCCATCGCGAAGGCGAGGAACTGCTCGGACTGTTCCTGCATCTGGTCGGCTGCTGTGCGATTGCCCTGCGCCAGGAGCGTGCGAGCCTTATCGCGCATCTGGTTCGCCTGCTTGACGAAGGCTTGGCACAGCGCCGAGGGCTTTCGGTAATGGCTCATATCGCTCCACAGGAACAGCTTCTCGCCGAAACCCTTCTGCACGCAGGTGTCTAAGCCGGTGAAGATGTCCTTGAAGGTCAGTAGCTCTTCCTCGGCGACGAGTTTCAAGGCTAGTTTGAGCTCGTCCATCACCACGCCGAACTCGCTCAACACCCCGCCTGTGAGGTCGTCCGCCAGGTTCTCGATATCGGCCACCAGCGGGCCGATGGTGGCGTTCCAGCCATCGAGGAAAGTCTGCCAGATCTTCTGCAGCTTGATCAGCAACCGGAGCAGGGCGGCCAGCTGGGAGTTCGCCTCCGCCAGTATGGTCAACAACATATCGTAGTCGGTCTCCCCTTCCTTATCGAGGAAGTAGAAAACAGCAAAGGCCAGCATCAACTCATCGCTGACCGGTCCGAGAACACCGTTGTTCCAGTCCTGACTGCAATAGAACATGTCCGGCCCGACCGAGCCCAGATGGGTGAATTTCTCCCACCTTTGCATGATCGTGCCGCAGGTTTTGGCGTCATAGCCGTCCAGGGCGCCGCCCACGTCCGGCCAATCTGGAAATTCTCCGTTGATCAGATGGTCGGCGACGCGTCGCGATGTGTAAATGTGCGTAAAAAAGCCCGGCATAGGTTTCTCCCCTGCCTAGCTGCACGCGCCTTTAACTCGAGCAAATACATTACAACGCGGAGGGGGGAGCAGAATCGCGGCCGGGAAAAGTGCTATCGCGCCCTCCGGACAAGAACTGCACTGATTTGATGCTGCCGCCGTTCACGGCGAGGTTCAAGACCTTTGTGTGTTGCCGAGAGCCAAGCCACGAAATTTCCACCGGTATTTTTCAAGAACGCGGCCCGACAGCGAACATTCCCAACGTTGCGCTCAAGGGGCGATTTCACAAGTGCGTGCGCATGAACGATATGCGGCACGGATCAGGTATTCGGTCCGCTCGTCAGAACAGATTGTGCAGCGACTGCAGCACCACCATCTTGAAGTTGAGCATCCTGTCATAGGGCTTGCGGCCGGCGTTGCTATTGCGATGCTCAGGCTTCGCCTCCGTCACGGCCTCGATGTCAGCGCGGAAATCCTCCTATGGCACGATCTTCTTGATCGTCTCCAGCGGACGCCCCTAGCGCTGATCGCCTCCAGCTTGCGCTCGACGTCGAAAAAGCCCTTCTGCCCCCATGACTCGCTCTTCCTTCATCCGCCCATTACCGCGTGCGGTCAGCGGGTCAGATTGGCAGCAGCTTGGCGAGAGGAATTTTTCGAGGTGCCCTAACCCTAAATCGAGTATCATCCCACACCGCTGCGTTCTGGCTGATGCATGGCGTGCGCGCCGCGATCCCGCAATCGAGCCCGCTCACGAAGTGCGAGTTCGCGACGCTCCGATAGCGCCTGATCAAGATCGGGGCGCTCGCGATCGAGCATGTCGCGCGTATCCGCGTGCAGCTGCCGACGAGTTGCCCGGAAGGGGCGCTATTCCCGTCCGTCGCACTCAACTTTATGCCGTCCGGCCATGAGGCGCGGGGCCGTGTGCCTCAACGAGCCGCCGACATGGCCGATCAACCCCTAACGCGCTGTATGCCGAGTTGCCTCACGCGGACCCCGCCGGACGGAACGTCGGCACGCGTCAGCTGGCCTGACGTGCAAAAAAGTGCCCGAGATGCGTGAACGAGCTAGACTAGAGGACTAGCAACCGAACCGGCAGCTAGAGTTGGATCACCGACTTATCGGCGGTGGTCGTGCGATGTTAACCGGCAACTTTGGAACCCGCGCTGACGCCGCCTCCGACTTCTCCCACATTTCAATATAATCCTCAGCGGACTCGAAAAGAGCGTCCATTTGCGCTGCGTTAATGCCTACATTGCGAAGATCCTGCAGGAAATCAGGAAGAAGTCCGTAGTTAGCCAATCCGTCCAAATTAAAGTCCCAATAGCGTGTACCCGTCACATAACGTCGTAGCGGAGCATTATCTCCGTCCATCGCCTGCCAGAGGTCAAATACCATTTTGGCGGTCGCGTAGTCCTTATAAAGCGGGCCCTCATAGGGAAAGTTCCCAGTCAGGTCGATTTGCCCCCCGTAGCATATGGTACCGATATCGCGCTTATTGAATCCGAACATGGAGTCAGCGAGGTCGCAAGCGGATATATTATGCCGGATTGCATAGAACACCGCCTGTTCGTAGGCCCCGTCCCCAACCCCGATACCGGGCTTGACGAGCTTATCGACTGACGTCGCATGCCACCCCCTCACGAAATTCTCGATGCGGCCGACGTGCGCAGCATCGCTCGACTGGGGCACCTGCTGCGGTGTATCTGGTGGGGCACCCCGCATCCCATTTGTCGCACCGACGTTGCCCTCCACACCGAGTGACGCGTAACTTGTGGAGGCCGGATCGACGTCTGGATGCGCTGTAATGAAGGCGCGCGCTTTCCATACATCCTCCTCGAATGGATCCTCAACCCCCCATTCATAGAGCCACGAATGGAATGATTTAATCGGGACGTCGTAATGCACACCCTTGTCGATCTTGCTTGCGCGCACATCGCGAGCGGATGTTGCACCCCACGGAACCTGTGGGTCAGAAGATAGTGATTGAGCGGATCGTCGACCAAGTCGAAGCGCATTGCCGTCCGCAAACGGCTCCTTGTCGGAGGTCAGTCCCCAGGCAGAAAAAACGCCAAACCGCGGCGCGACCGATTCGATCCCGGCCCTGTCGCTGGCGAGCGCGACGCCATGTCCGTTCATCCGCTCGGCCGTATAGAGAAATGCCTGCGCCCAGGATTTGGTGGAGCCGTCATTATTGTTGCGCACGAGGCCGGACGAAGAGTCGGCGCGCCAATGGCCCATATAGTCGGGCTTGCGCCAGGGCACCAGAAACAGCCCGACCGTGCCGCCGGAGTCGCGGATAACATCGAGATCGGAATCCCGGGCTGAAAATTCGTTCGCGAGATTTGCTGGCGTCGATGTACCATAACGGCTCCACCGATCCTGGGCGCTGAGGTTTTGCCACGCGTTGGAGTCGCTCCCCGAGCTTGGCCAGATCTGCGGGCGAAACGCGAGCGTGGTAGGATCCGTGTGCGAAGACATCAGCGGATAATGATAGCGGTTCGCAAGGGCGATGAGACCGTCCTTGGTAGCAAACGACGTATGCTCGCTATCGACAACCATGCCTTTGCGCATCAGTCCCGTGAACAACTCGGTGCCGGCGTCAGTCAAACCCTGTCTATTGATCGTGGATACGGGGTCTCCAAATCCTAGATTGCGCGTCGCGCAGTCACGCATAAACGCTTCCGCGGCCTGTTCCGTTGTCACACCCTCCAGCGCCACCGATTCTGCGAACAAATTGAAATCATTATAGTCGCGAAGGATATTGCGTGCGACAGTTGAGCTCGTACCTTCGGTTAAGCTGTAGCAATGGCCGGTATAGCCGTTGGTACTGATGATCATGGGCTCAGGCTGCATGACCGGCACGCCCCCGAACAGGCCATCAATATAGTGGATCGCGGTCACCTGCCGCACACCGGAACCATAGTAGTGTTCGATCGCATCGTTGATCTGCGTCTTTGCGGTTGCCTTATCGGAGGAAAGCGTCACAAGCGGCTGCGTGCCGTTGCTAGTGTCATCCTTCCAGACCCACGTTGGGTCCTTGAAGTTGCCGAAGGTATCGAGTTCAAGGCCCAAAACCACGGCGAGCTTGCCCTCCAGGATGATCCGGCGAGCGTCCCTTGCCGTCTTTGCGATTTCCATAAAATCGCTGTTGGCGGCTGCTAGTTTCGTTATGAAATCAATCTGAAGTTTGGCCTGGCTATCGTCGTCGGTCGGCGTTCCCGGCTTGATACCATTGCGGGACGCGAGATACTGTTGGTTGACCACTAGGGCAACGATCAGACGCCCGCCGCCCTGCCAGGCGCGGCGGAAGAAATCCGGGTGATAGCCCGAATAGAGCTTAACGTTAAAGCGTGGAAAGCCGATATAATCTGGCGCCCCCCAGCAGTAATGAGAATTACCACTTGCTACTACGTTAAAGCTCAGCCAACTTTTGTCACCCATCGCGGCTACCCCGCCGCCATGATAATATTGGCAAACTGCGGTCGCATATGTCTGGTCGAGCGGTTGCGACGGATCTCCTACGATCAACAGACCCCCGAACCCGAGATGTGCGGCTGGATGGGTGTGAGTGTCGGCAAAACCCCATACGGGGTGGTCGGGATCGAAATCAACCCGAATTGTACCATGCATCGCTTCGATCACCTGCGGTGGGGTATCCTGGAACCTGAAGTCATCAACATTGATAAAGCCACCGCTCGCGCTGGAATCTCCATCGACGATGACAACGCGAATCCTCGGTGGATGCAGATAGAGAAGCAAGGGTTGGGTAGACAGCACTTCCGGGTCGATATTGAGCAAGGCGGCCACATCGAACCGATAGCGCTTGAGGTCTTGCCCGTCTTCGGAATTCGAGATTCGGCCAATCTCGACAAAGTCGTTTGGATTCTCCGTCACCGCTTGCCCTGGTGGACGGCCGGGCCAACTGCCTTGCAGCAAGGCGTCGACGTCATTCCGTTGCATTTGGAGCGCAACATATATTTTCTGACTTGCACTCCCGCCCATCAAGAAACTGACATAACGATGGGCACTACCAAGAACTTGCGAGGTCAGCGAGCCTGTCAGTCCGGCTCCGGCCGACGTAACCCAATTTTGGCCCTTGATACCGATGCGATAGGTAAGGTCCCGCCAATAGTCACCACCAATTCCCCCAGCAGCAAGCTCCATATCGGGATGCGCATCGCGGGCTCGTAACGTCTCCCCCTTTACCGGACATTTTCCTTGAAAGGCGTTACCGGCTGGCGTCCAGACGTTTGTACCGGTTGACTCGAATGACCAATCACCAAAACCGCACCCGGGAGCGATTTGCGCTATGGATGGATTCAGCAAATCGGGATGTTCTACGGTTATGTGCGGCGTGCCCGTCCCTGTATTTCCGGGATGTGGGACGATACCCGGTCCGGTTTGTGTCGTGTTTGGGGGGCCAGTTTGTGTCGTATCTTGCGCCCGGACTTCCAATCCCTGAACCAAGACAAAGAAGAGGCTGAGAAATATTGCGACGCGCAATATCCCAACACTTGGTCTCAGGAAGTCTTGCCGCAGAGCCATTCGCCAGGATCTCAAGATCTGCAGGCGACGGTAGATTGAACCAGGGAGATCTCTAGGAGCTGTCATCAAATCCCCTATTCGGTTGCGTGCACCAGTTAGTCTTGCTGCCTGGCAGAGAACCTAGATAAAGGTGCTCGATCATTTTGAACTTGCATCGCCTATCGAACGCGTATAAGAAACTTGGATACGATACAAAAGAGGTCGGCCAGATTTCAAGGCACTGCCGCCACCATAGCTGCGGCTTCGCTCTTGATGACACTGGCCGACGTTCAGGCGACCGCACACACCTCTCAGATTGCAAATCCAGGTCGTCTGGGGCGGTAACCAGCCCGCGAGATCAATGCGGCGTTTGCGACGTTTTACGCGAGCGGCCCCGATGCGCTGTTCGTCAGCGGCGACCTCCAACTTGGCGACGCACCATTTTGATCCCCTCGAGTGCACGAACCAGGCGGGGCTGATAAGCTACGGAGGCGCTGATCGGTTCAAGAGCCGTCCAGTTGCGACAGCAACTTCTTCGCCAGTTCCAAGGTATGGGCGGGCTGTCCGGGCACGTCGCGCGCTCGCGCGTAGAATTGGCGTGCCTCGTCAGCCGATCCTCCGCTTTCAGAGGCCATGCCACGGATTAGGTAAGCCCCGGCCAACTCGCTCGGCTCCCCGCCTTGGTTGATGATCGAATCGGCGTCCTCCACGGCGCTAGCCAGATCGCCTTTACCAAGTCGCAGCTCCGCTCGACCGACGCGGGCCTTTGCCCGCTGGTTCGGAGGCATGTGCGCGCCGTCGATGACCGACGTGAAATCCGCCACCGCGCGGTCAGGGTCGCCAAGGCTGGCGTACGCGAAGGCTCGGTTCACCAGCGCCATCGCAACGTCTTCCGGCGCCAGATCGCCGTTCAGGTAAGTCGTGTAGCGCTCGACTGCCCCGGCCGGGTTCTTCGCAAGGATGTGCGTCGTACCCGCGTCGAAAATCGCCGATTGCCGGAGTCGCGCTGGCAGATCGGGCAATCCTTCGAGCTCCCTATAATCGGCGAGCGCGTCCTCAAGCCGGCCCGCTTTGCGTTTGATGCCGGCGCGGCTGTACAGCATCCGAGCGCGGAGCGCTGCGGGTATTGTTTGGTCGCGAAGACCTTCGGTCAGGAGCTCGATTGCGGCATTGACGTCGCCGGCCCGCGCCTGGCTTTCCGCACGATCGATCGATCTTTCGGCCTGCGTCGCTGGCGATCCGTCTTCTGCTTCCTTGTGAGGCAGCTTGAGGGAGACAATCTTGAGGGTGCGAATGGTAAAACGAGCCAGTTTCTCGGTTTCCCCGACGAGTGTGAATCCGCCCCAGGCGATCGGATGGCGCGGATAAGCCGCCGCGAGTTCGCGGACGGTCCGATGAAACGCTTGTCCGCGCGGCTCCTCCGCAAGCACGCGCGCATAGAAACGCGTGAATAACTCCTTGGTCGGTCTGTCCGGAACCTCCCACAACGAGCAAATGACGGTTCTCGCGCCCGCGCTCAGGAACGCGCGTTGAAGACCGTGGACTCCGTCCCCGCGGGCGACGTCGCCCAGGCCGGTCTGGCATGCGGATAACGTGACAAGGTCGGTGCGCATGAAGTCGCAATCGGCGATTTCCGATCCATACAGGATGCCGTCCGACGTTCCAGGAGGGCATGGCCGGCCGTCGAGATAGTCGTTGGCGCCACTGAACGCGAGGCCCGTGCGCGCGAGAGACGCCGTCAGTCCGCGGCGCCGAGCGAGGAATCCAAACGGCGCTGCGGCGCGCTTGTCGTTGTCCGCCTGCACTTCGAGAAAAAAGCCGTGTGTCGAAACGTGTAGAATTTCCGGGCCTCGAAGCGCTGTGAAGGCCGCCTCCGTCGCCTCTTCCCGAAGAAGCGGCGATACCTTCAGGAGCTTGGCAATCTCGCAACACTCGGTCTCGGAATTTGCTAGCGGTTCAAACCGACCTCCGTCCCGAAACTGAGCAAGAAATTCCGTGTCGTCGTGCGCGTCGTCGCGTTTGCCCTCGCCGTACGTGGTGTATTGAGGAGCTCCGATGACGACAGGAGGACCGTCGATTCCCGTGTCCTCCTCGAACAAGACGGATCCAAACGTTTTCAGACCCAAATCATACGTGATGTCGAACTCGTCCAGGAGATGGCCGCCCTCCCGGCGCGGGAGCGTACCCAGCGACAGAAATGCGATAGCTCCATCTGCAAGAACGCGCAGTGTCCGGACGCCACCTAGCAGAGGACGGAGAGGCTCGAACAGTCGTGAGCTCAGCTCCATGCCGACGCTGCGCCAGGCAACTTCGTTCGGCTCGGCGCGACGGCCTTCGTCGACGAGCGCCTGCCTGAAGCCACGAATCAGTTTGTCTATGGCTTCCACATCACCGAGATCGACCAGGCGAACCGGGTGCTTGGCCGGTCCGATGACAAACATGGCGTAGCACAACCCGCCATGCGGGTAGCGAACGTATTGGGAAACGACCAAAACGGCCGACGCCGAGTCCAGTTCGATCCGTGGCGGTTCATCACCGATGAATTCGAGGTCAAGACGGTATTGACTCGTGGACGCTGCCAACGCGAATTCCTCGTCGGAGAGCTCGTCCACGTATCTGTCGCGATCGGATCTGAGTTGCGCGTCGTCTTGCTCGCCGCTCAGCTCCAGGTCGATGTGCTCGATCTCCTTTTTCAGCTTTGCGATACGATCGCGCCTGGGCGAAGGATCATATTGAAGATAACGACGCGCTCGCAGCCGCAAGGCCGTGGTTTCGGCGGAACGATATCGAGCGAGGAACCGCCAAGCGCGGTCAATGCTCTGCTGGCTCATCTGCGTTTCGGCCATGACAAGCGACAAGTGCAGTATCTGTAGCTGACGCCGCTGATCGAGGGCTGCGGCCAGCGCGCGCTCGCCCAAAGCCGATAATATCTCGACCAGTGCAAATCGCCCGATATCGTCGACTTCCTCGAGATCGGCGCGAAGCTCGTTGAGGAACTGTTCGGAGCCGCCCGATTCTGTCAGTCGATCGGCCTGATGGTGCACGAAGTGTGTCAACATGGTGACAACTTCGGGGTCAGTCGCGCCAAGTCTCTCTTTCGCCGCGCGGATCAATCCGCGCGCCCGCGAGGTGGCCGCGTCCGGATCCGACAGATGGAGCGCCGAGACGGCCGCCTCGAAGCGCGCATAGTCGGCGTCTGCGCCGTGCCCGCATGCATCCCGGATGCGTGCGGATTCCTCCAGCAGCTTCACCGCTTCCTCGTGACGATCCCTGGCTTGAGCGAGCTGGCCCAAGGCAAGTAGTACGCGCGCATAGCGTGGAGACTCGACTCCGTTCCGTTCGGCATAGATATCGCGCGCCGCGTTTAGTGTTTCGGCAGCCTCCGCGTAACGGTGCAGACTCGTGAGCGTCCGTCCGTAGTTGACTAGGAGCTGGGCGTTTCGTGCAGACGGATCCGGGTTGCGCTCACGGTCCTCGGTTTCCAGCACGCGGAACTGTCGTGCAGCTTCCTCGAGATCACCGAGCACGCGCGCGAGCTCGGCGAGGTTCTGTCGCGCCACCGTCACAGACCGGTCCTGTCGGCCGCGTTGCCGTTGCAGGATGCGACGGGCCGTCCGGTACTGATGTTCCGCGTCTCGATATCGACCGCTCTGGTCCAGCGCGAGCCCGTAGTCCATGTGGGCATCGCCGACCTCGGCGCTTTCGGACCCGTGGCGCACCGCCATGACACCGACCATGAATTCCGCGTGCGGCTGCGCTTCCCGGTACCGGCGGGCGTCGAGCAGGGCATCTCTGAGGGCCTGATGCAGGCGAGCGATGAGCGGCCAGTCCTCGGGTTCGGAGCTTTGCGCGGTCGAGAGCGCAGCCTGCAACACGGTAACGGCCTCCTCGGTCCGCGCGCCGGCTTGGCGCTGGATCGTCAGCGCCTCGATGACGATCCCCAATGCCTCGGAATCCAGTTTACGGGCGCCCTCGGTTGCGTCCGAGATGGCGCGCGCCGCGGCACCGACGAGATAGCCGCGCTGTTTGATGTACTCGAACAGCCGTGCGAAATTCAGGAAGACACCGGCGCGGCGAAGACTTGGCACATCCGGCATGCGGGCCAAAGCCTCGGAGAATAGGTCGACCGCCGCTTGTGCACCTTTGCGATTGAGCACAACGTTGGCGAGCACGGCGAGCGCCATCCCGTAGTTGACACGTTCGGGTTCAGGGACGATGCCTTGCGGGCTTTCGAAAGCGTCGACCAGTTCCCGCGCCGCTTTCTCCGCGTCGTCGAGCGCGTTCTGCCGCACGAATGCGCCAGCGTCGTCAAAGAGCTGTTTGGCTCGCTCTGGTGTCATGACGCGGCGCCATTCGCAGCCGGCCTGGGAGCGGCGGCGACTGCGATGGCCTCTTCGACGGGCATCGATTTATCGGCCGTCACCATGACGCGATAGGAGCCTTCCTCCAGGGGCTCAAATCGGCATTCGACCCATTCCACGTCGCTCGGCGGGAGCGTGAGAACACGAATTGGAGCCTCGTTTCGCGAGGCATAAAGCATGACTGTCAGTGACCGCGGCGTGCCAGGACGGGCTCTGACGATGAGAGGCTCATCGTCTTGCAGGACGTCGCTGGTCTCCAGGGCGATTTCTTCCCCTGCCGCTACACCGACGTTTCTGAAATCGCCGAACTGCGTGTACAGATCGTTGATGCGACCGGCGACATGGTCCAGAACCGCGCGTGTATTCTGCAGCGAGCCGTGCTTCGACGTCGCATACATGTCGCCGCGCCGGCGTTGATCGTCGAACTCAAGCGGGATGGCGGATACGCGCGGAACAGTGCCGTCACCTCCGAGATCTTCACCCTTGTACAGTCGCGACATCACGAGCGACTTACCCTCGAGGCGCCCAATGTAATCCGTGAGCTGAGTGCGGCCGACAATGGGATAAATGCCATATCCGGCTTCTTCCCACTTGGGGTGGCGACGATTCTGCGTCACCGCATTACGAATTTCATCGTGGAAGGTGAGGGCGCTACGCGCGCGCGCAGGGCAAACATGGGGAATCTCGCTGGCCGCGCTGACCCGAATCAGCGCGCCATCACCGGGATCGTAGACAGGGAAGATCGGAAGCAGTTGATAGGTCGATGTCCAGGAGCGGCAGACCTCCGAGAGCGCGGTCATTTCAACGGGGCCAATTGTGACGCCATTGACCAGTGTCCTGAGCGCATTCAACGATCCCCTGAACGGCGTACCTATCGTGATGAGGGCCCGCGCCGGCCCTTCGAGCCAGCCGCCAAGAACTTCGAGGTAATAGCGTGCGATCAGGCCGCCCATGGAGTGAGCCACGATCACGGCTTTTGCGTCTGGGGGGCCGGTTCTCCTCCAGTCGGCCAGCCATTTGTTGACGGCGGCCGCCAGTCGTTTGGCATTCGCGGTGTTGTCTCGGCGCCAGTCGTACGGGAACTCGAAATAATTGCGTCCCGGCTCCAGGTTGAAGCTTTCGCACAAGGTTCGTGAAACGGCGGAGTATCCATCGATCTTCCAGAACCCCGGCATGAGGTGCAGGTCGGGCATGAGCGCGTCGGCAGTGATCCCGTCGTCGACATCGTCGATGTCTGGGCCGTCATTTTGCAGAATGAGGTTGTCACGTATGCGCGTTCCAGCGGTCAGCAGGGTCGTGCCGATCATACGAGCTGAATAGCCCCATACAATCTGGCCGTTGCGGCGAAACACGCTACCGAGAATACCGGGAACAAGAACGACAATGTCTTTCACGTGAGGCTCCTCGCGACAGCATTCCCTCGCAGAGCTTTTGACACAGGGTCTCGGTTTGCCGCGAACCTTGGCCGCTAAGCGGCTCCGCACTTGCGGGTGACCAACCCAGTCATCCGGGATCGCGCCACAATTCAGTCAGCGCGCCGCCTGTGATCTCGGGGGCGTCGACAAATATCCAGGAGACAGCCAGCCCAAAATCCGAACGTGCTGATCTCAATGTTATCACCAACTATGTGTCGTGCACTACCTTTGGGCGTGCCTAGATCCGATTGGGTGCAGCGGGTTTCGGATTCATTGCCGTCTCGAATAGGACTAGGAGGATGACTGACTTTCGGCACGTTTGCGCAATGCGACACGAACACCGTCATTTGACGACCTCGTGGGCGCGTCAGCGGGGACGTGAAAGCGAGCGACTTGGCGGTCTTCATGGTCCATGTTGATGACCGGCTCGATACTTGCTGCGCCGGCAAATCGGAGGTTTCTCGCCCTTGAGAATGCAGAAGCCCAAAATCTGGCATTCTTTGCGGGAAATCCTCCGGGAACGCGGAGCCCGCCATGAGCACGGTTACGGCCAGCATCTGCGGAAGTGCGTACACGCGGTCGCTCTTAGTCATATTTGTGTCTTGCAGGCACGGCAATTCAGGGTCAGCATGAAGGCCTTCGGGTGTCGGAGCTTCCGACAGGGTGCGCCATGCCGAAGAACATCGTTCTGCTGTCAGACGGCACGGGGAACAGCGCGGCAAAGCTTTTCAAGACCAATATTTGGCGGCTTTACGAAGCGCTAGACCTGAGCGATCCCGACCAGCAGGTTGCGTATTACGACAACGGCGTTGGCACGTCTTCGTTCAAGCCGCTCGCCATTCTCGGCGGTGTCTTCGGGGTTGGGTTAAAGCGCAATGTGCTCGCGATCTACAGCTTCCTTTGCCGCGGCTACGAGGACGGCGACCGCATTTATGGATTCGGATTCAGCCGCGGCGCGTTCACCATGCGGATCGTGGCCAGCCTCGTCGCGCACGAAGGCCTCGTGCCATGGAATAACAACGAGGCGGAATTGGCACGCAACGCAAAGGCGGCTTATCGGCGATTCCGCAGGCGCTTCCACACGAGCTTCCGAATCGAAGCCATTTTCCGCTGCATCCGCGATGCGTTTCTACCACGGCCAGTGGACCCTGTATTCAGGCCCAACATACAGTTCCTCGGCGTCTGGGACACGGTCGATGCCTATGGCGGCCCGATCGAGGAAATCACCCGCGCAATCGATTACTGGCTCTGGCCGCTGTCGATGCAGGATCGGATCATGTCGAACAGGATCCGGCGCGCCTGTCACGCCGTGGCGCTCGACGACGAGCGCCGCGCCTTCTGGCCGGTACTGTGGGAAGAGGACGTCGTCCATACCGACGCCGGTGCCAGGCCGATACTCGAGAACTGGTCGCCGCCAGCCGATGCGGGGCCATTGCCCGCGATCGATCAGCAGCGGTTGAGCCAGGTCTGGTTCACCGGCATGCACTCTGATGTCGGCGGCGGCTATCCGCAAGACGGACTTTCGCACGTTACGCTGGATTGGATGATGAGCCGTGCCCTCGTGTATGGACTGCTGCTTAAGCCCGCCGAAACCTCCGAGCTGCGCCGCCGCGCGAACGAAAACGATAAGCTCAACGACTCGCGGCACGGACTCGGCGGGTATTATCGCTATCAGCCGCGCAAGGTCGCCACTTTGTGCGCGGGCGACCCGGTAAAACCCGACATCTTCCACGATCTCCACTATCTCTGGCGAACGTTGAAGAACCTCAGCGCGCACGATCCGCAGAGCGATGTCGACAACGGGCTTCGCGCCAGCAGCGTCTACTCGCCTATGATCTACCAAAGCGTATTCAACCGAATCATTAAAGGCGTCGACGGCTACAGCCCAATTGTGCTGCCTGCGAATTATCGGGTGGTTTCGAGAAATGGCAACGTCGTGTCGGAACTATACGAGTCGACGAGTCAGGCAGAAGAGCGCGCGCGGCGCCAGGAGCGCGTGTGGAATTGGGTGTGGGGCCGCCGGGTTGTCTATTTTCTGACGGTCTTCGTTTCGTTGGCTTTGGTGGCGACTCCAATCCTGCTGCTCAGGTGGCCTGGAAACGGCGAAGCCACTTTTGCCGCTCTGCTGATCCCGGCGATCGACCTCATTGCGAAATTCCTGCCCTCCATAACCTCGTACTGGACCGACGCGTTCAAGGAAGCGCCCACCTGGGTGCTGCTGAATGGGATTGCGCTTGCGGGGCTGTTGTTCCTTGGCGGCCGATTGCAGCGACGGATTTTCGACCGGATGCGGCCGCTATGGAACGCGAATCTCGGCGCGCCGCCCCATGCTGTGCCGGAGTGTCCCCTGCCAAGCGATGCAATCTACCGCATCCGTTCGCTCATGGTCTATCGCGGCTTTTTCTATTCACTGACGCACTGGATATTGCCTGCCCTCTTTCTTTTCATAATCCTGTACGGCGGGTTCGTTGCGGCGAGTCGGCTGTTGTTCGCGGTGGCGGATTCTTTGGGTTTCGTGTGTGCTTCAAACGCGACCGTCAACGCGCTGCAAGAAAAGACCACTATCAGTTTCAGCACAAACGAGGTGTGCCAACCCACTAACGTGTCGGTGACCAAAGATCGCAGCTATCGCGTGATAGTCACGGTCGGCGAATCCTGGGAGGACGGGCACAACTTCACGACAAACGGCAAGGGGATCGAGACCGACCCGAATGGGTTCGATCGCGCGAAAATGACGTGGAAAATGGCAATTGGACTGCCCTTGCGCCGCTTGTTGGGCGAGAACTGGTTTCGGACGGTCGTTCGCGTCGGCTCGCGCGGACTGAACGAACAGGCACTGACGATGACACCTGCGCTAGGAACGGACCGGGCGTTCACGGCAACGTTCACGACCAGCTCGGACGGAGAAATTTATTTCTTCGTCAACGATGCGGTGATTGGGTTGCCCTGGATCGCCGGTATCTTTTACCGCGACAACAAGGGCGACGCGACAATCACGATCGAGCCAACTCAGTAAAACCCGCGCTGTGGCCCGCTCAGCTGCGCCCGAATCGAGCGGCTCGCGCCGCAAGTCGCCGCCGTAGAGCTCGATCAGTTCGGCAGCTTGTCGCTTGTCGTCCGCGTTGACCTTCCTTACCAGCGTCGGCCGAACCCGCCGACAGCCAAACTTGCTCGTACCTTCAGGCGGCATGGCGTCAGACTTTGCCGTAGTCGGGACCGGCTACCCTACCCAGTCGAGCGAGCTGTCGTATCTATATTTTGAGCGGGTCGCGGCCGCCGCACCGGCTACCGCGTTGGCAAGATCGTCATGTCCATTTGGCGCATGATCGATACTGTCCTTGCCGCTGCGGCCAGTGCGCCTTTCCAAGCCGCAGATTTGTGCCACCATCCGATCATGGCGCGGCAGGACGATTTGGCCGCTGTTGAGCCTCGGCAATAAGTCCCTATACAGATCGCTCTTCGGCTGCTTGCACAATTCGTAGCTGATGCCGTGCTTGCAGAATGGCTCCTTCACGAACTCGCCGCCGTAGTGGTCACCAACCAATTTGGTAATGTCGTAGGCCTTGAGTAGCTCGGCGAATTCGTCAACGACGACCGTCGGACTGAATGGCGGCCGCATCTCGCGTACGGCGTCAATAATGATCCGATCGTCCGGCCTCGCCTTGTGCGCGATCGCCAAGGTCATAGCGTCCGGGCCACTGCCGCCAGCCGGGTCGACGAAAGCGCCATAGCGCGTGCCGCGCGCCGGCA
>Ga0306920_100002487_pt1 | contig 23311 bp, 20 predicted proteins | sample flu12Cox44000170_FD_204666 | JGI IMG/M metagenome (GOLD analysis project Ga0306920, IMG submission 204666) | Lab enrichment of tropical soil microbial communities from Luquillo Experimental Forest, Puerto Rico - flux4day.12C.oxic.44.000.170 (v2)... | ecosystem: Environmental > Terrestrial >...
ATCTGCCGTCCGATGTATAAAGAACGGAGCTGGATCGTCCGTCCCTGGCAGCGCAGGAGCAAGATATGCTCATCGGGTTTAACCTACCGATTAGCGGGCCGCTCTGCTCACCCGAGATCGTGACTCGGATCGCGCAAGAAGGCGAAGCGCTGGGCTACGACTATCTGACATTGACCGACCACATCGTGCTGCCGAACCTACGGGTACCCGGATATCCCTATTCCGAGAGCGGCGAATTCTTCTCGGAGGGACCCGAGCGTCGCTTCGAGCAGCTGATGACGGCGGCCTATATTGCGGCCAAGACCTCGCGAATTCGCCTCGTGCTGGCAGTCATGGTCGTGCCGCACCGCCCGGCGGTGCTCGCTGCCAAGATGCTCGCGACGATCGACGTCTTGTCCGGCGGGCGCCTTGTCGTCGGCATCGGCGCAGGCTGGCTCCAGCTGGAATTCGACGCGGTCGTGGCGACGCCGTTTGCCGCTCGTGGTGCGGTCACCGACGAATACCTGAAAGCCTTTCGTGCGCTCTGGACGGAGGGTATGCCGCGCGCCGATGGACCTTGGGTCGACTTCGATAGGATCATCTTTGAGCCCAAACCAGTGCAAAAGCCGCACCCGCCGATCTGGGTCGGCGGCGAGAGCGGCCCCGCGCTGCGGCGCGCCGCACGGCTGGGGGACGGCTGGTACCCGATCGGCAGCAACAACAAGCACCTGCTCGACACCTTGCCGCGCTACCAGGCGGGGATCAATCGGCTGCGCCGGTTCACCGCCGAGGCAGGACGCCCACCGACAAGCGTTGCGCTGACCTACCGTGTCAAGCGCTATGGCGAGGCGGTGCCGGACAAAGCATCCGACGGCGAGCGGCGACTGTTCTCCGGCAGCACAGCAGATATTGCCGGCGATCTGCAGGCATTGCGAGCGCTCGGGGTAAGCGCCGTCGATATCGACTTCGAACGTCCGGATTGCGAAGCCTTAATCGCCGAGATGCGCTGGTTCAAGGAAGAGGTGCTGTCCCGGCTCTAACTGGGCGACAACGGATCCGAAGCGACGCGGCGGCCATCGCCGGGCACAGCGGTTGCGGCGGTGCGTTGCACGATCTTATCCAATTGGGTCCATACCCCGTCGAGCGCCCCGGCAATCATCTTGGCGTCACGCAACGTCTCGGCCAGCAGCTCTGGCCGAGCTCTGAGGACCAATTGCGTCACCTTGAGAGCTTCCATGGCATGGCGCTCCTCGACCATATGCGAAAAGCATTCCTCGAAATATGGTTCGTGCTTGAACTGCGGGAAGTGAACGGAGAGAGCCTCGGCAAGCGCTCGCATCCAATCGACCGACATTGTCTCGACCGCGCACCACGGACCGAGCGAGCGCGCGTAGAGCTTCCGCGCAAGACGAACAAAATACGCCGTTTCTTTGTCGAGGTGCCGGCACAGCTCCGCGGGATCACCGAAGTCTTCGTCCTCCAGCACACACTTTGCGCCAATATTGCGAAAAGCCCGCGTCAGCTGGTAATGGTGCGTATCGCCATCTGGCAGACCATCGTCGTCGACAAAGATCTGGAGCTTGCGTCTGCGCAATGACGGACTGTCGAGATGCGGCAGGTAATAGACGGCGGCCCGGGTCGCATGCATCGCCGATTGATAGATCAGATGGATCTGGCCGAGGAGAAACGGGTCGGCCGCCATCTCGAGAGGCATTGCGGCCAGTCGCGCAAAGAACGGCATCCGTGACGGCCGGTGTTTCTCGAGCATGTCGGTCATAGCGCGCGGGAACTCCTCGATCGTACAGAGCCGCGGCTCGGCGTAATCCGATCCCCGGTCTGCCATTTTGCCCTGAGCTCTCACTGCAACCTCCTCCCAACGCCATTGGCGGCGCTGTCAATTAGATCAACACTGGCGACGAACATTGTGACCAGAGCGTAAAATTAACGTTAAAAGCAGCGGAGTGCGCCGCGAAAAATCACGCCGATGACCAGCCGCGATCGGCGAGCAGAATTAACCGCTTTTTTATCAAGAATGCGTAGGAAGCGGCTCGCGATCCCCAACGAGGCAGCGCGAATGTGGGCGCTGGACCAATGAAGATGTTTACGAACGCGCCAGTAGCGAGGTTGGCGATCGGCTGGCTCACGATGTTCCTGATCGGCACCGACCTGTTTGTTGTTTCTCCGCTACTGCCGCTGATCGCTGCCGATTACCAGACATCTCCGACGCTGGCAGGGCTAAGCGTCACGATATTCGCGGTAAGCTACATGATCAGTGCACCGCTCCTTGGCCATCTTGCAGATCGCCTTGGGCGGCGGCGAATGCTGGCCCGGTGCCTGCTTGGTTTCGCCGCAGCCAACTTGCTGACTGCCTCGGCAGCGAATTTCGCCTGGTTGCTCTCGGCGCGATTATTTGCCGGTGCGGCGGCAGCGGGTGTATCGCCATCGCTTTATGCTCTTGTAAGCGGTTTGGCCCCGCCGGATCGGCGCGGCACTTGGCTGGCGCTGGTTGTATCCGGGTTGCTCATATCACTGTCGCTCGGCGCACCGATTGGCGGGCTGGCAGGAGCGTCCTTTGGCTGGCCCAGTATCTTCTCGGTCCTCGCAGGCTTCAGCCTGCTGCTCGTATGGATGAACCAGCGGGTCTGGCCGGAAGATTACGGCAGCGGCAGCATTACCGTGCAGCACCATGCCTGGGCGTTGGCCGTTCTCGGCGGTCGGCTGGCGCCGACAGTTGCCTGGAGCACGGCCCTCTATGGCGTCTATGTTTATCTCGGAACGGGGCTCGCCGCATACGGCTTCTCGACCGAGAAAATCGCCGCGACCATTCTGCTCTACGGATGCGGGGCGATCGGCGGCATCCTGGCCGGCGGACGCATGGTCGATCGGGTCGGGGCAAAGCCGACGAGCGGCGTGGCCCTCGCCGGCCTCAGCGTGTGCCTTCTGCTAACTCAGTTTGCCATCGATGCCGGAATGCTGGTCACATTCGCCTTTGGGGTGGCCTCTGCTGCGGCTCAGCTATTTTTTCCAGCCCAGCAAACCAGCCTTGCAGAAGACTTCCCGGCTCAACGCGCCACTGTTCTTGCCTGGAACAACAGCGCCCTCTTTCTCGGTATAGCAATTGGATCCCTCATCGGCGGGCAGGCCGTCGCCCACGGCGGCTTCACAGCAAATCTAAGGATCTCGGCGGCAATCGCCATTGCCGGCTGGATGATCAATCAGGCCGTCGTGCCGAATGCAGCGCCTTCTCCGGCGATCGACGTGGGCTGAGCGGCGCAGTGGACACTCATGCCCAAACTCGGCTGCTTCAAACCCGAAGAGGGGCTGCCGGCAGGGTGATCGTGACTGTCGTTCCTGACGCAAGACGGCTCTCGATGGCGAGACTGCCGCCATGAAGCTCGACCACCGCCTTGGCAAACGGCAATCCAAGCCCGGCACCTTGATGTTTGCCGTCGTAAGCCGAGCTCGCGCGGTAAAAAGGCTGCACCACCAACGGAATCTCCTCGGCTCGCATGCCGATGCCGTTGTCGCTGATGCGAATTCGCAACCAGGCATCGCCAAACTCACCAGAAACGGTGACCCGCCCGCCCGCGGGGGTGAACTTGATCGCATTGCCAAGAAGGTTGACAAATACCTGTTTGAGCTTGACCGAATCGCCTTGCAATACGGGCCAAGCCGATGGCTCTCCTTCGACGGCAATCTCGACCCTGCCTCGCTCCGCCATAAAGCGCAGCATCACAAGGCTCTCGTCAAGCAGGATCCCCGGCTCGGTTGGGACCCGCTCGATCTTGAGTTTGCCCGCTTCTACTGTGGAAAGATCGAGCATTTGATCAACCAACGAGAGCAGGTGGGTGCCACTTCGAAGGATGTCATACGCATACTCTCTATATTTGGGAACGCCAATGGGCCCCAATATCTGGTCATGAATCATCTCGCTGAACCCATTGATGGCGTTCAATGGTGTGCGCAGCTCATGGTTTAGATTGGCGAGGAACATCGACTTGGCCTTATTGGCATTGGCCAATTCGGTCGTCCGCTGCTCAACCCGCGATTCGAGGGTGGCGTTCAAGTGCCGCAACTCCTCCTCTGCCTGCTTTTGCGCCGTGTGCCGAGCCGCGAGAGCGTCGGCCATGGCATTGAATGCGGCTCCGAGATGGCCGATCTCCGAACGCGGATCCTGCACCCGCACGCGTGCATCATCGTTGCCGTTGCGCCACTCCGCAGCGACATTTAGCAATCCCTCGATTGGCTCACGAACGAACCTGCGGGCCCCGTAGATTGCCGCCAAAGTCGCCGCGAGCAGACCGGCGATAATCAGTGCCACTCCGCGGCTGGTTGCGTCGTCGATAGCTGCAAAAGCTTCCGCTTTCGATTGTCCGGCGCTGAGGAAAAAATCGCGCGGTGGCAGTGCCGGCGGCACGTATCCGAAGATTCGCTTGGTGCCATCCACACCGACGGCCTCTTCCCACCCCGCTGTGGAGCCGTCCATGATCGCCTCATGACTTTTTCTCATGTTCTTTCCGACGAGGGCCTCGGGATTTGGCAGCCGAGCGATAATGTTGCCCTCGCGATCGGCAATCAGGATTGAGGATGTCGGCGACAATCCTCTCTCTTTAAGGTGTTCGGAAAGCCACCCGAGGTCCAGTCCGACGAATACCACTCCCGCCGTGTGGCCGTCGCCGTCGCCGAATCTCACGGCAAAATGGATCATGCGCTGGCCGGTTACCGGATCAGCCCAGTAATTGCCGACGGCGAGCCCGTCTCGCGCCATGGCACGTTTGAAAAAGGGTTCATCCGCCACCGACCAGTTGTTAATCGGCGCGCTCGAGCAGAATATCCTGCCCTCGGTGTCGGCCGCGGCGAGGAGGCTGTAATTGGCGTACTGGGATTTCAATGCGGTGAAGTGCTCACTGCAGGAATCGGTATCTCGCAATCGGACTGCTGGCAGCTGGGCGAGCGCCAGCAGCAACTGGCGAGCTCCCTCCCGCAGCTCGCCGATTTCCTCACCAAACTGCTTGGTGATTTGGATGACCTGTTGCCGGATATCTGCCTCGCGGGCCTTGCGCAACTCGTATTCGTTGTAGCCCTGGATGGCGATCGCCGGAAAAATGGCGATCATCACGAGAATGCACAGTCGCAGCGTCAAGCTGACGTGCGGCAGGCGAGGTGCGGCAAACCGCTGCTTAATGACGATTGGCCCGCCCAGCCTCTGGCTTGCCTCGTCGCTGGTCATAGGTGATATCTCCAACACACCATATCGCGGTCGACCTGACCGAGGATTACTCCTTCCGCCTGCGCCAGGCGCGACCGGAACTTCTGCGAACATCCGTATCGGCAGCTGGAGGATTCCCGGGGATTGATGAATATGATGCTAACTTTTAAGTTAGCTGATAATTTTTCGATGTGATTTGATTGGCTTATATCGGAATATTATTTCGGTTTATATTGTATTACGATCGGCTTGTGGCCAGCCGTTCTTGTTCTTCTTTTGTTTCGATCGCCAGCGCGACGGTCTGATCGTAGGGAGCCGTGTTCTGGTTTAGCCCGTTTCCATCGGCAGGGCCGGGTCGTTCGACCATTCCGACATCGAGGCGTCGTATAACCGTACGTCGGGATGCCCGAGCATTGTCAGGACCAAGGCATCAGAGCTGGCGGCGATGCCGCCGCCGCAATAGGTGATGACCTGCGGCTTATCGAAAGCGCCAACGGCGGCGAACTTGGCGCGCAATTCTGGTGCCGGCAGATACGCCCCAGTCTCGGGGTCGAGCAACGCCGCGGCCGGCACATTGACGCTTCTGGCGATCCGACCGACCCGTCCGTAAACCGTGCCGCCGGTTCCGATGTGCTGCTCTCGGCTCAGCGCATTGATCGTGCAGATTGCGCTGTCACCGATCGCCGCGAGCACCACTTCCTCACCGACCATAAGCTTCCTATCGGTCCGCACGACGAAGGTCGCTGGCGGACCGGTTCGCGCCGCGCCGCTCTCGACCGGACGCCCTTCGCGGGACCATTTCTGAAACCCGCCATCGAGTACCGCCGCGTTGTCGAAACCATAGTTGCGCAGCATCCACCAGACGCGGCTCGCCCATTGCGGCGTGGTCGTGCTGTAGAGGACCACGCGGCTGTTCTCGCCGACGCCAAAGCGGCCCATCACCGCCGCAAACGCCTCGGCACTCGGCAGCATGAACCGCAGCTTCGGGTGCGGGGCCGAGAGATCGGCCTGCAGATCGATGAATTGCGCGCCGGCGATGTGTCCTTTCTCGAAATCGGCGCGCGCCGGTTTGACCGTGTAGCCGATATCGGGATTGGGAATCAGGTGGATGGTGCAATCAAAGATGCGCAGATCCGGGTCCCCGAGCCGACGCTCCAGCGCATCGGTCGCGATCAGAAACTCCGGGTGGGCGAACCCCTCCATCGTATGCATGCGAGCCTCGCTTGTTCGCGCCGTTCCTGGCTAAACACACCTCCGTTAAGCCACACCTCCGCCCGAGTTGCATGGGTGCAGCCGGATTGCCGCGACCGGGCCGCACCGCCACGGCCGGTCGGGGCAAGCCCGCAGGTTCAGTTGATCAGGCCATAGAATTTGGCGGCGTTCTCGCAGGTGATCTTATGGATGACCTCCGGCGACAGCCCGGCAAATTGCTCCTCGATATATTTCGAGGATTCGGGCCAAATGCCGTCGGTGTGCGGGTAGTCCGAGCCCCACATCAAGGTCTCGACGCCGATGTCGTCGATCAGCTTGGTGCAGATCGGGTCGAACTGGAATGTCGCCTTGCACTGGCGGCGCCAATACTCGCTCGGCTTCAGCTTCATCAGGTCGCGGAACCGATCCTCGAACTCGAAATCCATGCGGTGCAACGCATAGGCAAGCCAACCGGCGCCGCTCTCGCCGAAAGACACGCGCAGACGTGGATAGCGCTCGAACACGCCCGCCCCGATCATACCGGCGATGATGTGGATCAGCCCCATCTGGAACGCTGAAACGCCGGTAAACATCGCGGCACGGCGGACCTGCGGCGCTTCCTGGCGGGCGCGCGGCGGGGTTGTCGGGAAGGTATGGAAATGCAGCGGCAACTGCACCTCGTCGACTGCCTGCCAGAACGGCTCCCAGCTCGGGTGCCACATCGGCTCCATGTCCCATGAGCACGACAGTTCGAGCCCCTTCAGCCCCATCTTTGCGACGCGACGGACCTCCTCCGCCGCGAGCCCGACACTGCCGTAGGGCAGGCAGGCGAGACCGATCTGGCGGTCAGGGTAGTGGCTGCAAAAATCCTTCAGCCAATCATTGTAGATATGCAGAACTTCGTTTGACGCCTCGCTGTCGTTCAGCTTGGACGCGGTGCCAAGGACGCCATAGATGATCTCGGCGTCGACGCCGTCCGCCTCCATGTCCTTAAGGCGCAAATGCGGGTCGCTGCAGCGGGTCTTGCCTTTTTTGGCATCCTCGTAGAGCCCGCGCGCCGCCATGATGTCGACGCGGACGTTCTGCCCCGGTACGTGCTTGGCACCGCCCGGCCCGACACCGTAGAGAAGGCCGAAATTGGCGCCGTTCTTGGCGACCCATTGCGGGCCATCGGGGCCGTCCGCGACGTAGGGCATGCGGTCCTTCAAGTCGCGTCGCGCCTGCGAGACGAACAGGTCGGGCGGCATCCACGGCATGTCGAGATGACAATCGGCCGAGATTCTGCGGTATTGCATCGTTCTTCTCCGCTCTACGAAGGATCGAATTGACTGTACTCCTTCGGCGACGAGATGTCCTAGCGGTCCCGATGATGCTTACTCTGCTTTTTTGCCGATGCGACATGAACCGGATGCATCGCTCTCACGTCGTCCGACCGGGCTTGCGTCTGCACGCTAGATGCGGTATAAAACGAATTACATCAACTGAAGGTCGTAGAAATGCGCTATACTGCCGTCTTTGCCCTCTGCGCTCTGTCCGTGCTGCCGGTAATCGCCTTAGCCCAGACAAGTCAGCAAGCAGCGGCTCCGCCGAGCCCACCTGCCGCGGGCCCGGTCGCACCGTCATCCGTAAGCCTCACCAAAGAGCAGTACATCGAACGCGCCGAGCAACGCGCGGCGCGGCGGGCAGCAGCGCAATTCGACCGGATGGATACCGATCAGGACGGTGTGCTGGAGCCGGCCGAGCGGAGTGCTTGGCGCAGCCAGCATTCACGCAGCGCCAGATCGCGATCGGGTCAGTCTCCGCCGCAATAATCTGCCTGCCGGCTCCGGAGGAATCGCGGTAAGATGACCGACCGCGACCGAAGGGAGCCGACAATGGCGGACGTAGCGAACCTGGAGAGCAAAGAAGTATCGCAGACCGGTGCGATCCAAGTCGCCGGACTGGACCATCTTGTGTTGCGGGTCGCCGATCTCGACCGTGCGATCCGCTTCTATGGAGACGTCCTGGGCTGTCATGTCGAGCGCCGCCTCGACGAGCCCAAGCTCGTCCAGTTGCGCGCCGGCACCTCGATGATCGATCTGGTGCCGGCCAGCCCCACGCCCCAATCGGCGGAAGCGGCGGCGGGGCGCAACCTCGACCACTTCGCGGTGCGCATCGGCACCTTTGACTGCCCGGCATTGGCGGCGCACCTGCGGCGGCACGGCGTGGCCGTCGGCGAGGTCCGGCGGCGCTACGGTGCCGAGGGCTACGGCTCGTCGCTCTACATCACCGACCCCGACGGCAACGTCGTCGAGCTCAAGGGGCCGCCGGAAAAACCCGAATAGCCGCAGCACCCGCGCGATCGGCGCGCCACCGAAGGAGCGGCTGCGTGCTGGATCGCGTCCTCCTCACCAACGACGATGGGATCGCGGCACCGGGGCTTGCGGTGCTCGAAGAGATCGCCCGCGAACTCGCCCGCGAGGTGTGGGTCGTGGCTCCGGAGCACGACCAGAGCGGGGTGTCGCACGCCGTCAGCCTGCATCACCCGATCCGCGTGACCGAACGTGGCGCACGGCGCTACGGCATAACCGGAACACCCGGCGATTGCGCGGTGATGGGTGTGTGTCATCTGATGGCCGAGGCGCCGCCCGATCTTCTGCTCTGCGGTGTCAATCGGGGTGCAAATCTCGGCATGGAGACGGTGTTTTCCGGCACCGTGGGGGGCGCAATGACCGGGATGATGCTGGGGATTCCGTCGATTGCGCTGAGCCAGGCGTGGACCGATCGCGCAACTGTCCGATGGCCGACCGCACGCACGCTCGGCCCCGGCGTCGTGCGGCAGTTGCTGGCAATCGGCTGGGGTGAGGCGACCTGCCTCAATGTAAACTTCCCCGACCTTTCGGTCGCTGAGGTTGGTCCGTTGACCTTGGCGCGGCAGGGTGTCGGGCTGCTCCACGGCATGCATGTCGAGACGCGAACCGATCCGCGCGACATTCCCTACCATTGGATCGGCTTTCGCCGCGGCCCGCGCGAGCAGGGACCGGAGAGCGACATCGAAGCGCTCAACGCCGGCCGCATCGTCGTCACGCCGCTGCGCTACGACCGGACCGACGAGGAGGCCTATCAGGCGCTCGCAACAGTACTGCCGCGGGAGTAACGCGGGAATGCATCGTTGAGCGATCGCATATAACTTCCCATACCGCGTTCGGTGATCCTACGGAGGGACGGCTCCGATGGCCCTCGACCCGAAGGAAGCGGCTCTGGCGCTGCACCGGTTCGGCTGTGGACCACGCGCCGGCTCGATCATGGCGATCGCATCCGATCCGCGCGGCGCGCTGGTCGCAGAATTGGAGCGGCCGAATGCCGGCCAGATCGTGGATGCCAACCTGCCCAGTAGCGCCGCGGCCAATCGCGCCGTCTTCGAGTACAACGCCGCGCGCGCTGCGAACACAAAACGCGAGCAGCGGCGTCGCGAAGCTGCCGCCAAGGTGGCGCAAAACTCAGGCGGAGAATCGATGACGGAGGCGAAGCCCGACACGGCACCTCCGACTGTTGCCCAGCCCGAGGCCGTGCCGCTGCCCCGACAGCTCTTCAGGAATGAGGCCAAGGCGCGTTTTGATGCCGCGATCAACGCCGAAATCGGCCTGGTCGAGCGTCTGGTGTGGTTCTGGTCGAACCATTTCTGCGTCAACGCCAACGCTACGGTAATGGCCGGCGGTTACGAGCGCGAAGCGATCCGCCCGCATGTGCTGGGCCGTTTCGCGGACATGCTGCTCGCGGCCGAGGGCCATCCGGCGATGCTGCTCTATCTCGACAACGCGCAGTCGATCGGTCCCGACTCGGTCGCCGGCATCAATCGCGACAAAGGCCTCAACGAGAACCTGGCGCGCGAGATCCTCGAATTGCACACGGTTGGCGTGCGCACCGTCTACTCGCAAGCCGACGTTACGAATTTCGCCAAGGTTCTGACCGGCTGGACCATTTTGCCGACCGCGACAAACCCCGATCACGGCGGCGAGTTTGCCTTTCTCGGCCGCGCCCACGAGCCCGGCGTCGAGACGGTGATCGGCAACGCTTACAGCGAGGGCGGGGTCGAGCAGGGACGCGCTGTGCTTGCCGACCTGGCACGTCATCCGGCGACGGCGAAGCATGTGGCGACCAAGCTGGCGCGTCATTTTATCGCCGACGACCCGCCGACCTCGCTCGTCGATCGGCTGGCGCGGCGCTTCCTCGATACTGACGGCGACCTCAAGGCGGTGGTGGCTACGCTGATTGCTGCGCCCGAATCCTGGGAGCCGGAGCAGGCAAAGATCAAGCGACCGAACGAGTGGATCGTGGCAGCGCTGCGGGCGACCGGGGAGCCGGGCGAGACGCCGCGCATGATCCAAGCCGGCAACCTGCTCGGGGAACCCTTGTGGCGGCCGCCGGCACCCAAAGGCTTTTCGGATGACGACGCGGCGTGGCTCGACGGGTTGGGGCAACGTCTCGAAATTGCCAATGCCTTTGCGCATCGTGAGGGCATTGGCCACGAGCCCGCAGCAGTTATGGAAACGGCAATAGGGCCGCTCGCCTCGGCGGAAACGCAGCGTACCATTGCCCGCGCCGAGAGCCGCCCGCAGGCGCTGACGATGGTGCTGATGACACCCGAGTTTTTGCGGAGGTGACCATGCCATCAAACATCCCGGCTCCGACGCGCCGCCAGCTGTTGCTCGGCTCAGGCGCGTTGTTCGCCTGGGCCTTTGTCCCCGGCAGGGCGCGCGCGGAGAATCGTGACCCACGCCTCTTGACCGTCGTGCTGCGCGGCGCGCTCGATGGGCTTGCCGTCGTTGCTCCAGTCGGCGACCCCGATTGGCTCAAGCTGCGCGGCGACAACGGGCTGACGTCAGACGGTCAGACGCCGGCCCTGCCGCTCGACGGTTTCTTTGCGCTGAACCCGGTGATGCCCAACCTGCAGCGCCTCTATCACGCGGGCCAGGCCACGATCGTGCACGCGGTCGCGACGCCGTATCGTGAGCGCTCACATTTCGACGGGCAGGATGTGCTGGAAAGCGGACAGGCAAAGCCCGGCGCTGTCGACACGGGGTGGCTTAATCGTGCGCTTGCCGTGCTCGGGCCTGGCGGCCGGGCGGATCCGGGGGGCCGGCAGGCCTTTGCCGTCGGACCGATCGCGCCGCTCGTCGTGCGCGGCCCGGCGCCGGTGCTAGCCTGGGTGCCGCCGCGGCTGCCGCCGGTCGGCGACGAGACGACGATGCGTCTGCTCGATCTCTACAACCACACCGATCCGGTGCTGGCGCGGGCGCTGGAAGAGCGCATCGGGTTGGCCGCGATCGCCCGCGCGAGTGGCATGGATGGCGATCCCGACATGGATCGTCCGGCGGTCCAAATCGGCGGGATCGAGCAAGTACGCAAATACTTCGCCGACGCGGCCGGCGCCGCAGCGAAATTCCTCGCGCGCGCCGATGGTCCGCGGGTCGGCGCGCTCGCCTTGGACGGCTGGGACACTCATGTCAACGAGGGCATAATCAAGGGCCGGCTGGCCAATTTGCTGGGGGCGCTCGATGGCGCTGTCGCCGAGATCGAGACCAATATGGGTGACGCCTGGCGCGAAACGGTCGTCGTCTTTATCACCGAGTTTGGCCGCACCGCCCGCATCAACGGCAATGACGGCACCGACCATGGCACCGCGACGGTCGCAATCCTTGCCGGGGGCGCGCTCAAGGGCGGGCGAGTGCTCGCCGACTGGCCGGGTCTCAAGGACGCCGATCTTTACGAACACCGCGATCTGCGGGCCACGACCGATCTGCGCGCGGTTTTGAAGGGGCTGCTCAAGGATCACCTCCGCGTCGACGACCAGGATCTGGGCACCGGTGTGTTTCCCGACAGCCTTACCGTGTCACCGACGCCGGGTCTGCTGGCCTGAGCTTCCGGCCTTCGACCCTCACCCTGGCTCGTGGTCAATACACCCCTTTCAGTGGGGTGGTTTCGCGCTTTTCGACCGCTGCGCCGGTGTCGCCCGCGCCTTGGTAGTCGAGGAGCTTGCTCGACAAGCTCTTGTCGGCGACGGCCGCGTTCGGGTCGGGCACCTGGCCGCCCGGGGCGCCGATGTCGGGCAGCCCGTCTTCGGTGCGGCGCAGCCGGAAATCGGACGCCTGCTTGCCCGGCTCGCCGGGCCCAGCCTGTTCGATCACCTGTTTGGCCTGTTGGTCGGCGCTCTTTTCCTGTGGCCGCGAGGCTCCAGGCTGTGGCGGCCTCAGCTCAAAATCGGGCGGAATCGTCAGCGGCGCGCGCGATTCGACGGCGAACTCGTCTGGCAATGTCGGCTCGAGGCCGACCGACCTTTTGAAATCGCTGCACCCCGCAATCAGCAATGACCCGGCAAGGCACAGAGTGCTCAACGCAATAAAGCCGCGGCCCGCGCCGCGAACCCGGTAGCATCTCGACATGGTGGAATCCCCTCCCTGTCCCTTATTTAATGCGCTTCCCGGCGCAGAAGCAAGCCATCGAGCAACATCACCGCGACGCCGACGCAAATGGCGCTGTCGGCGACATTAAACGCCGGCCAATGCCAAAATCCGACGTGAAAATCGAGAAAATCAACTACGGCGCCAAAGCGAATTCGATCGATGACATTGCCGATGGCCCCGCCGATGATCAAACCGATCGCAACCGCCAGCAGCGGACTCTCGACGCGGCTCAGCCAATAGATCAGCACGGCGACGATCGCTGCGGCGACAAGCGAAAACAGCAGCGCGTTCAATCCGCCGCTGCTGTTGAATAGGCCGAAGCTCATCCCCCGATTGTAGATCAGGACGATGTTGAAGAACGACGTGACATTCTCGTGTTCGCCCACGGCGTACCCGGCGAAGTAGCCCCGGACGGCAGCCTTGCTGAGCTGATCGAGGACTACGACCGAAATCGCCGCGGCGAGGCCGCGCACCAGCATCAGCAGGCGCTCGCCGGGATGCGGCTCCGATCGACGACCTCGGCACAGCGCCGGCAGAGATCGGTGTGCCCCGGGACTTGGCCCACTTCGGGCAATACCCTCCAGCAGCGCTCGCAACGATCGCCCGGCGCGGCGGATATGCGCGCCCCGATATCGCTGACGTCGGGCAGTGTGAATGCGTCGCTCGGAACCGCCCCGGTCCGGACCGTCCCGGCGGAGGTGATGCACAGCTCGGCCAGGTCGACATTGCCGACGAGATCGAGAAGCCGTTCCGGGACGAACAGCTCGACCGCGGCCTGCAGGCTCGATCCAAGCCGCTTTGCTCCGCGCTCGAGCTCGAGCGCTCCGGTAACGACACGGCGCAAGTCCCGCAATGTCCGCCAGCGCTCGCCGAGCGCCTCGTTGCGCCAGGCAACCGGCACATCGGGGAACAGTTCGAGATGGATGCTGCGCCCCGGTGCGTCGCCATGCCGGGCCAGCCAAGCCTCTTCCGCGGTAAAGCAGATGACCGGAGCCAGCCAGCGGACGAGACAGTCAAAGCAGCGATCGAGCACCGTGCGCGATGCTCGCCGCCGCAGGTCGTCGCGGGCATCGCAATAGAGCCGGTCCTTGCGGATGTCGAAGTAGAAGGCCGACAAGTCGACGGCGCAAAAATTGTGCAGCGCCGTGAACATGCCGTGGAAATCGAACGCGTCGACCGCATCTCGGACCAGCCGATCGAGCTCAGCCAGACGGTGCAGGACCCAACGCTCAAGTTCGGGAATTTTCCTTACATCATCGGCCGTCTCAATACCGATCGCTTCGGCTGCCGAGAAGCCGTCGAGCGCGCCCAGCAGGTAGCGCAAGGTGTTGCGTAGCCGGCGATAGACGTCGCTGTGGTGCTTGAGGATCTCCGGCCCGATGCGGATATCCTCGGTGTAATCCGAGCCGACCACCCACAGGCGCAATATATCGGCGCCGCTCTGCTGCAGGACCTCCCGTGGCTCGATGCCGTTCCCCAACGATTTCGACATCTTGCGCCCCTCCTCGTCGAGCACAAAGCCGTGCGTCAGCACGGCGTTGTACGGGGCGCGGCCGCGGGTTCCGCAGGCCTCGACCAGCGAGGATTGAAACCAGCCTCGATGCTGGTCCGAGCCCTCGAGATAAAGATCGGCAGGCCAGCTGAGCTCCGGCCGCTGCTCGAGCACAAAGGCATGTGTCGAGCCCGAATCGAACCACACCTCGACGATATCGGTGACCTTCTCCCATTCGGTGGGGTCATAGGCGTTGCCAAGGAATTGCCTCGGGTTGGCACTGAACCAGACGTCGGCACCGGCCTGCTCGACGGCGGCGGCAACACGCTCGACGACGACAGCGTCACGCAGCGGCTCGCCGGTCTTCCGGTGCGTGAACACCGCGATCGGCACCCCCCAGGCGCGCTGACGCGAGACGCACCAATCGGGCTTGCCCTCGACCATCGCCGCGATACGGTTTCTGCCCTGTGCTGGAACCCAGCGGGTCTCGGCGATCCCAGCCAAAGCTTTCTGCCGCAGACCGTTGGTCTCCATGTTGATGAACCATTGCGGCGTGTTGCGAAAGATCAGCGGCGCTTTCGACCGCCAGGAATGCGGGTAGGAATGGACGAGCGTGCCGCGGGCCAAGAGCCCGCCGGCAGCATCGATCGCCACGATCACCGCTTTATTGGCATCCCCGGGCGTGCCGTCCAACCGATAAACCGAACGACCGGCAAAGAGGGGTACTTGTGGCAGGTAGACCCCGTCGGGCCCGACGGTGTCCGGCACGGGCAGACCGTTTGCTTGGCCCAGATCGAAATCGTCGGCACCGTGTCCCGGAGCGATGTGAACGAGACCGGTTCCCTGGTCGCTTTCAACAAAGCTCGCCGCCAGCAACGGTACGTTGAAATCATAGTCCTGGCCGCGCAGGGGATGGCTCGCGACGGTCCCGTCGAGCGCCTGGCCGGGAAACCGGTCGAGGACCGAATATGCCTCGATTGCCGCGCGTTTGGTCACCTCCTCGACCAGCGTATCGGCGAGGAGCAAGGTTTCTCCCGGGCGGGCGCGACTCCCTTCCGCGGCTCGGTCGACCCGGATGACAACGTATTCGAGCCGCGGGCTGAAAGCGACGGCACGGTTGCCCGGCAAGGTCCACGGCGTCGTCGTCCAGATCAGCGCCGCGGCACCGGCGAGCGCCGGTCGGCCAGCTCGCACGACCGGAAACCGCACCCAAACCGTCGTCGAACGATGGTCGTAATATTCGACCTCGGCTTCGGCGAGTGCCGTCTGCTCGACGACCGACCAGAGAACCGGCTTGGAGCCCTTGTAGAGCCCGCCATTGACGAGAAACTTGCCGATCTCGCGGACGATCTGTGCCTCCGCCGCGTAGGCCATCGTCGTGTACGGGTTTTGCCAATCGCCGATCACCCCGAGCCGTTTGAAATCGCGCTTCTGCACCTCGATCCAATGAGCCGCAAACTCGCGGCATTCGCGCCGGAACTGGTCGATCGGGACGCTGTCTTTGGATTGGCCCTTGGCCCGGTATTGCTCCTCGACGATCCACTCGATCGGCAAACCGTGGCAGTCCCAGCCCGGAACATAGGGTGCGTCCTTGCCGAGCATCTGTTGCGAGCGGTTGACCACATCCTTCAGGATCTTGTTGAGCACATGGCCGAGATGGAGGTCGGCGTTGGCGTAGGGCGGGCCGTCGTGCAGGACGAATTTTTCCCGCCCGCTCGCGGCCTCGCGCAGCCGGCGATAGAGACCCATCGCTTCCCACCGCGCCAGAATCGGCGGCTCGCGCTTTGGCAGGTCGCCGCGCATCGGGAAGTCGGTCTTGGGCAGAAAGACGGTCGGACGATAATCCGTGGGCATCGGCACAGCTTTTCAGGAACGAACCGCGAAAATAGGGACGGACCGCGAAGGCGTCAACGCGGCCGCCCTTTTCACGGGTTGTCATTGCACAACTCAGGCGGCGTCGCAATTCCATACAGGTAAGCGTATACTAGCCTTCGGGCCCGCGAAGTTGGGACGGGAGGCGATCCCATGTATCCGGATAAATTGATCCGATGTGCTGTAAGATGTGCCGCGGCGATTTGCCTTGCTGCCGCCGTTTTAATTATCGGGCTATCCACCGGCGGCTGGGCGGCCACCCCCAAAGCCGGGAAACCGGCATCCGCGAAAACCGAGGCGACGCCCGAGAAAATCCAACAACTGATGACGCTGCTGGCCGATCCGAAAGTGCGTGATTGGCTTGAACAGGAGAGCAAGGCCGAAGCTGCCCAGGAGCGGAAATCCGGTGGGGAAGAGGCTTCGGTCTCGCATTATTTCGATGAGCGTGTCGGTGCGACCCGCGAGCACATCGTAGCACTCGCCGCGGCGCTCCCCGATCTGCCCAACCAATTCGCCCAAGCCGAAACCCGCATCAGCGCGGATCTCGGCGATCGCGGCAGGATCAAGGTTCTGCTGCACCTCGCTCTGTTCGTGGCCCTGGGATTTGCCGTCGAGTGGCTGTTTCGTAAGGCGACAGAGACGATTCGCGCGCGGCTCGACGTGCATCCTTTGGAGACCGTGCAGGACCGGTTGCGCGTCGTCGCGACGCGTTTCGCCTTCGCCATCGGTCTAGTGGCAGCGTTCGCCATTGGCAGCATCGGGCCCTTTCTGGCGCTCGATTGGGCGCCGCTGTTCCGCGAGATGCTGCTCGGTTATCTCGTCGCCTTTCTCGTCCTGCGGATCGCGATCGTCGTGGGCCATTTCCTGCTGGCGCCGCATCACCAGCATTTTCGCATCATACCGATGGATACAGCGGCGGCGCGGTTTTGGTGCATCCGGCTTGCTGCGTTCGTCGGCTGGTTTGCCTTTGGCTGGGTATTGGTCGGACTGACCCGCACGCTCGGCTGGTCGCCCGAGGGACGCGAGCTCGTCGCCTACGCGCTGGGCCTCGGTCTCCTCGCGATTGCGCTCGAAGCCGCCTGGCGTAGGCCCGTGGCACCGGAGGAGCCTGTAGAGCCGGCATCACCGATGAAACACAAGCACCACCGGCTCGGCCGCGGCTCTCAGAACGCGTTGCTGACATTCGGCATCGTGCTGTTGTGGGTGCTGTGGGTGCTTCACGCCATGGCCAGCTTCTGGCTAGTTCTGGTGGTTATTGCGTTGCCGCTCGCGATCAGGATAAGTCGCCGCGCGGTCCAACATCTGCTCCGCCTGCCCGGCTCCGCCGAGGTTGCCGATGGCCCGCCCAGCGTCATCGCGGTTACCCTCGAACGCGGCATCCGCGCGCTGCTGTTCATCGGCGCGGCGGCAGTGCTCGCCTGGGGCTGGGGTATCGACCTCGTGCAGCATCTCACCACAGGCGAGGACACGCTGTTCGCACGCCTCGTGCACGGCGTGCTGAGCGCGGTCGTGATCCTCCTCGTCGCCGATGTCCTGTGGCACGCCATCAAAGCGGCGATCGATCGCAAGCTCGCCGAAGCCGCTGATCCGGGTCTTCCGAACACCGAGGAGGCGCAAAAACGGGCGCGGCTGCGCACCTTGCTTCCGATCTTTCGCAATATTCTGTTCGTTGTCGTCGGCGCGGTTGCCGTATTGATGGCGTTGTCGGAACTGGGTGTGCAAATCGGGCCGCTGGTCGCCGGCGCGGGGGTGCTGGGTATCGCGGTTGGCTTTGGCGCACAAACCTTCGCCCGTGACGTCATCGCCGGCATGTTTTATTTGCTCGATGACGCGTTCCGTGTCGGCGAGTACATCCAGGCCGGCAATTACAAGGGCACTGTCGAAGGCTTCAGCATCCGCTCGGTCAGGCTGCGGCACCATCGCGGACCGGTCTACACAGTGCCGTTCAGTCTGCTGGGTGCCGTCCAGAACCAGAGCCGCGACTGGGTCATCGACAAGATTGCAATCAACGTCACCTATGACAGTGACCTCGAAAAAGCGCGCAAATTGATCAAGCAGATCGGGCTGGACTTGCAGAAGGATCCGGAATTCGCGCCGCTGATCCTCGAGCCCTTGAAGATGCAGGGTGTCGACAATCTCGGCGATTACGCGGTGCAGCTCCGGGCAAAGATGATGACTTTGCCGGGCGAGCAATTCGTCATCCGGCGCAAGGCCTACGCGATGATCAAAAAGGCGTTTGACGAGAACGGCATCAAATTCGCCTTCCCTACTGTGCAAGTCGCCGGCGACGGCGAACCCTCAACCGCTGCGGTCGCCCAGCGCGGCCTGGAGCTGACCCATCCTGCAGCAGCCGCGGCGGAGTAGGGAAGAGGGGACAGCCTCGCGCGGTTTCGGCATTTCGGCCGCGACCAGCTACTAGAGCAATTTCCGATCGGGTGGCTCTCCCTTCACCCAGCTCCGGATAAAGCCCCCGGAACGCCCGCCCATGGCGGCCGTCCGTCCAGGGGTGCGCCTCGCCAACCCTTCACAAGCCTCTCCCCCAACTGGGGGAAGAGGGGAGTGTGGAAGGAGGCCTTTCGTATCGATGCCATTCGATCCGAAACTGCATTAGTGTAATAGCGCCACGGGCAGCGCCACCATCGGTTATTCGTTCGATGAGGGACCACTGAGATGCCGATGGCAGCCTCCGGTCGCGTCAGCCGCCGAGCGTTGTTGCTGGGCCTCTGGTCTCTTGCAGCGATGCCGGCCCCCGTCTTTGTCGGAGGCTTGCGCGCTCAGAACGTCCTTCTGCCTTCGTGGAACGAGGGACCGGCAAAGGAGGCCGTCGTCGCCTTTGTGCGGGCCATCACCGACCGGGCGAGCCCGAACTACATGCGCCCGGAGGATAGGATCGCCACTTTCGACCAGGACGGCACGCTCTGGGTCGAGCACCCTGTCTATACCCAAGCGATGTTTGCGCTGGACAGAGTCCGAGTGCTCGCGCCGCAACACCCGGAATGGAAACACAAGCAGCCCTTTAAAGCGGTCATCGCTGGTGATTACCGAGCGATGGCCAAGTTCGGCGAGGCGGATTGGGCGGCGATAGTCGGCGCCACACACGCCGGCATAACTATCGAGCAGTTTCTCAATATCGCCAGACAGTGGTTGGAGACGGCGAGAGACCCGCGGTGGAAACGGCTCTACACCGAGCTCGTTTATCAGCCGATGCTCGAAGTCCTCGAATATTTGCGAGCCAACGGCTTTCAAACCTACATCGTCAGTGGCGGCGGCCAGGAATTCATTCGTGCCTACGCGCAGCGAGTTTACGGCATTCTCCCCGAACAGGTGATCGGGTCGAGCATCGCGACCAAATACCAGCTCACCGATGGCAAGCCGGTGCTGATGCGGCTGCCAAAGGTGTTCTTCATCGACGATCACGACGGCAAGCCGGTCGGCATCAACCTGTTCATCGGCAAGCGGCCGCTAGCCGCATTCGGCAATTCCGACGGCGACCGCGAGATGCTGGAGTGGACCGGGGCCGGAGATGGTGTGCGGCTGAAGATGCTCGTCTACCACGACGACGCCGCGCGGGAATACGCCTACGGGCCGGCGGGCGGCCTATCCGACACCAAGGTTGGCACCTTTTCTCGATCGTTGATGGCGGAAGCGAAGGACCGCGGCTGGACGGTGATCAGCATGAAAACCGACTGGAAACGTATTTTCGCCTGGGAGTAGTGGCGACGATCGCCGATCAGAGCCTCGCGCGGCGCCGGTTTCATTCAGGCGCCGGTACCGCCGCGAGCAGCCTGCGCGCCTGCTCCGCATCCTCCGCGATCTGCGCCTTTAATGCGTCGAGCCCGGTGAATTTGCGCTCGGGGCGGATGAAATCGACCAGAGCCACCCGCAGATGGCGGCCGTAGAGATCGACATCGGTGTCGAACAGGTGGGTTTCGAGCCGCGGCACCAGGCCGCCGACCGTCGGCCGCAACCCTAGATTTGCCACCCCGTCGAGGGTCCGGCCGCCGAGCGGATCGTCGGGACCATCGCCGCTAACGCGCACGGCGTAAACGCCAAAGGCCGGCTGCAGATAGTCGTCGAGGCTCAAATTGGCGGTCGGAAAGCCGATGGTCCGGCCACGCCGGTCGCCGGCGGCGACGCGGCCGTCGATCTCCCAGAAGCGGCCGAGGAGCGCTGCCGCCTCCCGCGGCCTTCCGGCCTTCAACAGCTCGCGGATATGGGTCGAGGAATAGACCGTCGCCGCCCCGTCGCGGACCGGCTCGAGCACAGTGACACCAAATCCATATCGGGCACCCTCCGCCCGCAGCAGATCCGGCGTCCCGCGGCGTCGATTTCCAAAGGTGCAATCCCAACCGACGACCACGTGGCTGGCACCGATCGCACCGACGATGACCTCGGCGATGAAATCCTCGGCACTCTTGGCGGCAAAGCCGAGATCAAAATGCTGGATGAACAGCAGGTCGATACCGAGCCGCGCCAATTCGCGCTCCTTGACGCGAAACGGTGTCAAGCGGAACGGCTCGGCCCCGGGGAGGAAAACGCTGCGCGGATGCGGCTCAAAGGTCAGCACCGCGGCCGGCCGGCCCTCGGTCTGCGCACGGTCGCGGATCTGGCCGAGCAGCACCGCGTGGCCGCGATGCAGACCGTCGAAATTGCCCATCGCTAGCACCGAACCGGGCGGGTGGTTCGAGCCGGGGCCGGGATGTCGGATGACGCGGATCACAGGAGAGCGGGGCGCTTCGTCTTCGGGCAGGTGAGGCCAAAATAGCCCGAGTGGCGCCCCAAGAATAGCTGCTCGCAGAGGCCACTAACGGGTCAGGACGACCTGCCTTTTGGGAGATGCGGGAGATCGTGAGCAAATGCAACCCACCCGTGCTTCGACTCCTCCCATACCGATCGCGCGGGGCGGGGAAAGGTGCTGTCACCGAAGGCGCCTACGGCGACACCGATGTTGTCAGGTCTCAGATCGGCCTCCCAGAACACCGTCGTCCCGCAAGTCGGACAGAAATGATTTCTGACCTTTCGCCCTTCCGGAGCGTCACGCACATAGGTGTTGTAGGGTCCTTCGGTCTGGACATGCTCTTTCTTGAAGTAGGCGCCGACGCCGAACACCGATCCGGTGCGTCTCTGACACTCGCCACAATGACAGGCGACGATGGCATCGGGCTCGCCGGACACTTCGACGCGCAGAGCGCTGCATGAGCAATGCGCGGTTCTCGTCATGGTCCCCCTCCGTCATTGCGTGCGCCGAGATTAGGCGGACGCGAGCACGAACGTGATGTGTCTGCCTTCGGGAAGAGCGCAAGATCCTTCTCAAAGAAATCCGCCGCTTGGTTCCGCCTCAGACCTTGCGGATCGGCGCGGGGTACTGTGCAATCAGCGGATCCGCCGTCAGCAAGGTGATGCCCTCGACCATCGATTGGGCGATCAGCATACGGTCGAACGGGTCCGTATGTATCGGCGGTAGACCGTCCAACGCGACGGCGTGCTCGCCGGTGATCGGCAACTCGTCATAACCGTTGTCCAGCAGGCCGCGTCGCAGGAGTCGGGCGTCGATGCGAAAATCGCGCCGGCCGAGGCCGCTTTTGATCGCGACCTCCCACAAGCTCGCCGAACTGAAGACTGGCATGTGCTGCGGGTCGCCGAGCAACGCGCGCAGCGGCGGGCGGCAACCGTTCGGGCCTTCCGGCCGCCCACAGCAGCAAATGCGTGTCGAGCAGCAACTTCATCGATCGTCGTGAAAGAGCTTCTCGATCTCTGCGCTGCCCATCCGATCAAAATCATCGGGCACGGCGATTTGGCCGGCCAAGAACCCCAGCCGCCGGGCTTGCCCGACCTGCGGCGGGTCCAGCGCCGTGACCTTGACCAACGGCTTGCCCGCCTTGGCGATGACAAACGGCTCGCCCTTAGCGGCGCGATCGACCAGGCGAGAGAGATGGGTCTTGGCTTCGTGAATATTGACGGTCAGCATTGTCATCGTCGATTAAACTAAGCCCGACTAGTCTAGTCTATCAGCGGAAATGCAGCAACCAGGGATCGCGGCGAGCCGGCGGGTCTGGGTCATGTTTGCCCGCCCATCGCCAGGCGCAGGCCGGAAAGTAAGAGATCTCGATGCTCTGGATTTCGAAGCGGCATGTTGGGTGAAATTACGGCAGGGGTGATGGCGCGCAGTCGCCTGACGACATCTCGCGCCTCGTCGAGCCGCCCCATATGGGCGTAGCAGGCGGCAAGATTGCGATATCCCGGTGGGAAGGTCGGATCGTCTTGGATGGCGAGGAGGAGATTTGGTACCGCCGTTTCGTATCGCCGGCTGACAAAATGGGCTTGGCCGATAACAGCGAAAGGATAGCCGATTCGGCCACGGGGGCTGAGACGAAGTGAGGTCTCGACATGCTCGATCGCAAGATCCGCTTGCCCGGCCATCAGCCTGATGAAGCCACTCAGGAACCAACCACGCGCGAAGCTTGGGTTAAGCGCTAGCGCCCGATCGATCAGCGTCATCATGGTGCCGATGTCCTCGCCCAAAGCTGCGAGCACGACGGCTGCATTCGCGAGGACGCCCGGATCGTCGCTGGCCACTTGTAATGCCCGCCGGGCGAAATCGGCGGCCTTCCGATTGTCCGTCTCCGGATCTTCGCTCCCACCGTCGCTCACGAGCCGCTGGCAGCAGGCAGCGGCGAAGCCGAGCGCGGTCCCGTAACGCGGATCACGCTCGATCGCCTGCTCCAGAAGACGGATGGCCTCAGAGGTTTGCCTGCTGGATGAGAAAAACATCGCGTAGGCGCGCAGATAGAGATCGTAAGCAGTAAGATCGTTCGTCGGGCGATCGGCCGAGCGGGCGGTCTCAGCAGCCTGCAACGCCGGCTCGATGACACCGGCGACGCTCGATGCCACCTTGTCCTGAAGGTCGAAGACATCTTCGAGCGCTCCGTCAAAGCGGTCGGCCCACAGATGTGTGCCGGTCTGCGCCTCGATGAGCTGCGCGGTGATGCGCACCCGCCTAGCGCCCTTCCTGACCGAGCCTTCGAGGACGTAGCGCACGCCCAATTCGCGACCGATCTGCTTTATGTCGATCGCCTGGCCCTTGTAGATGAAGGTGCTGTTGCGCGCGATCACAAACAGCCAGCG